>Ga0308170_10001438_pt1 | contig 22725 bp, 25 predicted proteins | sample PhyBR2_2_FD_202136 | JGI IMG/M metagenome (GOLD analysis project Ga0308170, IMG submission 202136) | Phyllosphere microbial communities from UC Gill Tract Community Farm, Albany, California, United States - DLSLSB.R2 | ecosystem: Host-associated > Plants > Phyllosphere > Unclassified | place...
AGGAAATCAAGGAAACCCAAATCACTTCGAGCTGAAGTTCTCTCGCGTTCGATCAGGTATCACCCTTACTGAGTACTGAGTGGGAGTGTGGTCGTTGATCGACTTTCACGTTACTTTTCGGAGTTTTTTCTTCGGTTCTGTCGTTTGATACTCTCGTTGTTTTCCGTACTCTTTGTCGTTCGAGCTTTTCCTCGCTTGTATCCCTTACGTCTAATCTAGCTTGCAATATCTACCTTGTTGAAGAACAATTTCTCGCTCACTCCTGCGAAACTTCGAACTCGAATGTTCGCTCTTTCCACTTCACCTCTTCGTTCGCTCACTCAGCCATGTATTCTCTATCAACACATTCATCTTACCCAGAATCGACCTCTCAAGCTCTTTCCCATCACAAGAGTCGCTCAAGAGATCTAGAGTTTACTTTTGCAGGATGCCGCCCGGTCTAGTGGTCTTCAAAGACAGAGGGAACGAACTGTTCAGGCAAGGAGAGTGGCAAGCTGCTATAGATGCTTACACTGCAGGAATCAAAACGGCACCTTTGTAAATACATCATCCAGAGATGAAGTCGGATCAAGCCATTCTTTTCAACAACAGAGCTGCTGCACTCGTCACATCGAACGATCTAGATAATGGTGAGCCTCTCATCTACCTCTCTTGAGAAGGAGGAGAAGGCGGGTTGAGAGGAACTGGAAAAGTGAACATGAGAAGAGAATCGAAGCTAAATCGCTTCTCGTTCTAGCTATTCTCGATACGATGGCAGCAGCCGAGTGTAGTCCTAGGTACTCGAGAGCGTGAGAGAGAGGCGGAGAGATCTACTTGAGATTTCAGGAGTACGGGAGAGCTGGAGGTCGCTGTACGAAACTCTTCTCCACTGGAATCACTTCGATGGAGAGTGAGCTAATTCAAAATTGTTGTCGACGACAGGAGAGAGAGCAGTGATGTTTGCCGAGAATGATACAGCTCGAACAAGATGTCAAAAACTCCTCGACGAAGCAATGTCTCGTCTACGAACTTCTCGATAGCTCCTCAAGCTCCTAAACGAGGTTCTTGGGTCGAAAAGTGTATGGATCACCTCAACAAGTGTGGAGCGGGAGAAGCGAAAACGGTGTTGGCAGCTCATTTGGCGATTGCGGGTTACTCGACTGCGTATCAAGGCTGGGACAAGCTCAAGGAGGCTTCGAGTGCTAATCGACTCGAGGCTTCGAAAGGGTTGTACGAGATCGCACGTGAGTCGGAATATCTTTCGAAAGTCACTTTTCATAATGTTGACTTCTACATTCATTCCTTCACAAAGGGCTACAGGCTCGATCAGTTCCGATCATGGGACGCTCCTCCGGTCACGAACATCAGAGGAAAGTCCGCAGGAGAAGCTTTCACAGAGACGATCGTTGCCGTTCTCAAACGCTACGAATTGGACGTATTCGTTTCACCTGGTCGACTCGAATTGGCTATCGACATCATCGAAGATCTTCGCGCTCGTCGAGGTTGGAAAGGTGCGAGGTGAGTCTGAAGCTTTCCGAATCGAGCTGGCGGCGTCGAGAGTCAGCGCTGATTCAAGTTTGCGATCTTTGACTCAAAAGTTACTCAAAACTGCTTCTCAACTAGGTTCGTCTCGCCTCTTCTCCATTTGATGTGATATACGCTGATAGGAAAGGTCGCGATCCGCAGAACGCAAAGCAGCTGAGCGACTGGAGAAGGAGGATCGATTGAGGTTCTGCCATCTCGACCGAGCTCTCATTGCGTGCGTCTTATTCTCCATCAATTCTAGTCCAGCATGCATTGAGGGGTTCGTTTCCGTACAGTGACATCCGAGCTGGTGGATTGACAGTGAGGGAGTTCTATGCGCGGACGAAAGAGCTGGAGGAGAGTTATGTCGCAGGAGAATCAATCTGTAAGTCTCGACTCTCTCTTCTTCACCGCCTTCTAAACTCACTCACTTCGCTCAATACAGTCGAACCAGTCATACGAGCCAACCTTGATTCTCATATGATCCGGGAGGTAGCCGTCCAACTTCGAATCATGGCAGAATGGAAAGCGCAAAACCCGAAATCACCAAAAGACCTAATCCTCAGTCATGCCTCATTGCCGAGACGATTGGCTGGACAAGAAGTTGAAACCACTCTTGACAATTTGGTCGAAAGCAGGGAGTCGAGCACCGAAATTTGGACAACCACCAGATCCTCTTTGTAGGGATCGAGTGACGAGGGAGATGCAGAGAGCGTGGGACAGGATGAATGGAGATGGAGAGCTCGAGCGCTACTACGAGTTGGTACCATGGCAGGAATTGACGAAAGAGAGTTGAGCGAGCGGGAGTAGGAGGGAGAAGTAGAAAGGAGAGAAGTATTCTATCTTGTATTCACTATCAGTCGTTGTTTGCAACACTCTATATAACGCACAACTGGAACGCAGAATCGGAGGGAGGAAAAGGAGGGATAGCGAAACTCGCAAAAAGAGTTTTTTCTCTCTCTCTCTCTTCTCTCATCTCGCTTTGTCCTCTCTTCCACAATCGCCTACCGGACTACCGCGGAAGCTTCGTCGAAATGTCAAAGGGCGCCGATAAGGCTACTCATCGATTTGAGATCGTAGCAAGCTCCTATCTTCCATTCACATCTCTCTCTCACTCTACTCGTCCAACTCCTTCACATTCGTTAACCATCAATCCACTCACGATGAGTGGCAATCTCCTCACTCCCCCTCCGACTCCTCCCAAATCCTGTATCCCTCTCAATTCGCCTCCTCTCTCACCTCCTCCAGAATCACCTCTCTCAACTTTCCATTCCTACCCACCTCACCTTCACCCAGCTTATCGTTCGAGGTGCAACTCTGACAAGACTCTCAACAATGAATTTTTGTTCGAGGACAAGGGATTAGGAAAGATAGGAGGCGAGGAAAAGGAGGTGAGGGTAGAGGTGAAACTCAGGATTGGATTGGGCGAGACGAGGGAGAGCTTACAGAGGAAGTTGGAGATGGCTTTCATTGGGCACGAGGAGGAAACGGAGGAGGAGAAGGGAGAAGTGGGAAAGGAGGTCGGCGCTCAGAAAAGTAAAATCGAGGAGGAACAAGGGAAACAAGACAAGGTACGGCTTCTCGCGTCTGCAGGATCGAATTTGAGTCATTCTGATCCTGTTGTGATTGGCTGTCGTACAGATTCGCGACGCAGAGGAGGAGTTGACGACGTTTCGTTGTAGACTCGTGAGTGACTTGAGTTCTGCACGACTCTTTTGTCTTCTTGATCGCAAACTGACGTATAATCCTCAACCGCTTGCAGAAACGAGCGCAACAATCGATTCACGACTTGCGACGCAACAACGCTTCTTTAAAACTACAAACTTCTGAATCACTCGCAATCGCTACTCAAGCCGAACAAGATCTCGATCGCGTTCTCAAAGGACTCAATTTGACGAGGGAACATGTAGGGGGGTCAAGGAGAGGAGGAGGAGGGAGTTGGGTGATGGTGTTTGCCTTGCTCGTTTGGGTCGTTCTCTCGAAATGTTGTTAGACGTTTCTCTCTCTCTCAAAAGTAGTATATAGATTCTCTTTTTCCCTCTCTCTCCCGTTGTCAGTGATAGCAGTACCCCCTCTCAAATGTTGAATAGAAACAAAATGAAGTCTGACCCTTGTCACTTGCGAATTTTCCGAGAGCCACTCAAACTTTCTCTCTCTCTCTCTCTCTCTCTTTCTTTCTCTCTCTTCACTTTCTCAACTTCCCTCTCCCCCATCATCAACCACCAGCTCATCGTCTCCACGCTACACCTAGTCAGACCTTATCTAGCCCACTCTTTCCTTCTCTTCACCGCGGTACTCCGGGAACTTCTTTCCCCTCTCAATCTCACCTTTCTCAACATAGGCAAGATAACGCGAAGAAAGAGCATCATGGGTAGGGATCGACTTGATCGTATTGGCTCTCGTGAGGCGGCTGGCCGCAATCAAGGCAACGATAATCGAATAGAAAAGTCACAGTAAGTTCACCCCTCTCCTGATTCACCCTCACTCACGCTGTGAATACGAGTAGAATGGTCACGATCGAGAAATTGAGGGAGAGGAGGGAAGCTAGAGAAATTGAGGATTTGAGGGCCGAAGTCACTTTGTTACAGAAACAACTCGCAAACGAGAGGGAGAAGTTGGAACAAGAGAAGAAGAGTGGGAAGGATACGGATAGGAAAGTGGTAGAGAAGGAAATCATCGCTTTGGAGAAACAGGTGAGCTTAACTTTTCCGCTCTTTCGCAGAATCCGCGATCGAGAGAAACTGATGATTACGCTTGATCACAAAGTTGTATCGCGCGAAAGACGAGATCAAAACTATCACTTCATCTAGGGATCAGTTCAAGCAAGAACTCACAACGCTTCAATCCCAGCTCGATACCGATTCCCGCATCACCTCTCTCAAAGAAGAATTGAAACAATCGAGAGACCTCGCCGCTAAACGTGCAGTCCAGCTCAAGTCCCTCGAGGAAGAATCAGAGATCTACAAAGTACGATGCAAGCAATTGGAGGAAGCTGCGAGTAACCAAGCGTCGAATGCAGCGGGAGTTGAGAGTAGGGAGAAGAAGAAATTAGAGGACAAGATCGAAGGGTTGGAGGAAGAGATCACGGAATTGGAGTTTGTCAAGACTGATCTCACGAATCAATTGAAGGCTACGAAGAAACGAGTTGTACGTCGGGAGAAACTGTTTCGAGCGATCTCACGAATCTCACCTCACTCGCTCACCGCTCGACTCTTCGCTTGATGCTACAGGAGACTCTCGAGAAACTCGTCGCTTCACTCGAGAAAGACAACGCTCGTCTCATCGAAGAAAAGGAGGAACTATCTTCGAAAGAACCGACGACCTCGACTACTTCCGGTTCCGTTCTCGCTTCACTTTTCGGCGGCAAGTCATCAGAGCCCCCCAGCGCAAGTGTAGAGAAAGAACTCAAGAAGGAAAACAAACAGTGAGTCACTCTTTCGAGCGAGCGACGACCACGATCATCTGTACCCCTGTTAGATCGACGCTTGCTGACTCGTTTCTGTTTCCACTCTCGTAAAAACAGTTTGAAGGAGAACTTGGAGTCACTCGAGAAACGCTACGAAGTATTGAACAAATCGAAAAGTCTCGTCATGAACGGAGGAGGAGAAAACGAATCTTCTGAGAATTCTGCTACTTCGTGAGTCTCTGATCAAGCTAGATCACGTGCCTCGACTCCCCTGACTAGCTCTCTCCTCGTTAGATCCATTCAACGTTATCCGCAACTACTCGAGAATCTCGGATTGACAGAAGACGACGTTTCACTCTTGCTTTCTGCCGGTCGGTGGTGGCCCCCTTACCGCTCCTCGCACCCAGATTGTTCAATTATTGATCATCTCTGGAATTTGAACGATCAACACGTCGATTTCGAAGAAGAAAGACAAACTTGGGAGGACGATAAAGAACGCTTGCAAGATGAGATTGAGGGGTTGAAGAAATTGGTTGGAGGGGAAGAAAGTCTAGAGGAATTGAAGAAGGGATTGGAGAATGCTGGGAAGAGTCAAGATGAGATTAGGAAGTTGAGGGAACAGAGTGAGGAGAAGGAGAAAGAGTGGGAAAAGGAGAAAGGGAAAAAGGAGGAAGTTATCGCTCAATTGCAAGCGAGGATTAATGCTTACGAGGAAGCCAATCCTCTCTCGAACGGTGAGCTCGCTTTCTGTCCCTAATCAGCTCTCTCGTACTGATTAGAGCTCGTCGATTTCACAGGCGTCGAACGTTCCCCTTCCGAACCTCGAGCTTCTTCGAACGCTGGTGTTTCAAGTACCGCTTCTCAATTCGCTATGAAGACAATGGTCAAGACGATCGCTAGTCTCAACGAGGAACTCGCGAAAGTCAGGGACGAGAACAGTGAGTCGACTTCGATTGACCTGAATCTGAATGTATTGCTGATGCATCTTTGTTGTTGCCACACAGCTGAGCTCTTGCTCAAATTGATCGGTACCGAGTGAAGAATCAAGTCAGTCCCCTCAAAGTTCAGTGCAGTACAAGTCGTTAGTATCGAATGAAACAAAAGCAGTACAAAATTTTCGCTTCTCTCTCTTCAGATCCGTTTGAGAGAACGAAAAAGAGAAAAGCTGTGTTGCGAGGTGGTTCAAAAGCTATACGACAACATAGTAGAACGAGTACTTCGAGATAGAGAGAGAGAGAGAAAGAGGGAATCATCAAGCTAGAATTCGATTTGGATCGAACGGAGTTTTGCAAGTTCACTCGAGTTTCGAGCTCGAGCGTAGAGATTGGGGCAGTCGAGAGAAGCACAAGCGATCTCTTCGATGATGGGGGTAGAGGAACAGGAGGCGCAGATTTGATGGAGAGCGCGATGGCGGGATTCGAGGTGAGAGGTTCGAGAAATGAGGGAGAAAGTGACTTCGGCTGGATGGGAGCGACAATCGGGACAGAGCTCTGATTATGTAGAGCGCAATAAGCAACCAGTGAGTACGATAGAGATGGAAGAGAGCACTCACGACCGTGACCGTTCGGTCCATCGCAAGCAACGCATCGATCACTTTTGTAGATTTCGTCAAGCTTGAGGCGTCGTTCCGTCGGAGCACCGTTCGTGTTGTTCTGTACTCGTTTACTTTTCGCCATTTCGCGGTACCACCCTTCGACGTCTGCACCGACGAGATCGAAGATTCGTTTGAGAGGCGGAATCATCATTCGAGTGATGTAGTGATCGGTGTCGAGGCGGAGTCGCCTGTTGGAGAATAATGCCAGAGTCAGGAACGTCGAGGATTCGGATGGAGAGAAGGACTCACGAATCAGAGAGGAATTCGCCAGGAGATACAGCTCGATCGACTTGTTTTGTTCCGGGTTCTCCTTGATACATGACATAGGGAACACGTTCTCCATACTCTGGCTCAGCTCGGTGATCTTTGAGCATAGCACGAGTCGCGACAGCTGCTCCAGGTGGAGGAAGACATTTCTCGCTGTTTCGAGACTGCGAGTCAGTCATTTCATCGAGGAGTTGATTGCGAAAGTGGAAACGCACGAATAGCTTCCGAGCTTGACTGCTTTGGCGATGACAAAGTCTTGAGGGGAGACGTCACCTCGTTGTAGCTTTGTCCACTGTCGAGTGCAATAATCCTTGACTTGCGAAAGGTCGGAAGAACGGAATAGTAATCTGTTTCAACTATGATGGTTAGCATCGGACAGTCACGGCAGAGAGCGAGGATCCGTACTTGAGACAAGTCTCTTGCATCTTCTGTGTTGCAGCGATACCATCTCGACGAACAGTTTCGATACCTTTCGCATCAAACTCGGGTTCGATTTCGCTCAATCGTTCGTATTTGAATCCGACATAACGCTTCTTCGCGAGGAGAACACAAGGTAGGTAAACCTATAGATGAATCGAGATCAGCCTCGGGTGCAGATTGCGACAGGAAAGGAGGAGATATACCTTTTCGAACTTGAGTTTGATGGGACGAGGGTTTTGCGACGTGATGACTTCAGCCATCTCGTTGCCTATACGGAACGCTTCTTCTTTACTCCTACCAGGGAGATAGACGAAGAGCGAATCGGTATCACCGTAGACAACTTCAGCAGCCCATTCTTTTTTGTTGCGAATCGTTTCGAGTGCCTGAGAATCGTCATTTGGTTCAGCAACAAATGGCCAACTGCAGCGAAGGAATCGTGCAACGTACCCTTTCGAGCGTTTCTCGACCAGTTTGAACGATAGCATCGGCGACTTCGACTGCAGGCATTCGACCAGAGAAAGTTGCAGAAGTGTAACCGTAAGTGACGTTCGCTAGGAACTTCAGTGCTAGTTGGCGAGCGTTGAGTAGCTTGCTGAGAGCCTAAAGATGGAACAGAGGTCAGCCTCACATCGCATACCGAAAAAGGGAGTAAAGCTTACTCGGTCAGAAGCAACAGCTTTCATACTCCCTTTGACCATTACACGAGTATCGAGCAGCTCGCTCAACATCTTTGCGAGTAACGACTTGCGTACATCGGGTTTGAGGAACATCATGCCGTTAGGTGAGACTGGAGGTAAGCGAGAATGTCAGTGCGGTTTCTCGCATAGAGCGACAAGAGGGACTCACTGTTGATTTGATCTTTCATGAGATGCAAGAGACCAGGAGGCTGTTCGAGGTTTGTCTGTACTCCGAATTTGCTTGTACCTTTGAAAGAGTTGACTCGACCGAGGAAAGTTCTAATTCGCGACGATTCGATCCAGCTTCGAAAGTAAGCAAGGAGAGCGAAAGGTCGACTCACGAATAGCAGTAATTATAAGCGATCATGACTGATGGGTAGAGAGATTGAAAGTCGAGAACGAGTAAAGGTCCTTTGTAGAAAGCTGATTTCGGTTCCATGATGAGCGGTTGACATTCTGCAGCGTTCTGTCGTCCGACCTGGGAGCGCAAGGAGAAAGTTAGTAAGATACGGGTCACAGACAAAGACGAAAGCGTACCTGAACTCGATTTGGCGAAAGGAGAAGGAAACTTTCAGGTTTCGAAATTTTGAACATGACAGATTCAACCTTGAATTGACTACCGCGAGTTCTGACAGATTTGAAGTCAACACCAAACACTCGAGCAGATTCACTGTGCATGCGTGATCGATTAGTGCAGACCCGTCAGCGAACAGGAGTCTGAAACTCACCAATTTTGATCGATGATTTCGGCAGCATCCAGCATCTCAATGTCCATTTCGACTCGGTTCCTCCAGTAGTGAAGTACTCTAGCTATCTTCATCGGATCTCCCGACTGATACCATTCTGTGAGCTGAGCGTAGGAGTAGTGAGGAGTCCTGCAGAAGTCAAGTCTTCGTCAGCCCCGTTCAGATTCGGACACAGAAAGCACAGCAGCTGACCTCAAGCGAAGGATGTGGAATGCGATGTGCTCGAAAGAGTACTGTTGGAACTTGTTGTCGGCTTTGAGGATTCGCCAAATCGGAAGAACGTGTCTGCCGCTGAAATTGAGAGTGCTTGACTGGTTGAATCCCCATCGATCTGTTTCCTTGTTGCCAAACTTGCCGGTGTCGAAAGCCTTGACTCGACCCAGCTCGGGAACGAGATTGCGATCTATAGCCAGAATCCGAAACGTGAGCAAAAACAACGAAGAAATCGAGATGAGAGTGGACGAACTGTACTCGCTATCGGCTCGCTCTAGAAGGTATCCCCAAGATCCATGATGTACTTCGTATCCTGACACGCACTCTGGATCGAACTTGAAGCGGACCTTGTCGAGAATGACTTCAATCAATTCTTTCTCAGTCGCAACGACTTCGAGAACGTAATCAGTTGGTCCGATCGTCTTCTTGAAGGATTCGTCGCCAACTATGATCGCACCGACATGAGTGTTCTCTGAGCGACCGTTGACGAGGAGGTCTTCGTTGTCGCTTTGTAGGCAGTAGAAAGCGGCTTGAATAGCATCTTTGGTCGGATCGGGGAGGAGATTGCCTCGAGTATTGACTGTACAGATCGACATTGTCAGATCAAAGTGAATTAAGCGTAGAGCGAGTAAGGCGAGCCCACTGTGAAACTCTAGAGCGAGAACTGCCATGTGTTGCTTTTCTCGATGCGAAGGAGCTCCAGCTATCGGAGTGAACTTGAAACCGTCACCCTTCTGAGTTGGACCTTCGATCTGTGAGCCCGAGGTCAGCTCAAGAACGATGAAAAAACTCCAGGAATGGGGTACTAACTTGAGATTTGACAGGGTTGAAGCGAGGTTTGCTTTCAGTGATCAGGCCTAGCAGAGCCGAAGAACAAGCTTAGAGTCAATCGAGACGGAATACATAGCGATAGCGAGTAAGCTCACCTTCCTTGATCAACCACTCTCGCATACTCTTCTTCGAGGGAGGCCGTTCAGCAAACTCCCACTTCGTTTGTCGACCGGTCCTCGTCGAGGAGGGTCGTCGAGCGAGAGCTTCTTCGGGACTCATACCGTGATGAAAGAAGGGTTTGAGGTGTTTGATCGTATCACCTTCGATAGTGAAACGCTTGCCGGCGAATTCTCGAGATCGCGCTGGAACGTCTTTCGCAGTCGAGTAGTACGGATCCTTGTAGACGACGTGTGATAGACCATACGAGGGAAGTGTTTGTTCGAGGTATTCCGCAGTCGGAGGTTTCGAAGCGAAAACGAAAGAGTTGCGAGAGATGGGGAACCGAGATGTGCGAGAAGTGAGAGCCGCGATGGGATGAGGCCCGGTCGTCGAACCAGCTGAGAGGGGAGATTATCAGTGATCAACTCCGATATGAGGAAAGAATCTGGGCCTCACAACTAGTGCTTGTCTGCGAAAGTTGCAAGTGAGCTGTAGTATTTGACCGATCAGATTCGCTAGCCGAAGCTACGGGTGTCGAACTACTGTCTTGAGACGGCAGAGTCGCACTTGACTGCGAGGGATCAATCTGGAACGCAACGTGCTTCTTCGGAGGAGGGACCGACTCGTTCGAAGTTTGAATCTGTACGTCCTCCATCTCTGTTTCAGTTTCGGACTCGATAGCAGCGACCTCAGGCGCGATACTAGACGACGTCTGTGAAGTGCTTTGTGAGGCTTCGAGGTCGATAAGGTCGGAAGAAGAGCGAAGATGGAGAGCGAGTTGAGTGGGTTGCACCTCGGCGAGAGTTGGAGTAGGTTGATAGTCTTCCTCAAACACGTCGTCCGGGAGATTTTCGAACTCAGCCATGACTTCAGAAGGTGTTTGACGGAGTTGAACGGATGGTCGAGTAGCTTTAGGTTCGTCGATAGTACCGAATGCGAAAGAGGGTGAAACAGGTCGAACTTTGCGATTCGGAGTCGGGAAGGGGGGACGGACTGGACTGACATCGACGTTCTCCTCCTCCTCCTCCGTTCTTCCGAATGCGAAAGCAGGTTCGACACCCTCATCGTCTGAATCGTGCGTTCGGACTATCGGCGAATTACGATCTGCGTAGCGCACGACTGCTTTCTTCGAGCTTGAGCTGCTGAGAGGGTTGTGTCGTAGGGGTCGTTTCGGAGTGATCGACTTTGAACCGAAGACTTGAGAGGCGAGGGCGTGAGTAGGGGTTCGAGTCGTAGTTGGAGAGAGGGATCTCGGTTTCGAAGGTGTAGGTTTCGGGGTGGAGATGGGAGTTCTATAGCGAGAAAGCGTTTCATCAAGCATGTTCATCAAGCATGTTCGAAGTGATGGAAGAAAACAGTGTGACATACTGAGGTTTAACCGTAACTTCTCTCTCTTTTTCCTTGACCCGTTTCGAACGACGCATTCCATCTTCCTCTTCCCCTTCGTCATCACTATCACTCAAATTGTGCTCGATACTGAGATGGCTGCGTTTCGAGGGAGAGACGGAAGGAGAAGGTTTGACGGGAGAGGTGGTAGATGACCTAGGAACCTCTGGTGAGGCCGAGTAATCCGACATGGCACGTTCACTTGCTGTATCAGCGTTCGCTAATCCCCAGAAGTTCGCTTCCTCCTCCTCATCTTCATCAGGTTCTTTCTCCCATTCCCCTTCCTCGATTGACGCTTCTCGACCTCGACGTTCAGCCCTATCCATTTCGACCCTCGCTCGACGAAGTGCCTCTGCTTGAGTAGCTGGTGGACCTCGGCCGTCTTCCTCTTCGTAACCGACCAACCCGAATTCGAGACCTCCTTCGTCGATATCTTCATCGTCCTCTTCTCCTTTCTTCGAAGCTTGTTGTCTTGCTCTGTCCCTCGCTACCTTCACCGCAGCTTGTGAAGCAGCTAATCGTCCTACATCAACTTCCCTCTCCCATTCGCGTTCCTGCTCCGCCGTGATCCCTAGTCCTACGCCTCCGACAGCCCAAGCTCCGAACGGATAAGCGTTGTCTTCGTCTTCCTCGAATCGACTGATGTAGATCGCGTTGACTTGTTCGAATGTCGTCCTCACCATGTCCATCCAACTGGTCTTCTTTCCCTCCATCCTCTCTTTCTCATCGACATAAGTTTCAAATTCTGGTGCACCTTTTCCTTTCGGTCCCATTTTCGTTCGATATTTCCCGAGATCCTCCTTCGCCCTCTCCTCAATCTTCGCCCTCAACGTGGGCTCCGTTCTCCAGATCGTGTCGCTTGGATCTCGATCATCGAACTCCCTCGGAGCGTCGTCTCGAAGATCATAAGGTCCAGATTCCCCTCTCGCTGTTCTCCTCCTCCTCTCATCGTCCCACAACTCCTTGACACTGCGAACGAGTTTCCCCTTTTCGACCATTTCCGGGTGTAGCTTCTCGATGAAGTCGTGGTGAATGTTTCGAGGGATGAGGCCGTGTCGATTGAGAATGGCAGAAGCGGGAAGGTCGAGCTCGAGGGGAGAGTAGGAGACTTTCTCTGGACCTCCATCGCTGAAGGCAGGATGGAATCGGAAAGGAGGGACGGTCAAGTCGACGTAAACTCGATGAGCGTAGGGGCCTGATGATGTTGGTGGAGGAGTGAAGAGAGCTTCAGACTCTTTCGGAGGAACGTATTCTGTCATCAAAATCGTATGAGTATCGATTCGAAGTGAAGAGATTGAGGTAGACTGACCGGGAACGTCTTCTCGAAACAAACATTCCCCTACTTCGACCCATCCACATCCATACAAGTTCGCATCGAGCATGAACTGCAGCAAGAATGGAATGTGATCCTCGAACACGTCAAATTCTGTCCCCAACACTGCTCCACTCCTCAAACATTGCGATAAACGAGATTTGTGAAGTGGATTGACCATGTAGATTTTGAGGAAAGGTCGATATCCAACATGATAACCGTAGAAAGGAATCCCTTTGCATACGACGATGAATGCTACGTATTGCGGAGTTTGACCATGCTTGTGCTTCGAGGGGAGAGAGAGTGCCATTGCCGAGTTGAGTGAAGCGCCAAACCTTCGAATGTAATCATTAACTATTCTCGCTCTGTCACGTCAGCCGAGCACGTACAAGCTCGATTGGAATGGTACATACCCGAATCTGGATCCATCTTGCCTTTGTACTCTACGAAAACGTAAGGGAAAGCACCATGAACATGAGCGCAAACTCTCTGCCCTTTGTCTGTCGCTCCAAAGATCCGAATGACGGGGACTTGTCGTAGAAGTTCTTTGCTATAGGGTGAACGGCGATTGTCGTAAGGAGATCGTTCCCATGTTGGCACACTGTCGATTGCAGACAATCTAAATCGAAGGAAGGCATCTGGATGGGGAGCAGTCGCTCCTGACAGATCTCCTGGAGTAGCTCCAGTAGGAGTAGCTCCAGTAGCCTCTACAGGCATGATCTAGATGAATGAGGTCGTGATCAGGTGAAAGTTCAGTAGTGATGTGAGTGAATGCAGTGGAGGGCAAATCAATAAAGGAGGAAATGTCAAAACGAGTCCAACTCTCTCGCAACGAATCGAAAAGAATGCAGTACTTCAATATGAATTCGCAGATGAACGATAGGAGGAGTGGTAGATGCAAAGTAGTATGGTATAAATATTCGATGAGAGATTAAAAAAAGAAAAGGATGATAATGATATCGTACAACCAACGCGTGAACTGCTGACCCTTAAAACTCAAGACGTCCTCTATGTCCGTGAACGACCAAAATTGAACAAGACCCATCGAATAACCGTAAAGAGTAATCCATCTATCAGTCCTTGAGAGTAAATGAGCCATCTCGAGATGTTCGATAGTGCGGGTGAAGGAGCGCTGTGCGTTGCCAATTGCTTGATGAGTCGTGCGAGGGAGACAGCGATGAGAAGGGCGTAGGCGAGAGGATATAGCATGAGGAGTACCGATAATCGGCGGTTGATTTGTCGCGGAGAGAGAGGTCCTCGCCGCCTCTTGATCCTTGGACGAGCTTGACGATCGTGAGCTGACGAGGTTTCGTCAATTTTGAAGTGAGAGAGGGCGGAAGGTTGATCGGAAGGTCTCCGTGAATCGTTGACAGACGAAGGGAGGAAGTTTTCGAGGTCGGGCGAAGATTTTCCGGTCGAGGTAGAGTTGTCGGGATAAGGACCAGGGAACGGATTCGTGAAGGATGCGACGTCTGCTGGACCAGGAGAAGCGGGGATGGGGGCGAGAGCGTGAGGAGAATAGGAAGGGGTCGAGTGAGGGGAAGTCGTGTCGAGGAGAATCGTAGTAGTCGGTGGACCCTGTTGTAAGGAGACTGGTGGACCTTTCACCATCGTGGCATCAGAGTTGCGAGCGTTCGAGACGTTGGAAGATCGTCTCGTCCAGTTTGACATTCTTCGAGGGAGCACGACTGAGAACCGTTTCGACCGAGTTTGTTCTCCTTCTTCCGCCTCATCTGACACTTCCCCAGTTTGTGACATCGAATTGGTGCCGAACAGTTTCATATCCCGCTTTTGAAAGAAGACTAATAATCGAGTGTAGAGGATGATGACGCAAACGAGGACGAATGCGCGAGGGACGAAGATGACCAAATTCGAGGCATTCGTGTTGGGCACGAACCAACATACTCCTCGAACGTCGACGAGGTCGTAGATGAGGGTGAGGGGTAGAGCAGGGACGAAGGAAATGAGGAAGACGACGATTGCGATGATGGGAAAGGTGAGTCGATGTTCGAGGTTTGCAGTGATTGTCGAAAGAGGGTGAGCGAGGGAGAAGAAGGTGATTAGGGCGATGATTAGAGTGAAGCAAGCACTGCCGATGGTCGAGAATTGATCTATCGAAACGGAGCCAAACAGTGCATGACAAAGTTTTAGCTCTTCGGACAAGACCTGAAGGGGTCAAAACCCGGTAAGACCGGCAAGATTGGGTTGCTACTTACAGAAGAAACCCGATGCGTTACATGCTGCAGAGTTCTTGATATAAGGCAGACCTCGTAACTCGTTTATACTCCCAGCTCTGCGAAGGGAGACGAGAGCGCGAGAGAGATTTGAAATTTCGGAGTAAGTGACCGGTAATTTAGAGGAGACGAGACAGAGACAGAGAGGTAGAGAGCTCACAGTGTATCAGCAGCTTGTATCAGATCCACGACTCCTAACCCGAGGACGACCTTCTGTCTGATGTGATGCTTCTGACTTGAAACCGAGAATCCGAGAAGGATTGACAGAGATCCAGCTAAACTCAGTGCACTGATGACTGTGTCGGCGATTGTCGCCCCTTGACCCATTGTACTACTCCCTTATCCCTTCCAGTCGTGTTTCAATAGTGTCGGAGGTGAGGAGGGCTGGGTGGAGGTTTTCGAACTTTTGGAAGCGAGGGGAAAAGGAGAGAGAGAGCGCGTTGGAGAAGTAGTCGTCAAGGAGAGGAAATGGTCGGAGAGCGATAGGAGTGAAACAGCAGAGTAGACCGAGAAGTGAGGCGAGCAGAGGTGAAAAGAAGCCAAACAAAACCCCCCGTCCGAAGCGTCGAAAAAGCAATCTTGACCTCAAAGAGGCAAGTTCTCAACTACCACTTTACGCCAAACCTGTTCTATTGTTCTTCCGAGGTGAGCCGACTCTGGCAGGTCGATTGAACAAGGTCGATCGCGGCAAGAGAGAGAAGATCTATACATGTTTCGAGATCTAGGGAGAAGCTAACGAAAACGACGACAACAAAAGGTTTACTACTTCGATGCGACAGCCACCTTTCCCCTCGACAGACTTGTTCCTCGCGCTCGAAGACAACACGTCTCGACGACTGCCGAACCAGTTGGGTCTTGGTCGCGATAACGTCGGAAGAGGGAGGGATAGCGAAATGAAAAATATATCAGAACTCTTCTTCTTCCTTGTCCCACTTGATCTTCTTCGCGTATTCTCGAATATCGGAATGGTACTGCTCCTTTACGTTCTCTCCACGACCTGAAACGATCTCGAGGATAGCATTGTTGAGTTCCGATCTGTCGACGCAAGGACGAGAGTCATCTGGTCAGCGAATCCTTTGGACGAGGACAATCCAGCTCGCTGGAGGAAGGCTTGCTCGAGGATGAGAGAAGTGTGTGTGACTTACGAGCCTAGGATATCGACATGATCAGCTGTAGTTGGACCTCCTCGAGGGTCGAAGGCCATCGGAGAGTGCAGAATCTCGTGAGTGACGACTTTGACACCTCCCGGATTGTACTTCTTGCGCTGTGAGCAAACAACGAGAATCAATTCGTCAGCGTTCGATGATCGAGCTGAATTCGTGGCAGAGTTTTCGCAAAGAAGGTCGATCTTCCGTCGTCTCTCGCTGACCCCGCCGCGTCGACACGCTGCATACGAAGGCGGGAAGAGACTAACCTGCCAACCCTCTACACACATACTTCCGAGACTCAGCAGACTGACAGTTCCATCTCCCTGTCCGAAGACGACTCCACTCCTGACTTTCGGTTCGTGTTCGTCGGCGAGTGTCACTGATCCATCGATATAGACTTTGCGAGACAGAGGGAGATCGAGAGGCGCTCGAGGTGTACAGTCGGTCGAATTTGGCTCGAGGCAAATAGGAGAATTGGGATCAGAATCGATCGTTGGCGTTTCGTCATGTTCGTATCCACCTGTATTCGACATACGAGGTCGTCAGTGTCGGGCGAGAATGAAGAGAAGGCGGTTGAAGCTCACCTTCTTGGTAGAAGTATGCTCGTTCGGTTTCTTTTCCGTATCCATACACTATTTGCAGACGACTCAGCTTAAAGTCGATCGATACGAGCAGATGAATCGTACTCACAGCAAGTGATTGTCAAGTGAGGCGCTTTCGGAAGCTGTACCTCGAGAGGGTTCGACCATTTCGCGTGAGCGTCGTAACCGTTTTTCCTCAGCTGTTCTTCATCTTTCTCGAATCCAAACTATCAAGCAGTAGTATTATCGGTCAGATATCGCGCGAGTTCAGGTAAGAAGGGTATAAGAACGAACCGAGAAGTTCGAAGCGAGCATCTGCTGATAAGACGGAGGAACCTTTTCGAGGATGAAACTCGTCGCATCGTTAAGCGTCAAATTGGGGTTCATCGTATCCGAGTTGACTACCGAAGTGTTCTCAAACTTCTCAGGTCGGAAATAGCTGCTCGCAAGAATGCATCGTCAATTGGGTTTCTCGCAGGGAGGTAGAGTGTGACTTACTAGAGTCGACCGCCCGTCAGCTGAGCGTTTGGAGGATCGTCAGGAGCTGAATGTTCCGTTCCCCATACGTCGTTACCACCTTTCAGCATCATCGAAGCCTATCATTCGAAGGAGTTGACAGTCAGTGAAACTTCTTCCAAGTGCGAAGAATGCGAAACTCACTGCACCCGCCCAACTTCTGAATAGCTTTGCGCGATCAGATCTCGAGAAGAACTTTTCCAATAAGTAAGCTCCAGCGATGTTGACTTCGACCGTATCTGTTCGAGTCGGAAAGCGTCGCAACTCAGCAAATACTCGAAAAAGAGAAGAGTGAAAAGAATCCCCACCTCTCATCTCTCCGCTCACTAGAGCAGACATAGCTTTCGGTACACCCAAGAGAGTTCCTGCGACGTTGATCCAATCCGAGACGTGCTTGTCGACCCAATCATCCCCTCCTTTTCCATAGACTGGACTTTCGACCCATTTGAAGAACCACTGTGAAGCGAGCGTGTGATCCGTCAATTTCCAATCGGTGAGAGTCAGGTGAGCAGGAAAGCGAAAACATACGAGTAAAACAGTCGAACCCATCGAATGCGAGATTAGAACCGTCTTCTTGTCGTTAATCTGCAAATTGAACTCGATTGCAGACTTGAGTCGAGAGAAATAACGATCTCGGACTTCGAGGTTGTAGTATGCTAGTCGCCAATCGTAAGAGTGCATAGAGAGATCGTCATGGTCATAATTGAGGACTGCGAGGTTCTCAATGACCTTTTGCCAGATCCCTATCTCCCAAAGAGTAGTCAGCACAAGCTCAGAGTACGAGTGTAGTGAGAACGAGTACTCACAGTATCCAGGCATGAAAGCAGTGGCGGCATCTAATCCTTGAGCCGCTCGAACTTTGTAACCTTCAGGGTCTAATCCAGTGAACGGATCCAACGACATTGCTCGCACCCATGCTTCTTTCGAAGTCATGATTGAGCGAACCATTGAAGTTGACGCCCAAATCCGTTTGCGAAAGAAGGATGCTGCGTCGGGAGAAGTAGACCAAGATTCGAGACCCTATCAACGAATGCATAATCAGTCTCATAGTCTCAGTACCAAAGACGACGTCTGCTTACAGAAGAGACGATACCAGGAATGAGAATAACGGCATGTTTCTTCTGCAACCCTCGTTTTTTTGCCTCCCTGCCTACATCGAAAGCTGTTGGTTTACTATTGAGCCATTCGCGGCCAGGTGCAAAGATGTGTGAGATGTTGAGAGCGGAAAGAGTCGAGAAATCGAGGTTCTGAACGTCGAGGTAAGAAGACAAGTTGTCCAGGTCGAAATTTGAAAATGTGTTCAACGGGTCTCCTTCAGTGAATAGCCAGCTGTACGAACGGTGGCAGACGTTAGTGGTGTTCTATTTGATAGAACACAATAGCGAGGGATTGCGTACCCTCCCAAGATTCCCAAAAGACCTCCGACGAGGAACCACAGTCTCCTTTTCTGCAGCGAGAAAGTCTTCTTCTTCGGTTCCCAGGGAGCGCTATGCAATGCGGCCAAAAAAGAGTCGCTGAGGTCTAGTTCGTGATAAGGCGTCGAAGGGGCATCTAGCGAGAGTCGTCCAGTAGTTTCGTCGAGTTTCACTCTGACGAACAACTCGTACGATCAGTTCGAGTTCCGTACTGATAGAGAGATGATACTTACTGTGGATCTGTCGGCATCCCCGCTCCTGCGTTTGTTCTCCGTTGAAGGAGAGGAATACTTCTAACATTCGTCGCCGAACTTTGTGCTTTCCAATTGTCGTTCGTTGTGGATTCATTCGGTGGAGTCGTGGTCTTCTTTGTTCGTTTCTTCGCTGTCGACATGGTGTACTAAATATAGCGAGTGGTTGGGAGAAGGAGGAGAGCAACTCGAAGATGAAGCAACTTTCTCAACTAGCAACCATTCACTCCGACTCGACTAGAACTTCGCTAAGACCTCTATACATATACGAGGAACCACTGGACTCACAGTACAAGCGCAAAGAGAACTCCAGAGGTCGATAGTTTCGGCGTCATTCACTTTCCCCTCTTCCTCGCTCTCAACTGCAAACTGGAGGAATTGGAACAACTAGTCGACAGAGGCGAGTGGGAGGCAGCTCTACCACTCGCTTTGGACCTCGAACTAGATTCCACCTACATCTCTCACCTCGCTCAACAACTCCTCATCGCCCTTCTTCCCGCTCTCGACGTTCCAATCCTCACTGATCTCTCTTCAAGAGTACTCGACAAGGCGTGGTTAGCTGGAACATGTTTGAGAGTAGCGACGAGTACGAGTAAGGTCAACTTGGCGAATAAAGCGGTGGAACTCGGAATTCAGGCGACTACGGAATGGGTAGACTCGAGTCCGACTTTGAGGGATGCTACGGGTGAAGGAGAATGGGACAAGGTGGAAGAACTGGCACAGGCGGACGAAGAGATGAGGCGGATATGCAGGATTCGGAGAACGTTATTCGAGTTGGGCGACAAAGTGAAAACTTGGGATTCGATTTGGGGGAAGCGGAAAGAGGAAAGCGAGAAAGCTGGAAAGGCAGAGGAGAAGGAAACAAAGAAGGACAATGGTGACGCGAATGAGGGGGATGAAGATCACGGATGGGACAACCTCGACTTACCGACAGACGAAACAGCATCTGCTCGAAACGACGATGAAACCGCTTCCGATATCTCTTCTCTGGATTCACCGGTATCTCCAGATCAACCTTCCCTCACTTCCTTCCTCACTGAACCACTCCACGACACCGCTCTATCTCTCGCCGCATTCGGTTCTCTCTCAGCCCTTGAAATCATCTGCCATAGCCATTCGACCGAGATCTGGCCTTACCGGATACAGCTACTCGAAGCAGTTCCCGAATGGATCGAGCCGGAGGAGTACATCTGGCTGCTACCAGCTGTCGATTCGAAGGGGCACGAGGCAGATTGGTCCGAATTCGCTCTCCCCTGGCGAACCACTGTCGACTGGAGCGAAAAGCTTCCTTCGGCCTCACTTCCTTCCCTTCCATCAACATCGGCCTCTCCCCTCGCAGATCCTCGCACTTCGGACGAGCTCACGTCGTTCTATATTCGTCACATCGAAAGAATCGCTTCCCTTGGATTCGTCCATTCGGCCCTCTCCCTCGTACAGCACGGCGCTTCCCGAGGCGTGATGGATCTCGATCAGCTGGGCGAAGAACTCTCGCTCTTGACTCGACTCGTCTACGATAGACCAACTCCTCCTAGCCCGTCTTCGCGGCTTTCGCAAGAGGAGGATCTCACCTTATCTTACTGGCGATCACTGACCCCAGAACAAGTCATCAGAGTCTACCTTGCCTATTCCGACTCTTCGAACCTCGCTACATCCATCCGTCGTCTCGTCCTCCCTTACCTTTCCGTCCTCGAATCCCGATTAGAACGAGCCGGCACACCTGATCCGACGATCTCAACTCGACTACTCTACGATTACATTCTCTCCCTCTCTTCGAATTCCAAAGATCTCAACTTGCTCTACTCCATTTTCGAATCCTCGAAACCGACCCTTCCCTCCGGCGCAAGGATTGTCAAAGACGACAAAGATCTCGCTCGACTCGCCATCGCCAGTCTCTACGGCAGTTCATCCATCGACGAACCTTCTATCGTAGCAATGGGCAAGATCTTCGAATGTCTACCTGCCTTCTCCGATACTTCATCCTCTCCACACGACGTCGACCTCTTCTCACTCGCAACAACCCTCCCCGATTTCTCCCCGAAAAACATCTTCTCCGGTCTCAAAGATGCTTCTCCTTCCTCTTTATCTTACTCTCTTGACCTCCTCGACCTCCACCTCTCTCAACTCGAAACCTTTTCTCGATATTCTTGCGCCACTCCTCTTTCCTGGTTCCTCGTTTCACACAACTCGATCACCTCTCAACGAGCCTGGGCAACACGATTAGCTCGAACAGCAGCATCAGGTGGAGGAGGCTTCAAGGGTAATGCAGCGGAGTTCGAAAGTGAGGATGAATGGTTGGGATTGGGGGAAGTGTTGAAAGAATTGACGGATAATCAAGGAGAGGAAGAGGGTGGGAAAGGAAAGAAAGGAACGGGGAAAGCGTTCTGGCTCTTGAACGAGGACGAGATTTGGAAGATCTTCTTCGGAGGTCTGTTAGGAGCTGGTCGTAAGTTTCTCTCTACTCTAGAACTGATGGCGAAGACTGACGGTTCGTTGCAAGCAGGCTTCTCACTCGCTCGATCACTATTCAACCCGAGTTCGATGTTGGCACCGCTCGAGCCAGGTGCTGTTGAAGATCTTGTCGTCTCAGCTTCGAGAGAATTTTACGATAACGCTGAGGAGGGAAATATCAATCGGGGAGATATGAAGATGGCTTTCGATTGGTGAGTCAGCTCACAAAGGAGCATCTAAGCGCTTCGCTGACACTATCCCATTGAACAGTCTATCCGCTGCCCCTCAAACTCCTCGAATCCGACAAGAGCGAGACTTTATCGAAGCTACTTCTCGCCTCTGCTCTTTCCGACTCCACTCTCGACCGGGCATTCCCATCACTCCCATCGAGATTCGACACTCTTCCGATCGACTCTCCTTCATCTCCCGCCTTCTTTCTGTCAACGACGACGCATTCCGACATCCAGAGATGATTCTCGAATTGGTCAACAAACTCGGTTACCGAGGGGACAAGCTGGCAGAGGTGCGAACACTCGCTATGATGGGTGACGCAGCAGAGTCGGCAAAGGACTTCGAGCGTGCAGCGGAAATGTGTGAAAGAATGGTTGAAGTTGTCGAAAGGATGAGGAAGGTAGCTGGAAAAGGGAAAGAAAGACGACCCGAATCCATCTCTGTTCCATCCTCCCTCGGGACAACTCCCTCAAGCTCAACGAAGGACCTTCCACCCTCGGAAGAAGCAGCGTCGTTCGCCTGGAGATCTTGTCTGCAACTCGGGAGAAACACGACCTTCGAAAACCCCTCGAGGAGGATGCAAGTTCTTGGTCAAGCTCTCGTCCTGTGTCCTCCAGATCAGATCTCCGAGATCCTGCCGGTTTGGACGGAGACAGAGAAGGAGGTCGCGAAGGAGAATCGACGGAAGAAACTGGAGGAGATCGAGGCAAAGGCGAAAGGAGGAGAGAAAGATGCAGTCGCAGCAGCCGCTACTGCTGCAGGTGCTGGAGCAGTCCGAGTCGCCAATTTCCTCGCTGCTGCTGCATCATCGGCATCCAATTCCACATCTCATCGAAATTCTCCATCTCCGTCTCCCGCACCCCCCGGCACTTTCGGATCCACAAGTCCGAGAGGTCATTCTTCATCCCCTTCACGATCTCGTCTCATATCATCGAACCTCCCTCAAGCGAGTCACCTTGCTCACGAAGCATCCGCTGCCGCTTCGCACACTCTTCGTCGAGCAGCCGCTTACTTCCCCTTCTCGCAATCATCCCATCCTTCATCAACCTACACCTTCTCCACCGACACGGCTCCTTCCCCTTCTCCACCACCGACACCTCCAAAATCGGCAGATCTCTCTCCTCCATCCTCACCTCCTTCACGATTCGCCTCGGCTTTCGACTCTCTTTCACACGAACGATCGCCAAGTAGGGCTTCACATTTGGCAGTAGGTGGAGGTGGTGGAGGTGCGCAGAATGCTGGAGGATTCCGAGCGGGGTTGTCGAGCAGGTTTACTCAAGGAGTAGGCTGGCTGATCGGAGCAGATGAATTACTGGAGCGGGAACGGCAGGAGGGTAGAGCTTAGTCAAATGTAAGACAGCAAATCTTGTTCCGGATTGCTCGTGAGCGCGAAAAGTGACCTTTGCAGCGAAGAGCGAGAGACAGGGAGAGAGAAGAAAGAAAGCGC
>Ga0308170_10001439_pt1 | contig 22720 bp, 24 predicted proteins | sample PhyBR2_2_FD_202136 | JGI IMG/M metagenome (GOLD analysis project Ga0308170, IMG submission 202136) | Phyllosphere microbial communities from UC Gill Tract Community Farm, Albany, California, United States - DLSLSB.R2 | ecosystem: Host-associated > Plants > Phyllosphere > Unclassified | place...
GTTGGGCGCGGCACGTTAGCGCCGCTCAGGCAACGGCGATGAACCCGGCCGTGTCGATCACGGCCGCTTGCACTTCCAGGCTCCGCGTGCTGCTCAGGACGATCGCGAGCCCCGGCAACTCAAAGTAATGATCATCGGCGCCCTCGCGCCCCAGTTTGATGTGCGCCTCGTAGCCGCACCACTGGCGATAAAACATGTGTGCGCGTTCCGCTTGGTCGAGCGCCGCCAGCGCCGCCGCGGTCTCCGCCCCGAAGGCCTGTTCGGCCAGCGCGACCAGGTCGCGCGCCGGGTCGATGCGCTCGATGTCGAGTCCCACCGGCGCTGCCAGGCTGACAGCGCAGGCGACCCACGGCCCGCTGTGCGAAATACTCAGGCCCAGCCCCGGCCGCTCGGGAAACACCAGCGCCGGCGCATTGCCGGGCCGCTCAAAGAGTTCGACCGTGCGCGGCGCCACGCCCAGCAGCGCGCCGATTGCCAGCCGCAGCAGCACACGGCCGGCGACGAACTGGCGCGCCCGCTCGGCGCGCACGAAACGCGCATGACGCAGGCGTTCGGCCTCGCTTAACCAGCCGAGGCCGGCCTCGAGCGCAGCCGCGGGCAGTGCCGCGCTGTCGACCAGCCACAGCAGCGTGTCGCCGTCCGCGGGCAGCGCCATCTCCGTTCGCCTTAGTTGGCGATCTTGACGAAGTCGCCCTTCAGCGCAACGCCCGACATCATGGCGCCGTCATGGCATTCGAACTCCGAGTCGCTCAGCACTTCCACGTTCTTGTAGTTGCTGGCGATGTTGATGACCGCGTTGGCACCCAGTTCGCGGGCGCGCGCCTGCAGGCGCAGCATGGCCGACAGGAAGGCCCAGTTGCAGGCTTTTTCCGGGCTCTTGCCGAAGGAATTGGTCTTCTGGCTGGTCTGGTCGCTGCCGAGCTTCTGCAGCACTTTCGGGGTCTTTGCGTTACCGAAATAAAACTTCACCGTGTCGCCAAGACGACCCTGGGCGTCGTTGTCGGCCATGGCGCCGGCCAGAGGCAGCATCAGCTTGTTGTCGCGCGCTTGCGCCGGGAGGGTGCTGCCGGCGGCGGCTGCGGCGATGGCGATGCTCAGGACGATTTTTTTCATGTTTTGCTCCTTGATAAAGTGGGTCGAATCAGTTTGCGGCGACGGCGTTGTCGTCAGCGCCCGACGGGCCGCCGACGGCCTGCTCGTAGTTGGCGATCACATAGTCGCTTGCCAGTTTGGCGACGCGGGTCAGCATCATGTTGTCGTTCACGCCCAGGGTGAAGCCGCCGCTCATCGCATTCGAACGCTGGAAGAATTCCGGCGTCGCGATGACCTTGCCCGCCTGGTCGCGGAAGGTCACGCGCATCAGGACGCCCGAGCTGCCGGCCAGTGGCCCGAGGAAGACGCGCTTGGTCGTGCTCTTGAACGACATCTCTTCGACGATCGGCTCGACGGTCAGGGTACGGCCATTGGCCGGGCGGCTGTTCCACTGCTGCAGCGATGGCGCCAGGTCTTTCTCCAGGTTGGCGCCGATTTTCGCCAGCGCCGTGGTGTTGCCCTTGTAGCCGGCCTTGAAGGCGACCGGCTTGACGTCGATGCGGCCATACTGCGAGAAGGCCGTGGCCGGTGCGGGGTTGTTGGTCGAGGATGCCTTGATCCTGGTGGCGCAACCGTGGATGAGCGGGAGAGCGACGAGGGCGGAGGCGACCAGCAGGGCGCGACGCGAATTTTTCATTATTTTTTTCCTTGAAGGTTTTGGAGGACTACCGTTTGAAGATCAGCGACGTATTAATTCCGCCGAACGCAAAATTGTTCGACATGATGTATTCGCAGTCGAGGCGGCGTCCCTCGCCGCGGATGTAGTCGAGTTCCCCGCACTGGGGATCGACCTGGTTGAGATTGATGGTCGGGGCGAACCAGCCCTCGTGCATCATCTCGATACTGAACCACGCCTCCAGTGCGCCGCAGGCGCCCAGGGTGTGGCCCATGTAACTCTTCAGGGAACTGATCGGCATGCGCGGTCCGAACAGCGCGGCCGTGGCCTGGGTCTCGGCCAGGTCGCCCTGCTGGGTCGCGGTGCCGTGCGCGTTCACGTAGCCGATCGCTTCCGGCGGGAGATTCGCATCCTGCAGCGCCAGCTCCATCGCCGTCTTCATGGTGGCGGCATTCGGCTGGGTCACGTGGGTGCCGTCGCTGTTGGTGCCGAAGCCCACCAGTTCGGCGTAGATGGTGGCGCCGCGCGCCAGCGCATGCTCGCGCTCTTCCAGGATCAGGGCGCCGGCGCCCTCCCCGATCACCAGGCCGTCGCGCCCGGCGTCGAAGGGACGCGGCGTGGCCTGCGGCGTGTCGTTGCGCGTACTGGTGGCGAACAGGGTGTCGAAGACGGCGGCCTCGGTGGCGCAGAGTTCCTCGGCGCCGCCGGCGATCATGGCCGTCTGGCGGCCGCTCTTGATCGCCTCGTACGCATAGCCGATGCCCTGGCTGCCCGAGGTGCAGGCGGACGAGGTCGTGATCACGCGCCCGGTCAGGCCGAAGAAGACACCGATATTCACCGGCGCCGTGTGGGCCATCATCTTGATGTAGGTGGTGGCGTTGATGCCGCGCGTGGTGCGCTCTTCCATCATGCGTCCGAAGTCGCCGATCGCGCTCGGGGTGCCGGCGGACGAACCAAAGGAGACGCCCATGCGTCCGCTGGTGAGCAGCGGATCGTCCAGCAGGCCCGCGTCGAGCAGCGCCAGTTCGGTGGCGCGCGTGGCCAGCAGCGCGACCCGGCCCATGCTGCGCGTGGTCTTGCGGTTGTAGCGCTCGGACAGCGCGAAGGGCGCGGCCGGGGCGCCGAGGCGCGTGTTCAGGCCATCGTAATCGGACCAGTCGTTCATGTGGACGATGGCGTTGCGGTAGGAACCGAGGCGGTCGCGGACCGTGGCCCAGTCGTTGCCGATCGGGCTGATGCCGGCCATGCCGGTGACGACGACGCGGTGGTTCATGCCAGGCCTCCATTCACGGAAATGACCTGGCGGGTGACGTAGCCGGCGTCTTCCGACAGCAGGTAGCTGACGGCCGCCGCCACTTCCTCCGGACGGCCGACGCGGCGCGCGGGAATCATCTTCAGGGCTTCTTCCATCGGGACTTCGCCGATCATGTCGGTCTCGATCAGGCCGGGCGCCACGCAGTTGACGGTGATGTTGCGCTTGGCCAGTTCCAGCGCCAGCGCCTTGGTCGCGCCGATGATGCCGGCTTTCGCCGCGCTGTAGTTCACCTGGCCGCGGTTGCCGACCAGGCCCGACACCGAAGCCATGGTCACGATGCGGCCAGGCTTGCGGCGCTGGACCATCGGCATCACCAGCGGATTCAACACGTTGAAGAAACCGTCCAGGTTGGTGCCCAGCACCTCGTCCCATTCTTCGCCGGTCATCGCCGGGAAGGCCGTGTCGCGCGCGACGCCGGCGTTGGCGACCACACCGTAATAGCAGCCGTGCGCCTCGATGTCGGCCGCCAGCGCGGCGGCCGTGGCTTCGCGCTCGCCGATGTCGAACTGCAGCACGCGCGCGCTGCCGCCGCCTGCCGTGATCTCGGCCGCGACCGCGTCCGCTTCCTCGCGCCGGCTGCGGCAATGCACGACCACGCCATAGCCCTCGCGCGCCAGGCGCAAGGCGATCGCCTTGCCGATGCCGCGCGAAGAGCCGGTTACCAATACACTCTTCTCGATACTACTCATTCGGAACTCCGTTGCAAAAACTCTTCTACGTTATCGGGCTGGAAGACGGTGATCGTGGCGCTTGCCAGTTCGGCGCCGTCCTTCCCGTCGGTGATACGGCAGTCGAACGCGCCCAGGCCGTTGTCGCCCTGCAGCGCGCGCTGCACGTGGATATTCAATACGCTGCCCACCACAAAGGCCGGCAGCGTGCAGGCATAGCGCCGGGTGCCGAGCAGGAAGCCGACGCGCACCGGTTCGCCGCGCTGGCGCGCCGCGTAGCCCGCGTGGGCGGCCACCGCCTGCGCCATGTATTCGACGCCGACCCAGGCGCCCACTTCGCCGCCGCTGCAGAACATCGAGTCCGCGCCAATGCGCACCTGGGCGTCCAGGGTCTCGGCATCGGCCGCGAGCAGGGTGTCGAGCAGGGACATGGCGCCGCTGTGCGGCACCAGGGTGTGAATGTCGGGGAGCTCGGTTGCAAACACACTCATTGCGTCCTCCCGAACACCAGCGCCGCATTCGAACCGCCGAAGGCGAACGAATTACTCAGCGCATAGCGGATCGGACGGCCCAGGCGCCCGCCCGGCTGCGCCACGTTCAGCGCCGGCAGCGCTGCATCGCGCTCGCCATCCCACAGGTGCGGCGGCAGGATGCCCTCGGCGTTATCGTCCTGCATGGCGAGCCAGCAGAACGCCGCCTCGACCGCGCCGGCCGCGCCCAGCGTGTGGCCGGTGAAGGGTTTCGTTGAACTGACGGCCACGTTCATGCCGAACAGGTCGGCCACGGCGCGCGACTCCATCGCGTCGTTCTGCACCGTGGCGGTGCCGTGCAGGTTGATGTAGTCGATGGCGCCAGCGTCGATGCCGGCGCGGCGCAGGGCTTCGTTCATCGCGATGCGCGCGCCGCCGCCCGCCGGGTCGGGCGCCGACATGTGGTGGCCGTCCGATGACTCGCCCCAGCCGCACAGCGCGACGGCGGCCGGCTCGCGGCTCATCAGGAACAGGGCCGCGCCCTCGCCCAGGTTGATGCCCTTGCGGTTCGCGCCGAGCGGGTTGCATTGCACGGGGCTGACCGATTCGAGCGCGGAAAAGCCGGCGACCGTGAAGCCGCACAGGGTGTCGACGCCGCCGGTGACGACCGCGTCCACCAGGCCCATGCGAATCAGGCGGGCGGCGCTGGCCAGCGCCTTGGCGCTCGAGGAACAGGCGCTCGAATGGACATAGGCCGGGCCAGTGACCTGCAGTTCATGCGCCAGCAGCGCGGCGGGCGAACCCATCTCCTGCTGGCCATAGTGAAAGCCGTCGGGCAGTTCGCCGCTCGCCAGGCGGGCGGCGATGGCGCTTTCGGTGGCGCCCACGCCAGAGGTGCTGGTGCCGACGATGACGCCGACCCGGTCCGCGCCGTAGCGGGCAATCGCCGCGTCCACCGCCGGCCGGATTTGCGCCAGCGCGGCCAGCGCCAGCGCGTTGTTCCGGCTGCGCATGGGCAGCGGCAGGTGGTCGACGCCGGGGAGCGCGGCCTCGACGCGGCCCAGCGGCAGCGTGCGCCCAGGCGAGCAGGCGTCGGACAGCGTCAGGCCGCTGGCCGCATCCTCCAGCAATCGGCGCCGCGCGGTCTCGCGGTCAGCGCCCAGCGCGCAGACCAGCCCGCAATCGTTCAGGTAAACATTCATCATTTCACTCGCTAGCCGACTCGATCGTCAGCTTGTATTTGTAGCGTAGGTTGTCGAGCACCGCCTTGCCTTTCCAGCGCGGGGTGCCGCTGTAGTCGATCGTGGCCACGACCTCGCCTTCGCGGCGCAGCGTGCGGCGCAGGCCGTGTTCTTCGATGGTCCAGCCGGCCGGTAGCGCCTGCGCGATCGCGGCCATGGGCCACACGGTCAGCTGCACGTCTTCCAGCACGTCGGCCGCGCGCACCTGCTTGGGCAGCATCGGGTGGCGCCATTCGGTCAGCTCCTTGCCGTCGAATTCGAGGCTCAGCACGCGCATGCCGAGCGCGAGTCCGACCAGGCTCACCTTGGCGGAATCGACTTCGAGCGCGGCATCGAGGTCGTTGGTGCCGCCGGGGCGCTGCACCGTCAGGTGCTGCTGCACGCTGATCGATTCGCCCAGCGCGGCGGGCGCCAGGCGCAGGCCGAGGCGCGCCGGCAGTTCTTCTTTCTTCGCGCAGCCGGCCACCAGCAGGAGTGCTGCAATGACGGTGGCGCCGGCGGCGCGGTCAAGCCAGGACGGGCGAAACATGGGGTTCCTCCTTGGTCAGGGTGAAGCATGGGGCGCCCAGCCAGACCAGCGCGGTCCCGAGCAGCATCGTCAGGCCGAAAGCCTGCAGCGCCGGGGTGCCGGACAGGCCGAGCAGGCCGAACGAAAGAATGGTGCTGGCCGCCGACAGGCCGACGGCGAGCCAGGGCGCATCGTCGCCGCGGCCGTGCTCTTCCTGCATGAAGATGCCGTAGTCGACGCCGACGCCGAGCAGCAGCATCAGCGCCAGCACGTGGAACAGCTGCAGGCTCTGGCCGGCGAAACCGAGCAACGCCAGGGTCAGCAGGCTGGCCATGGCGGTCGGCGCCAGCACGCGCCAGGTGCGGCCGCGGTAGCGCGGGAACAGCACCGCGAACACGACCAGGTAGGCGCCCAGCAGGACCCAGCCCATGTTGGCGCGGTAGCGTCCCAGCACGGAGGAAATGCCGCCGACCTTGTCGACCCACTGCACACCGGCCAGGCCTTCGGCGGCGCGCGCCAGCGACGGGATCGATGCATAGCGCATGCCGCGCAGGGCCACGATGCTGGCGTGTTCGCCTTCCACCTTGCCCAGCCACAGATGGCGCCAGGGCTCGCTGGCCGAGGTGCGCAGGAAATCATCCAGGCGCAGCGGCTCGCTGTTCGCGCGCAGGTGGGCGCGGGTGGCCTCGACCCAGGCCGCATCCTCGCCGATCTCGTGGGCGAGCTGGGCCAGCGGACCGGCGCCGGCCAGCAGCCGGGTGTCGATCAGCGCCTGGCGTTCGTCCTGGACGCGCAGCGAAGGCACCCAGTTCGACAGCGCCTGGTAACCGGCGATGTCGCCCTGTTTGATGAGCGGGTCGAGGCGGCGCTTGAGCGCCTCCTCGCGCTGCAGCACCTCTTCGTTCGAGCCGCCGCGCACCAGGTAATACTGGACCGGGCTCGGGGCGTCGAGCAGCTTGCTCAACTTGATCTGGTCGCGCACCAGCGCCGGCGGCGAGGATTGCAGCGAGCGGATATCGTCGTTCACCTTCAGGCGCGACCAGCCGGCGGCCACGAAGACGCCCAGCAGCAGCACCAGAAGCGCCAGCAGCAGCGCCGCCGGCTGGTTCGAGAAACGCGGCCAGCGCGCGGCCAGGCCGCGGTAGCTGCGCGCCAGCGGGCCCATTTTCAGCGTACGCGGTCCGATCAGGGCCGGGAACCAGCAGACCACCGTCAGCCAGGCGAACACCAGGCCGAGGGCCGAGAACACCGCCATGTGGCGCAGCCCCGGGAAAGGCGTCAGCGCCAGGCCGAGGTAGCCGATGACGGCGGCCAGCAGGGTCAGGCCGAGGCCAGGCAGCAGGCGCCGCAGCAGGCGCGGCGAATCGAGCTGGGGGTCGGCGCCGAGGCGGTGGCAGAGGAAATAGATGCCGTAGTCCTGAGCGACGCCGATCAGGCTGGCGCCGAAAACGAGGGTCAGCAGGTGGATGCGGCCGAACAGCAGCCAGCACACCGACAGCGCACCGAGGAAGCCGATGGCGATCGCCAGCACGATCAGCGAGATCGGTTTCACGGAACGGAAGGTCAGCCAGGTCAGCAGCACGATGCCGATGATGGAACCGGCGCCGATGGTGTGGATCTCGCTGCTGGCCTGGCGGCCGGCGGCGGCGGCGTGCAGCACGACGCCGGCCTGGATTACTTCGGCGGACGGCACGGCCCCGCGGGCGGCCAGCGTGGCCGCGTCCAGCAGCGGCACGACGGCGCCTTGCGCGCCGAGCGAGAAGGCCGATTGTTTCAGGGTATAGGTGAGCAGCACGTACTCGCGCCCTTCCCCGGCCACGAACAGGCGGCCGTCGCGCGGACGCACCGGGGTTTCGCCGGCGCGCTCCTGCATCCAGCCGGCGAACAGGCCGAAGGGATCGTCGCGGAAGGCGCCCAGCTTGGGCCCGGAGAATGCGCTGTACAGGCGCGCCATGGCGGAATCGACCCAGAAGCGCGCCGGCTCCTCGCGCAGCTGGCGTTCCTGGGCGGCGCCGACCAGCAGGCTGCCGTGGCGCTGCAGGCCGGCCAGCCAGCCGGCTTGCGCTTCGTCGCCGATCGCGTCGAATTTAATCAGCGCGCCGTGCGGCGCCAGCACGGCGCGGTAAGCATCGGCCGCGCGCTGGGCGTCGGTCCACTCCTTTGCGCCGACCAGCACCACGACGCGCTGCTGGGCGCTGTCGACCATGTGCGTGAAGGACTGCTGCAAGACGGGATCGCGCTCGTCCAGTGGCAGCAGGGCCAGGATGTCGGTGTCGGGCACGATGCGCTGGCCCAGCCACAGCCAGGCGTTATGCCCGACCAGCAGGCAGACGACGAGCGCCCACAGCAGCGCCAGTCGTTTTTGCGCGGGCATATCCAGCTTCACAGCAGCGCCGCCTCTTCAGGCAACACGGCGCCCGGCCCCGTCTTGATGTCGGAGAAAACGATCGTCGTCTTGTCGCCGCTCTCTTCCGCCATCTGGATGCTGCGCACATAGGCCGCGCCGTCGAGCGAAATCGCGCCGATGGCCCGCGCCAGCGCCGCGCTGCGCGCTTTCAAGGAGACCTTCCAGCCATTCTCGGCGACGGAGCCGTCAACCTCGAACAGGGTCTCGAGCTGGCCCAGGTCGCCCGCCAGCAGCGAGAACAGCACGCCGTTGATCATGCGCACCGTCGGTTCCTGGGTGGCGTCCAGGCGCATCGCCACGCGCTCGCCCTGCAGGTGAACGATCTCGTCGCGCTTCAGGCGCAAGGTGTTCGGGAAGGGTTTCAGGGTGCGCCACAGCACGCCCTTGCCGGCGACGACGCAGAAGCGGCCGGTCGACAGCAGGGGTTTCTTCATGCCGGCCAGCTGTTTCGACTGCTCGAAGCGGCCGCACAGCTGCTCGGGTTTGGCAAGCATCGCCTGGATCCTGGCGATCGGCGCGGCGGCGTGGGCACTGCCTGCGGCGCAGGAGGCGGCCAGCAAGACGGCAAGGAAAATACGTTTCATGGTGCGGGTACTCCCAGTTTTTCGAACAGGATGGCGGGCGAGACGAAGCACATCTCGCCGCTCTTGATGTCGACCGCGACCTGGGTCGTGGTCGCGCGATTGAGGCGCTTGCCGGTAGCGAGGTCGCTGATCAGGTAATCGATGCGCAGGCGGTTTTCCCACTCGACGATTTCGGCGCGCAGCAGCAGGCGCTGGCCGAAGGCGGCGGGACCGGCGTAGCGCAAATTCATCTCGATGATCGGCCACATATAGCCCGACTCCTGCATCTGGCCGTAGTTGTAGCCGATCTTGTCGAGCAGCGCGCAACGCGCGACTTCCAGGTATTTCACGTAATTGCCGTGCCAGACGATCTGCATCGGGTCGAGGTCGAAGAACTGCACGGCCATCTCGACTTCCGCGAACCAGCGTGCGGGCGTTTTCGCTTTACGCATACAGGCTCCAGGCCTGGGCGCGGATGCGCTCCAGCAGCAGGTGCAGCTCGGGGTCGAGGCGGCGGTCTTCGACGACCGGCGCGATGTCCTCGCCCAGCAGGTCCAGCATGCGCGCCAGCGGCGCCGGCAGCGCACGCGAGGCGTCCAGCTTCGTGCGCAGCCAGACGCCCTGGCGTACCGTCACCAGCAGCGCGGCCGCGACCTGCTCGACCAGTTCGAGCACGCGCAGGCAGTCGCGCGCGGCGATCGTGCCCATGCTGACCTTGTCCTGGTTATGGCATTCGGTCGAGCGCGAAAACACCGAGGCCGGCATGGTCAGTTTCAGCGCTTCGGCGGTCCAGGCCGAGGCGCTGATCTGCAGGGCTTTCAGGCCATGGTTGATCGCGGCGCGCGGGCCCTCGGCGCCGGACAGGTTGGCCGGCAGGCCCTGATTGTAGCGGGCGTCGACCAGCAGCGCCATCTGGCGGTCCAGCAAATCGGCCAGGTTCGCCACCGCGTTCTTCATGCCGTCCATCGCGAAAGCGATATGGCCGCCGTAGAAGTGCCCGCCGTGCAGCACGCGCTCGCCTTCGGCGTCGATGATCGGGTTGTCGTTCGCGCTGTTCAATTCGTTTTCGATGGCCTCGCGGAAGAAAGGCAGCGCGTCGGCCAGCACGCCGATGACGTGCGGCGCGCAGCGGATCGAATAGCGGTCCTGCAGGCGCTTGCCGTTGCGTTCGAGCTGCCCGGCGTATTCCAGGTCCTGGCGCAGCCAGGCCGCGACACCCTGCATGCCGGCATGCGGCTTCACCGAGAACAGGGTCTCGTCGAAATGGTGGTCGTTGCCGTCGAGCGCGAACGAGGCCAGCGCCGTGATGCGGGTCGTCAGGCGCGTGAGGTAATCGGCGCGGTCCCAGGCCAGGCAGGCCAGGCCCGTCATCACCGCGGTGCCGTTCATGATCGCCAGGCCCTCTTTCGGGCGCAAGCGCAGCGGGATGATGCCTGCCTCCGCCAGCGCCTGTGCGGCCGGCACCTGCACGCCGTCGCGCAGCACTTCGCGCTCGCCGCACAGCACCGCCGCCAGGTAAGAGAGTGGAGTCAGGTCGCCGCTGGCGCCGACCGAGCCTTCGCTCGGAATCAGGGGCAGCAAGCCGGCGTCGAACAGGCGCACGATCTGCTCGAGCAGGCCCACGCTCACGCCCGAGAAACCTTTCGACAGCGAGGCCAGGCGCGCGCCCATCACCGCGCGTGTCTGCGCGGGGCTCAAGAGCGCACCCAGTCCGCAGCCGTGGTAGGTGTACAGGTGATGCGGCAGCTCCGACACCAGCGACAGCGGAATGTCCACGGTGCAGGAGTCGCCGTAGCCGGTGGTCACGCCGTAGATCGCGCCATCCTCGCGCAGCAGGCGGTCGAGGAAATCGGCGCCCTTCGCAATCGCCGCGCGGAAGGCCGGGTCGTCCGAGAGTTCGGGACGCGCCGTGCCGCGCGCGATGTCGACGATGTCGGCCAGCGCCAGGCGCTCGCGGTCGAAGCGCACGGTGCGCTGCAAGGTGTTGGACTTATTGGGCTGCATCTGCGTCTTTTGCATCGGGTAACTGCCAAAAATCGTAAAAGTTGAACCACTCCAGCGGCGCGCGCCGGGCATGGTGTTCGAGGCGCGCGGCATACTCGCCCGCCAGTTCGGCCAGCGCCGCCTCGCGGGTGCGGCGCGGCAGGCTGACCGATTCGCGCAGGCGCTCGAAGTGAATCTCGTAACGCTCACCCTGGCGCGCCGCGAACATCGCATACAGCGGGCAGCCGAGCACCGAGGCCATCACGTAGGGACCGACCGGGAAGGCGGCCGGCTGCCCGAGGAAAGGCGCAATTGCCACGCGCGGGTTCGGCGCCACCGGCACCCGGTCGCCGGCAATGACGACGAACTCGCCGCGGCCGATGCGCTCGGACAGTTCCATCGCCATCGCGGGCGTCATCTCGGTCACCTGCATCAGGTTCATCCCGCTGCGCGGATCGAGCTTTGCCAGCATCTTGTTGAAGGCCTGGGCGTGGAGCGTGTGCACCAGCACCGTGATCTTCAGTCCCGGCGTCTGCATCGACAGCGCGCGGCTGAGGTCGAGGTTGCCCAGGTGCGAGCACACCAGCAGCGCGCCCTGGCCCGCGCGGATGCGCTGCAGCAGCGGCTCGGCGCCGTGCACGCTGACGCGGCCGTAGTCGAACAGGCCGCCCCAGAGCAGCATCTTGTCGAGGATGGTCTCGGCAAAGGCGCCGAAATGGCGCAGCACCCCAAACAGGCTGGCCGGCGCGCCGACCCGGCGCAGGTAGTCGCCGGACACGCGGCGCGCGCGCGCCTGGGTCGCCACGTACCACAGCAGCACCGGATAGAGCACGATGCGGAACGGCCAGCGGCCGAACACGCGGCAGACCCAGAACAGCAGGCGCATGCCGCCGACGAAGCTCGCTTCGTTGATGGCCGCCCAGTGGCTGGTCTCGAGAGGTCTTACGTGCGCCATCTGCGCCCCAGCAGCGAAGGAATCCGCGGCAACATCCCGAAGAACAGCGCCACATGCATGCGCGTGATCAGGACGTTGTCGGTCCAGGCCTTGAAATGCGAGACGCCGTCTTCCGGATAGCCCACTTTGGTCGGCAGGTTGACCACCTCGACCCCGTCCCAATACAGGCGCACCAGGATCTCGATGTCGAAATTCATGCGCAGGCCGAGGCGGCGCCGCTTTGCCAGCGCCAGCACCGGCGCCACCGGATACACGCGGAAGCCGCACATCGAATCGCGGATGGCCAGCGACAGCGTGTTGATCCAGACCCAGACGTGGGTCAGGTAGCGCGCATACAGGCGCAGCGCCGGGACCGACTCGTCGTACACCGGGCATCCCGCCACCACCGCCCGCGGCCGGGCGCGCGCGGCATCGAGGAAGCGGCCAATATCGGCGACGCAGTGCTGGCCGTCGGCGTCGACCTGCAGCACGTGGCTGTAGCCGTCCTTCGCCGCACGTTCGAAGCCCGTCAGCACCGCCCCGCCCTTGCCCTGGTTGAGCGCGTGGCGCTCGAGCACGACGCGCTCCGGATGCGCCGCAGCCAGCGCGTCGAGCGTGGCCGCGCAGGCGGGCGAACTGGCGTCGTCGACCAGGATCACCGGCATCCCATGCGCAAGCACCTGCCCGAGCACCTTGCCGATCGCGTGCTCGTGGTTATACACCGGGATGACGACGCAGGGATGGAACATCTCAGGCGGCCTTTGCGAAGCGCAGCAGCGAGTGGCAGTAGCCGATGCCGTCGCGCGCCGTGACGAGCTCCAGGCCCGCCGCTTTCGCCAGGCGCACGTAGTCTTCGCTTTCGTAGACCTTGCTGTTGCCGCTGGCGAGGTTGTTGAAGTAAGGCGAGGTGTTGATCAGGCAGTAGGAAGCGATGTCGTAGCGCTGGCGGTCCCAGAAGGTGTCCATGACCAGTACCTGCCCATTCGGCGCCAGTGCCGCGGCCACGCGCTGGAAGATGCTGGCGATCGCGGCTTCCGAGAAGCAGCTCAGGAACTGGCTCATCCAGATCAGGTCCATCCCCGGCGGCAGCGCGGCGGCATCGTCGAGCAGGTCGGTCGGGTGCAGGCTGGCGCGTTCGCGCAGGCCGGCGTCCTGCAGCGCCTTGTCGGCCACGGCCAGCTGGCCCGGCAGGTCGACCAGGTGCAGTTTGACGGACGGGTTGGCGCCCAGCGCGGCCAGCGTAAACTTGCCGGTATTCGCACCGATGTCCATCACGCGCTTCGGCGCGGTCGCGAACACGTCCGGCAGGATGTCGGGGAAGGAGGAGTCCGAATAATAATGGTCGAACGCGAACCAGCTGCCCCGTGCAGGCTCCGGCAGCTGCGCCAGGCCCTGGTAGACGGTCGGCCAGTCGCCGAACACCTTCAGGCCAAGCGGCTTCTCGGCGTCGAGCGACTGTTCGAGCGAGAACAGCGCCTGGTAGCAGACGTCGTGGTTGAAGTCGATGTTGACCTGGGTGATCGGGTCGGTCAGCACGATGAAGCCGGCCTTGTCCAATACATAGCGGCCTTCGCTCAGGTAGACCACGCCCGCCGACAGGCAGGTTTCCAGCACCACCTTCAGCACATAGGCCGTCCAGTTGCCGCTTGCCGCCATCTGCTCGACCGACAGGCCGGTGTCGCCGGCGTCGGCGATCGCCTGCAGCATGCCGCGCTTCCACGCATAGCGCACGCACTGGAAGACGACCGGGCCGAAGGCGATCTTCTGCGCTTCGAAACGGGCTTCGAAGGCGCTCTGGCGCTCCGGCGAAAATTTTTTGTTCAACATGGTCGATCAGGTCCCCAACAGGATGCGGCCGCTCGCGTGTGCGCCGGCTTCGGAAAAATAACGGAAATTCAGGCTGCCTTTGACGGCGTCCCAGGACAGCTCCAGCCGCACCGGCACGGTCGGCCGGATCATCTGCTGGAACTTGAGCGCGTTGATGCCGGCAAAGGCGCCGGCCAGGCCGAAATGCAGGCGCCCGTAGTGGACCGCCCAGTCGACCTGCACCACGCCCGGCAGCACCGGCGCCACCGTGAAGTGGCCATCGAAAAACAGCAAATCCGGCGGCACCACCAGCTCGAGCACCTTGCGTGCGGCTTCGTCCTCGAGCAGGCGGACCTGGGGGAAGCGCGGGCGGGCGGGCGTATCGGCCGCCAGCAGCGCCAGCAAGTCCGCCTGGGTGGTCTTGCCCTGGGCATTGACCGGCAGGCGCGCCAGGAAGCGCCAGCGGCGCGGCAGCGCGACCGCGTGGGTCGAGTCGGCCAGCGCGGTGCGCAGGCGCGCGCTGAGGGCGTTCTTGCCGCCGGCATCCAGCAGGGCCTGGCCCGTTTCGGCGGGCACCACGAAGGCGGCCAGCGACTGGCGCGCGCCGGCGTCCAGGCAGGCCAGCACGCGCGCCTCGCGCACCAGGCCGGTCGCGCACAGTGCGGCCTCGATCGCGTCGAGCGAGATACGCTTTTCCTCGATCTTGACGATGCGGTCGGCGCGGCCGCGCAGCACGAACCGTCCGCCCGCCGTGCCTTCGACACGGTCGGCCAGGCGCTGCCAGCCGCCGGCCGGGCCGGAAGTGAGTTCCAGCAGGCCGTCGGCGTCCGCCCGCCATTCCACGCCGGGGAACGGCGTCCAGTCTTCACCGGCGCCGGGCGTACGCTGGCGCCAGGCCACGCCGCCGGTCTCGGAGCTGCCATAGACTTCGATCGGCGAATGGCCGAGCAGGCTGCGCGCGTGCAGCGAAGCCTCGCCCTCGAGCATGCCGCCCGAGGAGAACACCGCGCGCAGCTGCGCGGCGCCCTGCCAGTCGAGGTGTTCCGGCAAGCGCTTCAGGTGCGCGGGGCTGGCCAGCAGCAGGCAGGGGCCGGCGAACAGGCGCGGGGCCAGGGTTTCGGGGAATTCGTGGCGCGCCGCTTCCACCGGGCGGCCGGCCAGCAGCGGCCACAGGACGCGGAACAGCAGGCCGTAGATATGGTGGTGCGAGACCGTCGACAGCACGGTGGCGTCGCCGACCAGCGCACCAAACGCAGCCTCGAGCGCAGAGATCTCGGAATCGAGCTGCGAGAAGCGCTTGCGGATCGCGCTCGGCGCGCCCGTGCTGCCGGAAGTGTGGACGACCAGCGCCGGGAAATCCGGGCCGGGCGTTTCCCACTCAAGCCCACAGTCGTCGCCTGCTCCGGGCGTGCACGGCGCATGGGCGGCCGGGAACTCGCCCCAGAAGGCGCCGACCTCCCCTGCCAGCGCGGCGCAGCTGGCCGGCAGCGTGTCGGCCACCAGCCAGACGGTCTTCCCCGCCAGCCAGGCGCCGATCAGGGCCGCCGCGAATTCGAGGCTGTCGTCGATGTAGAGGGCGACATCGCGCGTGGCGGTGCGCCCGCCGAGCGCGGCCCAGGCGCGCGCGCGGGCCAGCAGTTCGCCATGGGCCAACGGCGCGCCCTGGCGCCAGCCGGCCAGCGCGTCAGGTGAGCGCGCGGCGAGGCGAGGGAAAAAATCAGACATGATGCAATCGCTTGAAACGTATGCGCAGCAGGTATTCGCCGCCGAACATCAACCCCATCAGCACGTAGGAAACGACGCCCGTGTAGAGCGACCAGACGGCATCGGGGGAAAACAGGGCCGTGCCAAGGCAGACCGCGCCATTGGCGACGAAGAACACGCACCAGGCCTGGGTCACGCGCCGGGTGTAGCGCACGGCCTCGGGCGGCAGCTCCGGCTCGCGCAGGCGCGCCAGCCGCTCGATCATCGAGGGGCCGGACAGCAGGCTGCCGCCGAAAGCGGCCAGGAAGGCGGCGTTCACCAGCACCGGATACAGCTTGAGCGGCAGCACGGCGTTCGAGCCGACCGCCAGCGCCACCAGCACCAGGGCGCCCAGGGCGCTCCAGCGCGCCGCCGCGCTGAGTTTCAGCCGCGGCAGGCGGCTGGCCACGGTCAGCAGCAGCAGGCCGGCCAGCCAGCGCGGCTCGATGCTGCCGTGGCCGAGCCAGATGGCGAGGGGATATACCAGCGTCAGCGCGATGGTCAGGGCATTCCACAGCACGAAGTTACGCCGCCTGCTCTTCCGTGAGGCCGGCCAGTGCGTTCACGACGTCGTCGATCGTGCGGATGGTCTTGAACACCTCGGGCTGCAGGCGCTTGCCCGTCGTCTGCTTCAGCTTCACGGCCAGGTCGACGGCGTCGATGCTGTCGATGTCGAGGTCCGTGTACAGGTTCGATGCGGGCGTGAGCGCGTCGCGATCGAGTTCGAACATCTCGGCCAGCAGGTCCGCGATCCACACGAACAGTTCGTCGCGGTTCATCTCATTAATGGCAACCATGGCCAGCTCCTATTTTTTGCGGTTGGCTTCGATCATCGCGGCGAGCGCGCGGACCGAAGCGAAATGACGGCGGGTTTCCTGCGATTCGGCCGACAGCGTGATGCCGTAACGCTTTTGCAGCGCGACGCCGATTTCCAGCGCGTCGATCGAATCGAGACCCAGTCCTTCGACGAACAGGGGCGCCTCGCTGTCGATATCGGCGGGGGCGATGTCTTCCAGCTGGAGGACGTCGACGATCAGTTCTTTCACTTCCTGTTCAAGCATGGTGCTGGCCTTCTTCCATAAAATAACGTTGCAGGTATTCGGTGAGGCGGCGCGCCGCCATCACGTCCGGGATGCCGGGGCCGGCGAACGGCTCGATGCCGATGTCGTCCTTCACTTCGATGCGAAAGCGCGCCTGGCGCGGCGGCACGTGCCACCACTTGTCGCCCTTGCCGAGGGTCGGCGGCTGGCAGGCGATCAGCACCGGGGTCACCGGCTGGGCGCCGCGCACGGCGATATTCGCCGCGCCGCGCTTGAGTTCCATCGCGCCGCTGCGCGGCGTTCGCGTCCCTTCCGGGAAGACGATCAGGTTGCCGCCCGCGCGCAGCGAGGCGATGCAGTCGTCGACCAGTTCCGGGCCGCGGTCGTTGCACACATAACCGGCGGCGCGTACCGGGCCGCCGGTAAAGGGGTTGTTCCACAGGCCGCCCTTGACGATGCAGTCGGCATTGCGCACGAAGGCGATCAGGAAGACCGTGTCGATCAGGGTCGGGTGGTTCGCCAGGATCAGCTGGCCGGCGCGGTCGAGCTTGTCGAGGCCATGCACTTCATAGCGCAGCACGCCCAGCCCGTTCATGATGCCGACGAAGGCGCGAAAACTCAGGCGGATCGTGGCGCGCGCCGCGCGCATGCGGGCCCGCGGTTCGCGTACGCACAGCGACAGCAGCGGAAACACGATGAGGCGCAGCAGCAGGCCGCCCATCCCGAAGAGGGCGAAGGACAGGCCGGTGGCGAACACGCGCCAGCCGCGCCAGAGGGCGTCAAGCATCGCGGCTCCAGGTCCAGTGGTGCGCGCCGGTCCTGCGTTCGAGCGGCGCGCCCTCGCCCAGCTGGAAGCGCAGCACATCGAGGCCGCCCGGGGTCGCGCCAGGCTCGGCCTGGCCGCCGGCGCCGCGCCACGACAGGCGCACAGTGCGCTCGCCCGCCGGGACCATCGCCCAGGCAAAGGCGAAAGGCTGCTCGGTGCAATCCTCGAAATGCCCGAGCGGCGCCGGCAGCGGCTCGTCGCAGGCGACCAGCAGCACCATCGGCGCGCCGTCGGCCAGCAGGCCGCAGGCTTCGATCACCGCGTGTTCGAGCGTGGCGCCGCCTGCCGCCAGCGCGATATGGTTGGCGCGGTCGGCGCGTGCGATCGAGAACAGGCCGGCGCTGGCATTGTGCACGGCCAGTCCGAACGCGGTCGGCGACAACGGCTCGCCGCGCGCCAGTTCGCGCAGCAGTTCGATCGCGCGCCCCACTTCGCCATGGCGCGAACAGAAAACGGTCGGCACGTCGGCGTCCTGGCCGAGGCAGGCATAGGCGACTTCGAGCGCCATGCGTCCGAGAAAACCGGCGCGGCGGCGCAGCATGGCCGGCATGGCCGCGACTTTCGGCTCTTCGCCCGGCACGATCGTCCACGGCGCCTGCGCCCATGCCGACCACGCTTGCGGCGAGGTCACGCCCGGCGCCCAGGCTGCGTGGCGCGCGATCGAAAAGAGGACGTGGTTTTCAGGCATGGCTAATGGAATGGGCGAAACAGAACAGGAAAAAAATCAATCGTGCGGCGTTAAATAGTAGGGCGAATTATAATACTTGGTTTTGCCCGAAGGAATAATTGGCGCGAAACGCAAGGCCAATTCGCAACAGATCGACTCGTTTATTTAGCTTTAATCGACAAACAACCTGCAATACGCTATTGATAATGCGCGCTGCATGATTTTTCGGATGGCGATGTCAAATGCGGCTGCGATGCTTGCCGCGTGAATGCGTGCAGGGAAGATAAAGCAGGAAGCGACTCAGGCCGGGCGTCATATTGCCACATCGCAAGACGTTTAATTCTCACCGATTGTCACAAAATCCGAATTTTTTGGCATAAAAAAAGCGCCCGCAGGCGCCTGGTTCAGGCTGACGGCAGCAATTCCCGTATCCGGTCCGGCAAGGGCACCGACTTCTCCGCCTGGAAATCCACCCACACGATCTTCGCCGCGCCCTCGGCATGCAGGGCGCCGGCCTGCCCCGCTTCCCCGACCAGGCGGATCTCGTGCATCACCTCGAAGCTCGAGCGCCCCGGCGGCCCGGCATACGAGCTCACTTCGATCTCGGCCGGATACTTCAACTGCTTGAGGAAGGAACAGCGGGCGTTGATCAGCACCGGCCCGGTGCCGGTCGGATCGGGCAAGGCGCCTATTTGCTCGAGCCAGGCGATGCGCGCCGTTTCGATGTAGCGGAAATAGACGGTGTTGTTGACGTGGCCCATCGCGTCCATGTCGCCCCAGCGCACCGGCATGCGCAGCGTGTGGATCAGTTTTTTGTCGCTCATGCTCCAGGCTCGTTTGCGTTAAAAAAAAATGACGCCGCTGCCGGCGCCATTTTTTATTTTACGATACCGTTCACGAGGCCGTCATGCCGTCGTCCGCCGTGATAATGGCGCCGTTGATGAAATGCGCTTCCTCGGCCGCGAGCAGGAGCAGCAAGCCGTCCAGGTCTTCCGGCTTGCCGGGGCGCTTGCGGGGCAGCAGGTCAATCAGCTTTTTCCCCTGCTCGGTCCCGAAATAATCCTCGTTCATCTCGGTCGAGATATAGCCCGGGCAAATCGCGTTCACGTTGATGCCGTACTTGCCCCATTCGACCGCCATCGCCTTGGTCATCTGCACCACGCCCGCCTTGCTCATGCAATACACGCCGATTTGCGGCAGCACGCGCAGGCCCGCCACCGAGGCGATGTTCACGATGCGGTGCTGCTTGCGCGGGTCGCCCTTGGCGCGCTGGATCATGCGCTTGGCCGCCTGCTGCGCCACGAAGAAGGCGCCGCGCAGGTTGGTGTCCATGATGTACTGGTAATCGTCCTCGGTCACGTCGAGCAGCGGCTGGGTGCTCTGCACGCCCGAGTTGTTGATCAGGATGTCGATCGGGCCCGCTTCCGTCTCGGCGTGGGCGATCGCCGACTTGATGCTGGCCAGGTCGGTCACATCGAGGTTGACCACGTGGGCGGCGCCGCCGTCGGCCTCGATTTCGGCGCGCAGTTCCTTCAGGCGTTCGGTGCGGCGCGAGGCCAGTACCACTTGCGCGCCGGCGCCGGCCAGGGCCTTCGCGAAGCGGGCACCGAGGCCGCTGGATGCGCCGGTGACCATCGCAATTTTTCCTTCAAAATTTACTTCGATGCCCACATTGGCTCCTGTCCTGTTGTGCTCCGGCACGGATGATGTCGAAGGCATAATGATGTCACAGATTGCCGATATTAGATCGCCCCATCTAATATTGGCCCTAAAATGGCGCCCAAGTTGCATTCGAGCGGAAAAACCCGCACACTCGTGCTTAAATTTTTCGAGCTTAAATCTTTTTAACCATACAAGACCATGACAGAGACAACCAACATCCTCGAACAATACGGCCCGCGCGAGGCGATGGAGTACGACGTCGTCGTCGTCGGCGGCGGCCCGGCGGGCCTGTCGGCCGCGATCCGCCTGAAGCAACTGGCGCTTGAGAAAGGCCAGGAGGTATCCGTTTGCGTCCTCGAGAAAGGCGGCGAAGTCGGCGCCCACATCCTGTCGGGCGCGGTCATGGATCCGATTGCCCTGAATGAATTGTTCCCGAATTGGAAGGAACTCGGCGCACCGCTCAACACGGCGGTGACCGAAGACCGCATGCTGTTCCTGACCGAGACGAAGGCACGCGCCACGCCCGCCTTCATGCTGCCGAAGATGCTGACCAACCACGGCAACTACATCGTCTCGCTGGCGAACGTGGTGCGCTGGCTCGGCCAGCAGGCCGAGGCGCTGGGCGTCGAGGTCTTCCCTGGCTTCCCGGCCGCCGAAATCCTGTACAACGATGACGGTTCCGTCAAGGGTGTCGCGACCGGCAACATGGGCGTGGACCGCGAAGGCAAGCCGACCGACGCCTTCCAGTTGGGGATGGAACTGCACGCGAAATACACCTTCTTCGCCGAAGGTTCGCGCGGCCACCTGGGCAAGCAGCTGATGGCGAAATACGACCTGAATGCCGGCAAGGACCCGCAGACCTACGGCATCGGCATCAAGGAGCTGTGGGAGATCGACCCGGCCCTGCACAAGCCGGGCCTGGTCATCCACACGGCCGGCTGGCCGCTGGACAACAGCACCTACGGCGGCTCCTTCCTCTACCACCTGGAGAACAACCAGGTCGCGGTCGGCTTCATCGTCGGCCTGTCCTACCAGAACCCGTATTTGTCGCCGTACGAGGAATTCCAGCGCTATAAAACGCATCCGGAAATCCGCAAGTTCTTCGAAGGCGGCAAGCGCATCTCGTACGGCGCGCGTGCGATCACGGCCGGCGGCCTGCAGTCCTTGCCGAAGACCGTCTTCCCGGGCGGCGCCCTGATCGGCTGCGACGCCGGCTTCCTCAACACCAGCCGCATCAAGGGCAGCCATGGCGCGATCAAGACCGGCATGCTGGCCGCCGAAGCGGCCTTCGAGGCGCTGGGCGCGAACCGCCAGCACGACGAACTGGGCGCCTACCCGGCAGCGTTCGAGAAGTCCTGGCTGCATGAGGAACTCCACAAGGCGCGCAACTTCAAGCCGTGGATGAGCAAGGGCCTGTACTTCGGCACCGTCATGACCGGCATCGACCAGATCCTCTTCAAGGGCAAGGCGCCCTGGACCCTGCGCCACAAGCACGCGGACCACGAGATGCTGCGCCCGGCCTCCGAGTTCACGCCGATCGTGTATCCGAAGCCGGACGGCAAGCTGACCTTCGACCGCCTGTCCTCGGTGTTCATCTCGAACACCAACCACGCCGAAGACCAGCCGGTGCACCTGACGCTGAAGAATCCGGCCATCCCGGTCGAGGTGAACCTGGCCAAGTACGCGGGCCCGGAGCAGCGCTACTGCCCGGCGGGCGTGTACGAGTTCGTGAAGACGGACGCGGGCCAGGACCGCTTGCAGATCAATGCGCAGAACTGCGTGCACTGCAAGACCTGCGATATCAAGGATCCAACGCAGAACATCGTGTGGGTGACGCCGGAAGGCGGCGGCGGACCGAATTATCCGAATATGTAAGTTGAACGGGCGCCGCTGGCGCCCGTTTTTTTTGCGTTCGGGTGTGGATGGGCACGAAACGCGTGGAGTCAGGACTCCACGCGGTACATCATTCGCGACTCGAAACATATCGCACAAGTCGATTCGTTCGATCGCCTGTTGTTTTGCGGCAACCACTCCTTCCGGTGAGGATTTCGCGCATGTGATAATCCTGCTTTGCAATCTCACCAATATTCACCGATGCCACGTTCCGCCGCGCTCCGCCCCGCCCTCCTCTGCACCCTGCTCGCTGCCGTCCCCGCCTTCGCCCAGACGCAGGCCCCGTCCTACCTGATGACGCGCATGGCCCAGCTGCCCGAATACAGCCGCGGCGGCGACGCCGTGCGCATCTACGGCACCGTCGACCTGGGCATGATGTATACGAAGACCGACAAGGCGGCGGGCCGCTGGCAGCAGCAAAGCGGCGGCGCGAACACGTCGAAACTCGGCTTTTATGCGTCCGAGGACCTCGGTGGCGGCCTGAAGGCGGAAATGAAGCTGGAAGCCGGCATCAATGCCGATACCGGCGCCCAGCAGGCGAGCGCCCTGTTCAACCGCGAATCCTGGGTTGGCCTGAAGTCGGCCAGCTGGGGCACGGTCCGCGTCGGCAACCAGATCAATGCGATGCTGCCGCTGTTCATCGACCCGTTCGCGCTGGTGACCACCAATTCGGTCTACACCTGGGTCGCCGGCGGCGCCATGCAGGGCCCGCGCGGCGTGGGTGCGAATACCGACCTGGGGCCGGGTGCGGGCACGATTCCGGTGCGCGTGCCGAAGTCGGTCACCTATGCGACGCCGCGCCTGGGCGGTTTCGCCGCACAGGGCATTTGGGCATCCAACCCCTACGGTACGAGCGAGCCGTCGACCGGCACCCGTGGCGGCGTGGTCTCGTACAATGCCGGCCCGCTGTATCTCGCCGCGAGCCTGATCCAGTCCTGGAGCAGCCCGGTCGTGGCCGCGCCGGGCCTGGCGGCGCGGTCGGTACGTACCGACATCCCGTCGGTCGGCGCGATTTTCGACAGCGGCAGGCTGGTGCTCTCGACCTCGTACGCACGCATCTCGCCGCAGCTGGCAGGAAGCGGCGAAGCGCAGATCGTCACGCTCGGCGCGATCCTGCCCCAGGGACGCCTGACCTGGCGCGCCTCCGCTGTCCACCGCGCTACCGATGGCGCCCGCAATGCGGCCGGCGCCCTGGTGGAATCCTCGGCGCTGGGCCTGATGCTGGGCGTCGACTACGACCTGTCGCGCCGCACCGGCCTGTATGCACGTGCGGGCTCGGTGCGCAA
>Ga0308170_10001440_pt1 | contig 22711 bp, 29 predicted proteins | sample PhyBR2_2_FD_202136 | JGI IMG/M metagenome (GOLD analysis project Ga0308170, IMG submission 202136) | Phyllosphere microbial communities from UC Gill Tract Community Farm, Albany, California, United States - DLSLSB.R2 | ecosystem: Host-associated > Plants > Phyllosphere > Unclassified | place...
GCGGAAACGCGTTCCCTCGAGATTTCTCGAAACTTGTTCTTTCTGTTTCCCCATTCACTCTCCCACTCCCGACTCAACATGAGGACCTCGACTTTCCTTCTCACCGCTCTAGTAGCAGTAGCGTCAGCGAGCGATGTCACCGACTTGAAGATGTCTGATTTCAAGGCCTACTCCGAGCAGCCGCTAGCCCTCGTCGAGTTCTTTGCTCCCTGGTGAGTCGGTACTTCCTCCCTCCTATACACTTCTTCATCTTGGGGGGATACGCTTGATCACAACATAAGCTAGGAGGAGTTACAAGGTCGGGGGAAAGGGAAGATTTCGAGAGCCCTTCGACATTTCGTCGAAAGCTCAGAATGTCGCTCTGCTCCTCGACTTTTGAAATCGTTCCCCAGAAGCCATCAGACTCATGACAAGCGCGTAAGAGGAGGTCGCAAATCGAGACCGCTCAATATTGAAAGCAGAAGTGGATCGCAAGTCGCAAGTTCCGAATCTGATTCTTCGAAGACATTCAATCGACTTGCTTTCCCTTACGAGAGCTCTCGACCAGCTCACTGCGCGTCAAAGGAGGCTTGATCGAAGGGATCAAGAGCGCTGCAAGGTGAGAATTTGGGAACCTGCAGGTTTCCAGCGCTGGAAATCTCTGGAAATCTCCATAAACCTTCACTCGGTTCGAATTTTCCGGAGAGGTTGACACTCTCTCGTTCATGGACTCTTTTCCTTGTCAGAAGACGTCGATAGCAAGTAGCACGAGCGCCAGAGAGCGCGGAAATGTCAGAGCAAAATCCAGTTTCGACCAGATTTTGCCCTCCTTCGCCCAAGTTTGCCTCGACAATCCCAAACTTCCCGACTTTGACGGCCCTACTCGTCGGAAGTAGCATTGAGCATCGTTTTATCGTCAACGTAGCCAGACCAAGGTCGATAACTCGAGAGTTGGCGGAGTATTGCTGGATTTGACGAAAAAGCGAAGAGTCAAAGCATAGTCGAGCGGCGCAAACTGGCATAGGGGCTCTAGAATCTCGTAACATCGTTAAGTATCACGCTAAAAACCCGTTCAAGAAGAGTGGTGCGACGATAATCGGAGCGTAGCGACTTCGAGAGCTGTATCGCAAGCGAGTGATAGCATTCGCACCTCGAGAAGTCATCGAATTCTGTCACGCCTTTGAGCGGACGCCGCTCAGGGGCTCTATCGAGACGATATCCCACGACTGTAGCAATTGTCGGAACTGAGAATAACGTACCAAGAACAATTCGGATCCGACTTTTCAAGAGCGAAGTCGGCTCGGTTCTACGACGTCTCGCCTATTCCGTCGACGACCACCCCAGTCTGCTTCTTGTTGTTGATTGAGAAGCAAAGAGATATCAGTCGAAAGTTTCCGATTCGACGATTCAAACGATTGCAAAGTCGAAATCCGAGTATCCGCCGGATGGACTGAAGTTACAACGTTGTGCATGGTTCGATCGTATTCGAGATAACTTTGACAACAGTTCCGAGAAGAGAAATGGGTTTGCAAAGAGGGAAGATTTGAGGGAAGAAGAGAGGGAGAGCTTCGGAGATCCGGAAATTCGGTAGTAGACGAGAGTGATCCTCGTTCAGCGCTTTCGACTACTGACAGCCTCAATGGAAGGAATTGATAGATCTGGAAACTTCCTTGAAATTTGCTGACAAGTCGAAGCGGAAACGCGTTCCCTCGAGATTTCTCGAAACTTGTTCTTTCGTTTCCCTTATTCACTCTCCCACTCCCGACTCAACATGAGGACCTCGATTTTCCTTCTCGCCTCACTATTCTCCTTAGGGTTGGCGTCAGATGTAACCGACCTGAAGATGTCCGATTTCAAGGCCTACTCCGAGCAGCCGCTAGCCCTTGTCGAGTTCTTTGCTCCCTGGTGAGTCGGCACTTCCTCCCTCCTATACACCTTGACATCTTGGGGGATACGATTGATCGCAATAAGCTAGGAGGAGTTACAAGGTTGGGGGAAAGGGAAGATTTCGAGAGCCCTTCGACGTGTTCAAAATCTCCGCTTTCAAACGCATGGAGGAAGTCGGTAGATCCTGGACGGTTGCAGTGGAGGTCATAGACTTGAACGCACCGAAATCCGAGGGCCTCAGAGCTGTTGCTAGGACGGGATCACCAATCTTTCAACGTGTCGCAACTTTCGCTGATTCATCTCTCGATTTCCTGCTTTATCCAGGTGTGGTCACTGCAAGGCGCTCGCTCCTCATGTAAGCTTATTTTCTTCGAACGAACCAGTCAAGACGCGTTTCGCTTACCTTGGTGCGAATTTTGAACTTCAGTACGAAGAAGCCGCCACCATCCTCAAAAAGGACAACATCCCTATCGCCAAGGTCGATTGTACTGTAGAGACTGAGCTGTGCTCGTCGCAAGGAGTCAACGGATACCCGTGAGTTGAGAAATGAATTCCTGCAGGCAAGTGCTATTCTGATCTGTTCTTATCCCTCTTCTCACAGTACACTGAAGGTATTCCGACGAGGAGAATCTGCCGATTACTCGGGAACAAGAAAAACTGATGGAATTGTTTCATACATGAAGAAGTGAGTTTGAGTCTCGTCAAATCCATTCGCTAGCAGAGACTGATTGATCTTCTGGACTACTCAGGCAAGCGCTTCCCGCCGTCTCTGAAGTGACAAGTAGCAACCACGACGAGTTCAAGAGTGCCGACCGAGTAGTAATCATCGCTTACGCCGACGAATCAGACGAGACCACCAAATCTACTTTCAACAACTTTGCCGACCTCTACCGTGATGACTACCTCTTCGGTCTCTCGACTGAACCCGCTGTCGCCGCTTCCGCCAACGTCAAGGCCCCCGCTGTCGTCCTCTACAAGTCCTTCGATGAAGGACGCAACGAACTCGAGGGAAAGATCACCGACGACTCACTCTTCACTTTCGCCAAGGAGCACTCTGTCCCTCTCCTCGACGAGATCTCCCCCGACAACTTCGCCATGTACTCTGAGGCCGGTATCCCCCTCGCTTACATCTTCATCGAATCTTCAAACCCTAAGCGTGAACAAATCGTCAAGGCTCTCGAACCCGTCGCTCGTGAGCACAAGGGCAAGCTCAACTTTGTTTGGATTGATGCCAACAAGGTAAAGCGCGTTCCTACGCATCATCCCTGTTCTTCGAGCTGATTCGGAGGGTTTCTGCTTTGCAGTTCGCGGATCACGCCAAGTCCCTCAACTTGGGAGAACCCAAGTGGCCCGCATTCGCCATCCAAAACATTCAACACATGACCAAGTTCCCTCTTGATCAATCCAAGTCTGTCGACCACGACACCGTCGCCGCTTTCGTCAAGGATTTCGTCGGTGGAAAGCTTTCCCCCTCCATCAAGTCTCAAAAGGCCCCTCTCCAAGACGAGCCCGTCTTCGTTCTCGTCGCTGATGAGTTCGAAAAGGTTGTCGCGGAGGATAAGGATCTTCTCGTCGAATTCTACGCTCCTTGGTGCGGACAGTAAGTTGCTCGAATCTTTTCAAAAGTCATGTATCGACATCTCGCTTACTCAAAGTCCTCCTCTTCCTACAGCTGCAAGAAGCTCAAGCCCATCTACGACACCCTTGGTGAACGATTCGCCAACGTCAAGTCTAAGTTGACCATCGCCAAGTTCGATGCGACTGAGAACGACATCCCTGCTTCCGCTGGATTCAAGGTTCAAGGTTTCCCTACCATCAGTAAGCTACACCCTTTTTTCGCTTCATCTGACGAACTCAAGCTCATCATCCTGCGAGCGAACTCCAGAATTCAAGGCTGCCGGATCAAAGGAATGGGTTTCTTACGAGGGTGACCGATCTCTCGATTCTTTCGTAGAGTTCCTTGAATCGAACGCTACCAACGACATCGCTACCGCTGATGAACCCGAGGCTGAATTGGAGGGTGAGACCACTATCAAGAATGATAGGCACGATGAACTCGTACGTTTCTCGCATACTCTCTCACTTGCTGAAGAACTCGACTGATCTGTCTCTCACTGTCTGCAGTAAATGACGAAGATGGGATCTGCACATGAGAGACAGAAAGGACAAGAGAACGGAAGGGAAGAGGAAGAGTGAACGATGTTTGAATTCAATGTAGCCTCACAATTCTTTCGTACATTTTGTGACAATTGAGGGGGGGATGGATTTGGAATAATTTCATAGCTGTTTCTGGATTGTTGTCGAGAAGCGCTGATTCCTTGTTGCGAAAGAAGTCGGGGTGACCGCATCGAAAGAGACGAGAAAGTTTCCTCTTTCTTCACTACCTCACGCCTCACTCCTTCGATGGCAGAAGAGCAGGTGTCGCCCTTCTTCACTCGCTCACCACGTCCATCAGCTTCTGCCCCTCCCGAGTTCGTCAATCATTTAGCCAAATTCGCTTCATCTCCCAGATCGATTCCCTCTCGCCAACCGACTCCAGTGCCTTCTCCCTCATTCGCAGTATCTTCAATACCTTTCAATCAACCTGGTCCGACCCCTCAACGTCGATCTACCCCTTCGAGAAGTTGTAAATCGGTTCAAACTCCCCCAAGACGGGACGGCACTTCTCCTCACTTCCCTCGATCTAGTGGAAAGCGCCAAGCTAGTGGCGAGCTCTCAGAGAGTGAAGGAGAAGTCAAGGCGGAGAGGAAGATGTCAGGAGACGAGGAAGAGCTAGAGATCACGCCGAAAAAGAAGAAGAAGAAGCCCTCTCGCCCCTATGCGGATCCTTCACAGTACGCAGAATTAGGAGTGCATCCCTTGACGGATTACTGGACGAAAGGCTCGAAACGCCTCAATTTGTTGTTGTGCGGAATCAATCCTGGAATCATGTCTGCTCAGAAAGGTCAACATTGTTCGTTTCCTCTTTCGGTCCTTCTCCTCTAGTTTGCGGGAGAAGCTGATATGACTCAGAGATGTAGACGCTTCACCGACGAACCATTTCTGGAAAGCTCTCGCCGGTTCAGGCTTGACAGATCGATTACTTCACCCTTCAGAAGGTTCGACTCTTCCAGAGAAATACGGGATTGGATCAACGAACCTCGTACCGAGACCTTCAGCAGAGATGTCAGAGTTGTCAAACGAAGAAATGAAAGCGTGTGTACCGACACTCTTGAAGAAACTTGTTGAAAATCGACCAAAGTGGGTTCCACGATCCGCGTCTTCTCCCTCGTTCCGGGTGCTGACGAACACATTGAGTGATGAACAGGATGGTCGCTTTCGTCGGGATGAAGATTTGCGAGATCGTTTTCCGACATCTTCACAACTTACCTTCACCCTCGATCGATTCTCCGACTCCGAGCAAAAAGAGCCCGAAGAAGCGAAAACCTGCTATGCCAAAAGTCACACTCGGATTACAACCTATCACCATCTCTCTCCCGTCGGGGGATGAGACAAGGCAGGAGGATGACGAAACGAAGGAGCGAGAGAGAACGAAGATTCTCTTTTGGTGCGTACCTTCGACTTCGGCTAGAGTAGTCGCTTATCAGGTACGCTCAACACTGCGCCATGATCTGCTACTGTAGTCAGAACTGATCATGCCGCAGTGCTCTCGTAGCTCGTCGATAAGATTCGCATCTTTGGAGAGTTGAAGCGAGACGTCGACCTACTCAAGAACAACTCGCTCAAGCTACGAAAAGATACAATCGACTATCGTGCTGAAGATTTGTTCGGCGAATCGGAAGCGGTCAAACTGGAGGACATCAAGGGAGAAGAGGAGGAAGGGAAGAAGTGGACCGTTACTTTGATTGACAGAATCGAGTCAAAGCAGGCGATCAGCGACGACCGTGGCGGAGCGAAGCTAGAGGGAGACTCTGTGGGAGCTGACATGAAAGAGACGGACGCTGAGAAGGCGGAGGAAGGAGTGGCAGTCAAGCAGGAAAATGAATAATTGCAGGTCTCTGTCTTTGTCGTTGACCAACATTTCTTGTTTACACCAAGCATTGCTATACATCACTCAGATCAATCGAATGACGTCGCCTCAACCTCAAATGGCGATAGTCGAAGAGAGACATGCGATTCTGAAGTGTCTATTGCGAAAAAGGTATAGAACTGTCTACTGGATATGGGTATCTCAACTCGCGAACGTCTCTTCATACTTTACGGTGATCGAGCGCTAGCAATGCTTTGACACCCTCTTCAGCCGCACTCTTGACAATCGCGACCTGCGCGAACTCAACTCCTTTCTTCTTCAGCTTCTCCAGCAGCATGTCCTTGTACCCTTCCGAGTTCCACAGGCCTCCTCCTAACGATAGAGATCCTTTCTCTGGATCGACTATGGAACGATCCCCGATCAAGCGCAAAGTTGCTTCGACGAGAGGTTCGATCGCCTCCTCCAAAATCGATAAAGCTATCCGTCTCGACTCTGCATCGACCTCAGAATCCTCGAAAGCGTACTGAAAGACGACTCGAGAAGAATCAGCGATCCATAGCTTTCGTTGCGTTTCCGCTTCCGAGAAAGATGAGGGCGAAGCAGGGTTCGAATGGTCGGAATAAATCTTGTCGATCATTTCTGCTGGCGTGGAGACTTTGAGGCGCGAGAGGAGAGAGGCGAAGATCGGGAGAAGTGGAGGTGAAGCTGTTGAGGAGAGAACAGGTTGAGCATCGGCTGCGAACATTAGTTGTCGCATTGCGAGTCGTCCGACGTGGAACGCTGAGCCTTCGTCGCCGATACTATATCGCCTGATGGGTCAGTAGATTCAAGGACTGGGAGAGTAGGAGGGACTCACAGGAAACCCCATCCTCCTGAAATTCCTACCAACTCAAGATCAGTAACCTTCTTCTTGAAAGCTGGGAAATGCCATCAGGTCAGCGTGAGTATCGATCTATCATGCAGAGGACTGTACTCACCTAGCGAGACCGAACCAGTTCCAGCAACAAGAACAATAGTCGATTCGATATCTTTCTGCGAAACTGCAGGAGCAGCTAGTAAATGACCATCTGTACGGAAGTCGAGCGATCAGCTGCATGAAGGAACATATAGCGGAAGATTCCGTTACGTACCATTCGTTATCCGTAACCTTTCATCATCCTGCTCAAACCCAAAAGCTTTCGTTGCAAGGGGTCTGAATTCATCAATCTCTTCCTGCCTTAATATCCCTGCAATCCCTAACCACACTCTCTCGAACAGCTCCAGATGTAAAGGTTCAGGGTCGACCTTGTTCACTGGTAACAGTAGAGGAGTTTGTAGGTTCTGAAGCGCTTTCCAAGTCGTTTGAAGAATATTTCGAATCGCAACTTGAAGTCCTACGCTTTTCCTGCGAGTCATTCCCCCACTCTACTCGATCAATTGCGTGAATGAGTAGGGAATGAGAGGAGAACATACACGTTACAGGGAGGACCTGATGCGAATCCCACTTCTCCCGTTTCCGTCATTACACTCACCTTTAACGCGGTACCCCCTGCATCAGCACACAGGTAGAGTTTGGTACTCTCTGATGATATTGAGGGCATTCAGAGAGCCGAAGAGGTGGGTAGCAGTCTGGAGCTGTAGAGTTGAGGGAAAGAGGAGGAGGGGAAGGAAGATTGAGGGATGGTCCGGAAGGTGCTTCCGATTGATCTTGAAGTCTAGCGAGAATGATTTGATGGTGCCGGAGTGAACAGGAGGAGAGAAGCAGACTCGTGTGCCGGGTTTGTTAAATGAATTTCGAAATTTCCCCTCGTGCCCAAGTTTAGCGCGTTGCCAGTTGCTCTCCCTCTCGTCCTTCAACCTCATACCTCGATTTCGACTGCACCAAGACTACACCCCTAAGACCAGTACTCGCCTTTGATTTCTACCGCGTTTCCCTTTCTTACGCCTCGTCCCGCCTTCCCCTCTTATCGCAAACTCAGAGCCCCCCTTCCTCTTTTCGACCCCTTCCCAATAGACCGCTGCGTCCTTCGACGATGGAGACCTCAAGCAAAGTGAATGTCGAAGCGATAGCAGCAGAGCTACCTCCTATCCCCGAAAGGAAGGGTTTCACAAAGTTCTGGACGAACCCGACGACCCAGGTTGCGATGGTATCTTTGGTGTGCTTTGGATGTCCAGGTATGTTCAAGCTACTCGTTGACGACGTGGAACAGTTAAAGCTGATGAACTAGGAGAACAGGAATGTTTAACGGTGAGTTTCGCAGAGACGAATTCTCTTTTCTTCACTCGAAACTTCGTACTGACCTTGGAGTCGCGAGTGAATAGCTCTCAGTGGTGTAGGAGGGGGAGGACAAGTCGATCCAGAAGTCAATAATAACGGAAACGTAGCACTCGTGAGCTCAAACTCTCGATTCGTTCGGTTCATTCGAGAAAGATCGCTAACTCTCGAACTCCTCCATGTAGTACTCGACGTTCGCTGTTGTTGGGTTCTTTGCGGGTCCTGTGATCAACAGGATTGGTGCTCGAGTCGCACTGGCCATCGGAGCGTCAGGGTGAGCTTTCCCCCTCGTTTCTTCGTTCCTTTCGACTCTCTTTCGCTCATAGTCATCTTGCTTGCACTGTATCGATCATCAGCTACGCACTCTATATGGGAGCACTTCTCAACTACAACATTCGAGAGACTTCGGGGTTCGTGATCGCAGCGGGAGCTATCTTAGGGATTTGTGCGGGTCTGCTCTGGACTGCGCAAGGTACTCTTACACTAGCTTACGCGACGGAGGCTACGAAGGGACGCCTATTCGCAATGTTTTGGATGATCTTCAACCTCGGAGGAGTACTGGGGAGTGCGATCGAGTTAGGATTGGTCTACAATTCGGAAACAAACACGGTCGGGAACGGGGTTTACATCGTTTTCATGTCGATCGGCGCAGCGAGTGTACTCCTTCCCGCAACACTCGTCTCACCGAACAAGATGGTCAGGAGTGATGGAAGTCGAGTAATCCCTCCCGTTCATCCCACGATCAAGAATCAATTCATCGGACTCTACAAGATTCTTCGCAACGACTACCTCATCTTCTGTCTCTTCCCTTACTTCCTTGCCTCGAACTGGATGTATACATGGCAGTGTACGCAGATTTCGACTCTGCTCCTCTCAAACGAAATAAGCTGATCATTTCTCGCTTTTCCGGCTATAGTCAACTCGTACAATGGATTTCAGTTCACCTTGAGGGGAAGGGCGCTCAACTCGTTGCTGTATTGGTTGGCGAACATTGTCGGAGCTGGAACATTCGGATTAGCGATTGATTCGAAAAGGTTCAGGAGGACTCAACGTGCTTGGGGCGCTTTCGCATTTGTGCTCGTTTTAGGAATGGCAGTGTGGGGTGCTTCTTATCATTACCAAAAGTGAGTTCCCTCCTTGTCAGAAGTCTCGCGAACGAACGCTTACTCACGAGCTGCCCATCTTCAGACAATACACTCGAGATTCCGACCTCGTTCGAATCGATATTGACGACTCGGGATATGCCGGAAGGGCAACACTCTACTTCTTCATGGGTGTTTACGATGCTGTGTTCCAAAACTACGTATACTGGATTATGGGATCTCTTACGAATCTCCCGGGATCCTTATCTTACTTGATCGGGTTCTACAAGGGTATTCAGTCAGCGGGAGCGGCAGGAGCATACAGAGCAGACACGTGAGTCGTCTATAGCTCACACTGTTTCAAGCTTGAGCTTGACCTCCGTCATTCTGACCTTCCTCTCGTACCGCAATACAGCAATCTTCAACCTTTCATGAGTGAGCTCGCGACTGCGTGGGGATTGACTACCGCCGCTCTCATCTTTGCCATCCCTGTGCTCCTCTTCCGTATTGGCGATCGTAAGTTTCAAGCTTTCTCCTCGAATTCTCTGCTCTTCGCGCCGTCTCGAACAGCGCTCACTTCCTTCCTCCATACAGACACGGAGGACGAGATCGTCATAGATACAAACGAACCAGCGATCGCAAGCACGGAGAGTATCGACATGAAAAAGGTCGAATCCGCCTAAACCGCTCTTTCTCTCCCTTCACAGACACTATCTCTCTTCTCTTTCCACTTTAATCGCGCTTCCTTGGGTTGTCTTTCTTACTACATATCTTTATATCAGTACACGGTGATTCGAGGTTTCAGGTTGCGGTACATTTTCGTTTTTCGTCTCATATGGATAATTTAACTCTTTCCCCTTCTCGCTACAATTCGTCATGACCGACTGCTCTATTCTCAGGATGTCCTCTAGTCCTCATCATCTCTTCCTCCCACTGTCCCTTCCTGGATTCCCAACTCTCTTTCCATTGTCTAGTCGGAAGACATTGCGAGATCTTGTCTCCTTCTTTCTTCACTCGCTCGCAGATTTCTTCACCTGGACAAGGAGCTGACTCGTTGAAGAAGTGGGCGAAATGAGGATCGGTTTCGTTGGCGAGAATTCCGGAGTACCAAGCGGTGTGAGAGGGAAGGGAATACGAAGCTGCGACGATTGCTGACGACGGGAGATAGATCTGAGGGTAGCCATCTACGCGAAGGGTGCTGGCGTAAGCTCACGACTCAACACAGCTGACAGAGGGAAGCTACGTACATTTGACGACAGTTTCGATCGAAGTAGCCCAGATTACTTCCCCCATTCCGGCATGTCGCAGCGCAGAGGCACACTGTAGATTGACGGCATCAGTCAGAATGAGCATCTATGAAGTCGTAGTGAGAAGAGCTGACCATTGAACAAGGTTCTCCCGTCGTGTACAATGACAAGTCTTTCCAAGCCGCAAGGATCTGGAGAGGAGCAAGCCCTCTTTCTGCCAGTACTTCGGTACACCGGTTGATAGCGGCAATCTCTCCATGCAGTGTCGGATCTGGGAGACGAAGCAGGTATCAGCTCGGCTTCGAAGAAGTAGCAACTTTACGATCGGTCGGAACTCACTCCCTGTCAGACTGACTTGGTTTGCCGAGGCACAGACGAGCTCATCGGTCGTTGTGTTAACCTATGAGGACGTTGAATGAGTCAAGATGCGTTCCTCGAGCGAAGGAGATGGTAGACAAACGACAACAGCTCCGAAGTGGTAGCGAGAGCAAGGATGTCCTGTGATCTGTATCACACCCTCACTGTCAGCGGGGGCAGACCAGAGCTGAACATTGAGCTCGACGAACCTCTCCAACAGCTCTATGTACAGCGGAAGTGAGCGAAAGTCAACCTTGCGAAGCGGAGAAAGCGGAAAACTCACTCTGAAGCGGCCCGCATCCAGTATGATCGAGTCGTAGCGGGTACGCCATTCAAACTCAAGCCTTGCTGATCATCGTGCTGTAGCCCATAGCCTATGAGAGTTGGTTGGACTTGAGCGATCAGCGGGGAAAGGAAGAATTGGAAGAGGAAGAAGTGAGAGCTCACCTGGATAGTGAGTGGCTTGTACGGCCGAAGCAGATAGTAACAAAGCGGTCAAGAAGTGCCCGAGCATTATCAGTGTGTTGTATAGGAGGAGAGGAGCGAACTTTCGCTTCTTTGATCTTTTCCCACTCACTCGCTTCGATCGAACTCCTCAGGACAGCTCCAGACGATGCAGAAAAAACCGCTCAAGATCTCTAGAAGTACTTTCAGACCCCTCAGAGCTTACAGCGAGGCTTCACTCCTGTCTCCTTTATCACTCAACAAACCGACTTCAGAGTCTTCATCACGGCTGAGAAGGCGGAAAGGGAACATACGGCTATCTTCAAGGGTGATCTGGTGAGAATGTGGAGCTCCTTGCCGGTCAAAGATCTAATTTTCGCGAATGTGAGGGAGTTGCTTCGTGCCCTCGTCCTTTCGCCCTCGTCCTTCCGCCGTTCTGCGCAACCGCGATGGACGCGCTGCAAGGAACAGACATGACCCTTACGATCCGTTGGAGAGCTGGAGGAGTCTGCTCGATTAACCCTTCTGCAAGGACCTCACGTGAGCTTCCCCTTGTTCGCTTCGACCGCTTCGAATGCTTCCTTTCTCCCTCTAGCCTCTCTCTTCAGGCTTCTCACTTCTGTTCTCTTGACTCCTACGCTCTGGTAGTACCCCTTCAACATCCAATATGTTCTCCCTGGCGGAGCTTTCTCTCTCATCGCTGCTGGTCAGCTTTCTCGCTGTCAGTGCAAACGCTCACATGGTACGATATCCTTCCTTTCATTGCATTCTCATCATAGGCTGACGCTGTTTCCGAACTGCAGTCAATCTGGCAAGTCCTCTACCCCCGTATAAGATCCGCACATTCGCCTCGTTTCGTCTGACATCTTCGCGATTATAGGCACCCTTCGATGTATGGAGTAGGAGAGAACTTCGAGACAGTCGTCGAAGGCAGTCCTGCCAATCCGATCGGGCCAGATCTCCAGGATCAAAACGATTGGTGGTTTCGGTTCGTCCTGCTCACCCGCTCTTCTTCTCCCGATGAGGGCTGGCTGAGCGATGTGCAATCAATAGTGGACCCCAATATCGAGCATTGAAGCCTCAGAACAATAGCGTCATGTCTCTTCCTGCTGGCGGGAAGGTAGACATTGAAATCGCTTGCAAGTTCGTTGAGTTCCCTCACGCGACAACGCAAACTCAATGCTGACCTTCTCGTGAGCCTTTCTCTAGTGTTGCATTCACCTCGTACGGTGTCAGCCCATCAGATCTCACGGATCCTCTCTCAGCTTGTCCCGGAAATTCAGGTTCGTCGAAATCACCTGAATTCGTATTGGAAGTCGGCTAATCAACTTCGTGCTGATAGGCGCTCATCACAGTGGTACTCCCAGTGGCCCAGTTGACGACGATATCCTGAGTGGGTGTGCTCTCGCGATCGCAGACAAAGACGAAATCGAAAAAGTAGGATGGGATGACCTTGCGATTTTCAGCGTCAATCAGCGATGTGTCAAAGGCAGAATCACTTCGTTCGAGATGTGAGTGAACCGTTGTACTCCTTTGATCACGCTCGACAGCTGACAGTCGGTCTCGTCGAGCTCAGTCCAGAGAAGATGCCAAAATGTACAGGCGAAAAATGTATCTGCGGATGGTGAGTCTTCATGAATTGACGCCGGCAAGCTTTATGTACTGACTTCTTCCTTCTCGGTAGGTTCTGGTACGCCTTGCCTCAAATTTTGACTCGCAAGATTCAAGCGACTGACTATGCATTCCGCTCAAACGCTCATAGGCTAGCCAATAACGGCACAGGAAACTTTTACATGACGGCTTTCGACTGTTCTGTCATACCTGGACCTTCATCCGCACCGATTCTCCCCGTTATTGACGCTCAATACTGTCCGAACTCAACTTGCATCCCGACGAAAGGCGCCAAACGTCCCCTCTAGTACGTACTGAACGCTCTGCTTCATCCACTCGTCAGTCGCTGACTGGAGTTTCGTGAACAGCGCCTACAACTCTCCTTCTAACGTAGTCTGGCAAGGAAACTATGAGCGACCTGGTTACCATCCTTCATGGTCTTTCTTCGACGGTCCTCAAAACGACATCTTCGATCTGAGCGACGTCGATCACGGTGCAGGCGCGAACTCGACGAGCTCGAGCTCATCTGGTTCGAAACCAACGAAATCGAGGTCAGTCTTCTCCTCGATCGCTTAGCTCGGTCTGTCGCTCAACGAGCTATCGCTGAGGCTACAGATCCCCTGAAACAAGCCAGTCCACTTCTCCTACATCGACTTCTAGGATCAGCGGCCTCGCATCTTCAAACGCTCATTCAGATCGGACGAGTCTCGCAAAGACGATAGCGACAACACATGCTTCTATCCCTCTTTCAGACTCAACGAGCTCGGCTACCAATCATGGCTCGACGACTTCCTCACTCCCGCGCTCCGACATCACTCGCTACTCAATCGAGACGATTCTCGAATCGATGACTTCGACCGTAACCATGGAACCCTCTCCCTCTGATCCAACAACGACCTCTCTACTATCCTCGTTCACTACGCCTTCAGCCCTTCCCTCCGATTTTGCTGCGACTTTCAAAACTGGAGAAGCTCTCAAACTCGCTCTTCCCACTTTGTACACGATCGCAATCAAACGTCGTCACGAACAATCAGGCCACTCTCATCATGGAAGGAAACGAAATGCCATTGCGGACGACTTGCTTCATCAGGCAGAATCACAAAGAAGTAGCGCAAATAGTTTGAGAATCGGGTACATACTCTTCTTATCTCTCGCATGCATGGTTGCTATACTGTAGAAGCATGTTCTCTCTTTTGTAACGATACGTATAATCAGACAACGAAATAGATTCATATTGCTCGTGACAATGCGCTTAGACAGAGAGAGAGAAGTTGCAATTACTCGAGATGGATCAGAAGTGGAGTGGATGGAGTGGAGAGAGAGCTATTGAAGGGAACAAGAAAGAGAGGGGATCACTATGAACTGAACGTGACATAGACTCCATCAGCTTGGGGGAGGAAAGAGAAACTGCCTCCTCCATTTCGAAGATTGCCTTCTTGCAGCATAGACTCGACGAGCTCAGTGACACTGCAGAGAGCGAGAGTTCCGAGTCAGTGAAATGAGCCGAAGAGAGAAGAGGAGGACATGAGCTCACTCGACAGAAACCGAGTCAGGCCAGAGAGTGACGAGAGCGCTTTGCAAGTCGTTGATGAGGATCGGAATCTTGTTGTTGCCTTGAAGTTCATCGACCTTCATGTACGTTACCCTCGCACGATCACGAATGACGGAACTTCGGTCGGGGGGAGCGATGACGGGAGGAGGAGTAGGCATTCCTGGTGCGCCCCAAATTCCTCCAGTCGACGAAGAGAAAGGTGATCCCCAATCCGCGTTCGAGACAGCGACGGGAGCGGCCGAAGTCGACGAGATTGAAGCTCGAGGAGCTGGAACGACAATCTCGTCGTCGTCGTGAAGAGCCGAAGATCCGAAGATGCGAGAAGGCGGAGATGAAGAAGTTGGGTTCGAAGGTGATCGACCGAGTCCTCCGATGGGGGCAGCATGGAAAGATCGAGGACTTGTCAGGCTCGAACCAGGAGCTGAGGATGTCGGTGGAGGCGCAATCGGAGAAGGGCCTTGGTGGTTCGAAGAGATGCCGTTGGGTCGAGAAGCGGACAATCCGCCTTGTGAGGGACCAGACGAAGGAGGAGGAGGTCCAATAGGAATATTCGATCGAGCAGACGCAGGCGACAGGTGAGAGAGGTTTTGTTGTTGTTGCTGCTGCTGCTGAGGATGATGCTGAGAATATTGATGTTGCTGTTGTTGACCTGGACCTTGATTCGACGAGTAAGGAGGCTGTTGCATTCCGATATTGCCAAAGTGAGTCTGCTGCTGTTGTTGAGACATTCCCATCGGGGGAGGAGGAGAGAACATTCGAGATCCCGAAGGCATTCCATTCGGTTGTTGCTGTCCAGAAGGAGCGCGTTGAACGAACGAAGGAGGCATTCCTGGAGGAGGCGAAGTGAGACCAGCGGGACGAAGAGGTTGTTGCTGTTGGTGACCGAGATGTTGCTGAGATTGAGCAGGGGAAGACATCGAGTTCTGACGAGGGATGACACCGGGAGGGAACGATTGAGGTTGTTGCTGTTGTCGGGACGAGGTCTGATTGTTGTTGTTCTGGTTCGACGAAGAAGACGAGGAGGAGGGGACATTCTTTTGAGGAGTAGATTTGGGAAGACCAGGGATCGACTGTTGTTGCTTCGAAGAGGGAGCGGAAGAACGAGTGTTTAAAGGAGATTTAGGAATCTGTTGTTGAGCCTGCTTCGCTTTGGTGGCGGCAGCGGCAGCAGCTGCTGCTGCTGCTCTCTCCTTCTCCTCCTTGACCTTCTGAGCTGCAGCGGCGGCGGCAGCCTTTTCTTGTCGTTCCTTCTCTTCCTTCTCTTTCCTAGCCTTCTCTTGACGTTCCTTCTCCTCTCGCTCCTTGCGTTCAGCAGCTTCCCTAGCTTTACGCTCGGCATCATCCTTCGCCTTCTTCTCCCTAGCTTCCTTCTCCTCGGCCAGTCGCTTCTCTTTCGCAACCTTGGCCTTTTCTTCCTTCGCTTTCCTCTCCTCCTCTCGAGCAACCCTGGCCCTTTCTTCCCGTCGAGCCTTCTCTTCGTCCTTTGCACGTCGTTCGGCTTCACGTTTCTGTCGTTGCTCTTCGTTTCGAACTCGTTCAGCTTCGAGTCGTGCCTCCTCAGCTTGTTTCGCAGCGAGTTCGGATGCTTCACGTTCAGCTTCTTTGCGAAGTCGTTCTTCTTCCTTCTTGAGCTTCTCCGCCCTGTGAGTGAACAAGATTCGAGGCATCAGTATCGCCGAACGAACGATGCAAGAAATCCTCGACTCACTTCTTCTTGTCCTTCTTCTTCTGGTTCTCTTTAGCCTTCTTCAACTCTCTCTCTTCGGCGAGTCGTTTCTCAGCTTCAATCTCACGCAAGAGTTGGTTTTGCTTCTCGGCGGCGACCTATAAAAGAGGAGAGAATGGGAAGAGTCAGCCTCGAACTCACCAGCACTGAGAGCGAGTAGAGTAAACATACCTCCTCTCGGTAAGCAGTCAAGACACGTTGTTCAAACATTCGAGCAGCAAAGATTTGGAACATTCGACGACCTTCCTCCATTCGTTCTTGTTCGGTGAGGAGTTCTTCATCGTCCTCATCGGAGACGTCTTCCTCTTCTTCGCTGTTTCTGGAGATCGATTTCCGGGTCAGCTTTCGATCAGGTCAAAGTTCGAAACGAGCAAGAGTCGGAGCGTACTCGTATTCTCCATCCTCTTCTCCGCCGTCACTTCTCTCTTCCTCTTCGTCACTAGGATCGTCTTCGAAAGCCTCGGCAGCTTCCCGCTCGCGTTGAATACGTTTGTCGGCGAGTTGTTCCATCATCTCGAGGAATTTCTGACCGTTGTTTTGGAGCAGTTCATCGGCGACAGTGAGGATACCCTCTGCGAATCGGCAATAGCAGCTCGATCAGCGATACCGTCACGCCGACGAAAGCGTGAGAGAAAAAAGCTCACCTTTGACGGTCAAGGATTTTCCAAAGCCGAAAAAATCTCCTTCTCCATCGACTCCTCGCTTCTTGCGAGTCATAGCAGTATTCGAGACGGGCTCGTCAGCGGGACCAAGTGACTCTTCATCGTCGTACTATAGTAGTGAGGTCAAGGTATGAGTACAACGGTCTTTTCGAATCTCGAGAGATAATTCCGAAAACTCACCTCTTCCTCGTCTTCTTCTTCCTCATCCTCCTCGTCTTCTTCCTCTTCATCATCGTAACCTTCATCTCCATCCTCACCCTCTTCATCGTCATCGTATTCTTCCTCATCTTCTTCATACTCTCCTTCTTCATCCTCATCTTCCTCCGGTTGTTGATGAGTTTGAGGTTGAGCATGTTGATGTTGGTGATGTTGGTGGCCATGCGCGTGATGGTGGTGAGGTTGTACGATTGCGGGAGCCTTGTTCTTGTCCTTCGTTCCACCATTTTGAGGGTGATGAGGGCAAGATGGAGAATGAGTGTGACCTGGTTCTCCATGTTGAGGATTATTCGACTGAGTCGTCGGGGCGGAAGGATTAGGAGGTACTGCTGCCGAGGTAGGGGGAGGTGCACCGTTGTTGGGAGGTGCGAGATTCGATCGAGGTGGAATAGGTTTTCGAGCTGCTGGTCGAACATTCTTGTGATCTCGAGTAGGTTTGACGACTCTACCTCGTTGACTCGATTTCGCTGCGGTAACGGATTGGTCGGGAGAAGGTGCTGGAGGTATCGCGGCGGCATCGACAGATCCTGGGAAAGGACCTGGACCAGGAGGAGGGGGAATCGTTCCAGGTGGTAACGAAGCGTATCGTTGTTGATGTAAAGCGTAAGATTCGAGTTCGTCGTAATAAGCGTCGTAAAGAGAAGAGAGTTCAGATTCGATAGCGGATCTATCAAAGGGGAAACGGGTCAATTATCGCTCAAAATCATTCGAGTAAACAATGGAAGCTTACCTCTTTCTCCCGCATACACCACATCCGCAAGCTCCTTGAGCGGGTGCTCCTGGACCAGCGGTCCCACTCATCGCCATCTTCATCTTTTTCAATACCGCTTCTTTCTCAACCTTGACTAAAGCCCTTCGATCACTCTCCCTCAACCCTAACCAGAAATCTCGAATCTTATCTCGTTCGGAAGAAGGTCCAGCTTTCGCGTTCGCGTTCGTACCATTCGAGAGGGAAACTTGTTGCTGTTGTTGCTGTTGAACGTGAGGAGGAGCTGGAGTTGTTCGAAGTACTGGAGCGTGAGGGTTCGAATTGGGTTGAGCGATAGCGGCGGAAGGGTAAGCACCGGGAGGAGCTGGGGAACGAGCGGGAGGAAGGTTCTGTTGTTGAACTGGAGAGGTAGCTTTGGGAGGTTGAAGTTGTTGTTGTGCGGCTCTTTGTTCTTGGAGTTGACGCTGTTGTTGCATTTGCGCTTGTTGCTGTTGTTGTTGAGCAGCGACTGCAGCGGCGGCGGCAGCAGCAGTAGCGGCAGCTGCAGCTCTCTCCCTCTCCTTCTTCTTCTTTTTCTTGTTCTTCTTTTTCGCCGATGCACTTTGTCCTCCTCCTTGACCATCCATTCCTCCGATCCCTCCATCTTCATCTTCCGTATCATCGTAAGGTTCATCATCGTGTTGATGAGGTGGAGGAGGAGCGGGGAAAGTTCCAGCACCCATAGTCATGGTAAATTCACCTCCCAAACCACCTTGACCAGCTGCCGCTGCAGCTGCCGCAAACTGTCCACCTATCGATCCAATCGCTTCTTCCATTTGCTCCCGAGTAGGCATCCCAACCGGGAATGAACCGAGAGAGATCGTCGCTCCATTCGAAGTTTGATGGTGAGTCGGAGGAGGAAGAGAGTTGTTTCCACGAGAGTTCTGGTTCTGGTTCGAGGAAGGAGGAGGGGGTGGAATGGGACCGAGACCGAATTGACCCCAGTTTGACTGAACCATTTGAGCAAGTTGAGCAGCGGCAGACGAAAGTTGATCGTGAGTGAGAGGAGGGAGAGGTGAAGTTCCATTCGCTCCGTTCGTTTGACCGTTCGTTTGACCATTCGATGCAGGGATAGGTTGACCATTAGGACCTGTCGTCCATCCTGCAGCCAAAGGAAGAGCTGAACGAATGAATTGTCGAAGGTGTTGAGGAAGTGAAGTCCAATACGCCTCATCTGCTACGGTTCCTCCTCCTCCACTTTGTGGTTGATTCGATTGTTGCTGAGGATGAGCATTCGAGGTGTTATTGTTATTGGAAGTAGGAGGGGGAGGGAAGGAAGCGGCGAAAGAAGGGTGAGAAGACAAGGCGGAAGCAGCGGCTGCTTCAATCTGTCTGTAGAGATCTGATGCGGTGGACAACAAGTCTGAAGGAGTGGCAGAAGGGTGTTGATTCATCTGATACGAGTACTGTTGCTGTTGCTGTTGCTGTTGAACCGATGATCGATCATTCGAGGATTGGTCGTCTCCCTCTTCAAACTGTAACTCGTCTCCCTCGTGTGATAGAGTACCGTTTGATAAGGTAGTCGAGTCTGATTGCTTTTTCTTGCTCTTCTTCTTGCTCTTCTTGTTGGCTTTGTTGGATTGAAGAGTAGCGGGAGGAGGTGAAACTGCCGGAGGAGGAGGACTCATTCTCCGAGTTTGAGAGGGATAGGGGAGAGGGGGGATCGAGTAGAGTAGTAGTTTGCTGCAGAGTTGGGCTGCAGTCGTGATAATGTCGATGTCGATAGAGGGTGAGAAGTTTGCAGCGTGTCTTTCCTCTCTCTTCCTCCCCCAAATCTCGATTATCTCAAAACTTCGTTCTGAGGACTCTAATCTCGCTCAGGATACTCTTGATGCTTCTCTCGGGAAGACCATGTTATCGTCAATCGCTCTTCTTGGCTGCTTCGCTCGCAATCCTCTTCGGGAGATTCGGAGTGAAAACGTTAGTAAGGGAGTTGCAGGGGTTCACTAAACGACGGAAGGAACGTACAGAGTCTCTACTGCTACTGGTCAGATCGCTGCGCCTTCGAGGTGTCCGGTAGCTTCGCTTGAGGTCGAAATAGCTCGTTTTTGGGCTGTTTCCGGCCTCTTTCGCTCAGAACACCTGCTCAGTCCGGGGCAATCATCGGTTTGTGATGCTTCATTCGGTGCTTGGGGATCACCGCCAGCTCTCCAGCTTAGCTGACAGCTCGAGCAGCTCAACGAAGAGAAATCATTGCTGATCGATGTCGACCTCGTGTGGCATCCGCCTCCTTGGCTCGACCCCGTACGAAAACACGAAGTAGGCAGAAGTTTCCACGTACATTCGAGTGAGTTCCTTCCCCTCTCTGAGTGGTGTGACACTTCATTCGACTCTCGGTTGTTCTCACTCTCGAAGAAATCTCGTTCCTTCATTCCTCTTCAGACTGAATCGACCCTCAGCCAACTCGTCACTATAGCGCAAACAAATCTACGTTGCGAAGAATCCAAGAAAAGAAACAAGAGCCTATACAATCGCGACGGTGTCGTTGTATGGATGTTGGGGATCGTAAGGGAATTTTCGAATGTTCGAGTCGCCGCTGTCGAGGATCAATGGAGAAGGAGTCAGTTCGAGATTCGGACAAAGACCTGTCTGAATCGCGAGAAGACAGCTTACACATAGGAGTAGTAATCGGGTTGAAGCGCAGTGAGATTGACCATTCCCTTGACAGGATCAGCTCCGAAAGTGTGAACTGCTGAAACAGCCATGTCGGAGCTGCTGTTGTAGTTCAATCGAATCATTTGTTTCGTCTGCCTCGAGGGATCGCGCTCAAGATAGTTGTGAGGAGAGAGCATGAAAGATCCTTGAGCGGTCGATTGAACAGTATTTCCGAGATCACCAGTGTGAGGAACGTGGTGCATTCCGAGGTTGACTAGAGACGGAGAGATGGATCAGCTTTGAACGAGTGCGCGAAGGAAGCGAGGAAGTACTCACCCCAGAGTACGAGATCCTCTTGCTGCAAGTTCTCGCCGTTGAAGTACTTCGCAAAATCGACGACGGGATCGTAAGGGTCGTAAGCGTTACTAGCGTGAGAAGTACTGTATTCGGAGTCGTGATGTTGAGTAACGTAAAGAGCGTGGGTAGCCCAGTTCATCGTTGGTCCGAGATTCGAACTCTCGTTGAACGCCATGTGAATACCTCCTCCTCGACTAGGCACTGCAATCGGAAGGGTTCACGTCAGTCTCCGAGCGAAGGTGTAGAGAGAGAGAGAACGCTTACTGATTCGCCAGGCTCGCTCTTCTCCAAACTTGTTCAACTCGTCCTTGTTGTAAACCATGAACATTGTTTGAGCGTTCATAGGCCAGTTCAGTTGAGAGTCGTCCTCGTTCTTGAGTTCGGCACGTTCGAGCTTCATCGTCTTGCGAGGAGTTTCAGACCAATCGTATTTGACTTCGGCGGGAACGATTGAGTGCATTCCGAAAGTGTTGTTGGTACCGAGGACGTCGATGTCGACTTTCCAGTTGAGTACGTGCGTATGCATACTTCCTGATAGGCCGTCATGGATATGATAGCCGTAATCTTGGCTGTTCGAGTAAGAGAGGGATGCGAAACGATTGGAGTCAGCGAGAGAAAAGCGCGAAAACAGTGGAACGGGCCCTCACTTCTTTGCGTAGTATGCCGATTGGATGTAGCCAGAAGCACTGACATGGGTCTCGATAGTACCATCGAGGTCTATGGTAGAAAGAGAGGAAGAATCAGTGATTTGCTCTTTGACCTCGTGAGGACCTCTTTTCCCTTCGGCGACCGATCTACCCTCCGACAAAGAGGTGTAGCGAAGTCATAACTCACAAAAGATGTACGTGAAAGAGTAGTCTATAGAGTTGAAAGCGCAGGCGTCAGAACACTGTCAATCGAAATTGAGAAAAGAAAACGAACCGTAGTTGCCCACGGTCGAAGCGCTCTTCATTCTGAAGGCAATGTTCTTCGTTGCTGATACGTACTGGCCGTTCGAATGGCGCTGCATAGGATACCCTTCATCCTGCTCGTAGAAGCAAATAGACTTCCGATGAGTAGTGGAGACCTCGTTTGCGTGGAAAGTAGTATTGACGTAGTGCGCACTGGAGAGAGCGGTGAAGATGATCGGAGAGCGGTAGGGATGATTTGAGAGCGGTAGAGATGATCAGAAGCTGCTTCTGAACCGTCAGGAGGAAAAGCGAAAGAGAATAGCTCACTATGCTGGACAGTCGTAACCCTCGACAAGCTCGAAAGCGTATGGGCCAAAACCATAGTAGCTGTCTTTATCCAGTGCAATATAAGCGGAGTCAGTACGTGATCATAAGGGGGCTCGATACGAGATTTTGCTGTTCTCCGAGGGATTTGGCAATTCGAAGCTGACGCTGGAGATAAGAGAGGAGCTGAACCGGGAAGGGATATGACTCACCAAGGTAACTTGTTCCGGATTGAACGGGATCGTTTCCAGCGTAATGAGCCAAAGCTTCAGTCAAACCGAGCTCATAGAGAATTCGTTCGCCCTTGTACTTGACGTCCCAGATTCGCATACCAGTGTCCCTCGAGAAGGAATAGTAGAAAGAGTAATCCATCCATTCAACGAACTGCGAATCCTCGTCGACGGCAAAGCGTTGTCCACCAGGAGCAATGGATTGAGGAGGAGGTCTATCGTCATAGGGAAGCTCAGGTCCATCGCGGTCGGTCCCAGTCCAGGTTCCGTTCGCAGCGTTATTTCTTGTGGGAAGCTCAAGGAGACCTTGTTCGTAAGCGTGTCGAAGATCTGTCGACGTTGGGTAGTACACTCCATTGTGTAACCATCCCTCGTGCGTCCAGTCGGAGTAGTTGCGACCGGTGATGTCGATTTTGAGGTAGAGGCCTGAAAACGTGAAAATTCGAAACTGAGTCAGCCGGAGTTGATCAACAGCCAGAGGAGAGTGTGTCGTGACCCGCCCAATGGTGAAAGTGTCTCAGAATCGAATATGTGCTCAGGTATCCCCCAGTAGCCTCTCCAGCTGATCGTACGCGATTTG
>Ga0308170_10001441_pt1 | contig 22699 bp, 17 predicted proteins | sample PhyBR2_2_FD_202136 | JGI IMG/M metagenome (GOLD analysis project Ga0308170, IMG submission 202136) | Phyllosphere microbial communities from UC Gill Tract Community Farm, Albany, California, United States - DLSLSB.R2 | ecosystem: Host-associated > Plants > Phyllosphere > Unclassified | place...
CCTCTGAATTCGGCCCGGAAGCGGTGTCGGACGAACCGGGTACAGCCGACTGATGACAGTTGCAAAACTGGACCGATCTTAGCATGTACCCCATGAGTCGACTGTGCGTCGGGCGGGGGTCATCGTGGGCCCGGTCGGGGTCTGTCACGATGGCAGGAGACACCGTCGGGTCAGCGAAGCTCACGACGCCCGACGAGAGGCGTGATCATGACCCCAGCGACACTGCGCGCTTCGTGGGCGAGCCGGACCATCGCGATCGTCGCCCTGGTCTTCTACGGCCTCGGTGTCGCGCTCGTGGCCTTCTGGCCGTCGCCCGTCGACCAGGGCGCCCGCCCGCTGATCCTGCGCGGCCTGGCGCTGCTGCACCGTCGCGGCATCCCCGAGTCGTTCGACTACGCCGCCCTCGAGTTCGCGGCCAACATCGCCTTCTTCGTGCCGTTCGGTCTGATCGTCGTGCTGCTGGTCGGCGGCCGCCGGTGGTGGCTCGGCGTGCTCGTCGGCTTCTCGGGCAGCGTCGTCGTCGAGCTCGGGCAGCACTTCTTCCTGCCGTCGCGGTTCGCGACCGTCGACGACGTCATCGCGAACACCGCGGGCGCTCTGCTCGGGTCGATCGCCGGCGTGGTCGCCCTCTGGGCACGCCGCTCGAGCCGGATGGCGAGGAGGCGCGCGCGGCTGGAGCGCCGCCGGTCGCGCGAGCGGGTCGGAGCGTCGGCGTAGCGGCGTTATACACCTGAAGGATGAACTTGCGGCCCTCGTTGCGGGGCCAAGCGTCTGCATTTGCGGGCAAAAGTTCGGAAACGGTCGACGCCTATGTGAGGATATTGACGGCCCAACGTGACGATTCTTCGCGGGGTGAGAGCCGTTTCAGGCCTTCTCGCTGCGTATCTGGGCCGCTCTCGGGGGCCGTGCCATGGCGCCGGGTACCCGACCGACGACAGAAAGAGGCCGCCGCGTGGAGCTGCGTGACTACATCCGTATTCTTCGAAAAGGATGGATCCTGATCGTTGCCGTGACGTTGATCGGCGTCGCCGCAGGCGCCCTCGCGTCGATTCTCGCCACGCCGAAGTACGTGTCGTCGACCCAACTGTTCGTCAGCGTCCAGTCATCCGACTCGAGCAGCGCGTCCGACCTCGTTCAGGGTGGCAACGCCGCTCAGCAGAAGGTCCGTTCCTACGTCGACGTCGTCACGAGCACGAGCGTCCTGACCCCCGTCATCGAAGATCTGGGGCTCGATCTGACGCCATCTGCACTGGCGGAGCAGGTATCGGCTGAGTCGCCCCTGAACACAGTGCTCATCAACATCACTGTCGAGGACGCGAGCCCGCAGTTGGCGGCGAATATCGCGAATGCCGTCGGGACGAGCTTCGCCACCGTCGTCGCGGACGACCTCGAGTCGCCCGCTGGCAGCGGTCCCAGCTTGGTCAAGATCGCGACGATCGAGCCGGCGATAGCGGCTACTGCACCGTCGTCGCCCCGGACTTCGCTCAACCTCGCGCTGGGCTTCATCGTCGGTCTCGTACTGGGAGCCGGAATCGCAGTGCTGCGAGGAACGCTCGACACTCGCATTCATGGTTCTCACGATGTCGAGATGGTGACTGACGCGCCGATCCTGGGCGGCATCAGCTTCGATCCGGGCGCGAAGAAGCGCCCCTTGATCGTCAACGCGGATCCTCGCAGCCCCCGGGCCGAGTCCTTCCGATCGCTCCGCACGAACCTTCAGTTCGTCAACCTCGATTCGTCCTCGCGATGCCTCGTCATGACATCGTCCCTGCCCGGCGAGGGAAAGACGACTACCACCTCCAATCTCGCCGTGGCTCTCGCGGAGACGGGTGCGAGCGTCGCCGTCGTCGATGGTGATCTCCGTCTCCCTCGTCTCGCCGACACGATGGGCCTCGAGGGCGCCGTGGGGCTGACTGACGTCCTCATCGGGCGGGCGGATCTGCAAGACGTGCTGCAGCCCTGGGGTCGAGGGACGCTCTACGTGCTGCCCGCGGGGCGCATCCCCCCGAACCCCAGTGAGCTGCTCGGCTCCAAAGCGATGGTCGCGTTGCTAGAGTCCCTGACGGCGTCGTTCGACTACGTCTTGATCGATGCCCCGCCCCTTCTGCCTGTCACGGACGCTGCGATCCTCTCGAAGCTGACGGGTGGAGCCGTCGTCGTAGCTGCAGCTGGCCGGACTACACGAACTGAGCTGCAGTCGGCCATGCGGACCCTCGATCACATCGGCGGTCGAGTTCTCGGCGTCGTCATGACGATGCTCCCGACCAAGGGGCCTGATGCCTATGGCTACGGCAACTACGGCGCTTACTACGGCATGGACCAGGACAAGATCGACGGACCGAACGAGATGCCCAGCGCGACGCCGAAGACGCAGGTGAGATCGCGGTGAGCATGGCGTTCAGCTTCGATCGAACGCCCACCTCATCCCGATTCCGAGTGCTCACCGTCTGCACGGGCAACATCTGTCGCTCGCCGATGGCGGAGCAGTATCTCCGGGCGGGATTCGATCGGGCCGGATTGTCCGATGTCCTCGTCGAGAGTGCCGGCACCATGGCGCAAGACGGACAGGGTATGCCGGCGCAGGCCGAGGCCCTGGTGAGGCGTTTCGGAGCGGATCCTTCCGGCCACCGTGCGCGATACCTGTTCGAGGGTCACGTGGCTGGCGCGGATCTCGTCTTCGGAATGGCGCGTGAGCACCGGCGAGCTGTCGTATCGCTCTTTCCGCGAGCCTCTCGCGTGTCTTTCACCCTCAGGGAGTTCGCCCGGCTGGCCGCAGGCATGACTGACGTCGATCTCGCTGATGCAGCCGCTCTTCCCCTGGATGACGTCGCCGGCCGTCTCCGCTCCGCAGTCTCGGCGGTCGCAGCGAGACGAGGGTTGGTCGAGCCGGCCGCGGACCCGATCGACGATGATGTCATCGATCCCTATCGCCTCGCCGACTCGGTCTTCGATGAGTCGGGACGACAGCTCGTTCCCGCTGCAGACACCGTGTTGAACTTGCTGACAGCAGCCGCGAAGATCACGAAGACAGGCGGAGGTGCCCTCGATGGCAGCTGACAAGCGACGCCGACGAGGTGCTCACAGGAACCGTCCTCTCCTCCTCGCGGCCCTGGCCGCCTTCGTCATCGTCGATGTCGGACTCGTGGCTCTGGCTCTGACGGGTGCGAACCATGACGTGGATTCGGATGCTGCGCCTCTCGTGCCGAGCGCGTCGTCAGCCGAGAGCCCGGAGGACGAGCCGACACCTCAGCCGACCGAACCCGACGAGGATCTCACCGCACCGACGTGGTTCTTGTCGGCCGTCGATGCGACAACGGCTTATCGCGCGAGCGCAGGCGCCTGCCCGGCGACGAGCCCGCCCGTGTTGCAGAAGAGCACGGACTCCGGCTCGACGTGGGTCTCGGCGGCTGTGACGACCGATCTGGCGTCTGTCTTCAGGGTGCAGGCTGTCGACTCGACTTACGCGTACCTCGTGGGACTCGGGGGTGAGTCGTGTGAGCCCGGGTTGACTGCGACGTACACCTCGGGTGTCGGATTCCAGACTTACCCGGACCGGGTCGAGTCGACGTGGTACCTCGATCCCCAGGACCTGACGAGCATTCAGAGTCCCGCTGGGCAGATGGACGTGCCCTGTGTGGATCCTGTGTCCATCGCGCCGACTGATGACAACGCCGCGGCACTGCTCTGCGCGGATCGGTCCGTGTTCCGCACGATCGATTCCGGAGCGACATGGGACGCAGGCTCTGACGTTCCAGGGGCAGCTGCCCTGGCGAGCACCGGCACCAGCTACGTTCTTGCGGCTCAAGGCGTCGCGGGCTGCACAGGCGTGAGCATCATCGGCCTCGGCACGGACGGCGACGAGCCCGTCGCCGTGGGGTGCTCCGGGGACCGGCCCGTAGCCAGCGCACCGAACCAGGAGTTGACCTTGTCGGCTGCCGCAGGCACCGTGTGGCTCGCCATCGGCGAGAGCGCGGCGGTCTCACTCGACGGTGGCGTCACCTGGTGAGACTGAAGCTCCGGTTTTGACCCGGCTCTTCTCGACTCGCTCACGTGGCGCTGGCGGGTCAGGGAGCGGAGTGATTTAGGCACCATGACGTCGCTCGCGCGTTGCTGCCGCCGAGTGATCTCCCCGGCTACTTGGCGATGACACCTCGGACGAGCGTCAGGATCTCCAGCATCTGTCGTCGGGCGAACAGCAGGTACGTCCCTGCGTAGATGACCGCGAAGCTCAGGACACCGGCCCAGATTCCGACCTCGGTCATCAACCACGTCGCAACGAACCAGCTCAGGCCGAGCGCCGCCATCGCGATGCACCAACCCTTCACGTATTGCAGGATCCGATAGTCGATCACGCGGCGGAGGACGAAGAGACGGACCGGCCAGAAAGCGTATTGGCGGACGACGACCGCGATAGCGACGGCCATGACGCCGAACGGGCCTGCGAGGACGAGGAGGACCGTCCCGAAGGCCGTCTGCGCGACGCTGAGCCAGAACGCCGTCGACGCTCGGCCGACGGCGATGAGCACGGAGCGGTCGAAGATGAGCAGAGAGTTCAGTGCTCCGAGGAAGACCAGGATCTGCAGGACGGGCACGGCGGGTACCCACTGCGAGCCGAAGACGATGGGAATGATGACCCACGCGAAGGCCCCCAGGAAGGCGAAGACGGGCACCGTCGCGAGACTGGTCGTCGAAGTCAATCTGTACAGCAGCGATCGGAGTCTTGGACGATCGTCCTGGAGCTTCGAGAAGGCGGAGAGGCCGACATTGGAGAACACCGCCGTGAAGAGCTCGATGCAGAGAGAGATGATCCTCATGGCGAAGAAATACTGGCCGAGTGCTTCCACGCCGAGGAAGAGCGCGACCACGATTCGGTCTGTCTGCGAGTTCGCGAACGAGACGAGTTGAATCCCCAGAACACCCAGGCTGGTGTTCATGAGTTCCCGGAGACTGCGCCAGCTGAAGCCGAGGCTGACCGAGCGCCAGGCTGAGAGCCACACGAGCACGCCGCCGACGATCGCGAAGCCGAGCGTCTGGACGACAAGGGCCCAGACGCCGCCGCCGGCGAGAGCCACGGCGACTGCGGCGCCCCCGGAGACGAGAGTCGCCGTCGAGCGACGGATGGCCAGCGCTTTGAATCTCATGTCGCGCTCGAGCAGTGCAGCGGGAACGGACGAAAGGCCCTGAATGAAAAGTGAGATGGAGAGTGCCCGGATCACTCCAGCGACTTCCGGCGTGCCGAAGAGTGAAGCGATCGCGTCGGCCGAGAAGAAGCTGGCAACGCCGAGGGCGAGGCCCAGACTGGCGCTGATCGTCAAGGCGGTTCCGATGTCACGTCTGGATAGCACAGCCCGTTGGATCAGCGCATTTCCGAAGCCAGCATCCACGAACACCGTGACGAAGACGACGTAAGAGCTCGCCAGCGCGACCGCCCCGAAGTCCGACGGCGACAGGAGCCGGCCGAGGATGACGAAGACGACGAGGGTGAAGACCCGGGAGATCCACTTGTCCAGGAAGGACCAGAAGATGGATGTGCCGATCTTCCGCCCGAAGTCCTCTGGATTGGCTTGCGGTGCCGTGGGCATCGTCAGCCGAGCGTGGGGTAGAGAGTGATGACTCGTCTCGTCACATCCGCTAGAGCAGCGGCGAACTCGTCGCTGCGACGCTCGGGCTGAGGTCCGGGTTTTCTCGCGAGGAGCTTCTGGGCCTTGCCGAGATAGGTGTCGAACGCGGATCGACGGTATCCGCTCCGCAGATCTCCGGTGAAATGCCTGATGTGGTCGTCGAGCTCCGGCTCGAAGGTGTTGTTCCACGTCAACGGCATGCGGTCCGCCTTGGCGACCGTGCGATCGACGAAGATGAAGTTGCCGTTCTCGTACTTGAGACCGGCACGGTCTTCAGAGGAGATCGGGCGGGTCATCGAATCCAGGACAGTTGCGATGTAGCCGCGCGACGACTGACTGTTCCTGGCGAAGATGACGCCTGAATTGACGCGACCGGAGCGGCCCTCCGCGAGATAGAGGTCGCTCGAGCCGTCGGGCAGATCGGTCCGGAAGTCCGGTGCCTTGGTCCGGACGACGCAGTCGGCGTCGATGTAGCCCACCCAGTCCCTGCCGGAATCCAGACCGGCGGCCAGGAGCGGGACCTTCAACCAGGCGGCGATCGCCGGGTCGGTGACGAACGGCTTCGTCACGCAGACGTAATCCGCGCCGATTCGTTTCGCGTACGCCTCATGAGACCGTATGGCGGCCTTGTAGGACGTTCCGTAGCCGTTCAACGCCACGGTGTAGAGAAGTGTTCTCGAAGTCATAGGTCGGGGTCGCATCTCAGTCTCGCGTCAAGAGTCCTTGACGGCTGATGTCTTGTAGTTGGGTATCACGAAGGCACGGGACACATCGTCGGGTGTCCGGCGGGGCTCCTCGACAGGTGCTGGATCCGAGACAGTGTTCTCGCCCAGGGTTTCAGGTGCCTCAGTGACGACGCTCCTCGCTCCGTAGACGTGAGCGAGCGCGAGGCCCAACAGGAAGAGGATTCCGGGGTTCGACTCGACGCCGTTGAATGAGGCGACCATGATGCCGAACGTGAGAGTCAGGCCCAGCCCGGCCAAGTCGCCCTGACGCAGGGCGCGAAGAGTCGCGACGACGATGATCAACGCGAAGAGGACCACGCCTGCTATGCCGGCGCTGATGAAGAGTTGGTAGTAAGCGTTCTCGATGAGGAACGCCTCGGGGTTGAACTGAAAAGCCGCAGCGGTCGACGTGCCGATGCCCGACCCTACGAAACGGCTGTTCTCGGCAGCTGCCCAGATGATCGTGTCAAGACTCTGGCGTGCCGCCACGGAGGATAGCGCTTCAGCCGAGAACAGGCGCTCCTGCAGTTGCGGTATCTGGAAGACTGCGACGCCCGCCACGATGAGGCCCATGGAGATGGCGACTTTACCGAACAGCCGGAGCTGAGTCTGACGGAAGATCGCGATCGAGGAGATCGCGACGAGTGCGACTGCCAGGACCGCGATGCCTCCGCGAGAGACGGTCAAGACGGTCGCCAGTCCCGAAACGGCTGCCACGACCAGGGCCCACTTCTTCCCCTGCATGATCCCCCAGCCGAAGGCGAAAGCTGCAGACATGCTGTAGAAGAGCGCCGCGTAGAGGGGGTGCCCGAATGACGCATTGACGCGGTAGACGGACCACGTACGCACGAGGGGGCTGCTCAGCAACTGCCGGATGTAGTCATAGACGGGATTGGACTCGAGAAGAAACTCCGCTATGCCGTAGAGCGCCATCAAACCTGCGGTCCAGAGCCACACGGTCCGCAGGGTCGAGAGCGAGTCGGCGTCCCTGCCGCCGATCGCCACCATGACGACCCCAAGGATGAAGGGGACTATCCAACCCAGACTCGTGAGGGGGTTGATGCTCCACGTGAGCGTGGCGACGTACCACCCCAACGACACGATCAAGAAGGCGACCATCGCATTACGTTGCTTGCGCGTCTTCAGGTCCTCTGCGCGGTTGCGGAGTGTCCGCAGGAGCCAGACCGCCACGACCCACCCGAATGGCGGTATGCCTTGGATGAAAGAGTTCTCCGCGTAGATGAAGCGGGGCAGGACGACGAAGACCACCAGGGCGATAGCCAGGCCGTAGCGCCTCGGTAGGACCATTGCGAGGAGGACCGCCGCCAGGCCGACGACGAGTGCGATGATGCTACCCACGGAGCCACCCGTCGTGACGTCGCGTCGTCGGGGCGCTCGATCGCCTCTGTGCTCTGAAGTGGATGTTCATCTACTTGCTCGTGTCCCCCCGGGGAATGCGAGGACGCACTCCGAAAGCATCAGATCTGCCGTCGCGTGATATCGAGGCTGACGGACCCGACGATCGAAAGGGCTACAGATCATGGAGCCCCGCGCAAGCATAGCAACGGACGACTCTGCGCATTTTGCCCTGCGGCTAGGCTCATATCGGTCTTCGTCGCGACGGCGGGGCCTGAGCGAAAAGGACCCATGAAAGTTCTCATAACCGTCAGGCGCTCCACTGCGACATCGAACCCGTACGTGGACCTCCTGCAAGAGTCGTTCGGCCCGGAGACGAGTGTCGTCCGCTTCACCTACGGTCGCGCCGTCTTCGGTCGGTATGACGTACTTCATGTCCAGTGGCCCGAGTACATCTTCCGAGGTTCCACTCCGCTCAAAGCCATCGTCAAGGCTGTGCCCGGCCTGGCGCTCCTGCTCAGGCTCTGGCTCTTTCGAGTGCCCGTGGTGGCCACTGTGCACAACGAGTCCGCCCATGAGCCGCCCGGCCTTCTCGAGAGGGTCCAGGTCGCTCTGCTCGCGCGTCTCACCGTGCTCGACATCTACCTTAACGAGGCGGAGACCAACGACATGGGCCGGGGCGTCGTCATTCTCCACGGTGACTATCCGTCCTATGGAGAGGCGCGTCGCGGCGGCGACCGAGGTGATTCGCGCCTCCTGTTCTTCGGGCAGGTGAGGCCCTACAAGGGGGTCGAGGACCTCATCCGCGCGACGCGGGATCAGCCCGGTGTCCACCTCCGGATCGCAGGTCTGGCCCTCGATCCCGCATACGCCGACTCTCTCCGCGCTTTGACAGAAGGCCTTGAAGGCGTGGAACTCGATTTCGGGCACCTCAGTGATCAGCGACTCGACGAGGATATCCGTGCAAGTGACCTCGTCGTCCTCCCCTACAAGCGCATGTACAACTCCGGAGCGGTGCTACTGGCACTGGGGAATGGAACGCCCGTGCTGGTCCCGAGCAGTTCCTCGACTCGCGCGCTCGCCGACGAGGTGGGGCATGAATGGGTGACCCTCTTCGACGCACCGGTCAAGGCCTCGGACGTCCTGCGCGCTCGTCAGTCCGTGCTCTCGATCGACGATGACGAGCGCCCGGACCTTTCCAGGCGCGATCGACGAGTCATCGGGATCTTGCATGAACGGCTGTACGGCCTCGTCCTCGATCGGCGGGGTTCGTCGCGGCGGCTGTGGAGAGAGCAGGTCCTGCGCCGCGTCGCGGTAGATGACGATTTCGGGCGGCATTCCGAGCGGAACAGGACCGTCTAGCGGTCTCGGCCTGCCTTGCTCCGGCGGTCGCTTCGAGCCGAGTCGACGATCTCGCGGATACCTTGCTCGAGCATCCGCCGCATCTGGTCGTCGCCGAAGTCCTCAACCACTCGGCGGCCCCGACTCACCAGATCCGTCATACGGTCCGCATCCCCGATCGCCGCCTCGAGCACCGTCCGGAGGGAGTCAGGGTCACCCGAATGGAAGACGAGGCCGTTGACACCGTCCTCGACGACCTCCATCGGGCCCCCCTGGTCGGGGACGACGACGACCGCTCCATGGGCGAGCCCCTGAACGACGACCTGGCCGAAGGGCTCTGGGAACCTCGTGCTGAGGACGACGATGTCCACTTCGTCGAGAACGGAGGCCACATCGTCGACATGGCCGAGGAAGCGGATCGGGACCGCCGACTCGCGTGCGGAGTCTTCTATCTCCGTGATGAACGCCGGGTCCGAGAAGAACGTCCCGCCGTAGATGTCCAACCGCACCGGGCGCACCCCGGGCCGTGGCGTCATCGCCTTCACGGCGTCGATCAGGATGTCGGTGCCCTTCCACCTATCCGGTCGGCTCAAGGAGGCGATCACGAGCTCTTCACCCCGGCCGCTGGGTCGCGACCTGGTGGAGGCGGTCCGCTCCGTCACACCGGAGATGGGGTAGGCGACCCGTATCGGTCTCCGAGCGAGAACTGCCGGGATGCAGGACTTGGTCCACTTGCTGTTCGCCAGGAAGCCGTCGAACTGCCTGAAGAAGAAGTGGATGGCGAGAAAGCGTTTCAGGCCCTTCAAGGTCTCCATGGAGACCCGGGAGTAGTAGACGCGTGTGATTCGTGGTGCGACTCTGGCGAAGGCCATCGTTATCGTCGCGTAGAGGCTGTTGGCGACGATCACGTCGGGGGAGTGCTCGCGGACGGCTGATGAGAATCGACGGCTGAACAGCGGGGCGCGGGCGAAGCTGAAGGCGCCGGCCTCGTCGAGGACGGTCACCTTGTGGCCGGTTGCTCGATACGCATCCACGAGCGGCCCGCCCGTCAAGAGGATGAGGCTGACGTCGAGGTCCCGCGTGTCTTCCAAATAGCGGAGTAAGCCGAGCTGACCGCCCCCGGGGTCGGCTGAGTGATCGACCATCGTCACCCGCAGGGGTGGTCGTGGTGCCGGTGCAGTGGTCATGACGACTCGTTTCGGGCTTGTATGCGGTTCTCGATGGCTGATCGCATGCGCGTCACGGATGAGGTCCAGTCATATCGAGTCACTCCCGCCGCGTCCTTCCGGCCCGAGCCCTCCCGGCTGGAGATCGCCTCGATGATGCCAGCTGCGATGCTCGACTCCGAATGGGGATCGACGAAGAAGGCGACGTCGCCGACCGTCTCCCGGAACACAGGCAGATCGCTCACGACGACCGGCGTTCCGAAGTGAGCAGCCTCGACGGGGGGCATGCCGAAGCCCTCACCGAGAGAGGCGAAGACCAGGCAAGCACTGTTCTCGTAGAGCCAGCGCAGCTCACGGTCTTGGACGAACCCGGCGAACACCACGATGCCTGCCTCGACGGCCCGGGAGACGTCCGACGTGAAGTCGTCGGCTTTTCCGTCCCCGCTGCCGACGATGACGAGTGGGTTGTCCACATCGACCAGATCCCCATCAAGGCACGCTGCGATGACCCGCGCCAGGTTCTTCCGAATGTTGAGTCTTCCGACGGCGAGTACGTAACCGTGTGCCGTCAGGGCTCGCAACGGACCCGTCTCGGGTCGGACCGAGGGCACTTCGGTCAGCTCCGCGCTGAGACCTATGCCTACCGGCACGACCTCGCAAGAGCGCGTCAGCCGTCGGATACGGTCGGCTTCGGTCGAGCTCGAGGTGAACACGACATCGGCCCGCGGCGCCAGACGAGGCATGATTCCGAAATACCCCCGCTCGACGGCCGTGAACCACTCGGGATTCTCGAGGAAGAGAACATCATGGAGAAAGAGTGCGCTCACGCCCCGCCGGTAGCGCGGCGCATAATTGTGCGCCACGACCACGTCAGCGCCCCAGGTGGTGCCCACGCGGGCCAGGCTGCGGGATGCGAGGAGGGCCTGAGGGTACGCCTTCGTCGCGAAGACGCGGACCTCGTCTGACAATTCAGCCCGAGCAGCGGCCTCATGCTTCGAGCGAACGAGGAGCGCTATCTCGTCGTGCGGGAACGTGATCGACCAGGCGGAGATCATGTCCCGCAGGACGTGTCGTTGCGAAGGAGGGCCGGCGACGAACCAGAAGGCGTCGAACAGGACTTTCATGTTGGATTCCCCCGGGTGTCCGATCAACAGTGCATCTGTGGTGCGGCCACCATGTCGGCCCACGTTTAGTTGCTGGTCGTCATAATTATACTTGCCCGGGCCGTAACCCTATGTGACGATGGAATACCTCTGATGACATATCACTTGGCGCGGGCGCGACAAGGCGAAATGCGTTAGCGATAGCCTCAATGGTCAAGCGAAAGCTGAGCAGTCTTTGGAGGACACGTGGTCAAGGTCGCTGGGGTCGAATCGTTCCAATGGAACCCACGGAGGAAGCGTCTCCCTTACCTGAGGCCCCGACACAACAACTTCGGAGATCTCCTCGGGCCCGTCGTCGTCCGAGAGATGATCACACGGCTGGGTCGGCTCGATTCGGCTGCGAACCCCGCCCGATCGCCCGGACACAAACTGATGACCGTCGGCTCGGTGATGCACTTCGCTCAAGACGGCGACACGGTATGGGGCACGGGGGTCAACGGAAAGGTCCGCCCTGATGAACACCTCTTCGGCAGGTTGGACGTCCGTGCGGTCCGTGGCCCACGGACCCGCGCATGGCTGGAGAACGCCCTCGGAATCGATGTGCCCGCCGTCTACGGCGATCCAGCACTGCTCCTGCCTCGTCTCATTCCTTCCCTCGGGGAGGCTGGTGTCCAGAAGCGACGCTCGCTGAGCGTCATTCCGAACATGAACGAGGCCAGTAAGTACAAGTCGCATCCTGACTTCGTCAGTCCTCGCAGGTCGGTGCGAGAGGTGGTCTCGGCCATCGCGAGCAGCGATCGCGTCGTGGGCTCCTCGCTCCATGCGATCGTTCTGGCAGAGGCCATGGGAGTTCCGTGCGCCCTCGTACGATCTTCGGTCGAATCACCGTTCAAATACGCCGACTACTTCGAGGGCACGGGGCGTTTCGATGCCGAGACGTTCGACTCGTTCGACTCGGCTCTAGCGCACGTCGAGAGAGTCGATGTCGATAGCTATGCACCGCTTCAGGCCTGGGATGCGCAGCCCCTCATGGCTGCGTTCCCCGCCGACCTGTGGACGAAGCAGGCGGGCGGGGAAAGCGATGCGAGGTGATCCCTACTTGAGGCAGGCTGCCGGTGAGAGTTTCACGGACGTCGGGGTGACATTGTTCGAGCACTTGATGACCGTCCCGTTCGACCCGAATCCGTAGACAGCCAGAGACGAAGCCGTCGTCCGCGTGAACGAGATGCTGTTGCGTGTCACGATGTTGTTCTCGCCCCAGGTCGCACCGTCGGAGTATTTCCCGGCCAGGACACGGACTCCCTGCTCCAGCGATGACGCGATCGAGTTCTGGTACAGCACGTAGCGGCTGCCCTTGATCTGAAGGCTCGAGCCCGTGATGTCGTTCGTGCCCTGCGTCGCTCCCACAGTGTTCTTGTAGATGGTCCCGTCGACCGTCTGCTCTTTCGCCTCGATCGCCTCGCCCGTCGTGCCGCTGATCGTGTTGTAGGCGATCACGTTGCGATCGCTCCGGTCGGCAGCGCACGCGGGTTCGCAGGTGTCGTTGCCGAGTGAACTCCCGATGTAGATGCCCTCTCCGAAGCGGGGGTCCTTCTTCCCGGTGGCGGTGATCGTCGTGTGCGCGATCACGTTGTCGGACGAGTTCTTGCTCAGGTAGATGCCGGCTTGGGCGGTGTCGCTCACCTTGAGGTAGTCCATGACGACGCGAGTGCTGCCCAGCATCTCCACACCAGCGTGCACCTGCTCGATGTTGAGGCGCTCGAGACGGATCCAGCTCGAGTCCCGGAGGAGGAAACCGCTGTTCAAGCTGGCGTAGTCGGCGCCCGAGTCTCCGAGATCGATCTTCGCGTCCGATGCGCCGCAGATGCTGATCGGAGCCGACTGCGTGCCGTGGATACCCGAGAAGGTGAAACCTGTGTAGAGGCCGGCGGCGCGCACCTTGCCTCGATAGGTTCCCGGTGCCAGCTTGATCGTGTCGCCGGGCTTCGCGGCATTGATGGCTGTCTGGAGTTGGTCACCGTTCGTGACCGTCTTCGTCGGGCTGGCGCAGCGAGACGTGCCGAGGGTCTTGTTGACTCCGAGCGAACCCGTCGTGCGGGACACGGCCGTGCTCGCCTGCGACGTGAAGCCCCATCGATCACGGGCCGCCAACCGGTACGCGAATGCTGTCGTCTCGGCCAGCGCGCTGTCCACGTAGGTGGTGGAGGTAGGGAGGTCGATCTGGGTCGACACCCCCGCGGCGTCCGTCCTGTTGAGCCGGTAGGTCAGGGCGTCGGAGCTCTTCGTGGCGGGCTTGACCCAGGTGATCTTCGAGCCGAGGGCCGGAGCCGTGCCGACGCCGGGGACGAGGGTGACAGAGCCGGGTTTCGTGGCTGAGAGGTCCGAGACGACGAAGGCATCGAGGTGAATGGAAGCGGAAGTCGCAGCCGCGTTCTTCTTGCCCGTCCACTGGATCTGGATCTTGTGGGTCCCTGCCGGCAGTCCCTGCTTGAGGAAGAGGGTCTGCTGATAGCTCGTGCCGGCCGAGTAACGATCGACGGGCGTCTGCTCGACACCGTCGAGGGTGACCTTGGCGATGCCGGAACCCGGGCTCTTGCGGCCGATCCACGCGATACCCGTCCCGGAGAAGGTGAGAGTCGCCTTCGCATCGGTCATCGCATAACGGCTCTGACCCCCCTGCTCGCCCGAGTTGTTCGAGGTCGTCCACGGGCCCTCGTAGACGATCGCCGTCGAGTTGTCGCCCACGACACCTGGCGGGGCTACGAACGCATTCGCGGCGTCTGAGACGCTGAAGGCGTCGAAGTGCATGGCTGACGACGACGCCGACGCGTTCTGCTTGCCGGACCATTCGACTCTGATGGTGTGCGGCCCAGCGCTCAGCCCCTCGGTCGAGTAGAGAGTCTTCCGATAGGAGATCGTCGGCGCGTACCGATCGACCGTAGCGACCTGCGTTCCATCGATGAAGACGGCAGCGATGCCCGAACTGGCGGAGGTTCGGCCGATCCAGGCGATCGATGTCGCATCGAATGTCAAGCTGACCGAGGACTTCGAACTCGAATAGGCGCTCTGCCCCCCTGAATCACCGCTGCTCGGACTCGTCGACCAGGGCCCGGTGAACGATACGGCCGAGGACTTCTCCTCGTAGATGCCCGGGACCACCGGGGTCTCCTCGCCTCGGACCACGAAAGCGTCCAGGTGAGTCGACGTCCCACGCGACGCCGAGTTCATCGTCTTCGTCCACGTGATGGTGATCGTGTGCACCTGATCGGAGAGATCCGACTTGCGGAACAGCTCCTGCTGATAGTCGTTCGTCGAGGAGTAGCGATCGACGTCCGGCTGCCGGACACCGTCGATCGTGACCTGCGCGATGCCTGCCGCCGAGGACCGGCGCCCCAGCCACGTGATGTCGGTCCCCCTGAAGGTCAAGGACGCGGTGGCTGCGGTCGATGCGCTGACACTGTCTCCACCGGAATCCAGAGCGTTGGTGGACATCGACCAGGTGCCCGTGTACGAGACGGCGGGATCATCTTGCTCGATGGTGCCCAGGCCGACCGCTGAACTCGTCTCCTCGACCCGCAGAGAATCGAGATGTGCGCTCGCACCGGTCGCGGCGGCGTTCTTCGAGCCGTCGAATTGCACCGTCATGGTGTGCGTGCCGGCTCCGAGCGTGCTGCTCGAGAAGACGGTCTGTTGGAACTTGGTGGTGGCAGAGTAGCGATCCACGGTCCCTGCGAGCTGGCCGTCGATCGCGACTGTCGAGATCCCTGACGAAGGAGAGGTCCTCGCGATCCAGCTGACGCCGGTGCCCACGAAGGTGAACGAGAACGAGGCGGTCCCGTTGGCATAGGTGCTGCGGCCGCCCGAATCCGCAGCGTTCGTCATCGGCTTCCATGACCCGGCGAAGGTCACCCCGGGCGAAGCCTCCTCGTAGGACCCCTGAGTCAACTTGGTCGACGCGGAGGCGGCGGTGACACCCATCGGGGCCACCAGGGCTGCCAGCAGCCCTGCTGCGAGAAAGACGGCGCCTGATCTGATCCACTTCTTCGACAACATGCCCCTCGATTTCCTCGACCACAAGCCGACAGATTCAGAACGAATCAGGTGATCCCGGCATGTGTGGTTTAAATCTAAACACTAGAAGTCGGCGTGGCGAGGGGCTGGCCCACACTGGGGGTGACCGAATGCGAGCTGCAGACTCCTCGTCAGTCCTGTGAGGGACCGGACGGAAGGCGAGCGAGGTCGCGCAGGGCGCTCGCGTAGTTCCTGAGCACCCCAGCCCAGGAATAGTCGGCTCGTGCCCGCGCGGAAGCGGCAGCCGACCGGTCGTCCTGCTCTCGCGGGCTTGAAAGGAGTTGCGTCACGCTCTCGGCGATCGCATCTGCGTCGGGGGCGACCAGGCGTGCGTCCTCGCCGACTACCTCTCGGTTGTACACGGTGTCCCGAGCCACGAGGGGAGCCCCGAGCATCATGGCCTGCACGAGCGCCGGATTCGTGCCTCCGACACTGTGGCCGTGGAAGTACGCTCCTGCGTGCTGCCAGAGCGAGAAGAGGCGGTTGTCGTCACTGACATGACCCAACCAGCGCACACGGTCGTTGGAGGCAGCGAGCCGCTCGACGCGCTCGTCGATCTCGCCGCCGTAGCCGCTGGAGCCCACGATGACGACGTCGTACCGCTCGCTGATGCGAGCCGCGGCTTCGACGAACTCGTTGATCGTGTTCTCGGGAACGAACCGGGCAACCACCAGGGCGTAGCCACGGTGCGTCAAACCTGGCTCGACGGGCAGATCGGCCAGCTCGTCCCCGCCATAGGGGATGAAGACGCCGTCACGTCCGAAGTCCTTCTTCCAGCGACGGCCGATCTCGTGAGCGTCGAAGACGAGACGGGTGGCCCACCAGGCTGTCGTCTTGGCTCCCCCCTTGAACACCGCCTTGGCGAGACGGCCCCACTTGGCTCGTTCCCACTCGATGCCGTCGACGTTGACCAGCGTGGGGATACCCCGCAGCCTGAGCAGTGGGAGCCAGAACCCGTTGGCGACATTCATGATGAGCGCGACATCGGGTTTGCGGCGGGCGGCGTCGAGAATGGACGACAAGCCATAGGTCAGCGTGCTGAGGCTCTTCGTCTCGAGACCGCGTGTCACGCGCGTGGTGACACGTGCATCGATGTCGGGATCGTCCTCGCGGGTCGACCCCGGACGTCCGTAGACCGTGACGTCCCACCCTTCCTCGACGAGGTAGGGGGCGAGCTTGCGCACGGCGGTCTCGAACCCCCCGTAGTAGCTCGGGTAGCCGCGGGTTCCGATGATGGCGACGGACGGACGAGCGGATTTTCGGGAGGTCATTTAGTAGGCACCACTTCCACGGAAGACGGCGCGTGCCGTGCGTCCGAGCAGGATCAGATCGTTGAGGACGGACCAGTTCTCGACGTAGTAGAGATCGAGGCGGACCGAGTCCTCCCACGACAGGTCGCTCCGGCCGCTGACCTGCCACAGCCCGGTGATACCGGGGCGGACCAGGAAGCGGCGGAAGTTGTGCTTCTCGTAGGCCTTCGTCTCGGCATCGAGAGGAGGGCGGGGCCCGACGAGCGACATCGTGCCGTTCAGCACGTTGAACAGCTGCGGCAGCTCGTCGAGGCTGTAGCGACGGAGGAACGCCCCGACGCGCGTGACCCGCGGATCGTTCTTCATCTTGAAGAGCACCTGGTTGCCGGCATCGCGCTGCTCGGCCTGCAGGTGCGCCAGCTGCGCCTCCGCGTCGACCCGCATGGAGCGGAACTTGAACATGGTGAACGTCTCGCCGCCGAGGCCCACCCGCTGCTGCCGGAAGATGATCGGCCCGCTCGAGGTCGCGGCCACGGCGATGGTGATCGCCAGCAGCACGGGAGAGAGCAGCAGGATGCCCAGCCCCGCTGCGGCCCGGTCGATGACCGTCTTCGTCCAGGCCTTGCGTCCGGCGAACACCGGCGACTCGACGTGGATCAGGGGGAGGCCGGCGACGGGCCGCGTGTGCATCCGCGGGCCCGCGATGTCGGTCAGGGCCGGGGCCACGATGAGCTGGGTGCCCGACTCCTCGAGCGACCAGCCGAGCTGACGGACGGCGAGAGGTGACAGCTCGTCACTGCTCGTGACGATGACGCAGTCGACGTGATGGCGGGCGAGGACGGCGGTGACGTCGTTCAGTCCGCCGGCGACGGGCACGGACGCCGTGCCGATCGTGCTGCCCGACGTCCCGTGAGGCAGGCAGGCCAGGACCGGTCGATAGCCGGCCGAGGGCTGGCCCGACAGGTGATTCGCCAGGTGCTCGACGGAGTGCCGTGACCCGACCAGGAGCGCCCGCGCCGAGTACTGGCCGACTCGGCGGTGCGCGACCAGCCATTGGCGCCAGCCCCACCGAGACAGCACGAGTCCGATCGCCGCGACGGGGAACGAGGTCAGCACGAAGCTGCGCCCGAGATCGAGCCGGAGGACGATCGCCACGATGGCGAAGACCCCGAAGAGCATCAGCGACGACTCGAGCACTCGTTTGTACTCGAGTGGCCCTTGCCCGATGATGCGGGAGTCACGGGTGCCGTAGGCAGTCAGCACAAGCAGCCACGCGCCGAGCAGGAGGATGCTCACGACGGTGTGCCGGGTGGCGATCTCGCCCCACGAGAGGCGATCGGCCAACGACCCCATGTTGATGGCGTACCAGGTGAGCTCGCCGACGGCTACCGCGATGAAGACGACGAGGGTGTCGGTCAGCGTCAGTCGTCTGGCGTAGTTCCGGGCCCAGGGTGCCGGCGCATCACCGACGAGGCCATGGCGCAAGGTCGATTCTGAGGCACCAGTCGTCAACAGTCCTGTCCCCCTCGGGCAGTCTTTGGATGAGTACCCATGGTTCGGGTCGCTGGGCTGAGGTCCTGTCGCTCGTCACGGGCTCACGACGGCCGGGTCAGACACCCCAGATAGATCATAGTAATGATCAACCGTCGCTTAGACGCATCGATACTCACGGGTATCAGTTTCGGTCGCCTCGGAGGGGACTGGCTCGGCTGGACATCGAGCTGCCGCTCACCCCTGCAGCGTCGGCAGGTAGTCGCCGAGGGTGTCCTTCGCGAGTGCGTCGCGCAGCCCCGGCATCTGCCCCTCGGCCTGCAGGACGACCGACTGCCCGCCGATCATCCCGGTGCCCGCCGTCGGGATCGTGAAGAACTTGATGTTCTCGTTCTTGACGTCGCGCAGGCTCACTCCGAGCGAGGCGATGGCACCCGAGTCGAGCGTGTCGTCGACGGTCAGGTAATCCGAGACCGAGCCGACGAAGTTCGTGATCGCGCCCGGGTCCGTCAGGGTGTCGCGCGAGATCAGCTTGTCGGCGACGGCCTGGAGGAACCGCTGCTGGTTCTCGACCCGGGTGTAGTCGCCGTCGGTGAACGAGTACCGCTCGCGCACGAAGTTCAGGGCGTCCTGGCCCTCGAGGTGGTTGGTGCCGACCTGGATCTGCGTGCCGCGGGCGGTGAAGGCCTTGTCGCTCACGACGTCGACGCCACCGATCGCCGTGGTCATGCCGGCGAAGCCCTCGAAGTCGATGATCGCCACGTGATCGATGCGGGCGCCGGTCAGCTGCTCGATCGTCTGGACGGTCAGCGGCGACCCGCCGTAGGCGAACGCCGCGTTGATCTTGTTGTCACCCCGACCGGGGATCGGCACCCAGAGGTCGCGCATGATGGACATGACGTAGACGTTCTTGCGTTCCGCATCGATGTGCATCAGCATCATCGTGTCGGTCCGCTGGTCGCTCGACGAGGCGTCGTCGAGGTCGGTCTCGTCGCCCCGCGAGTCGGAGCCCATCAGCAGGATGTTCATCGCGCCGGTCGCCGACGCCGTGGGGCGCGTCGATTCCTCGGGGAACGCCTCGGGCAGCGTCGTGGTGCGGTCGTCGAACGTGCGCGCGAGGTTCATCGCATAGAGGCCACCGGCGACGCCGACGATCACGAGGATCCCGACCAGCACCGACGCCACGACGATGAGCGTCTTCACCGGGCGCGACAGGCGCTTCTTGCGGCCGCGCCGGGTGGGCTGGTCGTCGTCGCGCTTGTTCTGCTCGTCCGGGCCGAAGTCGAAGATGTCGGTCATGTGAGGGGCTCCCGTGGGCGGCGTTCGGTGGGCCGCCCGGTGTTGGCGTCCGATGAGCCTAACTGCACCAGGTGCACGACCCGGGGCGACTCCGACCCCCGTTCAGGTTGCGAGAGGGGCCCGCGAGCCTCACGAGCCCGGCGCCACGACCCCGTGCGTCGCCGCCCACACCGCCACCGCGGCCGCCGCCGACCACGCCTGCGGCCGGCACGACGCCGGGTACGGCACCGGCGCGGGCACGTCGCGGGCGGAGTCGCCCGAGTGCAGCTCGGGCATCCGGTAGTCGAACGCCGGCGCCGCGGCGAGCAGTCCGTCGGCCAGCTGCTGCGCCTCCGCGGCGAACCCCGCGCGGGCCAGACCCGAGACCGCGATGGCGGTGTCGTGGGTCCAGACGCTGCCCCCGTGATAGCTGAGGGGCCAGAAGCCGTCGCTGTCGCTCGACAGGGTGCGGAGGCCGAAGCCGCTCGCCAGCTCGGGTGAGACGAGCCGGGCGGCGACCCGCGCCTCCTCGGCTTCATCGAGCAGACCGGTGCCGAGCAGATGACCGAGGTTGCTCGTGACCGTGTCGACCGGCCGCTTGGCCGCGTCGAGCGCGATCGCCGGGAAGTCCCCGTCGGCGTCGGACACCCAGAAGGAGGCGCGGAACCGCTCGCGCAGAGCAGCCGCCCACCGGCGCCACCCGTCACCCCCGTCCCGGCCGAAGCGGTCGAGCAGATCCGCGCCGTGCACCGCCGCCTCGTACGCGTAGGCCTGCACCTCGCAGAGCGCGATCGGCCCCTCGGCCAACGAGCCGTCGCGCCACTGCACGCTGTCGCCCGAGTCCTTCCAGCCCTGGTTGGCCAGGCCGTGACCGGTCTCGTCGACGTACTCGAGCAGCCCGTCGCCGTCGCTGTCGCCGAAGTCGCGCATCCAGGCCAGCGCCGCCTCGAGATTCGGCAGCAGGGCCTCGACCTCCGCCTCGTCGAGACCCCGGCGCCACGCGTCGTGCAGCAGGCAGACCCACAGCGGCGTCGCGTCGACCGTCCCGTAGTAGAGGGGCGGCAGGCTGACGCCCTCGTCGGGGATGGTGAGGGTCTGCTGCCGCAGCTCGTGCATGATCTTGCCGGGCTGCTCGGCCGTGTCGGGCACCGACTCCGTGCCCTGCAGTCGCGCGAGCACCCGCAGCGTGCCCGCCGCGATGCCGAGGTCGACGGGCAGCGTGAACCGCGCCGCCCACAGCGAGTCGCGCCCGAAGAGCGTGAAGAACCAGGGCGCCCCGGCGGCGTAGAAGACGTCGTCGGGCGCGTCGGGCGTCGTCAACCGCAGCGCCGAGAGATCGGACCGAGCCCGGTCGAGCCAGCGCGCCAGACGATCGTCGCGGGGCGCCGGGTCGAACGGCGCCCACACCGCCTCGCCGGGCACCCCCGCCACCACGGCCGCCGGATCGACGGCTCGCAGGTCGAAGCCGACCTCGACCGCCGAGCGCGGGGAGATCTCGAGCGGCCATCGGAGGACGACGCTCTCGTCGCTCCGCCGCACCGCGCCTCCTCGGCCCGTCGACACGAGATCGACGGAGACGCCGCCGGCCACCCAGGAGGCGCCGGTCGCGTCGTCGGCGACCGTCACGCCCTCGGGCCGGTCGCCCTCGCGCCCCGACTTGATCAGCTCGAGCGCCGAGGCGTCGGGCCGCAGCGCGATCTCGAGCACGAGCGAGAGGGGGCGGTCGAGCCGCGAGGTCACGGTGACCCGTTCGGCGGCGCCGCCCGACGACACCGTGCGGACGACGGTCATCCGCACCCCGGGGTCGGCGCCGCGGTCGTCGACGGCGCGCAGCAGCGACTCGAACCGCACGGTCGAGGCGTCGACCGGGACCGTCGCGATGTGCTCGGCGCGCAGCCCGTCGACGGTCGTCGACGACTCGGCGACGAGCCGCACATCGCCGAGGTAGAAGCCGTGCACCCCGGCGGTCATCGAGCCGTCGTCGGCCGACCAGGCCTGCGCCGGCGCTCGCAGCACGACGATCTCGCGCCCGAGCAGGGGCTGGAGGTGCGGGGTGGCGGCGGGCGCGGCGGCGTCGGCCGGGCGGTCGGGGGCGGTGTCGGCCGGGTGCCGGGCGGTCGTGTCGGTCATGCGGTGCTCCGGGGGATCGGGGAGGGGGCGAGGGGGCTGGGCGCCGCGAGCGGCGGACGGGTCACTCCTTGACCGCGCCGTCGCTGGCGTTCATGATGCGGCGCTGGAACACGAAGAACACGATCGCGACGGGCACCGTCATGATCGCCGCCGCCGCGAGCTTGATCGGATACTGCGACCCCTGGCTCAGCTGACCCGATGCGAGACTCGCCACGCCCTTCGTCAGGGTCGTCAGCTCGGGCGACTGCGTCGACACGATGAAGTGCGAGAGCTCGTTCCACGACCCCTGGAACGACAGGATGATGATCGTCACGAGCGCCGGTCGCGCCATCGGCAGCACGATCGACCAGAACACGCGGAACGTGCCCGCGCCGTCGATGCGCGCCTGCTCCTCGACGCTGCGGGGGATCGACTCGAAGAAGTTCTTCATGATGAACACGCCGGCGGCGTCGGTCAGCAGCGGCACGATCATGCCCGAGTACGAGTCGTACATGCCGAGCTGGTTGATCACCAGGAACTTCGGGATCAGCAGCACGACCGTCGGCACCGCCATGACGCCGATCAGCAGCACGAAGATGACCCCGCGCCCCCGGAACTCGAGCCGCGCCAGCGCGTAGCCGGCGAGCGAGTTGAAGAACACGCGACCGGCGGTGACGAACACCGTCACGATCGTCGAGTTCGCGAACCAGGTCGGGAAGTCGCTGTTGAGGAACAGCTGCCGGTACGCGGCCGTCGTCGCCGTCGCGGGGATCAGCGACAACGGGTCGGCCGCCGCCTCGGGGTCGGTCTTGAACGACGTCGCGACGTTGATGAGGAACGGCAGGATGTAGATCGCCGCGATGACGATCAGCACCGCGTAGAGGATCGACGTGCCGGCCACGCGACCCGTGCTGCGCCGGGGTCGGCCCGCGGGGCGAGGCCCTGCAGGAGGCGCGGCGAGGGGGGACGCGGTCACCGCGCCTCCCGAGAGGGGTGTCGTGGTGGTCATCGGCGGGCCTCCGCCCCGGTCGTCCCGGTGGTCCCGGTGGTCGAGTCGGCGGTCGCGGCCGCCGGGGCGTACATCGCGAGGCGGCGCTTCGACACGGCGCGGTCGCGGAGCACGATGCGCTGCAGGATCGTCAGCACCACGATGATCACGAAGAGGACGAACGCGATGGCCGCGCCGCG
>Ga0308170_10001452_pt1 | contig 22572 bp, 22 predicted proteins | sample PhyBR2_2_FD_202136 | JGI IMG/M metagenome (GOLD analysis project Ga0308170, IMG submission 202136) | Phyllosphere microbial communities from UC Gill Tract Community Farm, Albany, California, United States - DLSLSB.R2 | ecosystem: Host-associated > Plants > Phyllosphere > Unclassified | place...
GAGGGAGGGAGAGGGAGAGCGGCGCACCTGCTCGTGAGGCGGTCTGCGATCGAGTGGAGCGTGCACGACGTCAGCTCACAATGGATATGAGGTCAAGGAGAGGAGAAAAGGTGGAGAGCTCGCACCTGGGCTGGGTGAAGCCGGTCGGCGAGCCAAAGTCGAGGACGTGCGACGAGTGCAGGCCGGCGGCAGGAGCTGGCTCGCCGACAGGCGGCCATGCGATCGCACCGAAGAGCTGACCGATCTGTGAGGCGCAAGGAGCTCGCTCGAGTCAGCTCAGAGCGCAAACCAGCAGTCAGAGCGAGGAGAAGAGGACAGCGAGGACGCACCCTCGCAGCCGGATCCGGCAGCCGTCCCGAGCGCCTCAGCTCTGCGCACGCCGAGAAGAGGACGCCTCGCCCTTTGTCGAGCGCCTCGAGCTGCTGCCCCGGCGGGATAGGCGCAAAGTAACCTTCCCGAGCGGGGTGTCGAAGCGTCGTGAGGGCGGCGTCGAGCTGGATGAGGTAGGCCTCGTTCGGCATATAGTTCCCGCCGGCGCGCGTACGGTAGAGCTTGTTGAAGTCGTCGAGGAAGAGGAGGAAGTCGGCGTAGCGGCGCGAGGTCGGCTGGGTCGAGGTGTGCGCGAGGACGAAGAGCTCGTCGCCGGACGGCTGCAAAGGGCGAGGGCGTCAGGCCCGGCACGCTCTTTACAGCACCTCGAGCTCGTGAAGTGAGAAGGAGAGGACGCACGAGGAAGGTGGCAGGAAGGCGACCGGCTCGCAGACGCGCTCCGACCTGGTCGACAGCGGCGTCGAGAAAGCGCAGCACGGCGCCCGGCGCGACGTACTCGATGCGCTGCAGCTTGACGATCGTGATGCCCGAGCCGCTGCACAGCTCATCTCGCCACCTCGCAAAGGAGGCGAGCGCGTCCGGGCGGCCCCAGCACTCATGCTCGACCCGGTCGATGCGCGCCAGGACCGCGTCGTACACGTGCCGCGCTTGCTCGTGGCGCATCTGCAGGCGTGCGAGAGAGTCAGGCAAGGCCTGCGGAGCCCGTGCGGGGAGAGAGCCGGACGCACCCGCTTCCCGTCAGCTACAGTGCCGGCCCTCACGCCGACCATCTTGAGCAGGTCCCGGTACTTGATCTGCGAGCAGCACGTGCATGAAGTCGTCAGGATGAGGTGCGATGGAGAGGAAGAAGGGAAAGTCGAACGCACGCTCGTCCAGTCGAAAGCATCCTGCGGCCGACGGGTCCAGAGCTCGACGTACGACTAGAGGACGAGGTCGACGACCTTGGCGCGCTCGTGCGGCAGGAGAGCGTCCCAGTGGACCGAGCGCTTGAAGGCGACCTGCGAGTTGGTGACTGCTGTCCTGATGACGGGCGGGAGGGACCAGGCGAGGATCCAGTCGTACAGGCGGTCGAGCTGCGAGTGCAGGACCTCCTTGGGCGAGCGAGAGGGAGGCTCCATCCTGCGCGCCGACGAAAGCTCAGGACGAGCAGAAGCGGGAGCAAGAGGCGGAAGTGAGGAAGCAGCGAGCCCCTCGGACCATGCGGCTGAGCCGCACACACCGAGGACCGTCGCGCGCAACTTTGTGCGTGCGGGGTCGAGTGGGCGATCCTCGCGCGTGCGACGGCCGAGCGAAGCACTTGCGGATCGCAGAACCGAGGCTCGCAAAAGGAGAGCGGTGGCTGTGAGGCAAGATGGCCCATCAGCGCGGGGAGGAAATGGGAGAGGAGGGGCGGACGAGGACGTACCGAAGGCTCGGCTTGAAGGGGTCGATAGCAGCGGCTGTAGACTCTCGTAGTCTTGCACGAGAGAAAGAGCCCCTGAGAAGCCAAGTCGAGCGCGAGCATCCTCATCAACTGGACGCGAGGGGGACGAGGAGGGCGAGGCGGCAACGGTCACTGGACACAGCGGCACCGCGCATGCGTAACAAGCAGAGTCTAAAGCAGCTGTATCACGCGCTCATAGTTATCCAGAGCGAGCGAGCGAGGCGTGGATGCGGTCAACAAGCTCGTCGTCGCTCGCCCGCCTCCTCGTCTCTCTCGCTTCACCAGCTCACAGCCATGTCGACCGCCGGTCGCGTCAGTGCGTCCTTCTCGCTCCTTTGCGAGCCCTGCTCAAGCTAACTCGGCCCCCCTCGCCCTGCAGACAAATCTGGGCACCGCTTCGCCCCGAAGCGCAAAGCCCCCGCCGCGCCCGCCCCGGCCTCGACCCGTGCGCACCGCGAGGGCTCGACGGCAAGCTCGACTGCAGGTCCGACACCTCGTTCCGCCCACGCGCCGCTCCCTGCGCTCGACGAGGACGCCGCCGAGCAGGTCGCCGACTCGCAGGCACCGACCGCCTCGGGCTCAGCCTCGAACACCACCGCAGCTGGGCCGAGCACGTCGCCAAAGCGTCCGCAAGCATCCCTCTTCGCGCCGGCCGACCCGACCGCCGCCTCGACCCAGTCGACGTCGTCGCAGCACCCCGCCTCCTCCCTTTCCTCGTCGACCGCGTTTGGCTTCTCGCCCTCCGACCCCTCAGCTTCGACTCAGGCCACCTCGTTCACGCCCTCGCAGCCGACGCAGCGCAAGTCACCGCAGCGCGCAACCGCCGTCCTCCCCCTCCCGCCCTCGTCCTCCCCTCAGCGCGTCGCCAACAGCTCCCTCTTCCAGCCGCCCGCCGCATCGACCTCGTCCTCCTCGCCCCAACGCCCTGCGCCGACGACCGCCGCACCGACCTCGCCGCGCGCGCGCGGCACCGCTTTCGCGGTCGGCACCGCCCCGCCGACCGAGAGCCCCAAGCGGCAGCGCGAGCGCGAGCTGCGCGAGTCGCTCAGCCCGGTGCGTTCCTCGGCGCCGCTCCCGACTGCGGCCGAGTCGACGGCACCGGCGCCGGGCTCGCCGAAGGGCAAGGGCAAGGCCAAGGGCAAGAGCATCGGCGCGCCCTTGGCCCCGCCCGGCGAGCCCGCCGCGTCGACCTCGGCACCCGCCGCCGCCGCCGCCGCCGACGGCTCGCGCTCACCTCGTCGTCGTGTCGCACACGGCGCAGACGACTCGCACGAGCGCGACGGCGCCGAGACGCCGGCCGCGGCCGACGAGCGGGACGAGCCCGGCTCTTCGGCAGCGCCCGGCGCGACCAAGGCGGCGGCGAGCCGCACGCGCGTGCCCAAGGCGGCAAAGGCGGCCGCTAAGGGCAGGAGCAAGGGTAAGGAGAAGGCGGTCGAGGGCGCGGCCGAGCACGACGGAGCGCTCGAGGACGACGAGGCGGCGCCTGAGCCGGCGGCGCCAAAGAAGGGCAAGGGGCGCGCCGCTCCCGCGCCCGCCGCCGCCGCCGAGGCCGCCGCCCCGGCCAAGCGCAAAGCCGCCGCCGCGCAGGCCAAGCGCAAGCCCGCCGCCGCCGCCGCCGCCGCCTCGAAGGCCAAGGGCAAGGGCAAGGCCGCTGCCCGGGCCGCCTCTCCCGCGGCCTCGGACCGCGACGCCGAGCTCGAGCCGTCGGCGAGCGCGAGGCTGCGCGCGGCGAGCGGCGACGAGGACGAGGACGAGGACGACGAGGACGAGTCGGCGCAGGACGCGATCGACGCGCGGGTGCGCAAGCGGGCCAAGCGGCGGCAGGAGAAGGGGCGGGTCGGGCCCAAGAAGGGCAAGGCCGACCGCGAGCTGTTTGGGTCGGACGAGGGCGAGCATGAGCAGGACGAGGCGGGCGAGGACGAGGAGGACGAGGCGCACGATGGGCTCGACGACGACGACGAGGACTCGGACGGCTTCGAGCCGGCGTCGAGGTCGTCGACCAAGGTCAACAAGAAGAAGAAGGGCGCCAAGAAGGTCAAGGTCAAGGCCGCCTCGCCGCCGCCGCTCCCGGCCGTCGACCCGTCCGAGACGCTCATGGCCGACCTCGCGTCGGTGCGCCCCAAGTTCTCGATCGGGCGCCCCTCGGAGCGCACTCTCTTCTTCGAACAGCGCAAGGTCGACGCCAAGAGCGCGCGCAAGGAGAAGCGCCGCAGGATGAAGCTGCGCGCCAAGGGCCAGCTCGAGGACAGCGCCGACGAGCAGGACGCCGCGGCAGCGGGCGCGGGCGCGCCGGCCGAGGACAAGGGCAAGGAGGCGAGCGCGACGCCGGCGCCGCGCGCGAACGCGTCGGGCCTGCCCGAGATGGTCGAGGACGAGGACGAGGACGAGCCGCAGGCGGGCCCGTCCGGCTCGGGCTCGGGCGCCGCCGCCGCCGCCGCCGCCGACGGCGAGGGCGACGAGGACGAGGACGAGGACGGCGCGGGCGAGCGCGCCGACGACTTTGTCGAGACGCAGTACGCGCCGCAGATGCGCATCATCGACGGGCAGCTCGTGCTCGACGAGGCGAGCCTGCAGGTCGACCGCGGCGGGGTGCGTCCCTCTTTCCCTCTCTTCCTTTCCTCCCCCTCGTGCGCGTGAGGCAGGACTGACTCGGAGCGTGCGCCCACCGCCCTGCAGGACGAGCACCTCGGCCCGCGCGAGGTCATCGAGGAGTCGGCGCAGGACCGGTTCGTCAACTCGAACACGTACGGCAAGCGCAAGACGGCCGCGCGGTGGACCAAGGTCGAGACCGAGATGTTCTTCGACGTGCGTCACCGCTCCTCCCTCGTCGTCCTGCTCCTCGCTCTCTCGGTGCGGTCGCTGACGTGCTTGCGAGTCGTCGCGCGCGCAGGCCGTCTCGCAATTCGGCACCGACTTTGAGATGATCGCGGCCCTGTTCCCGACGCGCACGAGGCGCGAGGTGCGCAACAAGTTCAACAAGGAGGACCGCCTCGACCCGGCCCACATCACGTCGCTCATCATGAAGCGCAAGTCGATCGGTGCGTCGCCTCTCTCGCTCTCGCCTCACTCGCTGCGTGCTCTCGTACGCTGTGACTGATGCTCGGCGTGTGGCGTGCCCGCAGACGTCGAGGCGTACGCCAAAGCGACCGGGCAGGACCTGTCGGGCCCGGTCCCCGAGGACCCGATGGACGCCATCAACCGCAGGCGCGCCGAGCTCGAGGCCGACCCATCGCTCGCCGACGCCGCTGCCTCTGGGTCGGGCTTTGGGCGCAAGCGCAAGGGCAAGAAGGAGGAGGCCGACGAGCACGCGCACGGTGCCGGCGTGGCGAGCAAGAAGCGCAAGAAGGGCAAGCACGACGAGGCGCGCGGGGCGGCCATCATGGACGAGGGGCGGGGCCAGAGCGACGAGGAGGAGGAGGAGTTGCGCAGGGTCAGGGAGGAGATGGAGGAGGAGGAGCGCCAGAGGAGGATCGACGAGATGGAGGCGGCGGCGGCCGGGGCTTGACGAGGCCGGTGCGGCTTTCTTTTTCTCTGTAGCTGTTGTTGGTAACTGCCTTTGCTCTCGAAGCAGCTCTACGTGCGAGCAGGCGAGAGCGCGCGCTGCTGAGGTGAGCGAGGCGGAGGAGCGGCTCCTCGAGGGTCCGAGAGCTGCTGAGTCGGCTCGCTCGTGCGCGGCCTGGTTTGCGTCGCCTTGCTCTCCAGCACAGAGCACTCTCGTCACAGCACAGCAGCCCTTGCACCAGAGCAGACGCTGCGAGGTTGCTCCTCTCGTCCGCCTCTCACGCCCCGATCGCCTCCACCGCTCGCTCGCTCCTCGCTCGACCACTCGACCAGGCCAAGCCTGTCCGTCAGCGCACCAGCACAGCGCATGGACTTCGCCAACGGCTTCACCGAGGTCGACCAGCCCCTCCTCGCGCCGCCCTTGCCGACAACAACGACCGCGACCAGCACCGCCCCGACCTCGACTCGCCCATCTCGGCCCCAGGACGACACGCTCGACCTCACCGAGGACTCGCCAGAGCCACAGCTGCCCCCTCCACCACCCCGTCACGGCTCAGCCGAGTCGAGGAGGGGTGCGGGCACCCGGCTCGGCGCGCGAGATGGGGCGGCCCAGGGCCACTCGCACGGCACAGGGCGGGCGCACGGGCACGCAGGTGGGCCCGCAGATGGCGGTGAGGACGGTGCGGCGCAGGACTGGGCGGCCGTGGTGGGCGCGGCCCGCTCGCCCCTCTCGTCCGCCGCAGGAGGAGGCGCAGCCGGGGCAGGGTTCGCCGCAGGCCTCTCGGGCACGCCGGGCGGGTTCGCCGCCTACGCATCAGCGTCGCCCAAGCAGCAGCTCGCACAGCCCGTCGCCGGCTCGTCCCGCCTCACCTACACGCCTTACCCGCCCATCTCCTCGTCCTCCTCGACCTCGTCCTCGTCGCCCGCCCTCGGCCGCGTCCCCGTCATCTCGTCGGCCGCCAACGCCCGCGTCCCCTCGAGCTACCTCGCCGGCGGCACTCGCGCCGCTCCTCACGCCCCTCACGGCGCGAGCTCGACCAAGGGCAAGGGCCGCGCCGACGACCAGGTCCTCGACCTCACCGAGGACGACGGCGAGCTCGAGATCGTCGAGCCCAAGCCGGCGCCCGTCTCGGACGACGACGACGTCGTCATCGACGAGTCGCCCGTCTGCCTCGGCGACATCTTCTCCTTCGGCCTCGTCCTCAACCGCGTCCCCGAGGTCGTCGCCCCGCCGCCGCCGCCGACCAAGTACGCCGACGGCTCGCCCGTCCCCACCGAGCAGCTCATCGCCATGCAGGCCGAGTACGAGCGCGCCATGAACGCCTTCAACTGCCCGCTCCCCGTCCACATCCGGCGCGACCAGCCGACGTACAACCAGGGCCAGTGGCGCGAGATGCTGCGCCTGTACACGCCCATGCGCCACGAGATGTTTGGCTTTGTCGACTACAAGGCCGCCGACGTCCTCGGCCCGCTCCTGGGCGAGGGGTGGCACGGCACGGGCATCACCGAGGGCGGCAACGGCAAGCTCTACTGCGAGGCGTTCGTCGAGCGCATGGGCCACAGCAACGTGCGTCCTCTCCTTCCTCTCTCTCACTTTCTCGGCGTCCCTGCGGTGAGCGGCATCGCTGACTCGCCCGAGCCTTGTCTCGCAGCCGGTCATGATGCGCCTCCGCCTCCTCCTCTTCGCCCGCCCGCTCGACGTCCCGCTCGTCGCCGCCGCGCTCGAGTCGGCCCACCCGCCCCTGTGGCTCTCGCACCCGGTGCACTACAACCCCTCGGAGCACCACGGTGCGCGGTACGCCAACCCGCACAACCCGGCGCCCGGCGTCGGCGCGCGCGGCGCAGACGCCGAGCGCCGCCGCCAGGCGCTCGTCAGCGGCATGTACGGCGGCGGCGCGGGCGGCGTCGATGCGCAGAGGGTCGTCAAGACGGTCGACGCGCAGCGCGAGCAGGTGCAGAACGTGCTCATGGACCTCAAGAGCGGCGTCGAGATGGAGGAGGTCACGCCTCGTGCGTCCCTCTCTCTCCCTTCCTCTCTCGCTTCCTACAGCTGCAGCTCGTACTGACGCCCCTCCCTCCCGCTCGCAGCACCGATCGTCGCGACCAAGCTGTACCCGCACCAGAAGCAGGCGCTCGCGTTCCTCCTCGACCGCGAGACGCTCGTCGACGTGCCCGACCGGGACAAGCGCGGCGACAAGCCGACCATGGTCGCCCTGTGGGAGCGCATCTCGGACCCGTACGGCCGGCCCAAGGGCTGGAGGAGCGTCGTCACCGACCTGCAGATCGAGGGCGTCAAGCCTCCCCCTCAAGCTCGAGGGTGCGTCCCTCTTTCTCCTGCTTCTTCCTCGTCCTCGTCCTCACTCCGAGCTGACGCATTCTCTTCTCGCCCGCAGCGCCATCCTCGCCGACGACATGGGCCTCGGCAAGACGATCGTCATCATCTCGCTCGTGTGCACGACCCTCCCCGAGGCGCGCGAGTGGGCCAAGGACGCGCCGACCAAGGACAAGCTCGACCCGCGCTTCGAGGAGAAGCTCAAGGCGGCCGACCTCGCCGGCGCAGGCCGCACCGTCGACGTCGGCCAGTTCAAGTCGCAGCTGTGGGGCATCACGTCCGACCCGGCCGACGGCTCGAGCGCCGCCGCCGCCCTTGTCGCCGGCTGGACGCCGTCGACGTCGGGCAAGCCGCTCTCGAAGAAGAAGCAGGCCAAGCAGCGCCGCGAGAAGAAGCGCGAGGAGGCGCTCCAGTCGCGCTTCGACAAGCTCGAGGTGCGCTCGCGTGCGACCCTCATCGTGTGCCCGCTCTCGACCGTCCAGAACTGGGAGAGCCAGTTCGAGGAGCACACGGCGCACGTCGACGTCGAGCAGGACGGCGCCGGCGCCGACATCGAGGTCGACGAGGACGGCGGCAAGAGCATCGTCGTCGAGCGGGCGTCGCGCGCGGGCCGGGCCGTCCGGGCCAAGATGCGCGTCGCCGACAGCGACGACGACGACGACGATGACGAGGACCACCACGAGGACGACTCGGACAGCATCAGCGACGGCTCGTCGCCCGAGCCGTCGGCCGGCAGCAGCAGCCGCGCCGCCAAGGGCAAGAAGCGCGCCCGGTCGCCGCCGCTCAAGATCTACATCTACCACGGCGCGCAGCGCTGCAGCGACGTCGCGCGCCTCGCCGACCACGACGTCGTCATCACGACCTTCTCGACCGTCGGGACCGAGTTCTCGAAGCAGGTGCGCGCCGAGGAGGAGCGCGAGGACGAGGAGGAGAAGCAGGCGCAGAAGGCCCAGGAGGAGGAGGACGGCATCATGCAGGTCTTTGGGTTCGCCGCCGACGGGTCGATCCTCGAGCGGCCGCCGGGCGAGGTCGTCGACGAGGAGAAGGACAAGAAGGCGGCGGCGGCCAAAGCCAAGGCCAAGAACAAGCGCAAGCGCAAGCGTGTCGAGGGCCTGGGCGTCAGCCCGCTCCAGGCGATCCAGTGGTTCCGGGTCGTGCTCGACGAGGCCCAGTGCGTCCCCCTTCCTCCCTCTCGCTCGGTGCTCTCTCTCGCGCCCGAGCCGTCTTGACGCCTCGCCCGCCTCCTCCTCCTCCTCCTCCTCCCCATGTCGTGCAGCATCATCAAGGAGCACAAGACGATCCAGGCGCGCGCGGCGTGCGAGCTGTCGACCTCTCGGCGCATCTGCCTGAGCGGCACGCCCCTCCAGAACTCGCTCAACGACATCTTCTCGCTCGTCCGGTTCCTCCGCCTCGAGCCGTTCCTCGACCGCCACGTGTGGAACCAGTACATCGGCGTCCTCGCGCAGAAGGGCGACGAGCTCGGCACCGAGCGCCTCCAGGCCATCATGCGCTACATCGCCCTGCGCCGCACCAAGGACACCAAGGACTCGCAGGGCAAGCCCATCCTGTCGCTCCCGCCGATCAACAACGCGCTCGTCCACCTCAAGTTCACCGAGCCCGAGCGCGCCTTCTACGCGAGCCGGCACCAGCGCTACAAGCACGACTTTGCGCAGATGGAGGCCAACGACTCGGTCATGAAGAACTTCTGCTCGATCCTCCAGGAGCTCCTCAAGCTGCGCCAGATCTGCGTCCACCCCGCCCTGCTCCAGGACACCGAGGACCGCTCGGGCGCCAACGGCGGCGACCTCGTCGCGACGATCGAGGCGCACGGCATCTCCAAGTCGCGCGCGATCCAGCTCCTCGCCCTCATGCGCGACGCCGGCGGCGGCGACTGCTCCGAGTGCGGCTGCGCCATGCAGGCCTTCTCGCGCGCCAACGTTGAGGACCTCAACGGCGGCACCGACGAGGACGTCAAGCCCGGCCGCAAGCCTGCCGCCAAGCGCGCCCGCACGACCAAGACCAAGACGCAGACGGGCGCGACGTCGGTCGCCAACTCGACCGAGGACGACGGCGGCGGCGCGGCGCAGGACGACGTCTCGGCCGTCGTGACCCGGTGCCAGCACGTCTACTGCGCGCCGTGCTTCAAGTCGCGCGTGTGCCCCGACTGGCCCGACGTCAAGAGCGAGGAGAAGGTCGTGTGCCAGGTGTGCGCCAAGGAGCTCCTGCCGGCGCTCGACGCCGTCGAGATCGGCCCGCGCGAGTACCAGAAGGCGCTCGAGCGGTCGGCCGACGAGGGCCTGCCGGCGAGCGGCAAGGGCAAGAAGCGCAAGGCCAAGGCGACTCGGCTCTTCGAGCACAGCACCAAGACTCGGTGCGTCCTCGCCTCTCTTCCTCGTCTCGTCGACTCGCCGTCGGGCCCTCGCTGACCTCGGTCTCCCCCTCTCGCTCGCAGCGCCCTCCTCGTCGACCTCCTCCCCTTCTCCCAAGTCAACCCGCACGCCGAGAACTACAACCCGGACTACGTCCCCGATGCGGGCACGACGATCGGGTTCCAGCCCGTGCAGGGCGAGATCGTCAAGTCGGTCGTCTTCTCGCAGTGGACGACCCTCCTCGACCGTCTCGGCGACGCGCTCGAGGACAACCACATCCAGTACGATCGTCTCGACGGCGGCATGAACCGCGACCAGCGCTCGGCGGCCATGGCGGCGTTCAAGGCCGACCCCAAGTGCGAGGTCCTGCTCGTCTCGCTCCGCGCCGGCGGCGTCGGGTGCGTCCCTCTCTCCCTTCTCTTCGCCTCTCCCACTTCGTGAGACCGACCCTGACGAGTCCTCGTGCAACAGGCTGAACCTGACGGCCGGTCGCCGTGTCTACCTCATGGAGCCGTTCTGGAACCCGGCTGTCGAGGTGTGTCTCTCGCTCTCTCTTCCTCGCTCTCGTCCCTCTCCCTCGAGCTCTCGCTGACTCGGCTTCTTACTCTCGCTCGCAGAACCAAGCCGTCGACCGCATCTACCGCCTCGGGCAGACGCACAGCGTCCAGACGGTACGCTTCGTCATGCAGGACTCGATCGAGACCAACATGCTCAAGATCCAGAAGCGCAAGATGGAGCTCGCCTCGTGCGTCCCTCTCGCTCTCCTCCCTGTTCGTCCTCGTGAGCGCAAGGGCGTGAGCGCTGACCTGGCCTCCTCCCTCGCAGGATGAGCATCGGCCGCACGCTCACCAAGCTCGAGCTGCAGGCGCAGCGCAAGGAGGAGCTGCGCATTCTGCTCGGGTGAGCAAGAGGAGCATGAGGAGGTCGCTGAGCACGCTTTGTCCTTGTTGTACTCGTCGCCGCACTGCAACCTTTCGTATCTCTGCTGAGCGGGTCGCCGCTCGGACCCCTCGGGAGGGCCTCGCTCTCTCTCTTTCTGCTGCGCCTCTGCTTCTCTCTCTCTTCGCCTCCTGCTCAAGGCGATGCACAGACTCAGTACAGCTGTCGCGCTACAGCTCGGCCGCCCGTTTCTCCTTGAGCTCCCTCGCCCACCTCCAGAACTCGCCGCACACGAGGTCGCGCTCGCTCTCCCGCCCGTCCGCCTCGCCGTGCCACAGGACCTTCGTCCTACGCTCGCTGCACGTCACGCCGAACGCTGCGACGGCCTCGTCGACACGAGCGTCGGCGGCGGCGAGCTTCTCGAGCGAGCGCGGGAGGAGGATGACGCGCTCGTGCGGGTGCCGCTGCGCCTCGTCTTGCCCCTCCTCGCGCGCCGCACGCTCGAGCTGCGCGTGGACCTTGCGCAGCATCGTCGTCGCCCTCGCGGCGCCGTCGAACTGGTGCGCGGCGAGGAGGAGGTGCCGCGGGAGGAGCGAGACGAGGCTCGAGGCGAAGAGGAAGGGCGGGTCGACGCTGCTGTGGTGCGCGCGCATGACGTCGAGGGACAGGCCGGGCGTCTGGGCAAAGTCGAGCTGGGAGAGGAAGGCGCGCGAGAGGGAGAGGGTGGGCGCGCCGGCGTGCAGGGCCGAGTAGAGGGCGACGAGGCGGACGACTTTGGCCGAGGGGAGAAACAAGGGGTCGAGCCAAGAGTTGAGGAGCGCCGAGGGGATGATCGTGCGCTCGAGGCGGAGCTGCTCGAGCTGAGGGAGCGAGACGGGCGACGAGTCGCCGAGGTCGACGTTCGTGAGGGCGAGTCGGCGAAGACCTGCGAGGGGTCCGAGCGTCAGGAGGAGTGCGCCGACGGGCCTTGTCAGGTCGAGAGAGCTCGAAAGGACGCACCGACGTGAACGTCGAGCAACGTCAAGTCGAGCGGCGAGCGCACGCACTCGATGCGGATGTCCTCGACCCGAGGGAAGCAGCTCGCCGCCTCGGCGCCCTCGTTCGGCGAGACGGGCTCGCCCTCGTCGAGCCTCGCGCCCGCCGTCGAGACTTGGAACAGCTTGGTCCCCCTCGCGACGGCGTCCTTGAGCTGCACCTGCTGCAGCCGCTCAAGGTGCGCGCGCTTCGAGCTGCGCAAGTCCTCCCACAGGAGCGGGCGCGCAAGCTGCGCGTACCGCCGCGCGACCCTCGACAGGACGCTGAGCGTCTTCTGGCGCGCGTCGTACTCGTCGGCCGTGTGCGCCGGGCTTGCGACCGCCTCGAAGATGAGGAGGAGGAGCTCGTCGGGGACGGCGCCGTTGTGCATGGCGGGCGAGGCGGCGACGTGCAGGAGGTTGGTGCGGTCCGAGAAAGCGTGCTTTGCGAGCGAGAGAGCGAGATAGGAGCGGAAAAGCGAGCGAGCGAGCTGACGGAAGGAGCGGGCCGCACGCTCGGCGAAGGTGAGGAAATGGGACTGTCGCCGGCGACGCCGCACGCTCCTCCGACTGAAGCCCCGCACCGGGCTGCTCCTCGATCTCCTCGGAAAGTGCGCACCCGCCACTCCTGTCCGTATCAGCTGAGTGTGATCGACAGCAGACGCTGAGCGGCGACTCGCCGAAGCGACAGGAGGTCGAGGCTCGACTTAAGAAGGTCAAAGCGTTGGCCTTCCTCTCTCTTCTCGCCGCAGAGACAGGTCATGAGGACGCACAAGCTCGCACTGCAGGAAGCACCGTCGACGACTATAAAAGAGCTGGAGAGAGAGCTAGACCTCGCCCGCCGCTCGGAGCCGCTTTGCGTACTGCCAGAACCCAAAGTCGAGCTGCCCGCCGGGGAGCACGCTCGCCCCCTCCGAGTCGCCGACGAGCCTGCCGGGAAGGCACATCGCCCTCGCCGCGGTGCAGAGCCGGCTCCACGCCGCGTCGACCTCGGCGTCGCCCACCGGCGAGCCGATCGAGGCCGGGTTGTGCGCGAGCCAGAGCGACTTGACCGTGCCCTGCTCGACGCACGACGTGAGCTCGTCGAGCGACCTCGAGATGCGCGAGTTGCCGACGAGGGGGTCGACGCTGAAGATGCGGCTGATCGAGACGTGGCGAGCGTTGGCGTCGAACGTGATGGTCCTCAGTCGACCCGGTCGGTCGCCCGACGAGAGGGTAAAGTCGGCGAGGAGGGGCACCTTGTCGCGCGGCGAGTTGGCGAGCCAGGCGGTCGAGGCGTGTATCTGGAACATGTCGAGCTGGGCGAACAAGTAGTCCGAGTCGCCGACCCGCGGGATCCACCACGTGTCGGCGGCGAGAGCGCGCAGGCTCGGCATGAGGCCCGGCGTCTCGTACAGGCGTCCGAGGATGGTGTTGAAGCCCGAACCGGTGAGGTCCAGGGACTTGATGCCGCGGAGGTAGCTGATGCGAGGTAGGCCGGTGGTGCGAGGAAGATGCAGGACGCCGACGTGCTCGAGGTCTGCGCGCGCACGGCATGAGCTGCTGGTCCCGAGGGAGGCGAGGGCGAGAAAAAGGGAACGCACTTGACAACTCGGTGTTGGCGAAGAGGTCGATGGGCTCGAAGCGCTCGCGCTCGCTCTCGGCGTCCTGGACGACCTGGACGCTGCGCGCGCCGGGCGTGAACTCGAGCGCGGGCGTGTACGCCGAGTAGGCCTCGTCGTCTACCTTCTTGGAGAAGACGAGATACAGCCCGCGCGTGTAGTGGCCGAACTGCTGCGCCATGTCGACGAACGCCGCGCCGCCGTCCTTGTTGTCGGCCTCGAACGCGACGACCTCCCACAGGAGGGGCTGGGCGACCCGGCGGAAGCGGCGGGATGCGAGGCAGACGCTGTAGAGCGGGTGCTGCTTGGTGTCGGCGCTGACGAGCTTGGCGAGGATCTTGTCGAGGAGCTCGTCGGGGAGCGAGTTGGCGGCGGACGTTGTGGGGAGGAGGGCGGCAGCGGGGTGGTGCGGCGGCGCGGCGGGCGCGGTGCTGGTGCTGCTGCTCGAGGTCGGCATGGTGTGCGAGGCTGACTGTCGCTGCTCTCAAGAGCTTGTGGTGCGAGAGCGAGAGCGAGAGGAAGCGGCGAGCGAGTTCGGCGTCCGTCCAGGCGGCGCGTGCTGCTCCGCGAAGGCCCCGGTCCAGACCGGCGCGTACGGCGGTCAGGGGAGCTCGAGCTCGGCCGTCAGCTGCACCGCCCGCCGCTTCGAGCTCGTCGCAGCGCAGGCGGAGCGGGGAGCAGGAGGACGAGGCGAGGGCGTCGCGCACGAGGGGCAAGCTGCGCGCGATCGGGCATGTAGCTCCGGCACTCTGCTCTGCACTGCAACCTGACCCATACCGGCGAGAAGAGCGACGCGAGGACGGAGAGCGACCGAGTCGCCGCCGCCTCCAAGCTCTCTCGAGCTCACCACACGTCGACATGGCTCCCAACGCCCGCAAGCGCCAAGCCGACTCGCAGAACAAGCAGGTGCGTGCTCCACTGCCTTCTGAGCGAGATCCCAGCTCATCCCGTCCTGTTGCAGCCGCATGGGAGCAAGCGCCGCCGTCCTCAAGCTGATGGCGACGCCGACGACGCTCAAGCGACCGAGGCGGCTCTCAAGGCCTACATGGTGCGTCCACTCTCTCCCGCCGTGCCCTGGCAACGCTGACGAGCTTCATTGCGCGCAGCACCACGCCGTCCGCCTCGTCCACAAGGCCGTCAAGAAGGCCAAGACGTTCGAGCTGCAGAAGCTCACCCGCAAGCTCAAGCAGACCCGGTCCGTCCACTCTCTCCCACTCCCTGTGCGCTCTAAGCTGACCCTGAGCCGCGCGCGCCATGCAGAGAGCCGAAGGAGGGCGCCCAGGTCGACGCCGCCCTCCTCGCCGACCTCGAGGCTCAACTCGCCGCGCTCAAGGTGCGTCCAGTCTCCCTTCCCCGCTCCGAGGACCTTTCTGACCCTCTTGCGCACCCCGCAGACCCTCGACCTCGACCCCATCCCCTCGCACCTCCTCACCACCCGCCTCTCCAAGCTCCACTCGCTGCGCGCCTCGCCCCTCCTCCCTCTCCTCCTCGCCTCGCTCCCGCCGCCCACGTCCCCCTGGGCCGAGCTCGACCCGCAGAGCGCCGCGAGCAAAGCGCGCAACCGCGTCCTCGCGCACAAGGCGATCGGCGACAGCTGGGACGACGTGAGCCGCGCCGTGCGCAAGCGCCTCGGCGAGGACGTTGATGCGCCGGGCAAGGGCAAGGGCGGGAAGGAGGTCGAGGTCAAGAAGGGCATCACGATGGACCCGGGACGGCAGGCGGCGATCGAGGCGGCGTTCCTCGGCGGCGAGGCGGGCGGCGAGGGCGAGGACGAGGACGGCGCGGCGAGCAGCGAGGACGAGGGGCCGGCGGCGGGCTTGTCGGATGATGATGAGGGCCCCGTCGCGGGCAGCGAGGACGAGGGCGACGACGAGGAGGCCATCCGGCGCGAGATGGCGGCGCTCGAGGAGGGCGTCGGGAGCGAGGGCGAGTGGTCCGGCTCGGACTCGGACGACGACCTCGCCGCCGCCGCCGGCCCCTCCACCTCCGCCAAGCCTCTCAAGCGCCGGCAACCCTCGCTCTCGCCCTCCCCGCCGCCTGCCGCCAAGAAGCAGCGCGCGCTCGCGCCGTCCAAGCCCATCACGTCGTCGTCGTTCCTGCCCTCGCTCAACGCGGGCTACGTCTCGTACTCGGACTCGGACGGTGAGGACGCCAAGTGGGTCAAGGACGCCGAGCGCGAGGACCGCAAGGAGGCCGGCGGGCGCAAGAACCGTCGAGGACAGCGTGCGAGGCAGGCGTGCGTCCACCTCTCTCTCCCTCCCTCTCCCTCTCGGCTCTCCTCCTCCTCGGGACCCGACTGACGCCACCCTCGCGCCTGCTCGCAGCATCTGGGAGAAGAAGTACGGCACGGCCGCCAACCACGTCGTCAAGCAGACGGGCGGCACGCTCGTCCCGCTCGCCAAGATCAAGGACGACAAGGCGGCGCGCTCGGCCCGCCGCGCCGCCGCCGCCGCGCGCGGCGACGCTCCTCCTCCTGCAGCAGCTGGCGAGGCGGCAGTGCCCGAGCGCAGGAGGCGCGAGTTCGAGCCGCCCAAGGCCGACCTCGGGTGGAAGGCGCGCTCGGGCCCCTCCGCCTCCGCCGCCTCGACCTCGACCGGCGCCGCCGCTCCTGGCGCGCCGCGGCCCGCAGCAGCGGCCGGCGGCAAGCCCGCCGAGAAGATGCACCCGTCGTGGGAGGCCAAGCGCAAGCAGGCCGAGGCGCTCAAGCAGGTGTCGGCGCTCAAGCCGCAGGGCAAGAAGATCACGTTCGACTGAGCGAGCGCGCTCTGCAACGACGAGGCCTTTCCTCTCTTTCTTCGAGCACGAGCTGGACTGCGAGAGCGTGAGACTGAGAGAGGGTGCGCGTTGCGAGGGTGCGAGTAAGGGTGGCAGAAAGAGCGAGAGCGAGCGAGGTATCTACGAGGGGAAGAAGGAGTACAACAGCGCCGCGCCGCACGCTCAGATCGAGTTCCTCCTGATGCTCTGCCCGCGCTTCTGCTTCTTGACGGGCTCGCCGTCGCCCTCCATGCCACTCGGGAGCTCGCCCTTGTCGCGCCACTCGTCGAGGAGCTCGTTGGCAAACTCGAGGCCGGCGCCGAGGATCTCGGGGAACCGCTTGAACTCCATCGTGCCGAACTGGGTGACGGGCATGCGCATGTAGAGGACGCCCGGCGTCGCCTTGGCTTCCTCGAGCGTCTTGACCGACGAGACGCTGCGGGCACGGGCGAGCGACGAGTCAGCTCGAGGCTCGAGCGTCGTCGAAAGTGCACGTCCTCGAGAAAGAGAGAGAGAGAGAGGAGAGGGACGCACTAGGTGAGGCGAGCCTGGATCTCGGTGATGCTCGGCACGTTGGGCGCCTTGCCGAACGGGTTCCACCGCTGGATGAGGAGCCACCACCCGCTGACGCTCTCGCCGTAGTTCCTCGGGCTCGTGTCGTCGACGCTCCCGACGTCGACCGCAAACACGCTCGCCGCGCCCTGGGCGAGCATGACCGAGACGGGCAGGTTGTCGACGTACCCGCCGTCGACGAGCATGTCGCCCTCGTCGCACAGCGGCGGGAGCAGGCCGGCGAGCGACATGGACGCGCGCACGTACCGCCAGGCGTAGCCCGACGTGTGCACGTCCATGCGCGAGTGCGTGATGTTGGTCGTGTTGCAGAAGAAGGGGATCCACCTGCGAGCGTACCGAGAAGGTCAGAGTCAGCTAGGGCTCGACGAGCTCGAGAAGACACGAGACAGAGCTGCGCGGACGCACATGTCCTCGATGTGCGTGCCGTAGAACGACTTGTAGATGCCGCGGTTGAACTCGTGACCTGCAGCGGGGAGAGAGAGCAAGGTCAGGACCGGCGAGGACGACGACGAGGAAGCGCGAGAGGGAGAAAGAGAGAGCACGCACCGGTCGTGTAGGCGACAACAGGGTACGTCAAGTCGGTGAGGATGCGCCAGAGCGTCGACATGCGCCCGCTGAACCGCTTGGCGCGCCCGTACGCCGAGACGAGGTCGCCCTCGCGCGCGTACAGCCCGCCGACGAACGCGCCAATCGATGTCCCGCCGACCATATCGATCGGGATGCTGCGCTCCTGCAGCGCCTGGAGCGCGCCGAGGTGCGAGATGCCGCGCGCGCCACCGCCGCCGAGGACGAGCCCGATCGACTTGCCGCACAGACGGCGCGCGAGGCGCGCAAAGTCGCTCTGCGCCGGCGCGCGAGACGGCGCAGGTCGAGGGCCGACCTTCTTGTACTTGTTGATCTGGAGCTCGACGCGCGCGGCGATCTTGCGCAGGGCGACGACGGCGGCCGGGTCGTCGACGGACGAGCGGTCGACCTCGGGCGTCGCGCCGAGCATCTCGACGTGGTGGTGCGCGTGAACCCAGGGCCGGTTCTGCGAGCGCGTCGACGAGAGGGAGCGTCAGACTCGGAGCAGGGAGAGGAGGGCTCGAGGAGGCGAGGACGCACCTTGAGCCAGCGACGAGTTGTGCCCGGGACGACGTTGCGCTCGGCGTGAAGGAGGACGAGCTCCTTGCGCGCCGTCGTCTTCATGCCGACAAGGAGCTTCTCGTGCTCGCCGAGCTCCGGGTCGGCGCCGCCGTCGGCGACGACCATGATGCAGTCGGCCTGGCGGATGCACGTCTGTGTCCACGGCGCCGAGACGGCCGTGTCGGCGACGTACAGGATGATGCGGTACTTCTGCTCGGTCTCGGCGAGCCAGCCGGCGAGCTTGAGCTGGCCCATGCGGCTGAAGGCGTGCCGGCCGAGGACCTGCATGACGGTCGCCTGGTTGAGGTACGAGGTCGGGGCGCCGATCGACTCGAGCGCCTGGTGCAGCTTGATCGCAAACTCGGAGATGGGCACGTGCCGGTTGGTCGGGATGATGGCGACGGTCTGCGGAGGGGAAGAGCGTCAGCCTGGTGCAGTTCGCGCCCAGCGTGCTCGTCGCGGGTTGACCTCGACGAGCGCGCGCAGAGAGGACCGTGCCGACGCACCTTGAGGTTGAAGTTGTTCTTGCCCATGCTGCCGTCGCCCATGCCCGGTGCGCCGAGCTCCTTGGGCAGGCCGCCGACCATCCTCGCCTCGCGCGCCACCTGGCTCCTCAGCCGCGCGGCGATGATCCTGCTGATCTGGATCGTGACGAGCGGGTGCCGGACCGAGATCGCGTTGAAGAGCGTCATGGGCATGCGCGCGAGCTCGGTGTCGCGGATGGCGTGCAGGGTCGACGGGCGCGGCGAGGCCGTGATGCAGTCGAGCTCGCCGACCGACTCGCCCTGACCGTGCTCGGCCTGGATCGAGACACCGCCGCCTTGCCGGTCGACGATCGAGCGCAGGCGGCCGTTGATGACCTGCGGGCGCAGGAGAGAGAGCCGAAGACGAGGTCAGGGATGGTCGAAGCGAGGAGAGGCTCGTGCGCAGCGAGAGGGACGCACGATGTAGAACGAGTCGGCGTCGTCATCTTGACGGTAGATGACCTGGCCGGCGCTGACGTGCATCCAGTCGAGCGCGCTGTCGATATGAAGGACTGTTGCGAGGGAGGGACGAGGTCAGAGCCGGCCCGAGGAGACGGCGAGGAGGAAGAGAGGGTCCGAGGACGCACCTAGCGGCGACAAGAGACTGATGAGGCGCTTGGCGAGCGTGAGGAGGACGATGGGCTTGCGGTCCATGATGCGCTCGAGGGCCTTGGCGGGCAGGAAGCCGACGTAGCACTCGGTCTTGGCGACGATGTCGACGTACGAGGGGAAGCCCGACAGCGACGACAGGTAGCCGGCGATGCCGCCTGGGCGGACCGTGAAGAGCGGGATCGACTTGGCCTTGGGAGGAGGAGGAGGAGGCGCAGTCGAGGCGGCGGGCGCAGGCTTGCGCGTCGTGGTCGGGCCGGTCGCGCCGACGCCGCCGCCCGAGCGAGTCGTCGAGCTCGACTTGCCGCCGCCCATAGGCTGGCTCGTCGTCGTCGGGCCCTTCTTGACGCCCGCCGACGCCGCCTTGTTGGCGTCGTCGCGGCGCTGCTCGGCGGTGCGGCCCTTGGCCGACAGGGTCGACTCGGCCTCGGGCATGCTGACGTCGAGGAAGCCCTCGATGACAAAGTACAGGCCGGCGTTGCGCTCGCCCTCCTTGACGAGGACGCTCCCCTTGGGGAAGTAGAGGATCTCGACCTCGTTCTCGAGGTCCATGCTCGCGAAGCTCTGCGCGCCGCCGTGCCCGGCGTGCGTCCCGAGCGCCGACAGCGCCGACGCCGACGCCGACGACACGGACGACTCGTCGTCGTGCAGGCCTTGCAGGCCGAGGAACGACAGCGAGCCGAACGACGAGTTGAAGGCGGCCTGGTCGCGCAGCCCGCTCGGGCGCGAGTGGTGCTCGGTCGCGCGCACGAGCGGCGACGCCTCGACCGACGACGCGGCAACGTGCGGCTGGACGAGCCCGATCGCCTTCGAGATCGACTCCATGACGGCGCCGCGAAGGTCGAACTCGGTGCCCTCGCCCGAGCTCGTCGTGCCGCCGCCGGCTCCTCCTCCCGCTCCGCCGCCGACGGCGCCGCCGACCGCGGTCGACTTGAGGCGCTCGAGCCTCGGCGTCTGCACGACGGGGCTGCCGACGCCGCGCAGACCGTCCGTGACGGCGCTCATCGTGAGGAGGTCGCCCGCCTTGCGCGTGAGGGTCGGCCCGGGCCCGACCGCCGCCTTGGCCGATGCTGCGGGCCCGCTCACGGCGCGCCGACTCGCCGCCGCCGCCGACGACGACGCCGAGGCGCCGACGAGCCCGGGCGTCGTCGTGCGGAAGCGCAAACGGACGCCCTCGTCGCGCTGTGACGAGTCGTCGTCGGACCAGAAGACGTCGCCCATGCGCGGGCCGGCGTACGGCGTCTCGAGCGGGACGTTCGAGCGCCGTCCTGCGCCGCCTGCGACGGCTCGACGGCCTTTGGCGCCCGGTGCGCCGCCGCCGCCGCCGCCGCCGCGCGCGCCGGCGCGCTTGCCGCTCGGGCCCGCGCTGTTGAGCCGGCGCCCGAGCGAAAAGTAGTCGTCGTTCTCGCCCTCGTCGCCGCTGTCGCCGTCGGCGCCGGGCCCGTTGAGCTTGGTCTCGGGGACGAAGCGGGCGCGGAGGCGCTGGATGCCGCCCGACTCCCAGAAGGCCGAGGGGAGCGGGTAGCACGCGAGGTCGTTGATGGCCTGCTCGGTGCGGATGACCTCGCGCGTGAGACCGAGGTACTTGTGCGCCGTGAGGAAGGTGACACGCTGGAGGCGGGTGAGGATGACCTGGACGATGTGCCTGCAGGAGGAAGCTCGAGTCAGCGCGTGCTCACATTCTTCTTCCAACCTAAGAGGCCGACTCGAGCGCAGCTCGCCGTCGTCCTCAGCTACGAGGAGAGGAGAGAGCGCAGGACTCACGCAGCAGCGTTGGGGAACTTCTTGGTGAGCCGCCTGAACGCCTCGGCCGGGATGACGGCGAGCGTCGTGTCGGTCGCCGCCCTCGCGATCGTCGCCTCGCCCTGCCCGACGCCCTCGGCGCCGAGCTTGCCGCCGAGCCCGCCGCCGCCGAGCGTGCGCGACGACTGCTTGCGCGCGGCGTACGGCGGGTGCCGCGCGGCAAGCGAGGGGCGGTGCGGGAGCGCCGTCGGGCGCGAGAGCGATGGGCGGCGCGTGCTGCCGCCGCCGCCGCCGCCGAGCGTCGACAGGGTCGGGACGGTGCGGCGCGAGGTGCGCGACGAGCGGCTCGTCGTGCTCGCCGGCGGCGACGTCGCCGCGGTCGTCGAGGCGCCCGTCGCGGCGGCGCTCGGGAGGAAGAACGAGCCCTGCTCGCTCGCGGGCGAGCGGATGCCCGACGGCGTCGTCGCGTTCGAGCGCGAGTCGGACGGCTTGATGGCCGAGTCGAGCGCGTCCGAGTCGTGCGCGCGCTCGTGCTCGCGCTCGGTCGCGGCGGCGTCCTCCTCGTCGGCGTCCTCGGTGTCGGACTGGCGCACGGCGGGCGCGCCGGCGTCGGGGTGGAAGCCCGGCCGCTTGACCTTGTCGAAGTCGAGGTCGAAGGCGGCGACGTCGGCGTCGCGGCGGTGGTGCGGGTCCATGCCGTCGTCGGACGAGTCGTCGGGCTGGCCGTCCTCCTCGTAGCGCAGCTTGACGTCCTCGGTGAAGAGGCTCAGGATCGTGAACAGGCTCGACAGGGTCCCGCCGCTCTCGACGTTGTTGAGGAGCTGCCACCCTTTGCCCTCGTCGTCGTCGGTCGCGTAGCCGTCGTCGGCTGGCGAGGTCGACCCGCCGGTCTTGTCCGACGGGTTGCGCGCGTACACCTCGACGCTGCCGTCGACGACGATGTAGAACGACTTGTCCTTGGCGAGGTCGAGCGTGTCGCCTGCGACGAGGCGGCGCGTCTGGAGGTGCCGAGCGAGCTCGTGAAAGACCTGCGGGGGGCGAGCGTCAGGTCGAGCGTGCGAGGTGAGGGCGGGCGAGAGCGAGACGCACCGGCTTCTCGAGGTAGCCGAAGACCTTGATGGCGGACACTGCAGGGACGAGGGAGAGGGTCAGCTCGCAGGTCGAGCGAGGGGAGGTAGAGGGAGGAAGAGCTCGCACGCACAGAACTCGTCGAGGTAGTTGTGGAAGCCGTTCGGGGCCTGGTCGGTCGCGAGGTCGGGATGCCTGCGAGCGCGCATCGTCTTCAGTCAGTTGAGAGAGCTCGAGGAGACCAAGCCTCGGTGCGCTCGTCCAGTGCTCGCTCCGCCCGCCCCCACATTGAGCCGCTCGCGTCACCTCGGTGCGGGCACTTGGCCGAGCGCTCGAGCTGCGCGCCGGTGGCCTCGACGGCGCGAGGAGCTACTCCGGAGGGGGAGGGAGAGAAGGACGCACAGGTCAAAGCCCTCGTCGCCCTTGATGCGGCTGCCGCCGGGCAAGTCGCGCAGCTGGGTGTAGCGGTTGAGGTAGCGGATCTTGTAGAACCAGCTGGCGGCGGTGACGAGGATGGCGACGAAGCCGAGGATCTTGACGAACGTGAGGTGGAAGGTGAGGGACGCCGAGTAGTGCAGGAGCGAGAAGAGGGCGGTCGGGACGGTGAGGGTCGCGAACGCGAGGACCCGGGTCGACTGTTGCGCGGCGGGGCAGGGTCAGCGGGGTCCACAGTACGTGTAAGAGCTCTGGAGAGAGTGGGCGCACCCATGCGATCCCCGTGTGGAGGG
>Ga0308170_10001453_pt1 | contig 22549 bp, 24 predicted proteins | sample PhyBR2_2_FD_202136 | JGI IMG/M metagenome (GOLD analysis project Ga0308170, IMG submission 202136) | Phyllosphere microbial communities from UC Gill Tract Community Farm, Albany, California, United States - DLSLSB.R2 | ecosystem: Host-associated > Plants > Phyllosphere > Unclassified | place...
GTCCTCGAGGTACAGCGAGCGCAGGAGCACATCGACGCTCATGTCGTACGGGCGCAGCTCGAACCCGAGCTGGAAGCCCTCGAGGACGGCGTTGACGAGGAGGCGGTCGGGCTTGGCCGGGTCCGGGTTCGAGCGGAAGATGGACGCCTGGACGCGGTCGACCGAGAAGCTGAACTCGAACGTCTTCTGGTGCACGTTCTGCTTCTGCAAGAGAGGGAGGGAGCAGGAATCAGCGGGTCTGGCCTGCGAGGAAGGAGCGAGACGAGGCGGTAGGGGAAGGTGGACGCACGCCGTCGGCGATGTCGGGCACCTCGTAGAACTGGTCGCGGCCGCCGTCCTTGTCGTCGTCGTCGCCGTCGTCCTGCTCGTCGTCGCTCGACTCCTCGTCCGTGTTGTGCCCGACCGTGATGTCCTCGTCGCCCTCGCCCGGGACCCGAGAGCGCGAGCGGGCGAACGACGTGTGCCGCGGTGCGGGCTCGATCGAGGGCCGAGAAGGCGGCGCGGCGTTCGGGTCGTCGAACTTGGGCAGGGCGACGTCGATCATGCGCATCAGGCTCTTGTACTTGCGGTCCGAGAAGTTGACCTGGAGCGTCGGCAGCGAGCCCGAGATCTTGAAGCGCGTGAGGTTGGGCGCCGAGGCGACGATGCAGTTCTGCGCGAGGAACTTGAGCGACGTGCGCTCGAGGATGTGCAGCTCGCCGGCGTCGCCGTGCTTGTGCCCGCCCTTGGTGTCGAGCTCGTCGAGGCAGACTTGAAGCGACGGACCCATGAGGAGCTGCGCGCAGTGCCGGCGAGAGCGTCAGGCTCGGTCTCGGGGCGGGAAAGGCGATGCGGCCAGAGGCAGAGCGGGAGGCGGTCGAGGGAGAGGAGAAGGAGGGAGACGCACCTGCGCGTCCTCGAGCTTGACGTAGAACCGGTCGTACATGAGGCTCTCGAGCCGCTTGTAGTCCTCCTCGCCGTACTCCTCGCGCTCCTTGGCCTTGACGGCGTCGAGCGTCGACTGGTCGGCGAGGCTGCTCTCGACCGAGATGTGGCCGGCGTCGAGCACCACATGCTGGCAGTCCTTGACCGTCATGTCCTCGGGGATGATGATGATGGGCTGCGAGACGAGGACGAGGGGAGGAGAGGGGCCAGGAGGACGAGCGTCAGCACAGGCGCGGCTGAGGAGGAGACGGCGAAGGAGAGGGGAGAGGACGCACCGCTTGCAGATCGAGGTGCACGTCGACCGTCTTGTGCGCCTGGAGCGCGTACTCGAGCCCGGCGCGCGTCTCCTTGCGGATGCCCTCGAGCGTCTCGCTCGCGACGTCGATGAGGGCGCCGACCGACTCGAGCTGGCTCTCGGGCGGCTTGAAGAAGGCAAAGATGGCCTCGACGTAGCCGCGGTGGTAAACAATCTCGGTATGGCGCAGGCGGACGGCGAGGGCGTTGTCGGCGCGCTTGTCGAGCGGGCTGTGCTCGAACTTGAGCGAGAAGAACGGGTTGCGCTGCATCGCCCACAGGCCGAGCGCCTTGTCGGCCTCGTTCTCGCCGTCGCCGTCCTTGTCGTCGCCGTCCTCGTCGTCGTCCGAGCTCGAGTTGTCGTCGTCGTCGTCGTCGCCGTACTGGCCGAGGTCGTCGTCGGCCTCGCGCTCCTCGGGCGGCGGCCGCCGCGGCTTCTGCAGCTTCTGGAGCGCGACCGCGGCGTTCTCCTCCTCGACGCCCGTGACCTCCTTGACGCGCACGACTTGCTCGTGGAGCGAATTGGGGCACGTGCCGTCCGTGACGCGCAGGCCGCCGAGCGCGAGCGTCGCCTCGAAGTTCTCGGGCCGCTGCCCGACGTCGAGGCGCAGGTCGTCAAAGTGGAGCGCGATGAGGTCCTTGGCGGCGCCGTGCGGGTCGGTGCGGAGTGCGAACGAGCCCGTCTCGAGCTGGGCCTTGACGCGCAGGAGGAGCGTGTCCTCGGGGTAGTCGACCGTGTTGGCCATGGCGTCCTTCTCGTCCCAGTCGATCGCGCGGTACAGCTCCTTGCGCTGCTCCTCGCTGAGGCCGGTCGTCGCGTCCTCGGCCTCGTGCTCGTCGGCCGCCGCGCCGCCGCCGGCGCCGCCGCCTAGGCCGACCCACGAGCCGAGCCAGCTCGTCGCCTTTGCGGCGGCCGTCTGCTGCTTGGGCTTGACGACGGTCGGGTGCTCGAGGCGCTCCTTGCGCAGCTCGGACCGGGCGATCGAGCGGTACAGGCGGATGTCGGTGTAGCCGAGCTTCTTCTCGAGGTCGACGAGCTCCTGCGACTCCTGCGGGCGCGTTCTCTCTCACATCAGCCAGCTGCTGCGCGAGGGACGCACTCGAGGGAGACGAGGAGAGAGGGAACGCACCTCGACGCCGATCGTGCCGAGCGACTTGTGCTTGAACAACTGGACGTAGGCCTTGCGGTCGTCGCGGCGCTCGGCGAAGTAGGCCCAGCTCCACCGGCGGTGCTTGTCGTGCACCTCGCTCTTGATGGCGTTGATCGCAAAGTGCCACAGGGCGCGGTTGCGGTTCTGCTCGATCTCCTTCTGTGGTGGGCGGTACGAGCGGTACTCGCGCTGGCGGATGTAAAAGTGGAACAGGTCGACCATGCTGAGCGCGTCGCGGTACTGGTCGCCGTCGAGGACAAATCCGAGCTCCTGGAACATGAGCTCGGCGTCCGTCTTGGGCGTGTTGGCGTCGACCTTCTTGTTCATGACGAGGCGGCCGGTGCCCGACACGGGCTTGAGGACGAACTGGTGCGACGGCGTGTGCCCGTCGCGCGCGATGCCGTCGGTGAACTTGACGATGGCGTCGGCGATGTCGTGCCCGGCGAGCGAGGGCGAGTCGGTGTCGAAGTAGACGGCGAGCGAGTCGAGCGTCGCGAGCTTGTGCACGCCGCCCTTGGCGTTGGTGATGTAGGCCGGCTGCCAGTTGGCGTCGGTCGAGACGGCCGAGAAGCGGGCGAGGGTGAGGCCGACGGAGAAGGGGTGGCCTGGGACCGACAGCTTGTCCTCGTACCGGACGTGGATGTTGCGGATCTGCGGGCACACGAAGGGAGGGTCAGCTTCCGAGCGCGCTCCAGCCTCGGCAGAGGGATGCACGCACCTCGATCTGGAGGTTGTCGACGATCTTGCTGACGAGGCTCGCCGTGAAGCTCTGGCTCTTCTGCTCGTCCTCGGCGCTCATGCCGGCCGTGCCGCCCGACGACAGCATCTCGGCGCCCTCGAGCTTGTCGAGCTTGGCGGCCTGCGCTCGTGCTGCATCCTCCTCGGGCGTCGCCTTGGACGAGTCGGTCGGAACGGCGAGGAGGTAGACGTTCTCGACGAGGACGCGGACGGGCTTGCCGCCGAGGTTGGACCTGCGCGCAGGGAGCGGAGTCAGCTCGAGCACGCAATTTACAGGGACTGGTACACGAGGAGAGAGTCGAGTACGCACCAGGGGATGCTCAAAGTGAGGTCGCCCAGGTAGCCCTCGACGACGTCGACTGGGAGCCGGAACTTGTCGAGCGCCTCCTTCTTGAGGCGGAGGTTGCGGAGCTTGACGTCGCCCGACCAGATGCCGACATTGAGCTGGTTGGTGTTGAGGTTGTCGACCTGCGCGTGCGACACGAGCGGGGCGAGAGTCAGGGTCGTCGTCGTCGAGCGATCGGAGTGACCAGGTGGGGAGAGGGAGGCTGGAGAGGGAGAGCGAGGGGACAGAGCGACGCACGTAGGCGGCGAGGAAGCGGTTGAGCACTCCTGCGACTACACTCTCCAACATGCTGGTCGCCTCCGCGAGGGGAGAGGACGAGAGGGCGACGGACGGCGGCCGGGCGACGAGGACGAGGTCGAGGCGAGGTGGGCGCGGGGGCGGTGGCTGTAGCCGGTTCTGGGCTGCGGGCTGTGGGTGGTGCGCGGTGGCTGGTGCTTAGCCTCGCGCGCGCTATGTACTGCCGAGCGGGTGGAGAGCGAGACCAAGAGCATCATCTCGACGACGCGCCATCTGCTCTCGTCGCTGCGCACCCGTCGAGGAGTCTTCCAGCTGCTTCAGCGACGCGTACGAGCATGTCACAAGCTCGCTCGGTCCAGCACTGCTGCACCACGAGGGAGAGAGAGGCTCGCCCTCGAACCGGCTCCGTCGCCGCGGCGGTCCGCTGCTCCGGCTCCCTCCTCTCACCACACACCGCACCGGCTCTGCACAGCACTAGTAGTACCGCACCAGCCAGCCACTAGACACCCCTATCGCCGCCGACCGTCCCTCCCACAGCCCGCCTCGCCGTTGCCGCCCTCTCCCCCACTCTCCCATCTCGAACCAGCTCTCGTCCGTCAAGATGGCCACCGTCGCAGTCGTTCAGCCGGGCAAGGCCCCCATCAACCCTCTTCTCGCCGGTGCGTGCATCCCGCCCCTCCCCTTGCCGTGACGCGAGCTGACCCTCTCGCTTTCCGCTCCCCCTCCGGCTTCCTCCTCCCGGCCCACTCGTGCCGGCACACCTTGGCTCGCCGACCGTGCAGCGTACCTCCAGTCGCTCGCGACCAAGCCCATGCTCACCAAGTCGCTCACGTCGGGCTCGCTCTCGTACGTCCCCTTCCCGCTGCACCCTCTCACAGACCCCTTCGCGCCCTCGGCAACGCTCCCCTCGCCTCGTCAACCCTCCCTGACGGCTGCCTTCGCCCGCAGCGTCCTCTCCGAGATCATCGCTGGTCACCTCGCCGGCTCGCCGCCGCCGCCCCTCTCGGCCAAGGAGCGCACGGGCTTCTTCCCGCTCGACCTCCTCAAGCAGAACCACAAGGCGATCAAGCTCGGCATCTACGGTGCGTGCCTCCCCTCCGCCTCTCTCTCTCTCTCCGTGCAGTGACTGACGCACTGCATTTCCCACCGCGCAGGCTTCTTCGTCTCGGCGCCGCTCGGCCACGCCCTCCTCGCCATCCTCCAGCGCGCCTTCGCCGGCAAGACGTCGGCGCGCGCCAAGCTCCTGCAGATCATCGCGTCCAACCTCTTCATCTCGCCGATCCAGCAGAGTGTCTACAGTGCGTCGAGCCGTCCCACCTTCACCCTGTCGCTACGGCGCACCGCCGTCTGGACGAGGCTGATACTCGGGAGCCGCGGACGACAGTCGCCGCCATGGCCATCATCAACGGCGCGACGACGCCGCAGGCCATCATCAACGCGTGGAAGATGTCGATCATGAAGATCCTCAAGGTGCGCTCGCCGCTCGCTCGTCCGCCCCGTCCTTCCGCAGGAAGCGCATCCTGACCCGCTCGCTCGCGTTCGCAGCTCTCGTGGGTCGTCTCGACCCTCACCATGATCGTCGCGCAGAAGTTCCTCGCGCCCGAGCTCTGGGGTGCGTCCTCCTCTCTCCTTGCTCGGCCTGTCGCTCGAGAGCTGACGCCCTTGCTCCCCTCCGCTCGCAGTTCCCTTCTTCACCGTGCGCTCGCCTCGCTCGTTCACGCTCTCTGCGCCCTCCTGACGTCTCTCTGACGCTCTCGCTCGCTCGCCTGCAGCTCGTCGGCCAGTCGGTCGGCTGTGTCATCAACGTCCAGGTGCGCACGCCCCTCTTTTCCCCGAGAGCTTTCCAAGGCGCAGGAGCTGACGCTCGACCCTCGTCCTCGCCCATCCTCCCTCCCTCCCTCTCCTCGCACCCCGCTACAGGTCAAGAAGCGCGCCATCGCCGCGCGCGCCAAGTCGCAGGCCGCAAAGGACGCGGCCGAGGCGCTCGAGAAGAAGGCGCAGGACGAGCTCGCCAACAAGCGTGCGCAGGAGTGAGTGCGCTCTAGCTGCTCGTGTGAGGATGGCGCAAGACGGCGTGCGAATGCTGGTGCGGCAGGTGCGGTGCGGCGGAGACGGATCGGGGATCCACGCGCTCGCCGGTTGCGGCTTCCGAGATTGAATCGACCGAGGCCCGCCTCTCCTTTCTTCCCCTTCTCTCTTCTACCGATCGGTACTTTCTTCTGTGCAACTTTGCGACGTGCCTCTCCTTCAGTTTGTATGAGAGAGGCGAGCAGGTGCGAGCGCGGCGAGGCGGTGGCGTCGACGAGCTGCAGCTTGGCTCGCTCAGCCGGCCGGGCCGCTTCCGCCCCGCACGGACGGCCTGGATAACCGTCGCGAGCGTCCGGGGTCGGGTGAACGAGAGGCGAAGAAAAGTTGAGCCGGCGAGGGCGAGAGCGAGCGAGGTCCGTGAGGCCAGGGAGCGAGAGGAGCGCTTGGTCGTGCGGGCGTGGACTGGCTATGTACTGCAAGGTCGAGCGCAGGACGAGTGGAGGCGAGCCGTCGTCGTCGACGAGGGCAGGGCGCGCGAGGCGGTGCTCGAGCGCGCGCCGTGCGCGGGGGACAGTCGAGAGGTCGAGAGCCGAGGCTCGACGAGCGTGCGAGCCGTCGCCTCGCGGCCATCTCTTCGCCCGCTCACCACCACCACACTCCCCAGAGCTATCCGGCACGCCCGCAGAAAGTTCCTCAGCACCGCCAGCCACCACCTCGACCCATCCAGCACCCGCCCCCAGCCGCCGTTCGCCTTCCCGCGGCCCGCCCTTTGCTCGCCCTCCGGACCCCGAGGACCCGTCGCCCACGGCTCGTGCTCCTCGCCTCGCACTCGATGGCGTCGTCTTACGGGACCCGCAGGAACTCGGCCATCCAGGTGCGTCGGCTGGTCCCCTCTCGCACGCGCCAGACGCGTCGGACGGCCCGCTTATCATGTGCTGACCCCCCGTCGCCTCCTCCCCCTCCGCCTCCTCCCTCCTTCCCCAGTCGCCCCAGGTCGCGACCTCGCCCCTGCCCATCTCGGCCGCCGCGCCTTACTCGCCCCAGGTCTACGCTGCCGGCTCGCCGCTCCTCGCGACCAGCCTCGGCAAGCAGAAGCGGCCCGTCATGGCCCCGGCCAAGAGCGCCCGCCGCCTCTCGACCTCGACCCAGGCGCAGCTCCGCCCGGGCGCCCTCTCGCAGTCCGTCCCGGCGACCCTCATCAGCGCCGGCAGCCGCGCGAGGAGCGCGTCCGTCTCGCAGCAGGCCCAAGGGCTCGCGCACGCCCACAGCCACGCCGGCGAGGAGCTTGTCGAGGGCGCCGCGCTCGACCACGCCGTGCCGACAAAGGGCAAGCGCAAGGACAAGGGCCAGACGTACGAGTGTGAGAAGTGCAGCAAGGTGCGCCGTCGGCCCGCCGTGCTCTGTAGACGAGCGGGGCTCGCACTGACCCTCGCTCCCTCCTCGAGCAGGTGTACCGCCACTCGACCTGCTTGACCAAGCACCGCTGGGTGCGTCCCGCCTTTCGCCTTCTCTCCCTCCTCTCGTGCACAGCGTGCTGACTCTCTTCCCCTCGCGCAGGAGCACACTGAGGTCCGCCGCCTCCACTTGCCGACCTGAGCGAGCGAGCGCGCGCTGATCCAGATCTTCCCTTCCCGCAGCACTGGAAGGAGGCGAGCAAGCTCCTCCTCAGCAAGCACCAGCAGGTCCAGCTCCTCGAGGGCGCCGCCATCCTCGCCGCCGCGTGCGCCGGCAGCTCGCTCCCCGACGAGAAGTCGTTCTGGTGCGTCTCGACTTTGCTCCTCTCGCGAAACGGGCCGGCGCGAGTACCATTCCTGACTCGTCTCGCACCTCGCTCGCAGGCCTGCCGCCGTTTCGCCGCCGACATCGGGCCTCCTCGGCGCCGCGCAGGGCATCCACTCGCTCTCGTTCGGCTCGCCGCGCTGGGGCCCCTCGTCGCTCATCTCGGACGTCGGCGACTACGACCGCTCCGAGCTCGACGACATCGAGTCGGACGACGAGGACGACATGTCGCCCGAGCCGCGCTCGGGTTCGGCCGAGGAGGACCAGGAGATGGAGAACGGCATGTTCGAGCTCGACCTCGAGGGCTCGGGCGAGCTCCCGCCGCCGTCGCCGCTCCCGATCCAGCACGCGCGCCTCATCAACGGCGTGCGCGGCTCGGGCTCGGGCTCGCCCTCGGCCGGCAGCGACTCGTCGTCGCGCGCGTCGTCGACGACCCGCCCGGGCATGCGCTCGTCCGACAGCGGGTTCGGCTCGCTCGGCCGCGGCAACAACCTGTTCAAGGTCGCCGCCCAGCTCTCGGGCGCCGCGGGCGTCGCCCTCGCCGGCAACTCGCTTGGCGTCACGGGCGCGACGCCGCCGACGTCGCTCCTCGCCTCGCAGCAGCACCCGCACCCGCACCCGCACAGCCAGGCGGCGCACGCCGTCCAGGGCTTCTTCGTCCCCGGCCAGCAGCACCAGCAGCACTAGGCCTCGTCCACCTCGCCTCGCCTCGTTCTCGTCAGCACCGTCGCCTCGGTTTTCCAGGTTCGCCCGCCGGAAGTTCGGAATCACCCCCCTTGCGCTGCCCGCCTCGGCAGTCCCACTACCCTCGCCCTCTCTCGCCCCTTGTACACTCTCCTTCGTCCTCCTTTCCTCGCGCTCCAGCACCCGCCTTCCCTCGCATCGCGCCTGTCTCGACGTCTCCTTCCTTCCCCTCCCCCTCGTTCGACCCTTTCTTTCTTCCCGCCTTCCGCGCCGTGCCTCTCCTCCTTTCGCCCCTTCCTTTCGTGACGCTGTATCCACTTGACCTTTGGCCGTACCCCCTCTCGCTCTCGCTGCATGCAAAGCCTCTCCTCGTCGTGCCCATCTCGCGCGCCGCTCGCCTCGAGAGGATTGCCGAAAGCCTTCTCTCGCGTTGCTGCTCGGCCTTGAGAGCTGCGAGAGACGCTTCTCGTCGTCGCAAAGAAAGCTCTACAGCGAGGTCTAGATCTAGTGCACCCTCTTGCACGGGCGCACGAGCCCCTTCAAGCCCGGGCTCGTCCTCCTCGATCCTCCTCCCGCTCCTTCTCCACGCCACCGCTCGTCCTCAGCGCCTCGTCCTCCTCGTCCTCGCACCCCTTGTCGCTCTCCTCGAGCTCGATGCCGCGCACCAACTCGCTCGCCGCGCCGCCGCCGCCCGCGAGCGCCGGACCCGCACCGGCGCCGCCGAGCCCGAGGCGCTCGTCCCGCAGCTGGAGGTACCGCGCGAGGCACGTGAGCCCGACCATGATGGGGCAGAGGACGATGATCGAGATCTGCGGGCGGGCGAGGCGGCGTCAGCGACGCTCGAGAGGGCGCGAAGAGCGAGAGCGAGAGGTCGAGGAGGACGAGGACGCACCATACCGCGCTCCCACTTGGGCGCGTGGTCGACAGGGAAGAAGAGGATCGACCACCAGGCGTTGAAGGCGTTGCTCCACATGTTCATGCTCGCTGCGGGAGGTCGGCGAGGGAGGAGAGTCAGCAAGGACGCTGCTCGAGCCGATCGAGGGAGAGGCAGAGGACGCACCGAGGACGATGGCGCGCTCCTCGTTGTCGTGACGGCACAAGTCGTTGGCCCAGGCAAAGTTGGACGCTGCAGGAGGGCGAGAGCGAGGGAAGGAGCGCAAGTCTGTCAGCTCGAGCGCACGGACCTGCTCCTGCTCGCGGCTCGACGGCGAGAGGGACGCACCTTGACCCGCATACGAGACGCCGGCGATGTAGAAGGCGAAGAAGATGCCTGCAAGGAACGAGGACAGGGCGTAAGTGCGGCGTGGAGAGGGAGGAGAAGGACGAGTTGCTCGTCGGCGATGAGCCGAGGAAGCAAGTCCGGCAGAAGCGGAGACAGGAAGGGGGAGCGCACCTGCTTGACTGATCTTGTCCTGCAGGAGAATGAGGACGGCCGAGACGACCATGACGGTGGCGATGAGCAAGTTGACGAGGTGCCGCTTGCCGTTCCAGTCGGTCCACACGGCCGTGCCGAGGAGCGCGACGACCGAGACGGCCGTCGCGCCTTGCGGGAAGTAGTTGATGTTGGGCACGCTCCACGTCTCGGCGCCGACGGCGACCTGGTGCTTCATCCAGAGCGCCATGAGGGCGTTGGACCCGATGCTCTCGAGCTCGCCGCCGACGATCCTGCGCGGGGCGATGCCGTCAGCGCGCCGTCCAGGGCGGAGCAGATGAGAAGAGGGAGAGAGGGACGTACCAGATGAGCGACATGATCCACCACCGCCAGTTGAGGAGCACTCGGCGGAAGGCGGTGCGGTCGAGCCTCGCCTGCGGCTTTGGCGGGAGGCGGGCGACGGCGAGCTCGCGCTCGGCGTGGCTGAAGACGATCGAGCGGTTGCGCTCGGGCGTGTCGGGGAAGAAGAGGTAGCCGTAGATGCCGATCGGGATCGTGATAACGCCACAGAGGAGGAAGAGCCACCTGTTGCGGAGGGAGGCGTGTCAGGGTGAGGCTCGAGAGACAGCTCGCCGCAACCATTCCCCCGCCGTCCGAGAGAGTGAGAGAGAGACGCACCTGAAGCCCTCGAGACCGTGCAGACCGTTCATCGACGTGTAGATGCGCGCCTGCATGACGCCCGAGAAGAGCGTCGCGATCTGCGCCGCGCTGCTGAAGATGGCGGCGCGCTTGCAGACCTCGCCGGGCAAGTACCACGAGCCCATGATGTAGTGCTGTGCGAGAGGAAGAAGTGATGTAGGGAGGAAGAGGGCCGAGCGTCAGTCGAGGAGGACGGAGAGTGAGAGGGGGAGGAAGGGACGCACAGCGCCGACGAACGTGCTCGCCTCAGCCATGCCCTGGAAGAACCGAATCACGCAGAGGTGGCTCGTATTTTGCGCCGCCGCCGTGCACATCGTGAGTGCGCCCCAGGTGACGGTCATGGCCGGGAAGACGATGCGCGCCGAGACGACCTGGACGAGGAGGTTTTGGGGGATCATGGCGATCGTGTAGCCGACGGTGAAGCACGTGTTGACGCGGTTGAGGTCATTGCCCTTCATGTCGAGCGACTCCTTCATGCCGCTGACGAACGCCGCGGCGAGGTTGGCACGGTCGAGGTACTGCGGGCGGGGTGCTAGGGTCAGGGAGGGTTGGAGAGATGGCCACGCTCGATGAAGACACGCACATTGGAAAAGTACATGAGGCAGATGAAGGACAAGATGAACCTGCGCAGCGACAGGGTCAGGACGACGATCCAGCTCGGAGAGGAGGAAGAGCGGACGGACCAGTCGATCTTGACGAGCAGCCGGGCCTCGGCCTTGGTCCCTGGAGGCGTGCCCTGCATACAGAATGTCAGCGTCGTCCAGACACGGAGGCATGAGCAGAGAGAGTGCGACGCACCCATGCCACGGCGCGGACCTTGCTCCAGAAGCTCATCGTGGGCGGCGAGCGCGGGAGTGACGACGAATGGCGGGACTGAGGACCTCGACGGCCTTCTCGAGGAATTTGGGTCGTCTTGACCGAGTCGGACTGGTCGCACGAGGTCGAGGTCGAGGTGGATGTCGTTCGTGCGATGAAGTCGACGAGGAGGAAGGGCGAGGTCGCTGTCGCAGACCAAGGCGCTGGGCCCGGGCGGTGCATACTCCTGGAGCGGCCCCACAGAGACTGAAGAGCTCAGCAAGTCCGCAGAGCTGTCGTGGCGGCGTGGAGCAGGAGAAGAGGCGTCGTTCGAGTCGTTCATCGTCGGCTCGCTCTCCTCTCGACCCTCTGCTCAGCCTGCAAGGCTGCCGACTCAAGCTGGCCGACCACATCACGCAGGACCAGTGGGCTGCCAAGTACCAGGAGGCGCAGGTGCGTCCCCCTTCCTCCTCGCTCTCCACGCTCCTCCCCCACCTCATCCCGACTCGCCGTGCGACAGGCCACAGCCACCCGGGCCACAAAGCTCGAGCTCGACCGCTCGTACGACGCCGCCTTCACCGCCTACATCGCCGCCGCCCAGACCTACCTCTTCCTCGTGCGGCACACGCCCGACCCCGACTCCAAGACCAAGTTCCGCACCGTCTCGGCCAAGCTCGTCGAGCGCGCAGAGCGCATCAAGGCCGCGAGGAACAACGACATCAAGCCGACGCGCAAGGACCCGCTATCGCTCGGTGCGTCCCTTCCTTCTCCTCCTCCTCCCACCCGCCTCGTCGAGCGCGAGCTGACCCTCCTCTCGCGCACAGAGGAGCAGGACTCGGTCATCGAGCAAGGAGCGTCCGTCTGTGGTCGCAGGCTGCGACGATGGACGGGCGCAGAGGGTCATACAGCCGCCAGGTGCGCCCACCTCTCCCTTTCCTCTACCTCGATCCAGCTGAACCTCTGCTCCCCGCAGTTCCGCCCCTCAACCACCGCCTCTTTCGCCCGCACAAGAAGCAGCAGGATGTACCTTGGTCCGGTGCGGCGAGGCGCTGCCCGGCGCGAGCATGGTCGGCAGCTCGGTGCGCGGGACGGCCGTCGTGCAGGACAACGTCTCCGACTGCTCGGTCGTCACGTCCCTCATCGTCGCAGCCGAGCATCACGCTCGGCATCGCTCAAAGGTGCGTCCGCTCTTTCGGCTGTCACGCTCGTCCTTGGGCTCGGAGTTGACCCTGCCCGTTCGCTCGCAGCTCGCCCTCTCGTGCCTGTTCCCTCAAGATGCTTCGGGCCTGCCCGTGGTCAGCTGTGACGGTCGATATCGCGCTCGCTTCCTCGTCAACGGCACATGGAGACAGGTGCGTCGTCGCACGCCATTCTGAGCCGTCGTCGAGAACCCGCACTGACCCCTTCTCCTCGCTCGCAGCTCGGTGCGCTCAACGCCTCGACGAGCTAGCACGGCGCTTTGCTGACGTCTCTCTGCGCAACAGACTTCGACGACCGACTACCTGTCACCTCGACGGGCCGGCCCATGTTCGCCTCGACGAGGCAGCACGACCAGCTGTGGCCGGCGCTCATCGAAAAGGCGGTGCGTCTCTCTTTCTCTCCTCGCTGGCGCCCTCCTCGTAGACTGACTCCCTGCTCGATCATGCAGTACCTTACGCTCATGGGCGGCTATGACTTCGTCGGCTCGTGCGTCCTCTCCTCGTCTCCTCGCCCGAAGCCAGGCTGACGTCGCCCTCCTCCCTCCCTCACGCAGGAACTCGGCGAACGACCTCTAGTACGTCCGAGTCTCTCCTACCTTCCGCTCGAAACGCATCTGACGCTGCACCGGTACACAGCGTCATGTCGGGCTGGCTGCCCGAGACGATCCCGCTCCGCACGGGCCTCAAGAGCGAGACGGCGTGGCAGCGCATCCGCAGCGGCTTCTCTCTCGGTGCGTCCCCTCCCTCTCTCAGGCTCGTCCGCAGCGACAAGAGCTGAAGCCCTCTCGAGCAGGTCATTGCGTCTTGACGGTCGGCACGGGCAAGGTCATCGAGGAGGACTCGGCGTCGCTCGGGCTCGTCTCGTCGCACGACTACGCCGTCATCGGTGCGTCCTCGTCCCGCTCGACGATCTCCTGCTCCTCGCTGACGCTGACGCCTGCCTCGCCTCGCAGATGTGCGCGAGGAGCGCGGCGTGCGGCAGCTCGTCATCGTCAACCCGTGGAGGACGGCCGAGAGCGGCGACAACTGGACGGCGGGTCTGCGAGACGCCCTCGATGAAGCTGCAGGTGCGTCCCTGCTTCAGCTCACGACGATCGGCCAGATGGAAAGGCTAATGCGCACGCCGGCGCAGGGCCAGAACCGCTCGTCGTCGACTGGGAGGCGCTCCCGGCGCACTTTGCGGCGCTGCACGTCAACTGGGACCCGACGACGTTCGACAACAGCGCGACGGCTCACCTGTACGTCTTCGCGCTCTGTTCCCCGGGCGACCTTGTCCTGACGGCCCGTTCCGCAGCTCGGCACCCGCCTCGACCGCCGCACGAACCTCCTCTTCTGCCGCCTCGAGTGCGTCCCTCTCTCTGCTCGAGCACCATCCCTCTTACCTTCCTTCCTGAGGCTCAATTCTCCGCAGAGCATCGGCACGTCAAGCGCATCCGCCTCGAGATCGACCCGGACCCGGCCATGCCGTCCGAGGTCTGGCTCTTCCTCGCTCGACACTCAAGCTCGCCGCTCGAGAAGGGCGAGTACATCGGCCTCGGCGTCTCGAGGAGCTCGAGCTCGTCGTCAAACTCGGACGAGGCGCTGCGGCTCGACGACTCGGTGCGTCCCGCTCTCGCTCCTTCGCTGCGACCGCCTCATGACTCGTCGCTCTCCTGCAGGCGGCCATGCACGACAACCCAAACGACCTGGCGCGTCCTCTTCGCACTCCTCGTGCACACACACATGCTGACGCTGCCTCGTGCAGTACCGCTTCCTGCCCGAGCCTGGCGCGACCTCGTTCGACCTCGTCATCTCGCAAGAGGGCCGTGCACCCGACTTTCGCTTCACCCTCTCGGCCTACAGCAACAGCCGCCTCAAGATCGTCGAGCCACCAGCGCCTCTTCCTTACCTCGTCAAGGTGAGTCCCCCGCCCGTTGAGCTCGCCACACTGCGCTCGAGCCGCTCCTGACCTCGTCCCTCCTCGCGCGCAGACCTCGGGCTCCTGGACGACTGCGACCGCCGGCGGCAACCACACCTGCTCGACCTTCTTGCACAACCCGCAGTACTGCGTCACGGTCAAGTCGGCGTCGGGCGCCGCAGGAGCAAAGGCGGCGCTCGAGGTCGTCGCCGAGACGGACAAGGACTCGCCCATCAACGTCAAGCTCTTGTTCCGAGGGGGCGCACGAGTCGCAGAGTGCGTCCTGCTCTCTCATCTCTTTCAAGACGACGTGCGGCGCAGACGCTGACGCCCTGCCGCGCAGATTCGAGGGGCGAGACGTGATCGGCGGCGGGTCGACGTACGCTCACGGGCGCGCCTCCTTCTCGGCTCGCAACGTCGCTCGTGCGTCCCTCTCTCTTCCTCTCTCTGCACGTCGAGCGTCCAGTTGAATCGCCGTCGTCGTTCGCAGCCGGCTCCTACACCCTCATCGTCTCGTCCTTCCAGCCTCGTCACCTCGCCCACTTTTCCCTCGTCCTGCGCTCGAGCCTGACCGTCGAGCTCGCGCCTGTGCCGCCAGAAGGAGCGGGTATGTACGCTCGGCAGGCCAAGGGCGCCTGGGCGGACGGCTGCGACGGCGGCAAGGGCGAGCTGAGGAGGAACCCGAGGTTCGTGCTCCGAGTCTCGAGGCCGACGAACGTCAAGTGCGCTCCCTCTCTTTCTCTTTCTCTCTCTCTACCTCATCCTTGCGATGAGCTGACTCGTCTTTCTCGCTCGACTTGCAGGATCCGGCTGCAGACGCCCGCAGGACCTCGACCGATCGCCGTCTCGCTTTTCTCGACCTCGCGAGCCGGCGAGCCTCTTCAGCAGGTCGCCTCGTCGGGCGCATACTCGGACGCCGTCTGCGGCGTCGTCCTCCCGCTCACTCGCCTCGAGCCCGCCGAGCAAGGTGCGTCCCCCTCGCTCCTGCGCCTCCTCCCTGACCTCTCGAGCTGACGGCGCTCTCCCACAGGCTACCTCGTCGTCCCCTCGACTTTCCTCCCCGGCGTGCACACCGATTTCTCGATCTCACTCTACGCCGACTCGCCCGTGACGCTCTCGAGGGCCGAGTAGCAGCTCTGGTAGCTCGTCGAGCAGCGCTCGCGACGAGAGGAACTCGTTCAAATTGCACCATATTAGCCACGATCGTGCTAGAGAGAGACAAAGGGTATGCCGAGACAGAGAGGCGCAAGAGAGAGCGACGAAAGTAAGGAACTCGACGAGCGAGAGGGACGGGGAGCGTGCACGCTCAGTTGGTGACCGTCGCGACCGGAGGAGCCTGCTCGACGGACGTCAGCCTCGGTCCCCTGAGCCTCGACAAGAAGAGAGAAGAGAGCGACGCACCCGGTCAGCCATCTTCCACAGCGACAAGCTCGCCTTCCCGCCGCAGTCCTCGTACGGCGCGCCGCGGCAGCTGAACCTGCACAGCGACTCGTCGACCGGCGTGCTCGCGCTCGAGAGCGACTCGCCTGCGAGGGCGTAGAAGCACTCGCCGTAGTACTCAAGGCCTGTGAGGAGGAAGGGAGAGGGCGTCAGAGCGTGCCTGAAGGGAGAGAGGGAGGGAGGGTCCGAGCGGGCAAGACGCACCGCAGTACGAGGCGCCCTTGGACGCGCAGAAGTCGAGGCAGGACTCGACACGGCCCTCGGTGTCGGTGTGCTGACGAGGGAGGACGCGCTGGCGGTTGACGACGAGGTCGGCGTAGCCTGCGGGCGAGGAGAGACCGGCTCGAGGTCAGGGAGGGAAGGCAAGAAGGAGCGCAGGCGAGGACGTACAGCCCTGATAGGTGTAGTCGCCGTAGCTCGCCAGCTGCTCATTGCCGACGGGCTCGACCCAAGGGATCTGCGCGGCGGAGAGCGTCAGTGAGCCGACTCGACGATCCAGCTCAAGGAGGACGAGAGCGAGCGCCAGACGCACCGACTCGGACACGTAGGCGGTCAGCGCCGCACTCCCACCGCAGATAGCCGTCGGGTCGCTCTTGCACGGCAGGTTGCAGTGGTCGACCGGCTCGGTCCAGCGCGGCACGCCTGGAGCGCCCCAGCACTCGCCCTGCGGATGCGCGAACGGCTCGTCAAGCGCTCGTCCCTCACCTTGGACGGAGCGTAGAAGGGGGGCGACGTACCTTGTACTCGAGACCGCAAATAGCATAGCCGGCCGTCGCGCACTGCGCGCAGAGAGACCCGAGTCAGCCAGCTCGAACTTGGGAAGGTCGCCTTCTCAGGCTCGCCGGCTCGAGAAGAGGAGGACGGAGCGCACCGCAGCCAAGCACGACTCGACGGTGAAGGCGGCCTTGCTCGTGAGGTCGTTGGGCAGGACGTGCCCGTCAAAGGCGAGGTCGCGCCAGCAGCCCTGGTAGGACCAGCCGGGGACGAGGCGCACGGTCGGGGTCGGCGCGGCGGCGGAAGAGGTCGAGACCGTCGTGCTGCTCGTCGAGGTCGTCGTGGTGGAGCTGCTCGAGGTCGTGGTGGAAAAGGACGAGTCGGCGGTCGGGGTGGAGGGCTCCTCGACCGGCGTCGGGTCCTCGGGCCTGTTTCCGAGCAAGGTCGTCAGCGTCGAGCTCTCCTCACGACATCTCGAGACCAAAGAGAACGAGACACGCACGCAGTCTCGGTGATAGTGATGGTGATGGCGTCGCCCTCGTCGTACGTGACCGTAATCGTCTCGCCGTCGCTCGACGAGCTCGACGTCGTGCCGTCCTGCGCAGGCGGCGTCGTCGGCGCGGGCGCGGGCGTAGTCGGGGTCGTCGAGGTAGAGGTGCAGGTGTGCGAGGTCGTCGTCGTGCTGCGGGACGAGAAACGATCTCAGCATCGGCGGTCCGTGCGCAAAGAGAGAGGCGGGAGGAGGACGCACCTCGCCGCGCTCGTCGTCGTCGTCTCGCTCGGAGTGACGACAGGCAACGCGACGCAGGCCCCAGCTGTGGGGGCGTAGCGTCAGTGAGGAGCGCTGCGGTGAGGCGAGAGGGGACGACGCACCTGAGGGGGTCGTGCCGAGCGGGCACACGCACTGCCGCTCCTGCAGCACGAACGGCACGCCGTTCGTCGAGGCGTTGCTGCGCAATATAACGAGGCCGTCGTTAGCTTCTGACCGACCGAGAGCCGCAGGAGGAGAGAAGGAAGCGCACCAACTCTTCGCACCGTTCTTGTCGCACGTCTTGACGCTCGCGCCGAACGCGCTCGAGCACTCTGTGCACGTCTTGGTCTCTGCACAAGAAGAGCACGTCAGGGTCGTGCTCTCCTCACAGCAGGAGGAGGAAGACGAGAGAAAGGGACGCACGCTCGACGCCGTAGTAGCCGAACGGGCAGTGCGCGACGCACGTCCCCTTGAGCGGGTTCAGGTACAGCTGGTGCTTCGACTTGCTCAGGCCGCACGTCGAAACCGGGACGGTGACAGTGCCGACCGGGCTGATGCGGCGCTCGAGGCGCACGGGCGTGAACGAGTCGTGCGTCGAGGAGGCTGAGGCGGAGAGGAAGAGCGGCGAGAGGGCCGCGAGCGCGGCGAGGAGCTCGGTCGGGCGCATCCTTGGGGTGTGCGAGAGGTGAGAAAGAAGCAAGAGGCGAGCGGTAGCCCTCGACGAGCCCCTCTCGAGCACGAGAAAGGCCGGCCTCGTCCCTCCTTTGTCCTTGCTGCGCCGAATCCTGCAGTGCATCGACGCGTATGCCCGGTCCCGAAGCGCATGCAGACGAGCGGGAACGTGCGGCGGATCGATCGAGAGAGAGTTGCGGCGCATTGTGGGCGAGGAAGGGGAAGGAGGGGGAGGGGAGCGAGCGGGGGAGCGAGCGTCTCGAAGTGAATGCGGCGGGGCGATGGCGGTTTTGCGGATGGTGATGCGGATGCAGTGCAGGTTCTGCGTACACGGAGAACTGAGTGAGCGGGCGAGACAGGCGCGAGGGCCGAGGCGACTCGAGACGCACCTCGTCGCCCTTCCTCCCCCTCCCTCGCGCTCAGTCCTCCGCCACATACACGCTCTCCCTCGCGCTCCCGCTCCCACTCTCTCCACCCTCGCCCCTGCGCCGCTTGCCCAACCGCTCGGCCTTGTCCTCCCGCGCCCGGCGCCGCTTGTCCTTCTTGTCGACGACGGCCGCGCGCGGGTTGAGCGGCGCGGTGGTCTTGAGGTGCTTGATCGCCGTGGGGGCGAAGCGCGAGGGCGGTGCGGCGGCGGCGGTCGAGGTGGTGGTGGTCGAGGAGGAGGGGGGAGGAGGGTGGAGCAGGTGCGGGACGAGCCACGGGGCGGAGAGCGGCGTCGGGAGGTGCGAGGCGATGAGGTCGAGGAGCGGCGCCGTCCCGGGGGCGAGCGACTGCATCGAGCAAGTACATCAGTGACCGTCGACGCGCAGGAGAGGCGAGAGAGAGAGAGGGAGAGACGCACCGAGAGCCCAATCGCAGCGACCCTCCTCAGCCCGAGCGCATCCGCAAGCTTGCGCTCCGCCCCGGCGTCGAGCTGCACGAGCCTGACGCAGCGCATCTCGGGCCTCGCGTTCTTCTTCGCGGGTTTGCCGCCCCGCCTCTGCGCGTCCCCCTCGCCCTCACCCTCGCCCTTGTCCTTCACCTCGCCCGACGCGCCCGCGCCGAGCACGCCGTCGAGCGCGCTCTGCACGCCGTTGGCGGCGGCGACCATGGTCGGGAGGTGTGCGACGAGCGAGGGCGGGTTGACGTCGGGGCGGCACACGAGGACGAGGTCGATGAGGGGGACGGTCGGCGGTGGAGAGGGGGTCTGTGGGGGCGCCGGTGCGGGTGCGGGTTCTGGCGCGGGGGAGGGCGCGCGCGGCGCGGGCTCGAGGTCCTCGTCCATCGCGTCGCCTTCGTCGGCCGCGACAACGTCGGCGGCAGGAGCGGGCGCGCTCGGCTGCGTCGGCACGAGCGTCCCCTCGTCCACCTTGCCCGCTCCCGCTCGCGCCGACGCCCCGCCCACGCGCCTCGAGTCCGAGTTGACGAGGAGCCGCACGCCCTGCGCCTTTTTGCCGACGACGTACGGCGGCCGGCGGTCGAGCGCGGGCTTGGGCGTGCGGCGCTGGCGGAGGAAGGCGTAGGCCGGGTGGTCGGCGAGCGGGAGGGGCTGCGGCGCCGGGCGGGCCGACGAGCCCTGCGCGACGCCCGGCTCGGCGCCCTTGCCCTTGGCCAACTTGCGGCGGCGGTGCCGCCCCGCGCGCGGCTCGGGCGGCGCCGGGAGCGAGAGGGACGAGGACGGCGCGGCGGCGCGGTCGCCGAGCTCCCAGCGGCCCCAGCGGATGCGCGTCTCGAGCGCGCGCGTCACCTCGTTGATGCCGAGGACTAGGTGCGAGAGGAGCGGCGGGGCGGGCTCGGAGGGGGTGGAGGAGGAGGGCGAAGGAGGGTGAGGCTGGGAGGAGGGGATCGAGTAGGTCGACGAGGAGCGGGTCGTGAGGGTGTGGGTCGCGTCGGTCGCCGGTGTCGCCTTGTCGTCAACGGTGGCCTTGGTCGACGGGGCCTTGCTCTTGGCCTTGCTCTCGCTGTTGGCGTCGGAGCCGGGGATGGTGCGGCGCGAGTTGCCTCGGCGGCGCGCGTGCTCGTCGAGGCGCCAGTCGTGGATCGACTTGCCCGAGTCGGTGGTCGAGTCGGCGAGGACGGCGAGGAGGTTGTCGAGGATGGCGCGGCGGACCGAGGCGGGGAGCGGAGGCCTGGACGAGGAGGGGGAGGAGGGGTCAGCTCTCGCTCGTGAGAGGGCGCGTCCGGGAGAGGCAGGGTACTCACCAGTCAACGGTGAGTGGGTTTGCGAGGACGGGCTTGTACACCGTCTTGCGCTGCGGGTCTTGCGGGTCGTGTCGAGAGCGAGCGCGGACCGAGGTGCCCGTGTCGGCAGAGCGCGCCGCCTGCTTGGCCGGTGGGGGCATGGCGGGTCGTCGAGAGAGCTGGTGGTAGCTCTGGTGCGCTCAAGCAAGCCTCGCGAGGCGAACAAGGAGAGCGAGCCGGGTCGAGCCGGCTTCATCTCTGTCCTCGAGCTTGCCCTCTCGCTTGCTCTCCTCCACACCCAGTGCGAGCACGAGCGCACGTACGCCATGCAGCCAGACACTCCAGCAACCGCTGCCGAGCCGGCCCAGCCCAAGGCGCCCCGCAAGCGCTTCGTCGGCCGCTCGTCCACCTCGGCCCGCCCGCAGCCATCCTCCAACCCGGTCGTCGCCGCCAGTGCCCTCCAGCAGCAACAGCACCACGTCGACCCGCTCCTCGAGGCCGCCATCCACCACCTCCTGCCCAGCAACTACAACTTTGAGATCCCCAAGTCGGTCGCCCAGATCCTGCGCAACCAGGCCACCCGCGTCGCCCTCCAGATGCCCGAGGGCCTCGCCATGTACGGCTGCGCCATCGTCGACATCCTCGAGCGCTTCACCCACGCCGAGTGCGTCATCATGGGTGACGTCACGTACGGCGCGTGCTGCATCGACGACTACACGGCGCGCGCCCTCGGGTGCGACATGATGGTCCACTACGGCCACTCGTGCCTCGTCCCCGTCGACACGACCACGATCAAGACCCTGTACGTCTTTGTCGAGATCGGCGTCGACCGACAGCACCTCGCCGGCACCGTGCGCCTCAACTTTCCGCACTGCATCCCGCCGAGGGGTGCGGCGGCGCTCTCGAACCAGGCCCTGGCCAAGGGCAAGGGCCCCGAGCTCGAGATCGCTATCGAGCCGTCGGCGTCGGCGTCGTCGTCGCAGGGCAAGTGCGCCGGCGGGTGCGTGTGCTCCTCGTCGGCGTCGCCCTCGCCCTCCTCGTTCGGCGGCGCCTGCTGCGGCGCGCGCACCCAGCGCCAGCCGAGCACCACCGCCGCGACCGACGCTTCGAGCGCCGCCGACGAGCCCGCGCAGGCCGCGCCGCCGCCGGTCAAGCTCGCCGTCGTCGGCACGATCCAGTTCGTCGCCGCCGTCCAAGGCCTCAAAGCCGACCTCGAGGCCGACGCGCAGCTCGACGCGCAGCGCCTCGCGATCGAGGCGGCGCCGTCGACGTCGTCGTCGAGCGCGAGCGGCGCCGGCGAGGGCGCGCCGAGCGAGGTGGCGGCGCAGGGTCCGCGGTTCGAGGTCGTCGTGCCGCAGGTCAAGCCGCTCAGCCCGGGCGAGATCCTCGGCTGCACCGCGCCCAAGCTTGCTGCCGACACGGACGCTCTCCTGTGCGTCCCTCTCTCCTTCCTCGTGCCCGCTCTCGCCGATCGAGCCGCTCTGACCCTCTCCGGGAACCTCTCTCTCTCTCTCTCCTGCGCCCGCAGCTACGTCGGCGACGGCCGGTTCCACCTCGAGTCGATCATGATCCAGAACCCGCTCGTGCCGGCGTTCCGGTACGACCCGTACACGAAGCGGCTCACGCGCGAGCTGTACGACCACGCCGAGATGCGCGAGGTGCGCGGGCAGGCCGTCGCGCGCGCGAGGGACAGCTTGGTCGAGAACCGGGGGAGGGACGAGGCGGACAAGGAGAGCTGGGCGGTCGTGCTTGGGACGCTCGGGCGGCAGGGCAACTTGCGGGTGCTCAAGGTGCGCTCCCCTTCCTCTTCCTCCCTCTCTCTCTCTCCCTCTCGCCGCTCACACATGCTTCGTCTCTCGCAGTCCGTCACTCGCCACCTCGACGCACCTCCCGCCACCTCGTCCACCGCCCTCGCCTCGACGACACCCTCGACCTCGACGCCGTTCATCCCGATCCTCCTCTCGGAGCTCTCACCCGCCAAGCTCTCGCTCCTGCAGGGCATCTCGACTTTTGTCCAGACCTCCTGCCCGCGCCTCTCGATCGACTGGGGCTACGCCTTTTCGCGCCCGCTCCTGTCGCCGTACGAGGCGGCCGTCGCGCTCGGCGTCTCTGGCGCGCGCGGGTGGAAGGACATGGGGCGCGCGGCCGAGCAGCGCGGGCTCGAGGGCGCGCGCAAGGGCGACGAGGACTACCCGATGGACTTTTACAGCGACAAGGGCCTGGGCGAGTGGACGCCGCGGTTCGGGATGGGCGCGAGGAGGGCCGGCGGCGAGACGGGGAGGCCCGTGCCGAGGAGCAAGAGGGCGGCAGCAGCGGCGGCGGCGGTTGCAGTCCCGGCGGCGTGAGAGGTCGTGCAACGTCGGTGCGTGCGCCAGCGACTTTGTCGAGCGAGAGCAGGTTGAGCAAGGCGACGAGCTGTCACGTGCGCCAAAAGTCGCCTCCCCGCGAGAAACGACAGCGACGACGACGACGAGCCGCTCCTCCCGCCGTCGCTGCTGCTCCACCCGCTCGACGCTGTGCTCCCCGACGTGTCGATAGCGCACCTCGACAGCCAGGCGCACCCACCCACCCGCCTGCAGGCACTCCAGCCCGCCTCGCCGCCCTCTCCTCGCCCCGCCCGTGTTTGGTCCACCTCGCAACCGTCTTCTCGACCCCGTCACCAGCAC
>Ga0308170_10001457_pt1 | contig 22526 bp, 18 predicted proteins | sample PhyBR2_2_FD_202136 | JGI IMG/M metagenome (GOLD analysis project Ga0308170, IMG submission 202136) | Phyllosphere microbial communities from UC Gill Tract Community Farm, Albany, California, United States - DLSLSB.R2 | ecosystem: Host-associated > Plants > Phyllosphere > Unclassified | place...
ATCAATGAACAAGATCCGCATCGTCGTCATGGGCGTCTCCGGCTGCGGCAAGACCACCATCGGCGGGCTCGTGGCCCGCGAACTGGGGGTTCCGTTCCTTGACGGCGATTCCCTGCACCCGGTGGAGAACGTGGCCAAGATGGCAGCCGGCACCCCGCTGACCGACGAGGACCGCTGGCCCTGGCTCGCCACCGTCGGTGCCGAGCTGGCCAAAGCCCGCGACGGCGGCCTGGTCCTTGCCTGCTCTGCCCTCAAGCGCAGCTACCGCAATGCAATCCGCGCCCAGGCACCGGACACCATCTTCCTGCACCTGAACGGGAGCAAGGAAGTTCTCGCGCAGCGAGTGGCAGGCAGGTCCGGGCACTTCATGCCACCTGCGCTCCTCGACTCCCAACTCGCCACCCTCGAACCGCTGCAGGAGGACGAAGCCGGCTTCGTGGTGGACATCGCCGCGCCCGTCCCGGAGGTGGTGGCCCAGGCACTCAAGGGGATTGCCGCCGTCGTACCTCCACCCAAGGGTGCACACGGCACGCGGCCGCGGCAGTTCGACGTCGACCTTGCGGCAGCGCCGTTCAATCTCGACGCCGACGCAATCGCCTGGGTGGAAGGCACCCTGGGTGCCATGACGCTTGAGGAAAAGATCGGGCAGCTCTTCATCAACCACAACAACGACTATTCGCCCGAATACCTTGACGGCGTGCTGGAGAATTACCACGTCGGCGGCATGCGCTACCGGCCGGGCCCGTCCGCCGCCGTCCAGGAACACATCCGGTATGCACAGTCCAGGACCCGGATTCCCCTGCTGGTCGCGTCCAATCCCGAGATGGGCGGGGCCGGCAGCTGCGACGACGGCACGTTCGTCTGCACGCACCTCCAGGCCGGATCGCACCCCGATAAGTCCATTGCCCGGCAGATGGGGCAGGTGGCCGGGGTGGAAACCGCGGCGCTGGGATGCAACTGGGCATTCGCACCGATCGTGGACATCCATTACAACTGGCGGAACACCGTCATCTCCACGCGTTCCTTTGGCAACACGCCCCAGATCGTGGTGGAGCGCGCCAAAGAGTACTTTGATGGCATCAGTGAATCTCCCACGGCCTGCGCCATGAAGCACTTCCCCGGCGACGGCGTCGACGAACGCGACCAGCACGTGGTCACGTCCTACAACACCCTCGGCTACGGGGAGTGGAACCGCACGTACGGGCACGTGTACCGGGAGATGATCGCGCACGGCGTGCAGTCCATCATGGTGGGCCACATCGGGGCGCCCGAGGTCTCCCGGCACTTCCGGCCCGGGATGGCGGACGCGGAGATCCTGCCCGCCACGTTGTCTCCGGAGCTGCTGCAGGACCTGCTCCGCGGGGAGCTCGGCTTCAACGGCCTGGTGCTGACGGATGCCTCCGAGATGGTGGGCCTGACCGCGGCGAGGAAGCGCAAGGACCTGGTGCCGGCCACTATCGCTGCCGGCTGCGACATGTTCCTGTTCTTCCGCAACCCCGCTGAGGACTTCCAGTACATGCTGGACGGATACAAGTCCGGAGTCATCACCGAGCAGCGGCTGCACGATGCGCTGCGGCGGATCCTGGGGCTGAAGGCATCGTTGGGGCTGCACCTCAAGCCCGTTGACCAGCTGGTGCCGCCCGTGGAGGCGTTGGCATTGATCGGGTCATCTGCGCACCGTGCCATGGCGGCGGAGATCGCGGACAAGACCGTGACGCTGGTCAAGGACACCGCAGGGAACTTGCCCATCACGCCCGAAACCCATCCCCGGATCCGGCTCTACGGCATCTCCGGCGGCGCCGACTTCACCCGTGCCGATCCGCTGGCCTACCTGGACGTGGTCAAAGAGGAATTGGAGGCCGCCGGTTTCGAGGTATACCTGTTCCGGACGGCTGAGCAGCGTGCGGCGACGGGGGAGGTTGGCGTGAACTTCATGTCCGTTATTTCGCAGGAAGCCACAGGGGACTACTCGGAGAAGTACGACGCCGCGTTCGTGTTCGCCAACGTGAAGGGCTTTGCGCAGGAGGCCGCCATCCGGATCAAGTGGTCTTCCCCGATGGCTGCAGAGATCCCGTGGTACGTCACCGAGGTTCCCACGGTGTTCGTATCGCTCAACCAGCCAAACCACCTGATCGACGTGCCCATGGTGAGGACCGCAATCCACGCCCACGCCGGGACGCGCGAAGCCATCCGGGCTGCGGTGGAAAAGATCCAGGGGAAATCGGAGTTCCAGGGGACGTTCAATGAGAACGTGTTTTGCGGGTCGTTCGACACCCGGCTTTAGCAGTTCGCGCAGGAAGCGCCCCCGCATCAGTTCATCAGCGGGGGCGCTTCCTTTGTTGTGCCCGGATTCACGAGGCCTTAGCAGGGCCTTTGGGGAGGCTCAAGCGTCCTCACGGTCCGGGTTTTCAAGCCGGAAGAAGTTGGACTGGGTTCCGTCGGTCCGCTGTTCCTGGTAGATGAAATTCAATCGGCGGTCGTCAAAAGTCTTGAACCATTCCTCCCAGCTGACTTCGCGCAGGTTGGTGTCCTTGTCCCTGAAATCGATGCGGAGGACACCCAGATGGTCGCCGTGTTCGGTGCCGTCAACGGTGGCCGGAACTCCACCGCGTTCTTCCGCCCACTGCCGGATGACTTCATGGTGGGTGGTGGCCAGGCTGCGGCCTTCGCGTTCCGGTTCCTCCTCGGTGGAGGTGATCTCCTGCGAATACTTCAAAGACTTGGACGAGTCATCGCCGTACCGGATCTTGCCGCCGTCCGGGCCTGCGCCGAGGTCTTCAGCGTCTTCCGTAGCGGAACCGGCATCATCACGATCACGGTCGCCGCCGTCCTGGCGGGCCTTGGCCACCTCTTTGATCAGTTCTTCCTTGCGCAGGCCTGATGCGCCGCTGATGTGCTCTTCCCTGGCTTCCTGGCGGAGCTCGTCCACCTTCATGCTGCGCAGTTCGGTCTCACTGACGTCGGGCGTGTTCGGTGTCTGGTTACCCGGCTTCTCACTCATGGCTTGTCCTCCTTTTGCAGAACTTTTCGGCAGAACCAACAAATAATAAGGCTGCTTACTTTCTAGTCCGTGGACGGACCTGGAGTCAAGGGCGGCTGGGTGGCACGGCGTGCAGTGACGCAGCGTTCCATGGGGGCTTTGGACTCTGGGACTAAGGGCAGCCCGGTTTGTAGGCTCCGTGGATACCGGACTTCAAGGAGGTGTGCCATGGGCAGGATGATGCCGTACGTGATGGCGATTAGCGCGCCATCGCTGCGTGCCCCGCACGCAGCAGCTGGTTTCGGCCCGCGGTTTACGGGCTTTCTTGGTCTTGCCGCGGCAGCCGGTTTCCTGACCCACGCTGTGTTGCCCCGCATGCTGGGAACGTGGGGTGCAACGGATACCGAAAAGGCCATGCCCTTGCCGGGCGACGACTTGGTCCCCGACGCCGATGAAGTCCAGACAATGGCCGTCACCATCCCCGCGCGCCCGGAGGACGTGTGGCCATGGCTCGTGCAAATGGGCGTGGACCGTGCGGGCCTGTACTCCTATACGTGGGTGGAAAACGGGCTGCTCCACCTGGGGGTCACCAACGCGGACCGCATCCATCCCGAGTGGCAGGACCTGAAGGTGGGCGACATTATTGCCTTTACGCCGGATGGATACCCCGGCGGGCGGCATGGCCCGCGCGTGGTCCACCTGGAACCCGGCCGGCACCTGGTCCTTGATTCCAGTCCGGGCGCGCCCCCGGGCACTGTGACCGGGACCTGGCAGTTCGTCCTCCGTGCTGCCGGCGACTCAGCCACGCGGCTGCTCCTGAGGACCCGCTATGGTTCCCGGCGTCCCACCAGTCTCCGCGTCACCGATTTCATACTCCGGCCCGCCTACCTGGTGATGGACCGGGCCATGCTGCTGGGCCTCAGGAAGCGGGCCGGCGTGCAGGGGCAGGCCACACCGCCGTCGGCCCCTTAGCCGCGCACACCGCCACCCGCGTAGTCTGGCCCCGTGGACTTCTCCTGTGAACTTTCCGAAGGCATTCTCCTTCGTCCTGTCCGGAAGTCCGATGCAGTGCCACTGGCAGCTGCCTTTCAAGCCAACCGGTCCCACCTTGCCCCGTGGGAGCCGGTCCGTCCGGAGAGTTTTTATACGGTCCAAGGCCAGCGGGAGGTGATCGGCAGGCGGCTGGCCGAGCTTCACGCGGGCACGGCGGTGCCCCTGGTGCTGGCAGGAGATACAGGCATTGTGGGACTGCTGAATCTCAGCTCAATCGTGCGCGGCGCCTTCCAGAACGCCCATCTGGGCTACTGGATCTCCGATGCCTTCCAGGGGAGAGGGCTGATGACGGCGGCGGTAGCTGCCGCCACCCAACTCGCGAAAGTTAATTTGGGCCTCCACCGCCTTGAGGCCGCAACGCTGGTGCACAACACGGCGTCCCAAAGGGTGCTGGAAAAGAACGCGTTCGAGGCGTACGGCACGGCCCGCGCCTACCTGCGGATCGCCGGCGAGTGGCAGGACCACAGGATGTACCAGCTGATTCTCTAGCAGGCTGCGGCCACACCCGGAGTCAGGCGACAACAGGTTCCTGCGCCTTGCCGAAACGGCAAGCAAAAGGCCCTGCTTCCCTTTGTTGAGGGAGAAGCAGGGCCTTTCTACGTGGCGGTGACGGTGGGATTTGAACCCACGTTGGCTTTTACACCAAACAACATTTCGAGTGTTGCACCTTCGGCCGCTCGGACACGTCACCAACCTCAATAGGGTACCGGAGCATGGCCTGCATCCCCAAAACGGCCTGCGGCGAATGCTCACGCCGCTTCCGATCCTCATTGTCGTACCCCCTTGTCATGATGGGTTTATGGGGACAGCGGCGGTGGTGAAGGCGTTCGGGGATATCCGGGCGGCCCTTGCTGTGTTGAACGCTGAGGTTGATGGGGCGGGGTTGGTGCCGTTTTCGGTGGGGGATCCGTTGGCTGGGTTGGCGGATGGGTGCCTGGATATCTTGGCTGGTGCCCGTGAGGTGGAGGCCGGGTTCGCGGGGTTGAAGGCGAAGGCGGCGGTGAAGTATTCAGAGTCAGCTTTTGCTGTTGCCGGGCCGGATGCGCCGGTGGTGGCGCAGGAGATGGCGGTCGCTGCGGAGATCGGCTGTGTGCTGGCCCTTGGTCCGCGGGCTGCGGGCTCGTTCCTGGCCACGTCCCATGCGGTGACAGGCACGTTGCCGCGGACGCTGGCGGCTTTGCAGGCCGGGACGATTTCATGGAGCCACGCGGTGGTGATGGGCGACGAAACCGCAGGCCTTGATCCTGGCGGGGCGGCGGCGTTGGAAGCCCATTTCCTGGACCCCGAAGCACCGGACCCGGCGCGGGGCTGCCCGGCCGGGCAGTTGCCGGCGCACCGGTTCCGGGTCAAGGCCCGGACATGGCGGGAACGCCACCACGCCGAGAGCATCGAGAAGCGGCACACCAAAGGGGTGGCAGAGCGGCGGGTGGAGTTCCGGCCGGACCGGGACGGGATGGCCTGGCTGTCTGCGTACCTTCCAACGGACCAGGCCCAGGCCGGGTGGAACCGGCTCACCGCCGTCGCCCGGTCCGTGCAGGGGCCGGACGAACCCCGGACCCTGACCCAACTCCGCGCGGACACCTTTGCCGCCGCAATCCTTGGCAGCGCCAGCACGGACGCCAGCACGGACGCCAGCGGGACTCCCGCCAGGACGGACGAATGCGGGACGAACGCTCTCCCTGAAACGGCGGGCCGCACCCTGGCCCGCGACCCCGAGGGACCCGACGTGTTGCGGTCATCGATCAGGGCGCAGGTGCTGGTCACCGTCCCGGTGTGTGCGCTGCTGGGCGTGACTGATGAGCCGGCAATGCTGGACGGGTACGGGCCGGTCCCGGCGTCGATGGCCCGGCGGCTCGTCGCGGACGGTGCCGGCTCGTTCTACCGGGTGCTGGTCGACCCACGGGACGGGGCACCGCTGGAAATCGGCAGGACCAGCTACCGGGTCACGAAAGCGATGCGGACCTGGCTAAGGATGCGCGACGGCAAGTGCCCATTCCCCGGCTGCAGCAACAACTCCCTGGACACCGAAGCCGACCACCTCCTCGCCTGGGCCAACGGCGGCACCACCGGAATCAGCAACCTCGGACAGCCCTGCCCCAAACACCACAAACTCCGCCACACCACCGGCTGGAAACCCACCCCCGCGACCAAAAACGAACCACCCGGCTGGACCTCACCCACCGGCCGCCACTACCAAAGCGAACACCAGGACTGGGAACCATCGCAATGGCCCCGACTGGTTCTGGAACCAAGGCAGCCCGAAGGGAGCGTGGCCGATTCCGTGGACCTGGCGAGGGTGGGCTTCTCCCCGGGGGAGGAATGGCTCGAACGCATCCTCCACCCGCCCTCGGGGTGAGAGGCCCCCGCCTCCACCCACCCTCGGCGTGAGAGGCCCGGCCTTCCCTCCGATTGAGGTACCGCATCATCTGCCTGAGCAGCCCGGGCCCAATCCGCATGAGATGAACCCGCCCCTCCGCTTGACGGGTGCGCGCTCAATCCCAACGGCTCTCATGCCCCTCGCTATGCCCTCGCGCATCCCCGTATACCGAAGGGCAACCGCTGCAGGATAGAGGGCCACGCGCCGTCGGACTTTCGCCGTCCCCGCACGTCCGGCTAGATTCGTCAGCAAGATGACAAATTCACAGAATCCGATCCACGCCACCGCATACTGGACCACCGCCAAGGAACACGGCGAGCTCAGGGCGGAGGAGGTTCCCGCACCAGGGCCGGGCGAGGCCCTGGTGCGTGCCTTGTACTCCGGGATCAGCAAGGGCACCGAGATGGTGGTCCACGCGGGGGCCGTGCCGCCCCGGGTAGCGGAGGCTATGCGGGCTCCCCACCAGGAAGGGCAGTTTCCGGGGCCCGTAAAGTTCGGTTACCTCTCGGTGGGAGTCGTGGAGGACGGACCCGCGGAATGGAAAGGCCAGCGCGTCTTCTGCCTGAACCCCCACCAGGACCTCTACGTAGTTCCCGTGGACTCCTTGACCAGGATCCCCGACGATGTCCCCTCCCGCCGGGCCGTCCTCACCGGTACCGTGGAAACCGCCGTCAACGCGCTGTGGGAAGCCGGGCCGCGGCTGGGGGACCGGATCGCCGTCGTGGGCGCCGGCCTGGTGGGCGGCATGGTCGCCACCCTGCTGAGCAAATTCCCGCTGCAGCGACTGCAGCTGGTGGACCTCGATCCCGGGAGGAAACAGCTCGCAGACAAGCTGGGAGTGGACTTCGCGCACCCGGACAACGCGCTGGCCGACTGCGACATCGTGTTCCACTGCTCTGCATCCCAGGAAGGCCTGGAACGCAGCCTGCAGCTCGTGGGCGATGAAGGCGACGTCATCGAGATGTCCTGGTACGCCAACCGCGAGGTCACCGTCCCGCTGGGAGAGGACTTCCACGCCAGGCGGCTGTCCATTCGGGCAAGCCAGGTGGGCACGGTGGCACGCGCCCGCCGGCACCGCCGGACCAACGCCGACCGCCTGGACCTCGCCGTATCGCTGCTCAAGGACCCCGTCTTCGAAGCCTTCCTGACCGGTTCCTCCCGGTTCGAGGACCTCCCGGACGTAGTGCAAAGCCTGGCGGACGGCAGCTTGGCTGCCCTTTGCCACGTGGTGGAGTACCCGGCCACCAGTCCCGCAGCCAGCCCAGCCACCCCCCACCCGGAAAACTTGAGGTAACCATGTTCAGCCTGACCGTCCGCCGCCACTTCATGATCGCCCACAGCCTTCCCCGGGAAGCGTTTGGTCCAGCCCAGGGACTGCATGGGGCAACCTTCGTGGCCGAAGTCGCCTTCCGCCGTCGCGCACTGAACAACGACGCAATCGTCCTGGATATCGGGGCCGCCGGCACCATCATCGAGGAAGTGCTGGCAGGCCTGAACTACCGGAACCTGGACGAACACCCCGATTTCCAGGGCAAACTCAGCACCACCGAAGCCCTTGCCGAGTACGTCGCCCAGCAGGTGGGCACCCGGATCAAGGACACCGACGACGGCCCGGAGCTCGCAGGAATTGACGTCACCCTGCGCGAGAATCCGGACGCCTGGGCCACCTATTCCCTGGACCTCACCGCCTAGCCATGCGCCCCATCCGGCTGCTGGTCCCCGGCAACATTCACCACAGCTCCGGCGGGAACGTCTATAACGCCCGTCTGGTGGCTGGCCTGCAGTCCCATGGTTGCGAGGTTGAGGTCGTCGCCGTTGGGGGAAACTGGCCGGATGCCAGTGCCAGGGGACGACGCCGGCTGGGCAGCCTTCTTGGGGCGTGGGAACCGGAAGCGGGGCCCGGCCAGCCAGTGGTCATCGTGGACGGGCTGGTGGCGGTGGGTGCCCCCGATGAACTGGAACTCGCGGACAAAGCGGGGCGGGAAACATGGGTCCTGGTGCATATGCCCGTGCCGGAAAGCTCCGGAACAGCAGCTCTTGCCAGCGAAGCCCGGGTACTCCGGGCAGCAACAGGAGTGATCTGCACCAGTACCTGGGCCGCTGCAAAGCTCGCGCACCGTGGGCTGCCGAAGCCCGGAGTCGCCCTTCCCGGCGTTACTCCCGCTCCCCAAGCCGAAGGTTCCATACCCCTGCACCTCATCGTGGTGGCGGCGCTGCTGCCGAATAAGGACCAGCTGCTCGCAGTCGAGGCCCTGGCCAAGGTGCAGGATCTTCCATGGTCTGCGTCCCTCGTAGGCTCGGACCTGGCCGACCCGGACTACGCGCAGGAGGTGCGTGGCGCCCTCGCGGCCCACGGGCTCGAGCAGCGAGTACGGCTCACGGGGGAACTCACCGGCGACCCCCTCGAAGCCGAATGGGCGCGGGCAAACCTCAGCCTCCTCGTCTCCCGGCAGGAGGCCTTTGGCATGGCTGTTACCGAATCCCTTGCCCACGGTGTCCCGGTCTTGGTCCGCGAAGGGACAGGTGCGGTGGAGGCCCTTTCCTTGGCCGGCCTGGTGTCGGCCGACGGCGGGCCCCGGCTCCCCGGCGCGGCGCTGCCCCTTCCCGAGGGAGGGCAGGAGAGCCCCGGCCGGCTGGCCGGCGTCCTCCGCCGCTGGCTCGAGGATCCGGGCACCAGGGAGGCCTGGCATGCGGCGGCCCTGGACGCCCGGCCACGGCTGCCGGACTGGAACAGCACCGCGAGGCAGGTCCTGGCCATGCTGGGGGAGCGCGACTGACCGCGGTTCCTGGAGACGCGCCACGCCCCGGCTCCAGGAGCTTCGCAGCTCAGATCGTGCTGCGGTGCCCCGCGAAAAACTCGCGCAGCAGCGAGCCGCACTCCTCACCCCGGACGCCGGGGTATACCTCAACCCAGTGATTGAGCCGCCGTTCACGGAGGATGTCGAACACAGAGCCGGCGGCGCCTGCCTTTTCGTCCCAGGCCCCGAAGACCACCCGCGGGATCCGGGCCAGCACAATCGCGCCGGCACACATGGCACAGGGTTCCAGGGTGACCACCAACGTGCAGTCGGACAACCGCCAGCCATCGCCGGCGCCGCCCTCCAGCCTGGCCAGCTCCTGCAACCGCCGGGCCGCCTCCCGGATGGCCACCACCTCGGCGTGGGCCGTGGGGTCGCCCAGTTCCTCGCGCTGGTTGCGGCCGGAACCCAGCACACCGCCGTCGGGCCCTATCACCACGGCCCCGATCGGCACGTCCTCCGTGGTCAGCGCCCGCCGGGCCTCCGCAAGGGCAAGGCCCATCCAGGCGTGGTATTTCTTTTCCGGCAAGGGCATGGCTCAATGATAGTTTCGAGGGATATTCAGGTTACTTACCGACGCCGGGAGGCACCATGGACACTCTTCGGGACCGCATAAGTATTTGGTTCAAACCTTATGCGGCACTGGTCCTCACAATCCTGGTGGGCGGCGTCGTCATCGTGTCGCTGGCGCTGCTCGGTGCGGAAGTCTACGACAACGTGGTGGACTCCGCCGGTCTGGCCAACATGGACAAGCCTGCCCTGGCCTTCGCCGAAAGCCTGCGCAGCCCGGCCCTTGATGCCTTCGTCACCGGCTTCACCAACATCGGCGGTGGCATCGGCATGCCCATCCTGGCCAGCATCCTCACCGCCTGGCTGACCTACCTCAGCAGGAACTGGCGGCCGCTGGTCCTGATTGGCGGGGCAGCAGCGGCGTCGATCACGGCCACCACGTTCGGCAAGAAGCTGGTGGGCCGCACCCGCCCGGACCACGCGGACGCTGTTCCCCCGTTCGAGGACTCACCGTCCTTCCCCAGCGGCCACACCCTGAACACCACCGTGGTCATCAGCCTGGTGGTGTACCTCATCTGCCTCCAGTTCCACACCATGCGGGTCCGCGTCGCTGCCATTACGGCCGGCACCATCTTCATCATCGCCATGGGCCTGAGCCGCGTCTTCCTGGGGCACCACTGGCTGACGGACGTCATGGCAGGGTGGCTTCTGGGCCTCACCTGGGTCGGTGTGGTGATTATGGCCCACCGGCTGTTCCACCTTGTCCGCAGGCGGGAGCACGCCGGCGCCGCGCCGTCGTTCGACCGTCCGATCGTGCGCGATGTGGTCGCCGAGGAAGTGCACGAGCACGGAAGCTCCGGACCCGGGAAGGGCAGCGCCGGATGATAGTTTTGGGGGATGCGTACTCTCGTTGTTGACCACCCGCTGGTCGCCCACAAGCTCACCGTCCTGCGGGACAAGAACACGCCGTCTCCTGTCTTCCGGCAGCTGACGGAAGAGCTGGTGACCCTGCTGGCCTATGAGGCCACCCGGGAAGTCCGCACCGAGCCCGTCACCATCGAAACGCCCGTCAGCACCACCATCGGCACCGCATTCACCAAACCCACCCCGCTGGTTGTCCCCATCCTCCGCGCCGGGCTGGGGATGCTGGAGGGCATGACCAAGCTGGTCCCCACCGCTGAAGTGGGCTTCCTGGGCATGGCGCGGGACGAGGAAACGCTGGACATCATCACCTATGCGGAGCGCCTCCCTGAGGACCTGACCGGCCGCCAGGTCTTCGTCCTGGACCCCATGCTGGCAACGGGCGGCACCCTGCGCGAGGCCATCAAGTTCCTCTTCAAGCGCGGCGCGTCCGACGTCACCTGCATCTGCCTGCTCGCCGCGCCGGAAGGCCTTGCCAGGCTGGAGGAGGAGCTGTCCGGGGCCAATGTGCACATTGTCCTGGCCTCCATCGACGAGAAACTCAACGAAAAGTCCTATATCGTTCCTGGCCTTGGCGACGCCGGCGACCGCCTCTACGGCATCGCAGGGTAGTTATTCACCCTTTTTCAAACGGTTTCCTGCCGCTAGCCTGAGCGGATGGACTGGAAACTCGAGCTCGTGTTTGTCCCCGTATCCGACGTCGACCGGGCCAAGGACTTCTACGTCAATAAGGTCGGCTTCAACGCCGACTATGACGAGCGGCCCTCGGACTCCATCCGCTTCGTGCAGTTGACGCCGCCAGGCTCCGCCTGCTCCATCTGCATCGGCGAAGGACTCATGGACGCCCCGCCAGGCTCCGGATCCAACCTGCAGATGGTGGTCAATGACATCAAAGCCGCCCATGATTTTTTGAAGAACAACGGTGTGGACGTCAGCGACATCGACGTGCAGGACTGGGGCCACTTCGTCCATTTCGCCGATCCAGACGGAAACAGGTGGTCAGTGCAGTACATTCCGTGGCGGAATGAGGGGCAGGCCAACCCTTAAAGCAAGCCGCGGACCGCATCATGTGAGGCGGCCCGCGGCTTGCGCTGCAGTTCCCCGTTGCGGGGTGACCTGCTTAGTACCAGTTGTGTGCCAAGTGGAAGTCCAGGGCACCGCAGGGCGACTGGTAGCTCTTCTTGATGTAGTCCAGGCCCCAGTTGATCTGCGTGCGGTAGTTGGTGAGGTAGTCCGCACCGGCGCTCGCCATCTTCTCTGCGGGCAGGGACTGGACGATCCCGTAGGCCCCGCTGCTGGCGTTGGTGGCGGTGGTGGTCCAGTCTGATTCCTTGGTCCAGAGCGTCTGCAGGCACTGCATCTGATCCGGGCCCCAGCCGAAGGAGGCCAGCTGGCCGGCGGCGTACGCCTGGGCGCCGGCGGGGTCGTTAATTGCGACGGCGGGAGCCGGCTCCGGTGCCGGGGCGGGCTCGGGTGCCGGGGCGGGTGCGGGAGCCGCGGGCGCCGGTGCGGGCGCTGCCGGGGCCGGTTCTGCTGCCTGCGGCGCGACCGCAATGGCTGCCGGGGCGGGGGTGGCTGCCGGGTTGGAACGGATCTCGCTCTTCTCAATGCTCATCTGGGAGTCGGCCGCTGCCGTGGAAGTGTTGGACTCGGTCGATGACACTGGAGTCATGCTGCTGGTGGCCTGACCTGCCGCCCCTACCCCCACCAGCACCGCGCACGATGCTGCGAGAATTCCCGCGCGCTGGCCCAGGGTGGTTTTCTTGGCCTGCTTGGCGGCCCGGTGTTTAGCCTTGGCCTGCAGGCGTGCTTCTGCCGTGTTTTTGGACATGATTGATCGCCTCTCACACCTGCGGAGTTAGCTGTCGGGTTCGGATGAGGGCATCCGGCCGTACGGAAAGAACACGTACTGGCTTAACCCCAAGGGCATGCATTGCCCGGGACGGTGGGTCCCCCGCCTCTGCCGTAGCTCAATCGGAATCCGGGGAAGCGGCAGAGCTTGGCGTCAACCCGGGATATGCGGCCCGAACGGGGACCGCACCCAATCGACGGTACAGGAAGGAAAGGCGAAAGTCACATTTAGGTAACGGAAGTCACGGCCGCAGCGCGTCGAATTGCTCCAGGTGTCAATTCGGATCAGGCGGCGAGTTGGTAGACCGTGGTCCCGCCGATGCTTTGCGCGGTGAAATTTTCGGCTACCCACTGTGCAATCCGGGTGGCAGCGTCTGAGCCGGTGCTGGACCGCATGGTTCCGCCAGCAATGAAGTAGTGGATCTTCCCCTTCGACACCAGGTCCTGGAACTGCTCAAGGGTGGGGGAGGGGTCGGTGCCGTTGAAGCCGCCGACCGCCATCACCGGGAGTTCCGTTGCCAGTTGGTAACCGGCCGCATTATTGGAACCCACCACCGCCGCGGCCCAGGTGTACCCCGCTGCACCGCTCTTCAGCGCTGCCACTAGGTCTGCCGGCGGGGTGGGGGCGCCGAGAAGACCACCCATAGCGCCGCCTCCACCGCCGCCACGTCCGGCGGCCCCGCCAGCGCCGCCCTGGCCCTGTCCGCCCTGGCCTTGTCCGGCCTGACCGCCGAACTGCCGGGCATTGCCGCGCGTGCCGGGCCCTCCTGTCCTGTTGCCGGCGAGCCCGCCGGGGCCGCCAAACGCTGTCGCCGGACCGGCGCTGACAATGGCCCCGCTGTGGGCCGTCGCCGCCGTGGAGATGGAGAACGCCAGCGGTCCGGCGAGCGATGCCGCAATGGCGAGCGCCGCCGTCGTCCGCTGCACTGCTGCCGTCCACCGGGCCGCCGTCGTCCACTGCGCCGCCGTCGTCCACTGCGCCGCCGTCGTCCACTGGGCCGCCGTCGTCCGCTGCGTGGAGCGCAGGCGAAGAAGCCTGCCCAGTCCAACCCCGGCCGCGGCCGCCAAGCCCGCTGCCAGGACCAGCCCGCGTAGCCAGGGACCGTAGGCGGTGGTTGTGCCCAGCAGCTGGAACGCCATGACTGCCGCCGCTGCTGTGGCTGAAGACAGGGCAATGGCCGCGGCCGGCTGGTGCCGGTGCTGCCACAGGAGAACTCCGCCCAACCCTGCAAGCCCGGCTATGCCGGGTGCCAGTGCCACCGCATAGTAGGGGTGGATGATGCCGGACATGAAGCTGAACACCAGGCCGGTCACCAGTACCCACGAGCCCCAGATGATGACGCTGGCGCGCACCATGTCGGTCCGCGGGGCCCGCCGGCCCACCCGGAGAAGGCCAGCGGCTAGGATCAGGGCGGACGGCAGGAGCCATGCGATCTGGCCGCCGAACTCGCTGCTGAACATCCGCAGCAGCCCGGGAACGCCCCAGCCATTGCCGCCGCCCACGCTGCCTGTTTCGTCGCCGGTCAGCCGGCCCAGGCCGTTGTAGCCCAGCGTCAGCTCCAGGATGGAGTTGTTTTGTGAGCCGCCGATGTAGGGGCGCACGCTGGCCGGTGTCAGCTCCACCGCCAGGAGCCACCATCCGGCGGAAGCCGCCATCGCGGCACTGGCGCCAGCGAGCCAGAGCAGGCGCCGCCCCATCCTGCCCCGGGCCGCTACCAGGAACGCCAGGGCAAAACCGGGAACCACCAGCAGCACCTGCAACTGCTTGGCCAGGAACCCGAAGCCAAGAAATACCCCCGCCAGCACAAGCCACCCCAGCCGTTCATCCTGGATGGCACGGAGGACCGCGTAGGCGGCCGCCGTCATGAGCAGCACCAGCAGGGCGTCCGGGTTGTTGAACCGGAACATCAGCGTGGCCACGGGGGTGAGGGCAAGGACCGCGGCGGCCAGCAGCCCGGCCCGGTGTGCGAGCTTTGCGTCACCGGTGGCCGGGACTGCCGGCCGCCGGACGGCGAGGTAGAGCAGCCATGCCGCGCCGACCCCCATCAGCGCTTCGGGCACCAGGATGCTCCAGGAATTCAGCCCGAAGAGCCGGACGGACAACCCGGTGATCCACAGCGACGCCGGCGGCTTGTCCACCGTGATGGAGTTTGCGGCATCGGAGGAACCGAAGAACCAGGCCGTCCAGTCCTGCGACCCGGCCTGGGCTGCCGCCGAGTAGAACGCATTGGCCCAGCCGGACGCCCCCAGGTTCCAGAGGTACAGCACGGCCGTGCCCGCCAGGACTGCTGCCAGTTCCAGCCGCTGCGCGAGGGCAGGCCGGGGCCGCCGGACGCCAGAGCCGTCCTTTCCGCTCCCCCTGGCGGTACGGGTTGTTCCGGCTGCCTGTCCCGGACGGGACGGCACAAGGCCGGTGGCGGTGCGTCGATATGTGGTGCTGGTGAAGCGGCCGGCCATGGCGTCCTACTTGGTGAGTTGGTACACGGTGGAGTTGCCCACCGTCTGGGCCTGGAAGTTGGCCTGGACCCAGGCAACCACCTCCGAGTTGCCGCCCCGGCCGCCCCGGCCGGCCATGCCGCCGCCCATCCCTCCGCCGCCTTCGATGAAGTAGCTGATCTCGCCCTTGGCGACCATGTCCTGGAACTCGGCGAGCGTGGGGTAGGGGTCACCGCCATTCCAGCCGCCCAGCGCGATGACGCTGGTGTTCGAGGCAAGTTCCAGGCTGGCTGCCTGACTGGCGCCCGAGACGATGGCGGACCATTTCGTGGTGGTGGAGGAGAGCAGCGTGGTCACGGCGGTGTCGGAGATACCTTCGCCGGGACCGCCTGCTTCGCCGGCACCGGGACCACCAGCACCGCCGGGAAGGCCATTGGCAGGGACGAAGCCTTCTGCGCCGGCAGCAGCGTCCGCGGCGGCGTCCCTGCCGTCCGTCCGGTCACCGCGGGGTCCTGCGGCCCGGCTGCCGAAGCCGCCGGCTGACGACCCCGCCGGCCCCGACGTCGGAATGGAACCTGAATGTGCCGTGGCGGCCGTGGCGAGGGTCCACGCGGCGGTTCCCAGTCCACCGGCCAGGAGGGATACGACGACGACGGCCGCCGCGCCTGCGCGCCGGAAGCGTCCGGAGGTTCCTACTGCGTCCAGGCGGAACAGGAGTGCGGCAGCGGCAACGACGCCGAGGACGATGATCGCGATGCGCAGCCAAGGGAGCCACGACGCGTCACGGCCCAGCAGGGCCGCGGACCAGATGGAGGTGCCCAGGACCGTCACGGCCAGCACCGTCCGGGCCGGCCAGTACGCGCGGCCGCGCCAGAGTTCGACGGCGCCGATGCCCACCAGTGCCGCGATGGCCGGTGCCAGTGCCACCGAGTAATAGGGGTGGACAATGCCGCTCATGAAGCTGAAGACCCCGGCCGTGACCAGGAGCCAGCCGCCCCACAGGATCAGTGCCGCCCGGCTCGTTGAGGTGCGGACTTCGCGGCGGGTGAACCAGAGGCCTGCCAGCAGCAGGACCAGGGCCGCGGGCAGCAACCACGACACTTCGCCGCCAAAGCTGGTCCCGAACATCCGCAGCAGGCCCGCCGCGCCGCCGAATCCGCTGTTGCCGCCGCCGAAGCCGGGTGCGCCGCTGAAACCGCCTGCGGGTGCGCCGCCCGCGCCTGCCGCCCCGCCGCCGGGCATGCCCTCACCCGAGCCCGTGATGCGCGCCAGTCCGTTGTAGCCGAACGTCAGTTCCAGGAAGCTGTTGGTGGTGGACCCGGCCATGTACGGCCGTTCCGACGCCGGGGTCAACTGGAAGAGGGCGATGTAGCTGCCGGCCACAACGATGATGCCGCCCAGTGCTCCCAGCAGGTGCAGCAGCCGGCGCCCCAGCGTGGTGGGGGCCGCCCAAAGGTAGGCAAGCCCCAGCGCCGGTACCACCAGGAACCCCTGCAGCATTTTGGTGAGGAACGCCAGGCCAATCACGGCGCCGGCCGCCACGAGCCACTTCCATCCCGCGCGTTCGATGGCCCGGGTGGTGAAGTACGCCGCCAGCACCAGGCAGAGGGTGAGCATCGCGTCAGGGTTGTTGAACTTGAACATCAGGGCAGCCACCGGCGTCAGCGCCAGGGCGCCGCCGGCCAGGAGGCCCGCCGCAGGTCCGGAGACCCGCTTGACCGCCAGGTACAGGAAGCCGACGGCGGCCACGCCCATGAGCGCTTCGGGCACCAGCATGCTCAGGGATGAGAAGCCGAAGATCCGGCCTGCCAGCGCCGGGATCCACAGCGCTGCGGGTGGTTTGTCAACAGTGATGGCGTTGCCGGCGTCGAGCGAGCCGAAGAGGAAGGCGGTCCAGTCCTTGGTGCCCGCCTGGATGGCTGCGGCGTAAAACGAGTTGCCGTAGCCCGTGGCTGCCAGGTTCCAGAGGTAGAGGACCGCCGTGGCCAGCAGGAGCCCCGCGGCGGACGGCCGGACCCAGTGCGGTTGGTTTCCGAACGCGTAGCGCTTCCAGCGGGGCGCGGTCCCGGCGGCTGCTGGGTGCAGGTCCGGGTCGGCAGAAGGTGCTGGCGTGTCGGCAGCGTGGCCGGCGGGAGAAATGGTGGAGGTCATGATGCTGCCGTTTCTGTGGAGGAGGTGGCTTGGGTGCCGGCTTCGGTGTCTTCGCCGGGCTCTGCTGCCGGAAAGGCGGTGCCGCCCGGGTCGCCCGTTTTCGCCCGCGGCGTCCGTTCCCGGAACACCCAGAGCCGGAACAGCAGGAACCGCACTGCCGTGGCCGCAAGGTTCGCCGCCACGACGGTGAGGACTTCCGCCCACCGGTCAGGCGTCGTCGTCCGGTGCACCAGGGCAAGTGCCCCCGAGGTGAGCACCAGGCCGATGCCGAACACGATCAGCCCCTCGAAATGGTGCCGGACCGGGTTGCCGCCCTGGATGCCGAATGTGAAGCGCCGGTTGGCTCCGGTGTTGGCCACGGCGGTGACCAGCAGGGCCAGGAAGTTTGCCAGCTGCGGATCCATGAAGCCGCGGCAAAACAGGAAGATCAGCAGGTAGGCAAGCGTTGAGGCGGCGCCGATGGCTGCGAACCGGACCAGCTGGCCGAAGAGGCTGCCGCGGCGGGTCTGTTCGTCGGCCCGCGACGACGCAGGCAGCGGCCCCCGCGCCAGGGCTGCGCGCAGTTCCGGGACCGGGATCCGGCCGTAGAGCAGGTCGCGGGTGAGCCGTGCCATCCCACGGACATCGGCCAGTGCCGTGCGGACCACATCAACGCTGGAATCGGGATCGTCGATCCAGTCCACGGGGACTTCATGGACCCGCAGGCCGCAGCGTTCGGCCAGGACCAGCAGCTCGGTGTCGAAGAACCAGGAGTTGTCAACCGTGTAGGGGAGGATCTGCTGTGCGACATCGGCCCGGATGGCCTTGAACCCGCACTGGGCATCACTGAACCGGGCAGCCATCAGGGAATGGAGCATCAGGTTGTAGCTGCGCGAAATGAACTCCCGCTTAGGCCCGCGGACAACGCGGGAGTTGCGGGTCAGGCGGGTGCCGATTGCCAGGTCCGAGTGCCCGGAAATCAGGGGTGCCAGCAACGGGGGCAGCGCCGCCAGGTCGGTGGAAAGGTCCACGTCCATGTAGGCCAGGACCGGAGACGGGGAAGCAAGCCACACTTTCCGCAGCGCATTCCCGCGGCCCTTCTCATCCAGGTGGACCACCGTCACCTCCGGGAACTCGCGGGCCAGCCGTTCGGCGATCTTCAGGGTTCCGTCCGTGCTGGCGTTGTCCGCCACGGTGATCCGGAAAGTATGCGGGAAGGTATCCAGCAGGTGCCCATGGAGCCTGCGGAGGCATTCCTCAAGGTCGCGCTCCTCGTTGAAGACGGGGACGGTGACGTCAAGGACGGGGACGGCGGTGCGCGTGTCCACGGGGGCGCGCCGTACGGCACGTCCCCGGGAAGGAAGGCCCGGCGGCGCCACCGCGGCGTCCTGCAGGGTTCCTGAAGTGGAGTCGGTGAGCGTCATGCATCAACAGTGGCTCCACCGTATTTGTGGGCTTTAGGCACAACCTGTGACGTGGCTGTGTAAGTCAGGGCGGCGTGGAACGCCAGTCAGGATGCGGCGGAGCCAGCGGCCGGAAGGCGGACCGCGAACTCGGTCCTGCCCGGTCGGGAGACCAGCTCAACGCTGCCGCCGTGGGCCATGACGATGGATTCGACAATGGACAGCCCCAGCCCGGACGATCCCTCGGAGCCGGACCGGGCGGTGTCGGCGCGGGTGAAGCGCGAGAAGATGCTGCCCTGGAATTCGGCCGGTATGCCGGGCCCGTCATCGGTGATGGTGACCACCACGCTTCCGTCGGCCGAGCGCATCACGCCGGTGGTCACGGTGGTCCCCGGCGGCGTGTGCTTCCGGGCGTTGGAGAGCAGGTTCGCCAGCACCTGGTGGAGTTGCGTGGTGTCCCCGCGGACGGTCACCGGCTCATCCGGCAACTGCAGCTGCCAGGTGTGGTCCGGGGCCATGACCTTCTCGTCGCTGACGGTTTCGACCACCAGCTGGGTCAGGTCCACGTCCGTGGTTTCGGTGGCCTTGCCTTCATCCAGCCTTGCCAGTAGCAGCAGGTCCTCCACCAGCGCGGTCATGCGCTCCGACTGGCTTTGGACGCGGCCCAGGGACTTTTGGCCGTCCTCGGTCAATGTTTCGGTCATCCGCATCAGTTCGGTGTAGCCGCGGATGGCGGTCAGCGGTGTCCTCAGCTCGTGGGAGGCATCTGCTACAAACTGGCGCACCTTCATCTCGCTGCGTTGCCGGGCTTCCAGCGCGCTGGAGACGTTCTCCAGCATCAGGTTCAGGGCGTGGCCCACACTGCCCACCTCCGTGGTGGGGTGCGCTGCGGAGGGCGGCACCCGCACCGCGAGCGCCACCTCACCGGCATCCAGGGGCAGCTTGGAAACCTTGGTGGCAACGTCGGACAGCTGTTCCAGCGGCCGCATGGTCCTGCGGATCAGGGCCGTGCCGGCCAGCCCGATCAGGACAAGGCCGCCCAGCGAGACCAGCACCATGGTCAGTACCAGTGAGGCCTCGGTGCTTTGCTTCATCGACAGCGGCAGTCCCGTGATCACCACATCGCCGTACGCGGTCTGCGTGGCCAGCACCCGGTAGTCGCCGTTGGACAGCCCGCGGTCCACCGGCAGGCCATCGTGGGGGAGTGCCTGCAGGGTGGCAACGTCGGAGGAGGTCAAGGATGTCCGCGTGAAGTCGGAGGAAAGGAAGCCAGCCTCCCTGCTAATCTGCCCGTTTACCACCCGGGCATTGAGCGTTCCCACGCTTTGGCCACGCGCGTCGAGGGGATCGGGGCGGCCTGAGGGGTTTCCTTCGGGCGGCCGGCCGCGGGACGCCAGCTTCAGCTGCGCATCCAGTTGGTTGGTGAGGACCACGTCCATCGAGGCATAGCTGGCCACGCCGATCGCGCTGGAGATGGCCACCAGGAGCACCATGGAGAGCAGGATCAGGCGGGTGCGGAGATGCCAGGTGGAGGGGTTGAACCAGGACCGGCCGGCGGGCCGGGGGACACCGGAAAGAGACACGCGTTTCCTTCGGCTAGTCTGCGGGCTTGATGACATAGCCCGCGCCGCGCACGGTGTGGATCATCGGCGGGTGGCTCGCTTCGATCTTCTTGCGCAGGTAGGAGATGTAAAGTTCCACAATGTTGGCCTGGCCGCCGAAATCGTAATCCCACACATGGTCCAGGATCTGGGCCTTGCTGACCACGCGCTTCGGGTTTTCCATCAGGTAGCGGAGTAGTTCGAACTGCGTGGCCGTCAGTTGGATGTCGTCCCCGGCGCGGGTGACTTCGCGGGTGTCCACGTTGAGGACAAGATCGCCCACCACCAGCTCGGCGGTGTCCATCGCGGCCACCCCGGAACGCTGTACCAGCCGGTGCAGGCGGAGCAGGACCTCCTCCATGCTGAAGGGTTTAGTGACGTAGTCGTCCCCGCCGGCGGCCAGCCCCACGATGCGGTCCTGGACATCGTCCTTGGCTGTCAGGAACAGCGCCGGCACCTCCGGCGCGAAGGCGCGGATCCTGCCCAGCAGCTCCACGCCGTCGAACCCCGGGAGCATCACATCAAGCACAAGCACGTCCGGGTGGAAGTCCTTGGCCAGTTTCACGGCCGTGGGTCCGTCGCCGGCCACGGCTACGGACCAGCCGGCCATGCGCAGGCCCATGCTCATCAGTTCCGACAGGCTGGGCTCGTCATCGACCACCAGGGCGCGGATGGGGGAACCGTCGGGGTGGGTTAGCTGGGGAAGGTTGTTGGTCATGGGGTGCGGGGGTGCCATGGGACAACTCTCCGATCTGTCGGTTAGCCGGTGCTTTGCCGTTGCTGTGTTCCAGCTGTGAGCTCCAGCCTAGCCACCTGTGGCTTGGGTGGGGTGGCGCCTTCCCGCGCGGCCCGGCCATGTCACAGGCAGGCTTGGCTCGCAGCACAGCCCCCGCACAGCTAAGCGGCAGAGCCTGTTGGGACAACAGCATCACCAACAGCTACGACCTCCTGGAGGAAGCCATGGATCAGCAAGACAATGCCTACCCGGGTGCAACTGGCGGAAACGGCCAGGGCCGCCCCGCCGGTGACGGCCGGGAGCAGAAGGACAAGCCCGAACCTGTCTGGGGTGGCGTCCCGGCCGGCCACGCCAGCCGGGCCTACGAACCTGTCGGCCAGGACCGATCCCCGGAGGAACGGCCCGCCCACGGGTGGGGCGCACCCGCCCCCGGTGCGCCATCAACAGGATGGGGAACGACGCCGGCGGCCGGCCACGCGGACAACGCCGCCAGCGGATGGGGCGCACCGCAGCACTACGCACCTGATGCTTCGCCCCGTCCAGGGACGGGGAGCTGGACCGGTAAGAAAAGCCTGCTGGTAGGCGGTGTTGCGGTGGTGGTGGGCGCTGCGGCCGGTGCCGGAGCTTACGCAGCGAGCAATGGGACCACTGCTGCCTCGAGCGTGAATGGCCAAGGCACGGGGTCTGCCGGCCAGTCCGGGCCCGGTGGACAAAGCGGCATGACCGGGCAGGGCGGCATGATGGGGCCGGGCGGCCAAAGCGGCGTGGACGGCAGCGGCGTGGCCGGTGGCATGAATGGAGGGATGGGCATGGATGGGGGCCCGGGCGGACTGGGCATGGGAGCGGCGGGTCTGAACGCCGCTGTCCACTCCGAATACGTCGTCCTCCAGGGCTCCAGCTACGTCACCATGGCGGGGCAGGCCGGCACTGTCACCGGGATCACGGGCACCTCCATGACAGTTAAGAGCGAGGACGGCTTTTCCCGGACGTATGCCGTGGGCTCCGACGTCAAGGTGGCCCAGGGCATGCGACAGCGCGGCAGCGCGTCCACCGGCAGTCCGCTCAGCTTTTCCAACGTGGCCACGGGGGCGAGCGTTCGGGTGACAGCCCTAAAGGACGGCGACACCTACACGGCGGAGACCATCCTGCTCGCAGCGTCCAGCACCTCGACCGCTCCCAGCTCCGGAACCAGCAGCAACTGACGGCGGCATTAAACACCGGCGTACCGTCCTGCCTTCGGAGCCGCGCACCCGTTCGCGGACAAAAAACCGGACGAAGGCGGGACGCGGGCTGGACACCGTTACGGCGATTCCACGTCAAACGGTTGAATTTCGGACGCATTCGGTAAACCGGATGTTCTCCGAATTTTATTCTGGAAAAACGGGGAGATGGGGGTGTTGGCGGGATAAGCGTTCAAATTCTTCCCCCCTTCCAAAATCGTGATCTACGGCACATTTCTCCGATTCGTCTCACAATGCGGACGATTCGGTCCATTGTTACTTGCAAGTTGGCATTGTTACGCTGCACACTTCAAATGTGAACAAGAACTCAACAGCACCTGCAGCCGCAGAATATTGGCCCAGCACATCCGCTGCTGCCGACATGCGCTGTTGTCGAATGCACGCCTGACCTTCCCACCCATCGAAGTTCTTAGGCATTCGCCCCCCAGCCCAGCGTCGGGCGCCCCTCCCCGGTCCGCGTGACGGGGTAGTCAGCATTCGAGCCGCGAA
>Ga0308170_10001458_pt1 | contig 22526 bp, 21 predicted proteins | sample PhyBR2_2_FD_202136 | JGI IMG/M metagenome (GOLD analysis project Ga0308170, IMG submission 202136) | Phyllosphere microbial communities from UC Gill Tract Community Farm, Albany, California, United States - DLSLSB.R2 | ecosystem: Host-associated > Plants > Phyllosphere > Unclassified | place...
TCTCGGTCGACCTCGGCGGCGCGCCGGGCGCCAACCGCATTGCCGTCGTGCCCGGGACCGGCGTCGGTGCGAGCGGGACCGGCCCTGGTTTCCTCGGCGCGAGCGCCGGTTCGGCGGCCTCGCACGACCCCTCCTTCTCGTCCTCCCACCCCGCGACGTCGAGCCCGACCCTCGCAGCGCCCATCCCGCCCTCGGCCGCAGCGACCGCGCCGTTCGCCGCCGCCCTCCACACCCAGCACCGGCACCGCCCCTCGTCCTCGTCGACGTCGTCGTCGCGCTCGCTCGTCTACCTCCCCGATGGCACCTCGCTCGACCTACCCGACTCGCCGACCGGCGTCCCCTCGCACACGTACGCCCACCCGCGCAACAACCCGCACCCGGCGTTCCCGCCCGCCGACAACGCGAGCGTGCTCACGCTCGCGAGCTCGTCGTTCGCGCCGAGCGTCATGAACAGCGGCGGCGCGAGCGTCGCCGGCGGCGACAAGGCGGGCGCAGCTGCGGCCGGCGCGCGCACGTCGTGGACGAGCGCGGGCGGCCTGCGCGCGTGGAGCACGCGCCAGGCGCGCTCGCTGCACGGCGGCGCGGGCGGCGGGAGCGGCGCCAAGTCGCTGCTCGGTGCGGCGCAGGGCGCCGAGGCCGACGAGGACGCGAGCGTGAGGGCGCTCGCGGGGAGCCGGCGCGCGAGCGACGAGAGCCTCGGGAGCAGGAGCACTTGGAGCGCCGTCGTCTCTGCGGGCGTCGGGCCGAGCGCAGGCGCCGGTGCGGGCAGCAGGCCGCGCGAGGGCAGCGTCAGGAGCCGCGCGCCGCTCGAGGATGGCGAGGCGGCATCGGGCGGCGCCGGCGGCGAGCGGGACCCGAAGGACCGCCGCGCGAGCCTGCGCACGCTCGAGACGGCGCCGTCGATCGTGCTCCCCGCCGGCGACCAGGACGTCCGCTTCGACGGCGACGACGTCGATCCTGCGGCCGCCGACGATGCGCTCGCGCAGACGCACACGCCCGAGGAGAAGGGCAAGAGCGTCGACGCAGCCGAGCACATCGGCGTCGCGCCTACGCTCGCCGAGACGGCGCAGACGTTCGGTCTCCCCGTCGGCGGCGACATCCTTGCTCCGCACGTCGAGCGCTCGTCGTCGTCGGACGGTGCGAGCGGCGCGGGCAAGGACAGCGGCGAGGCGGCGACCGAGGCGAGCACGCCTCGAGGGGAGAAGGGCGAGGGCGAGGCGTTCGGGCTTGGGTCGACGGAGGCGGAGGATGTCGGCAAGGAGGTGGCGGCGTGAGCAGTGGTGTAGTAGTCGGAGTGCCGTGCAGCGAGCGACGTTCCTATCTCTGCCCGCTCGAGAGCTGAACGTCGAGGACGAGAAACCCGCGGCTTCCCTCCAGCTTTTTTGCAGCAGTTGTAGCGGGCTCGTGAGTACGTACTGTGCAGCTAAGCAGCGACCGGCACCTGAAAGGCGAGGCTTTGAGCAGGCGCTTTCTCCCCTTGTCCGCAGCGAGGATCCGACGAGGAGAGCGCGACGCCAACACCTCCCGCCCGTCCACCCAGCTCGTCTAGGCTGCTGCCAGACTTGCTCGAGCTCTCCTGCGGTACCTGCACGCCGACCGTCAGCACCAGGCCGACGCAACCCGACAAACCGCCGCGAGGCTCCACCTCAGCCCGCTCTCGATCCTCCCTCGCCGCGTCGACAGCTTGTTGAGCGCGCAAGGGCAGCAGAAGGTCCGCAAGTAGCGCGCACGAGGCGCAGCTGAACAGCTCGAGCGTTCTAGGTCGTCCGTCGCAAGTCGCCCTCATCTCCATTCGCTCAACCCCGGGTGCGTCCTTTCGTCTTCCACGGCCGCGAGAGCTCCCTGGAGTCTCGAGCTGACGCCTACAGCCCACAGCTCATCCTCAAGACGCGCTCCACGCCACAGCGCCGCGGTCTCGCCAACTCCCCCTCCCACCTCGCCCTCTCCCTCCTCTCCTCCTTCCCTCCTGTCCATCATGTCCAACTCGCCCTCAAACAACATCAAGGTCGTCTGCCGCTTCCGTCCGCCCAATGCGGTCGAGCTGCGCGAGACGGGCGGCGAGAGCATCGTCCAGATCAGCGAGGACGGGACCAACGTCAAGTTACGCTCGCAGGAGAACATGCGCGGCGCCGAGGCCGACGGCTTCACGTTCGACCGCGTCTTCCAGATGAGCACGCCGCAAGAGGAGGTGTTCGAGTTCGGCGTCAAGGGCATCGTCGACGGTGCGTCCCAAGTTGCCTCCTCCTCGTCGCCCTCACCCTTGCTGACCTTCCGCTCCCCCTCGTACGCAGACGTGCTCAACGGCTACAACGGCACCGTCTTCGCATATGGGCAAAGCGGGTCGGGCAAAACTCACACGATGATGGTGCGTTCGTCTCTCTCGAAGCGCGGCGGCGATGCGCAGGCGTTGCCCGCTGTGGAACGGTCCGCCGCGGGCGCGTCAGGGCTGTACACGCTTCGGCACCTTTCCACGTCCCCCCTCTGACCCTCTCGCCGTGCTCGCAGGGCCCAAGCATCGACGACTCGCAGTTGAAGGGCATCATTCCGCGCATCGCCGAGCAGATCTTCTCGTCCATCATGTCGTCGCCGGCCAACCTCGAGTACCTCGTCAAGGTGTCGTACATGGAGATCTACATGGAGCGCATCCGTGACCTGCTCGCCCGTGCGTCGCTCGTTCCTTCCCGCCGTCGCCACCGCCGCCGAGGTCTCCGAGCTGACCCTTGACAACTGCCCGCAGCCGAGAACGACAACCTGCCCGTGCACGAGGACAAGCAGCGCGGCGTCTACGTGAAGAACCTGTCCGACTTCTACGTCAGCAATTCGGACGAGGTGTACGAGGTCATGCGCCAGGGTGGATCTGCGCGCGCCGTCGCTTCGACCGGTCCGTCCCCTCTCGCTGCGAGCGCCTGCACTCTCTCGTCGCTGCTTTCTGACGACGAACCACCCACTGCTCGCAGGTATGAACGCCGAGTCGTCGCGCTCGCACTCGATCTTCGTCATCACCGTCCAGGCGCGCAACACCGAGACCGGCACCCAGAAGACGGGCTCGCTCTTCCTCGTCGACCTCGCCGGGTCCGAGAAGATCGGCAAGACTGGTGCGACGGGGCAGACGCTCGAGGAGGCCAAGAAGATCAACAAGAGCTTGAGTGCGCTCGGCCTGGTCATCAACGCTCTCACCGACGGCAAGGTGCGTCGTCATCTCTCTTCTCGCAGCCGCAATGAGCTCTCGCTGATGCCGAGTCCCTCTCACACAGTCGGCCCACATCCCCTACCGCGACTCGAAGCTCACGCGCATCCTGCAAGAGTCGCTCGGCGGCAATTCGCGCACGACCCTCATCATCAACTGCTCGCCGTCGCTCTACAACGAGACCGAGACGCTCTCGACCCTGCGCTTCGGCATGCGCGCCAAGTCGATCAAGAACAAGGCCCGGGTCAACGCCGAGCTGTCGCCCGCCGAGCTCAAGGCGCTCCTCAAGCGCGCTCAGCGCGACCAGGCCAACTCGGGCGCCTACATCGGGCTCCTCGAGCAGGAGGTCGCCGTCTGGCGCGAGGGCGGCACGGTCGACAAGGAGCAGTGGGCCTCGATGGAGCGGGCGCTCGGGCTCGGCGAGGGCGAGCTCGAGAAGCTCGCGGCGGGAGGAGCGTCGGCGGCCAAGTTGAAGGCGCAGCCGAGGGCGCCGGCGCTCGACCGGGTTTCCGAGGGCGGCGAGAGCCGGCCCGAGACGCCGACGAGCACGATGGGCGGCGACGAGCGCGAGGAGTTCATCAAGCGGCAGAACGAGATGGAGGACCAGATCGCCAAGACGGTGCGTCGTCGCACTCGCTCAGCCGTCCTCCTCACCCTTCCTCGCTCCCCTCACTGACTCCCTCTCTTGACATCGTCCGCAGGAGTCGCAGCTGTCGTCGCAGGACAAGCTCATCCGCGAGCTGCGCGAGGAGCTCTCGTCGCTCAAGGAGTCCGAGTCGTTGGCGTCGAGCGAGAACAAGGCCATGAACGGCGAGCTCGCCGACCTGCGCCTGCAGCTTGAGCGCATTCGGTACGACAGCAAGGAGGCGCAGATCACGACCGACTCGCTCAAGGAGCAGAACGGCGAGCTCGAGCGAGAGCTCGAGGAGCTTCGAGTGCGTCTCTCTTTCTCTTCCTCTCTCCCTCCCTGACCTCGACGTACAACCTTTCCTGATGCACCTTCTGCGCCCGCAGCGAGCGCTCGCCGACGCCAAGTCGACGCAGAAGTCGGCCGACCAGGAGGGCAAGGACAAGAAGAAGGCCGAGCGCATGGCGGCCATGATGGCAGGACTCGCTGCGGTGCGTCCGACGTTCCCTCTCGCCGTGCGACTCGATCAAGGTCCCCTGCGCTCGTACTGATGCTCTTGACGTCGCGCAGGGAGGTCTCTCGGAGAAGGAGGCCGACATCCGGGCGTCTCTCGCTCGCCTCGACGAGGCCGCCCACTCGGACAAGCCGCTCTCGCCCGACGACCTGTCGACGCTGCGTCGGCAACTCGAGGACTCGTCCATCTCGCTGCGCGAGCACCAGGACCGCGCCAAGCAGGTCACCGAGGAGAACGAGATGCTCACCCGCAGGCGGGACGAGCTGGAGACGAGGCTGTCGACGCTCGAGCAGGAGTACGAGGAGCTTCTCGGTGCGTCCTTGTCTCTCTCTTATACACACGACGTCGAGACCGGCCTGTTGACCTCGTTGCTGCATGCACGCAGACAAGACGGTCGCCGACGAGGAGCGGGACGACGCAGCCAACGTGCAGGACATCCGGGTGCGCCGCTCTTCCTCTCCTTCCCCCTTCTTGGCTCACCATCGCTCCTGTAGCGCACACTGACGCGCCGTGTCGCCTCCCCACCTGCAGATCAAGCTCGAGGCGCAGTACGCCATGAAGCTCGAGGCCGCTCTGAACGACGGCAGCGACCTCAAGCAGCAGCTCGTCCTCAAGAACTCGGAGCTCAAGCACGTCAACGACGCGCTGGAGCAGGTCCGCACCGCCAACGCCGAGCTTGAGGTGCGTCCTCTTCCATTCACTCCACGCTCGCACGGACCCCTCGCGACTAACGGTTTTGGCGTTTGCAGCGGGCGTTCAAGATCACGACGGCAAGTATCGAGGGCGGCAAGAACCTCGAGGAGGCGGCCAAGGACATGGAGCGGCAGCACAAGGCCGTCGCGCAGCAGCTCGCCGACTTTGACGCCATGAAGAAGAGCCTCATGCGCGACCTGCAGGACCGCTGCGAGAAGGTGCGTCACCGTTCCTTCTTCCTCCTCCTGTTCGACTCCCTCCCGACACGCAGGCTGACGGTCGCCGCTCCCTGCAGGTCGTCGAGCTCGAGATCTCGCTCGACGAGGCGCGCGAGAACTACCGCAACTTGGCCAAGAACTCGAACAGCAAGGCGCAGCAGCGCAAGATGGACTTCCTCACGCGCAATCTCGACCAACTCACGCTCGTGCAGAAGCAGGTGCGTCCCTCTCAGTGTCCTCGTCGTCTCTCGCAGGCGCTCACCGTTGACTCATCGCTCTCTCGCCCTGCAGCTCGTCGATCAGAACACGACGCTCAAGCGCGACACCGCCCTCGCCGAGCGCAAGCTCATCGCGCGCAACGAGCGTATCCAGAACCTCGAGGCGCTGCTGCAGGACGCCAACGAGAAGGTCAACCAGCAGAACGCCAAGTTCGAGGCGCGGCTCCAGGCCGTCAAGGAGCGCCTCGACCAAGCACGAGGTGCGTCTCGATGTTGTTCTCTCTCATACTCGTGCTGCCTGCGCGCCGAGCGAGCGGCGCCGACAACGTGACGTACTGACGCTGCGACCTGCCCACCTCGCAGCGCAGAACCAGCCCGCCGTCACCTCGAGCCTCAACTTTGGTCGCATCGCCAAGCCTCTGCGAGGCGGTGGAGGCGACGTCGAGCCAGTGTGCGTCCCTGCGTGTCCACTTGTCTTCACGCCCGGAGCTGATCCGCGTCCTCGCCCTCTCTCCCCTCACCTCCTGCAGCGCCGGCGCCGACCGCCGCACGTCGGGCTTCTTCTCTCGCTTCGGCTCCGCCACGCGATAGAGCAAAGCCTCTGCAGGCCCTTCCACCTCGCTCTGGTGCACTGTGCGTCATGCACGAGCGGCGCCTCCGTCCTCCTCGTCCTCCCTGTCTGTTCCTTCCCACCTCCCTCGCAGCGCTCTGTATACCCCTTCCCTCTCGCACTTCTTCGTCGTTCCAACCTGCCAATGCCAAGTACCTGTTCTCGTCTTCTTGAGCCTTGCGAGCAGTGAGAGCGCTCCTTGTCGCGCTGGACCTGGTCGCTCGTCGACTCGGGAGCAGCGCCTCGCGCGGCCTCAACTTGTGCCGGGCTTTCTGAACAGCGCAATCAGCTGAGATTGATCTCTGCTAGCTATCTGACGCGTCAGACCTGCTGGAGAGCCTGTGCTCGGCCGCGACGGAGTCCTCATCAGCTCCTCCTGCTCCTTCCTTGCTCACGTCTCGCCGCCTGGACCGAAGCAGCTGCGACCGCTCTCAGACCGCTCTCAGCATGCTTGTACAGCTCTCGGTCAATTACCCGGGCGCACAGGACCTCGGACAGTGTCGCGGCTTCGTGCTCGCGCCTCCCAGCGCGCTCGGCCCAGCCGGCGATGCGCTCGTCGGCGCTGTGCGACGAGCCGCCGAGCACGTCGTCGACAAGTGGATCCTGCTGCGCGGTGTTCCGGTCCGGCAAGTAGAGGTGCGTCTTCCGCTCTCCTTCGTCTTCCTCCTCCGAGCGCGGCTGCTTACATTTCGGCTCCGCTCGCAGAGCCGCACATGGGTCATCGATACCGACATGCACGCTCGACCGGCCTCGGGCGAGCTACCGCGCCTGGCGTACTGCCGCTTCGTCGCGGCGCCGCTCGACCTCAGCTCGACCTTCGCGCTCCAGCTCTCCCACCAGGGCTTGTTCGTCGTCGCGAGCGCACGCGAGCTCGATGGGACGCTCTCATCAACGGCATCAAGGAGCTCGACCGGCGAGCGAGGTCACGACGGGCCCCGCAGAAGGAGCTCGAGCGCGAGGTCCGTGCGCGCGAGGTCCGTGCGGGCGAGGTGGTTCAGGACGAGCGGACTCGTTTTCTCTTCTCTCTGCGGCGCTCTCGTTACAGTAGACACGTGCACTGCCATCTTTGTTGCAAGTTGCGTGACCGAGAGGTCGAGAGAGAGACGTCGTACAGCCAGGGAGAGAGGGAAGGGAGGAGGGGAGAGAGAAACGGACGAGGAGGAACACAGGCGGGGCGTACAGGGTGCGGTGAGAAAGGGACGCCGCGTATCGCTCAGAGGAAGATGGGGAGGACGTCCTCGCGCGAGAAGGGCGCTGCGCACGCCGGGCACTTGCGCTGGCGGTTGGCGAGGCGGGCGTCGGCGCACTCGCGGCAGAAGGTGTGGCCGCAGCGAGAGAGGGCGACCTGCTTGAAGCGGATGTTGCACGTCGAGCATCGGAGCATGCGCTGCAAGAGGTGAAGAGGGGTCAGGAGCTGAGCTCGAAGGCGTGACGAGGTCGATCGAGAGAGGGAAAGAGAGCGAGAGGGACGCACCATCAGGTCGTTGTTGTACTTCTTGAGCTCGCGCACCTCGGCGGGGTCGGTCGAGCCGCTCGAAGAAGCTGCAGCCGAGGTCACCTTGGCCTGCGCCTGCTGCAGCTGGCGCTGCGACTTGGAGAGCTGCTCCTCGACGACCGACTTGGCGCGAGCGGCGTTCTCGGCCTCGTTGATGCGGTCGTTCAGGCGCGAGGTGAGCTGCAGGAGGGGACGACGGTCAGCATGAGGCAAGGGCTCGACTAGAAGAGGGAGAAAGATGACGCACCTCGGCAACCTGGAGCGTCGTCTGCTCGCTGCGCAGCTGCAGCTCGGCGTTCTTGCGCTTGAACTCCGAGTTTTGCTCCTGCCACGCGCGGACGGTGTTCTGGTGCATGCTGATCTCCTTCTCGGCGTGTGTCTGCAGGGTCGAGCGCCTGTGTCAGTGCTGCACGACGAGGTCTGGTTCCGGGACGGTGGGGGAGCGGCAGACGCACGAGTTGGTGACCCAGAGCACGCTGCACCTCGGCCTGCGACTCGATCTTCTGCTGCTGCTTCTCGGCGAGCTTCTGCAGGACGGCCGCCTCGCCGCTCAGCGCGTCCTTCTGCCGCATCGTCGTGAAGTAGCGATTGTCGGCTTTGGCTTTCTGTCGACGAGGAGGACGGCGTGGTCAGCTCACGCTCGTGCAGAGCATGCAGAACAACATGAGCGAGAGAGAAAGAGGGACGCACGTCGGCGCTGAGACGCTGGACCTTGTCCTCGAGGGCGGCGAGGTTGAAGACCTTGGACGCGTTCTGCTCGTCGAGCGACTGCCACGCCGCCGAGAGTCGGTCGATCTCGCCGTAGAGCATGTTCGAGGCCTGCAGGAAGACGCAGAGTGAGCGAGAGTCGCAGAGGGAAAGGGTGGGAGGAGAAAAAGGGGACGCACCGCCTCCTGGCCCTTGACCTGCGCCTGGGCGACCTTGAGCTCGCGCTGCTTCTCCTCGAGACGCTCGGCCATCTCCTTGACGTCGGCCCTCCCGCCCGGGCCGAGGAGCGCCTCGAGACGCTCGACGCGCTGCCGCGCCTCGGCGAGGTCGGCCCGTGCGCGCGTCTCGCTGTCGATGAGCTGCTGCGCCGACGGCGCCGGCATGCCGCCGTCCTGCGCCGCGTAGTCGTTGAGCTGGTCGCGCAGGGCGAGGAGGAGGCCCTCGGCCTTCTTGAGCCGCGCCGACAGGTCGCCCACGACGTCGTCCTCGCCAACCTCGACCTCGCCCTCCTCCATCTCGTCGTCGCCGCCCGCCTCTGCCGCCGCCGCCTCGCGCTCGGCCTTGGCGTCGGCCTCGCGCACCCGGAGATCGACGCCCTCGACGTCGCCGCGGTCGGCCGCCTTGCCGATGCGGACGCGGCGCAGCTCGGACTCGTACGCCTGGAGGCGCGACTTGCGCGCCTGGGCGAGCGTCTTGAGCTCGTCGAGCGCGCGCAGCTTGTCCGTCTCCTTGGCGCGCAGCTCGGACGTCTCGGCCTTGAGCTCGTCGCGCGCGGCGCGCAGGCGGGCGAGGTCCGACTCGTGCGCCGAGAGCCGGGTCTGCAGGTCGACGACTTGCTCGGACGCCTCGCGCTGCATGACACGGAACGGGATCCCAGCGTCAGTGGGCGCTCGAGAAGGAGAGGTACTGAGGGAGGGAGAGGCGAAAGAGGGGACGTACAACGGCGCTCTCCCTGAACGACTCCATCCCCTCGCGCAGGTCGTCCGCCTCCTTGGCCGCACGCTCGGCGTCGCCCTTCTGCGTCGCGTACTCGGACGCGAGGTACTGGACGTGCTGCTGCATGGCGCGGAAGAGCGGCGTCTCGGCGACGAGGTCTTCAGGAAGGTCGACGAGCTGCGAGCAGGACGGTGAGTCAGCCGAGAGCGCTCGCTGTGCCGCACGAGCACTACGTGCAGGGGCAGAGAGGCATGGTAAGAGGGACGGTGCTCGACGCACCTTGCCCCTCAGCTTGTCCAACTCGAACTTGAGCCCGACCCGCTCCTGCCGCATCTCCTCGAGCTCCTCCGCCCGCTTCTCGACAACGCTCCTCAACTCGTCCAGCTCCTCGCTCCGATCACCCTCGCCCAGCGCGCCCGCCAAGTGCCCCGTATCGGACGCCGAGCCCGCCGCCCCACCCGCACCCGACGACTCGCCCTTCGTGAGCCCGTTCGGGAGCGGACTCGCGCCCGCCGACGCGTGCTGCGGCGTCACGCTGCCCGTCGCCGCCTGCGCCGCACCGCGCAACGCCGCGCTCGCCGCGCGAGGGTCGGCGCGCCCCTCGAGCGCGGCGACGGTCGCGCTCTGGAAGCGGTCGAACTTGCGCTCGGCGCGGACGAGGGCGGCGTGCGCCGCCTCGAGCTGGTCGAGGACGTCGTCGTGCTCTTGGCGGAGGACGCGCAGAGCCTCGCGCGACTGAGCCGACTCGGCGAGGAGGGCGCGGCACTTGGTCGAGAGGTCGTCGGCGGTCGAGGAGGAGGTGGTGGAGGAAGGGTGGAGGGCCTGGAGCCGGCCGAGGAGCGCCTTGGTCGCCGCGCTGCGGTGCGCGAGGAGCGCATCGAGCGCCTCGTCGTCGAGCGCGGCGACGCCCGTCAAGGGCGGGCTCGCGGCGCGGTCGCGCTCGTCACTCGCCGAGGCGGACGACGACGAGGTCGAGGGCAGGATGAGGTCGGCCTCGCCGACGAGGGCGGTCCAGGCGAGTTCGACGCGCGAGAGGCGCACCTCGTAGGCGGTGCGCTGCGAGCGCAGGGTCGAGGCGTCGGCGAGAGCGCGGTGGAGCTGCCGCTTGTACGAGAGCATCTCGCGGTAGATGGCCTCCTTGCGGAACGACTGCGAGCGACGGGCGTGTGTCAGTGAGTGCCCTCAGACGCATCCCTACGCACCTCTGCTCGACTGCAGCAGTCGAGCGCGAGCTGCGAGGTGGAGCTGGCGACGCGCTGAGAGACGGAAGTGAGACGACGCACCTCGAGCTTGCGGTCCTCCTCGGGCATGTCGTCCTCGTCTTCATCTTGCTCGTGCTTGATCTTGGGGTCGTCCTCGAGCTTTGCGCGCTTCGAGGGCGGCGGCGCGTCGTCGACGAGCGTCACGCGCTTGCGGTCGCTCTGCGAGGGGAGCGGCGGCGTGCCCGAGCTCGCGGGGCGAGCGGGTAGGGACCCATTCATCGTGCGAGTGGACGACGCGCCTCGGGCGTGCTCGTGCGGTGCTGGCGGGGTCGGGGAGAGCGACGAGGAGGAGGGCGGGGTGGAGCCAGAACGAGGACGGCCTGCGCGATGATGCTGCTTGGCGTGGCGAGGTGTTGGAGCGTGCTTGAGCGCGCTGGTGACCCTGCTGGAGCGTCCAAAGGAGCTGACGGCGAGGAGATGGAGGAGGTCGGCAGCAGAGCTTCACGCGGCTCGCTCTCTCCTCGTTGTCGCGCTCGACTCGGCTGAGCGAGCTGCATTAGCTGTGTACGAGCACGCTAGGCCATGCTGCCGCCGGCCACCCGATCCTCAGCTCGCCCCGACCTCGACTCGCTCCCCCCTCCTCCTCGGCCCGCATCAACACTCTCCGCCCGCCCTCGCACAACCTCCTGCAGGCTCGAGGGCCTGCTCAATTGCTCGACATACGACACGCATCGAGCATGGCGCGCAGAACTTGCTCATGCAGGCGACGGCGCCGTCTCGTCCCGGTCACGCTCTCTCGCTCACCTGCTTGACCTCCCTCCTCGAGCGCGCAAGGGCTGTGCAGCTCTTCCTGCGTCATACGTCATGCTCGGCTGCTCATGACGAGCCGCAGGACGAGCCCCGCGCGGCGCGCTGTGGTCGTGCGACTCGGCTTGGGCGTGCCAGCTCGAGGGCATCGGGCCCGCCGAGAGCCTCGGTGGTCGACCGACGCTCCACAGGAACTGCGTCGACCGTCGACGGCAACCTCGTTCACCCTGACGCGAGCTGGCGGGCTGCGCAGGGCCGAGAGCGAGCGCGAGGCGGCCGAGGAAGGAGAACCCCTGCGGCTCGACGGCTGCAGCGGTGGGTCGAGCGGGTGCTCGAGACGTGCAGCACGTAGCTTGAGCAGTGCTGTCGGTCGCTGCAGCGGTGCAGGCGCTCGGCGTTGCCCCCCTGTAGTGTGAGCGCTGCTCGCGAGCGAGGGCGGACGGGTCCGAGCGAGTGCGCCCCTTGTCTCGCCCTTCAGAGAGCGGCGAGCCCAGTCCGATAGGTGCAAGCTTATTCTGTGACGAGCTTGACATGGTACGGGCAGAGCTTTGTGCGCGAGGAAAGCAGAGTCAAGCCGGAGTTGGCGGCCGCGGCGAGGCCGGCGGAGGAGGAAGCTGAGCAAGAGGAGAGCCGCCTCGCCCCCGCTCTTGCACCACTCGCTGCTGCTTGCGCTTACCGCCAGCCAGCACAGCACAGCTCTCCGCCGCCGGCCGCACCTTCAGCGACCCGCCCGCGCCACAGCACCCTCGACCGCCGCCTCGCCTCGTCGAGAAAGCGACTCGACCTCGTCCAGCCGCACCCGCTCAGTGTGAACTGCAGCTCGCACCTCGACAGCACAGCCAGCACCTCGACAGGACTTTCCGCCGTCCCGCAGCCCTCCACCTCGAGCGCCCACCTCTCGACCTCCCCCTCCCTCATCCTCATCTCTCTCGCCTTCCGCGACCTCGCTCGCCAACCGTGCCCATCATGAGCGCGCCGAAGCCGACCAACCCGGACGCCAAGTTCCCTCAGCACGACCCGACTGCCTCGTTCTCTTTCCCCAAGGAGGAGGGCAAGACTCTCGAGTGCGTCCCCCCTCCTCTCTCCGCTCTAGCGCAGGCGTCTTGCTGACTCCAGCCTTCTGCTTACAGCTATTGGAAGGAGATCGACGCCGTACGTCCTCTGGCTCTTCCTGCTCATCGGCGAGGTTCATTCCGCTCACGGCTGACCCCTCTCCTCCGTCCTCCCTCACCATTCCCCCTCGCCACCTCGACATCCCCTGCGCGCAATCTCTTCTCGCACACAGTTCCGCACGAGCGTGCAGCAGAGTGCCGACGAGAAGCGCCCGATCTACAACTTGTGCGTCGCTCGCCGTCCCTTCAACCCGCTGCAGCCGTTCTGACGCTTCCCCTGCCCGCAGCTACGACGGGCCGCCTTTCGCAACTGGCCTACCGCATCATGGACACTTGTTGATGTCGAGCGTAAAGTTCGGGCTTCCGTATTGTACTCTGCGCATGGCGTGAGCTACTGCTGACCCTCCCTCGCCCGCCCGCAGGGACGTCGTCACCCGGTTCGCCCACTCGAACGGCTACCACGTCGAGCGCCGCTTCGGCTGGGACACGCACGGTCTCCCCGTCGAGCACGAGATCGACAAGAAGCTCGGCATCACGTCCAAGGCCGACGTCATGGCCATGGGCATCGACAAGTACAACGCCGAGTGCCGCGCCATCGTCATGCGCTACTCGAGCGAGTGGCGCTCGACCGTCGAGCGCCTCGGCCGGTGGATCGACTTCGACAACGACTACAAGACGCTCAACTCGTCGTTCATGGAGTCGGTCTGGTGGGTGTTCGGCGAGCTGTGGAAGAAGGACCTCGTCTACCGCGGCCTCAAGGTCATGCCCTACACGACCGGCTGCACGACGCCGCTCTCCAACTTCGAGGCCGGCCAGGCCTACAAGGACGTCCAGGACCCGGCTGGTGCGTCCCCTCTCGCTCCCTGGGCCGTCTCGTCCCCGAAGAGGAGGCTCGAGCGCTGACCCTCCTCTACCCCCTCCTCCTCCTCTCGCGCGCAGTCACCGTCGCCTTCACGCTCGTCGACGACCCGACGACGTCCTTCCTCGCCTGGACGACGACGCCCTGGACCCTCCCCTCGAACCTCGGCCTGTGCGTCCACCCCGACTTCACCTACCTCAAGATCCACGACACCGAGCGCGACGTCAACTTCATCCTGTGCGACAAGCTCCTCGGCACGCTCTACCGCGACGCCGCAAAGGCCAAGAAGGAGAAGAAGTACACCGTCGTCGAGTCGTACAAGGGCAAGGACCTCGTCGGCCAGAAGTACGAGCCGCTCTTCCCCTACTTCAAGGAGAAGGTGCGTCTCTCCTCTTCTTCATCCTCCTCCTCTCGCTGCATGCGTTCGAGACCCTGACGAGTCGACCCTGCGCGCAGTTCGAGGGCCGTGCGTTCCGCGTCGTCTCGGACACGTACGTGACCGACACGTCCGGCACGGGCATCGTCCACCAGGCGCCGGCGTTCGGTGACGACGACCACCGCATCGCCGTCGCCAACGGCATCGTCGCGCGCGAGGAGATGCCGCCGTGCCCGATCGACGAGAAGGGCGTCTACACGGACGAGGTGACCGACTTCAAGGGCCTCTACGTCAAGGTGCGCTCGCTCTCTCTCCTCGCTCTCTCTCGATGACGCCGACCGAGCACTGACGCACCTGTGAGCCTGCAGGACGCCGACAAGGTCATCGTCAAGTACCTTAAGAACAACGGCAAGATGATCGTCGCGACGACGCTCACCCACTCGTACCCCTTCTGCTGGCGGTGCGTCCCCCCTCTCCCTCGCCCTGCCGCCTCTCGTTCGACCTCGACTGACTCTCTCCCTCCTCTCTTGCAGCTCGGGCACGCCCCTCATCTACCGCGCCATCCCCGTCTGGTTCGTGCGCGTCCAGGCCCACCAGGACAAGCTCGTCAAGAACAACCAGGCGACGCGCTGGGTCCCGGCCTCGGTCGGCGAGAACCGGTTCCAGAACTGGCTCGAGAACGCGCGCGACTGGAACGTCAGCCGCAACCGGTACTGGGGCACGCCCCTGCCGCTCTGGGCGAGCGAGGACTACGAGGAGGTGCGCTCGAGCCTCTCCTCCCTCCCTCTCACCTCGCTCGCGCTCCACCTCTCTCGCTTCGAGAGCTGACTCGAGCACCCTCCTCGCACGCACACAGATCGTCTGCATCTCGTCGGTCGCCGAGCTCGAGGAGCTGTCGGGCGTCACGGGCATCACCGACCTCCACCGCGACAAGATCGACCACATCACGATCCCGAGCAAGAAGGGCAAGGGCGACCTCAAGCGCGTCGAGGAGGTCTTTGACTGCTGGTTCGAGTCGGGCAGGTGCGTCGTCCCTGTCTCTGCGTGCTCGTCGTCGTCGTCGTCGACGATAGCTCGAGGCTGACTCGCTCGTCGACTCGCTCTCGCTCTCGCAGCATGCCCTACGCCCAGGTCCACTACCCGTTCGAGAACAAGGAGCAGTTCGAGCAGTCGTTCCCGGCCGACTTCATCTCCGAGGCGATGGACCAGACGCGCGGCTGGTTCTACACGCTCCTCGTGCTGGCGACGCACCTCTTCGACACGGCGCCGTGGAAGAACCTCATCGTGTGCGGCCACGTCCTCGCCGCCGACGGCAAGAAGATGTCCAAGTCGCTGCGCAACTACCCGGACCCCAACATGATCCTCGACAAGTACGGCGCCGACGCGCTGCGCCTCTTCCTCATCAACTCGCCCGTCGTGCGCGGCGACTCGCTCCGGTTCAAGGAGGAGGGCGTCAAGGACGTCATCTCGCATGTTCTCCTTCCGCTCCTCAACTCGTTCCGGTTCTTCCTCGGCCAGGCCGCCCTCCTCAAGAAGGACCAGGGCGTCGACTTCAAGTACGACCCGAAGAGCTTGGGGAGCTCGAACGTCATGGACCGGTGGATCCTCGCGCGGTGCCAGACGCTCATCAAGAACGTCAAGACCGAGATGGAGGGTGCGTCGTCCTCTCTCTCCTTCCTCTTCGTCGTCGTCGCCGTCGTCGCGCTCGTCTCGCTCTCCCTCGCTGACTCGGCTCCCTTCTCGCAGCGTACCGCCTGTACACGGTCGTCGCCCAGATGCTCACGCTCATCGACGAGCTCACCAACTGGTACATCCGGTTCAACCGCCGCCGGCTCAAGGGCGAGAACGGCCTCGAGGACACGACGCACGCGCTCAACACGCTGTTCGAGACGCTCTTCACCCTCGTCCGCACCCTGTCGTGCTTCACGCCGTTCATCACCGAGCACATCTACCAGGGCCTGCGCCCCTTCTTCCCCGTCGACGAGGCGTCGCTCGAGGTCGGGTCGGACCTGCGGTCGCTCCACTTCCTGTCGTTCCCCAAGGCGCGCGACGAGTACTTCGACCCGGTCATCGAGCGCCAGGTGTCGCGCCTGCAGGCCGTCATCGAGCTCGGGCGCACGGTGCGCGAGCGCATGGTGGTGCCGCTCAAGACGCCGCTCGCCGAGCTCGTCGTGTTCCACCCGAGCCAGGAGTACCTCGACGACGTCGCGTCGCTCCTGCCGTACGTCGAGCAGGAGCTCAACGTGCGCTCGGTCGTGCTCACGTCGGACGAGGAGCGCTGCGGCGTCAAGTTCCGCGCCGACGCCGACTACGCCGTCCTCGGCCGCAAGCTCCGCAAGGACCTCGCGCGCGTCAAGAAGGCGCTCCCCGGCGTCTCGAGCGACGACGTCAAGCAGTACCTCGCGACGGGCAAGATCACGGTCGACGGCGTCGAGCTCGTCGAGGGCGACCTCGCCGCGACGCGGTACGTCGAGCTGCCCGCCCGGGTCGAGGGCGGCCCGCACTACGAGTCCAACACGGACAGCGACGTCGTCGTCCTCCTCGACGTGCTCAAGCGGCCCGAGCTCGAGCAGGAGGGCACGGCGCGCGAGGTCGTCAACCGCGTGCAGCGCCTGCGCAAGAAGGCCGGCCTCGTCGCGACCGACGACATCGACGTCTACTTCTCGTTCGCCGAGGGCCTCGGCAACGAGCTCGAGGCCATCATCCTCGCGAGCGGCGACGTGATCGGCAAGACGCTCAAGCGCGCGCCGCGGCCGCGCCGCGAGTGGGACGGCCAGCGCGAGGTCGTCATCGAGGAGGAGCAGGAGGTCGGCGACGACAAGATCGTCCTCACGCTCGTGCGCGCGTAGACGGCGCACCCCGCTCTCCCTCCCTCCCTTCCTGTCTTTCCCTCGCTCTCTTAGGTCCTCGTCCTCGTCTTCACCTGCAAAAGCACCTTCCCCGGTTCTCTCGGTCCTTCTCCTTCTCGCTCACGCCGACCGATCTGCACCAAGCTCCAGGGAGGGAGCGAGCTCGCCGAACAGAGCGCACGCAGAGCAGGGCAACCGTGAACAGCGTGAGCAGCGACAGCAGCGAGAGGCTCCTTCACCTCGCTCGCTCGGACCTCCTCGAGCGCGCGCAGCTGGATCACGTCCTGAACGTCAAGTCGCACTCGCACTGCACTGCACCGACGAGCTACAGCCTCGCTGCACCGATCCTCGTCGCCGCTCAGCCCCAGATGTCGCTGAACCCGCCGTTCGTCGAGCCTGCTCCTGCTCCCGCTCCACCCGCCCCGCCGCCGCTCGACGACCCCCAGATGTCGGCGCCGTACCCGCCCATGCCGCCCGCCGTACCTGCGCTACTCTTCGACGCCGAGGTCGGCGACGTAAAGGCGCCAAACTCGGCGAACGGGTCCGCCGCTCCTCCTCCCCCTGCTCCTCCCGCGCCGCCCGCCGCCGCGCCCCAGATCCCTCCCCCTGCACCGCCGCCGCTCGCCGCCGCCGCCGAAGGGGCAGCAGCAGCAGCAGCCGCCGCCGGCGCGCCCCACAGGTCCGTCTGCCCGCCCGCCGCCGCGCCGCCCGAGGGCGCCGACGAAAAGTCGCCGAACCCGCCCGACGCCGAGGCCGAGGGCGTCAGGCCTCGCTGCGCAGCGGGCGCGCCCCAGCCTGCGTCGAACCCTGCGCTCGGGATGGGCGGTGCCGGCGCCGACGGCGCCGACGAGCCGAACGACAGGCCGGCGAGGCCGCCGCTCAGGCCGCCGAGCGAGCCCTGCTGGGCGTGCTGCTGCTGCTGCTGCGGCGGCGGGGCGGCGCGGACGGGGGCGGCGTTGAAGAGCGAGAGGATGTCGGCCTTGGGGTCGCGCTTGGGCTGCTGCTGAGGCTGAGGGGCGGGCGAGGCGGCGTTGGACGGCGGGCGGGGCCCGGCCGCCGCCGACGAGGGCGCAGGTGCGTCAAAGTCGAGGTCGAACAGGCTCGGCTCGGCCTTGCGCGGTGCGGGTGCGGCGGGTGCGGCGGTGCGGGACGAGGTGCGCGACGAGGCGGAGGTGGGCGCGGCGAGGAGGTCGACCGAGGTGGTCGGGGCGGCTTTGCGCGCGCGGCCGGGGGCGGGGGTCGAGGTGGACGAGGGTGGAGCGGACGAGGCGGGCGAGGAGGACGAGGTGGTGCGCTGCGGGCGTGAGGACGAGGGTCAGTCCTGGGTCGACGTGCGCGATGAGGAGGAGGGAGAGGGACGCACGTCGTCGAGCTGCTCGGGTTCGGGGACGGGGCCTTCGAGGGCCCAGCGCTTGAGCTCGTACTTGCTGCGGATGAAGCTCTCGATCTTGCTGCAGGGCGTGCGAGAGAGGGAGAGGGGTCAGCAGGGTGGGGGGAGACGAGGAGAGAGGAAGAGGGGACGCAACTGGTCGGGCGGGAGGTGGCCGGGCTTGAGGTGGGCCTCCCAGTACAAGTTGGCGCGGTGGTTGCCCCAGCGGCGCATCGTGTCCATGTGTTGCGGGGTCCAGGTGTCGAGGTCGATCGAGCGGACGCGCGAGATGTGGACGCCGAGGCCGCGGTGGATGCCGCTGCATCTGAGGCAGACAAAGATGCCGAGGTTGACCGAGGCCCAGCGAGCGTCGTTGCGCTTGCAGTCTGCGCAGACCTTGTTGCCCGGGTGGTCGCGGATGAGGGCGTGGAGGATCTGCTGGTTGGCCTTTGTCTCGCTCGCCGACTGGCGGTAGCGCTCGGACATGGCGAGGGTCGAGTCGGTGTGGCTGCAGGGGGAGCGTGTGGGCGAGGGCGAGAGCGAGAGGAGGAGAAGGAGGAGGAGGAGGAGGAGGGGGGAGCGTGTCAGGACGCGACGAGGAGGGGAGAGGGAGGGAGAAGGGGGGCGCACCTGGGTGGGGGGGTTCGGTGGTGGAGCGAGTAGGTGGCTTGCGAGCGTGCAAGGTAGCTCCGGAGCGGCGAGGGCGAGGGAGACCGCGAGGGATGAGGCCGGCGACCGACATCCGGCACGAGGCGGCCCTCCTCCTTGTCGTCCTGCAACAACAGCCGAGCTGCGAGGATGGCCACCATGGCCTCGTTCGATTACCTCGACGACCCGCCACAACCCCTCGTGTGCCCCATCTGCAGGTCCGCCCCTCTCCCGCTCCTCCTCCCCCGCTCACTCACCCTCCCCCACCCGGCTCACCCTCGCTCTCCCACGCTCGCAGGGACCCGCTCGACGACCCAGTCACCACCCCAACCTGCCAGCACATGTACTGCCGCACCTGCCTCGACCGCGCACTCGACCTCGCCCCCTCGTGCCCCGTGTGCCGCACCCGCCTCGACTCGCTCGACCACTGCTCGCCCGCACCGAGGGCCATCCTCCACCTCGTCGCCGACCTCGCCATCCAGTGCACCGCCTGCTCGGCTCGCATGCGCCGCGACGACTGGCAACACCACCACCTCGCCTGCTCCCGCACCGCCAACGACGACTCGGCCGCGGCTTCGACCGACCAACCCGCCGACGACTCGCTCGCCGTCGAGCACTGCGACCTGTGCAGCACCGACATCCCCGCAGCCGACGCTCAAGTGCGTCCCCCTCCCACCCACTGGCGCACCCTCCCTCGCTCGCACTGACCCCCTCCTCCCTCTCGCGCGCAGGCCCACCCTTCGCTTTGCCCGGCCGCCCATGTCCCCTGCGCATACTGCGCCCTGCACCTCCCGCGCGCCGCCCACCCGGCCCACCTCCTCTCGACCTGCCCGGCCGTCCCCTCGCCCTGCCCGCACGCCCCGCACGGCTGCCCTTGGCTCGGCCCGCGCTCGTCGTCGTCGTCGCCCACCTCGCCCGCCCTCGACGACCACCTCGCGCACGAGTGCGTGTACGAGCCCCTGCGCGACTACCTCGCCCTCGTCGACGGCCGCATGCGCGAGCTCGAGGGCGACAACTGGGCCCTGCGCGCGCGCCTGAGACGGTGCGAGGACGCGCTCGGCGAGGTGAGGGGCTTGGCGGGCGCGCTCAGGGGCGCACTCGGCGAATTTGCGCCGCCCAGGGTCGAGGTGGGGCAAGGCGGAGAGGGCGACAAGGCGCGGCGCTCGGCGTCGCGCTCGCCGACGAGGCGCGCACGGTCCCGTCCCGCTTCTCCGCCCTCTCTCCCCTCCGCCATTGCCGCACCCGGATCCACCTCCGCCTCGCCCTCCCTCCCCGCAACCCTCGCCGCCCTCACCTCGACCACCGCGTCGCACGCCGCGCAGCTCGCCTCGCTCGGCCACGCGCACGCCCAGCACGCCCAGCACGCCGCCGACGAGCTCGCCGGCGTGCGCGCGCAGCTCGCCGGCGTCCGGCAGCAGGTCGCCCAGTGGGCCATGCTCGTCCACGAGCGCGAGCGCGAGCGGGAGCGCGAGCGCGAGGAGTGGGCGCGCGCGAGCTGGGCGCGCGGCGCAGGGCGGAGCGGGATGGGCCCGCGCACGGCGAGCGACGAGCTGCCGCTGTCGCTCTCTGCGGCGGCGGGTGAGCTCGGTGACTCGGGCGGGAGCAGCGGCAGCGACGACGAGTACGGGCCCTCGGCGGCGGGGCGGCCGTTCGGCCCGCCGCCGATGGGCTCGTCGTACCCCGGCGCGGGTGCGTACCCGTCTGCGTTCCGCCGAGGGCCGCACATGGGCGTGCCCCTGCCGCCGGGCCTGCGCGTCGTGCCGCAGCCCGAGCTGCTCCTCGGCGCCGGCGGCATGAGCGCGCCGGGCTGGGACGGCGTCGGCGGCGGGCCGGCGGCGTACGGCTACGGCATGTACGGCGCGCACGAGATGGGTGCGCTACTCGGCGGCGCGGGCGGTGTAGCTCTGGGGCCGGACGGAGGAGCAGGAGTAGGAGGGGCCGGGCGCGCGAGAGGGATCCCGATCCCGATGGGCGGGGCCGGCGCCGTCAAGCTGTAGCGAGTCGCAGCATGTCGTGCATCGAGCGTGTGCTGCACGTCGAGATGTCTCTGCAGCTGACCGAGAGCGAGAGAGCGAGAGAGCAAGGAGGAGGAGAGGGACCGAGCGGGCTTTGATCGGCGCTTGCTCTCGCCGCTTGCTCGACCGCTTCGAAGGTCAGGAGATAGCAGGACTGTGAGCGAGAACGCGAGCGAGCCCATGCCCGCAAGTCGGTGCAGGCGCGAGAGCCGGGCATTACAAAGTTCTATTAGCCCAAATTTGTAATGCCGGGTCGGTTCGAACCCGACTCGGGTCGCGGACAGGCGGCAAAACGATTGAAAGGGGAACTGATTAGGCGGAATTTCTTAATCGGATTAGCTTTGCTCGGCCCGCTTCAGACGACGATTGCGCCGCCCATAGCCCTTCGCGCGCCTTGCCTCGTTCAGAGCGCACTCGATGAGGTCCAGGCAGCACGCTCGAGAGGAACAGCGCCGTCAGGAAGAGCGCGCGCTCGTCGCCCTCTCGACCCAACTTGAGAAGGCCAAGGAACCGGTCCAGCTCGCGCTCTACAGGACTAACAGGGTCGGGAGACGTGCTCGATTGCACCGCAGAGACGTCCTCGTTCGATCGTGCGCAAGCAGAAGCTCGTCAACCTCGCCGCCGCTGCTCCCCGCCCGTCCAGCTCACGCCTCGTCCTCGCCCGTGCCGTACGCCTTGGCCACGTCCCACAGGTATCCCAGCTTGCCGAGGACCTCGCGCGCGCTCGCCTCCGAGGGGCAGTTGGCGTTGCGCAGGTCGGCGAACAGGTGCTCGCGCTCGGCGCCGCCCCACACCTCGACGCACGTGTTGTCGGCGAGGCTCGGGGGCGCCTCGGGCTCGTCGGGCGCGGTGAAGGGCCCGGCCGGGCGCAGGATGCCGCCGTGGTCCTCGAGCTTGGGGCCGGCGTCGGCGTCGGCGTCCTGGTGCGCGCGCGGCGCCGCCTCCTCGGTCCAGCGGATGCGGTTGAGCATGAGCTGCCGGTACTTCTTGATGCTCTTGGCGCCGCCCTCGACGACGACGAGACAGAACTTGGGGTTGTGGCAGATGCGGCCCGTGAGGTGCAGGTCGATCGCGTTCTTCTTGACCTTGAACTTGTGGCTCGGGTCCGACAGGTACCGGACCTTGAACGCGCAGGCGTGAAGGCCGTGCGCCTCGTCCTTGGCGTACTCGAGCTCGCGCTTGTCGCGCTTCTCGTCGGCCGTGAGGGCCCGCTCGGCGTTCTCCTTGAGGTGCTTGCGCTCGCGCGCGACCATCTCGCGCCGCACTTGCGCCTCGACCTTGGTCGGGTCGGCGATGGCCTCCTGCGTGAGGACGCGCATCATGTTCGAGATCTTGACTGCGAGGCGGGCAAGGGGAAGGAGAGGGTCAGGGCGCGCTCTACGACGACGACGATGACGACGAGGACAACGGCGGCGGCGGCGGCGAGAGAGAGGTAGGACGCACCCTTTGGCGGGTCGGGCGGGAGCAGGCCCATCTTCTGGCGGTCGCGCTTGTCCTGCATGTCGGCCTGGCGGCGCAGGCGGCGCTTCTTCTTGAGCTCCTTCTTGGTGAGGAACAACGGCTTGGCCTCGACCTGGATCTTGTCCTGCGGCGCCGGGATCGAGATCGGGTGCTGGACGAGGTGCGTGATGAGGGGGGAGCGGTCGAGGAACTCGGTCGAGTACGTCTCGTAGTCCTTGTCGGGGAGAAACCCCTCGTCCCACCACTCGACGTCGGGCGGCGGCGGGCGGCGCACCTTCTTGGCCGTGTCCTCGAGGTCGCTCTGGAGGCCCGCCTTCTGCGAGCTCTCGTAGATGCGCCGCTTGAGGTCGTCGAGGCGCGCCTCGGCCCGAATCGCCTCGCCCTTCTCGACAAACGTGCCCGGGCGCTTGAACGCAAACGTCGTGCGCTGCCGCCCTTTGCCCATGTGCGACTTGCCGACGACGCCCGCCGAGCCGTACCCGAGGCGCTCGTCGAAGAACTCGCTCTCCTTGAGCGCGTCGCCGGTCGGGTCGTTCGACGACGAGATGGTCGATACCGGGCGGGCCGGCGGGGCGGGCATGCGCGCGTTGGCCCGCGCGGTCGAGAACTTGGGCGCCATGG
>Ga0308170_10001461_pt1 | contig 22502 bp, 14 predicted proteins | sample PhyBR2_2_FD_202136 | JGI IMG/M metagenome (GOLD analysis project Ga0308170, IMG submission 202136) | Phyllosphere microbial communities from UC Gill Tract Community Farm, Albany, California, United States - DLSLSB.R2 | ecosystem: Host-associated > Plants > Phyllosphere > Unclassified | place...
AACGTCTCCGCCGAGCTGCAGGCGCGCTTCATCCTGGGCCGCTCCTACGAGGACGAGGGCGACTGGCCCGCGGCCGAGGCCGCCTTCCGGTCGGCCGTCACGCTAGGCGAGCGCTCCGGGCTGCCGTGGGCGCCCTATTCGTTCGAGTCCCGCTTCCAGCTCGCCTGGGTGCTGATCACCACCGGTCGCTGGGACGAGGCGCTGTCCCTGCTGGCGATCGCCACGCCGGGCGCACCCGCCACGCCGTACGCCTGTCTCGACGCGCTGCGCCTGGCGATCCTTCAGGCTCGCGGGGAGCGCGTGCCGGCGCGGGTCCACCGGGCGCAGTGGGCGATCGACGGCCTGGTCACGGTCTTCAGCGTCGGGATCGAGATCCGGGCGGCGGCGAGCATGCCGGATGTGTTGACGGGCTACGACGAGGGGCATGCCGCGCTCAGCCGGATCTGGGGCGATCACTACGGTGCCGGCGTCCGGTTCGTCGCCACCGCGCTGGGACGCTTGGCCGATCTGCTCGCGGCGGGCACCGTCGACGCGGCCGGAGTGGTCGCGTTGCCCGACGCGGCGGCGCGTTTGATCGCGAACGCCGCTCTGGCCGCACCGCAGTACCAGGACGCCGGCTGGGGCCCGGAGGGCCGCGCCTGGCTCGCGCGGGCGCGGGCGGAGCAGCTGCGCCTGCAATGGCTGCTCGTGGGCGGTGAGCCGTCGCCGGAGCTGCTGAGGGCCTGGCGCGAGGCCGAGGCGGCGTTCGCGGCCTTCGGCCACGTACATGAGCTGGCGACGGTCCGTGCGGCCCTCGCCGAGACACTGCACGCTGCCGGCGAGCGGGACGCCGCCCGACGCGCAGCCCACCAGGCGCGCGAGGCGGCGCTGCGGCTCGGTGCCCGGCCGCTGCTGGAGCGGCTGGGCCCGGATCGTACGGCCGTCGCGCCGGGCGAGGCCGCGGCACTGACGGCGCGCGAGGCCGAGATCCTCGCCCTCGTCTCCGACGGGCTGAGCAACGGCGACGTCGCCAAGAGGCTGTTCATCAGCACCAAGACGGTGTCGGTCCACGTCTCGAACATCCTGGCCAAGCTCGGTGCCGCGAGCCGTACCGAGGCGGCCGCGATCGCCCGCCGTCGGGGGTTGCTGGCCCCTACGGCGCTCGAGTAGGGAACGGTCTCGCGACCGCCCGTCAGTCCTCGTTGGCGATCAGCCGCAGCGTCGCACGCTCAAGTGCGACCTGCCGCTCGTCGGGATTGGCGTAGGTCCGCGAGGTGGCCCGCGCGATGGTGCGGCCCTCCTCGTACGCACTGACCACCCGCGGATCGACGTACGAGGAGCGCGCCAGGGCCGGGGTGTTGCCGAGGAACTCCGAGACCTCCCGCATCGCCGCGGCGACCACGCGCTTGCGGGCCACGCCCGAGCGGGCCTCGGGCGCCTCCGCCAGCGCCGCCGCGGCGAGCACCGTGGCGTGCCAGGTGCGGAAGTCCTTCGCGGTCGCGTCGACGCCGGTGACCTCCCGGACGTACTCGTTGACCAGCTGCGGAAGCATCGCCTTCCATGTCTTCCCGTCGCGATAGGCGAGCAGCTGCTCGCCGCCGCGCCGGCGCCGCATGACCTGAAGAGCCTCGTCGACCATCGCGTCGTCGATCTCGATGCGGTGATCGACCCCCGACTTGCCGGTGAAGGTGAAGACGAGGCGGTCCTGCGTCCGGCGGACGTGCTGGCGCTGCAGGGTGGTCAGGCCGAAGGAGCCGTGGGCATCGAGGTAGACGTCGTTGCCGATGCGGAAGTAGCCCAGATCCATCAGCCGCACCGCGACGGCGCACGCCCGCTCCCGCGGCATCCCCTCACGGCGCAGGTCGGCGAGGATCCGCTCGCGGGCCGTGCCGAGCGCCCGCCCGAAGTCGAGGACCCGATCGAACTTCTCGGCGTCACGCCGGGTGCGCCAGTCGGGGTGGTAGAGGTACTGACGCCGCCCTGCAGCGTCGGTGCCGACGGCCTGCAGATGGCCGTTCGGGTACGGCGTGATCCAAACATCCGTCCACGCCGGCGGGATGGCCAGCGCCCGGATCCGCGCGACCTCCTCCGGGCCGAGGGGCGCGCCGTCCTGATCGCGGTAGGCGAAGCCCCGTCCGGCCCGCCTGCGCGTCCAGCCGGGCTGCTCGGGAGACGTGCGCCGCAGCCGGACCATGCGGCGCAGTACCCGCTCAGCCCCGGCGCGAACGCACGGCGGCGACCAGGCCGACCACCACCGCGGCCGCGAGCCCCCACGGCAGCCACGGATACCCCGTGTCCGCTGTCGCGGTCGCCGGGACGTCGTCTTGCGCGCCGGAGACCGACCCGGCGCCGACAGGTGGTGACGCGAGCGCGCGGGCGGGCACCCGCGTCGGGACCACGTCGGAGTGCACGCCCTCGCTGGAGAGCCACACGGTCCCGTCGTCCGCGACTCCGACGCCCTCGCCCTGGTCCTGGCGCGGCAGCGCGAAGGACGCGATCCGGTCCATCGAGGGCCAGCGGTACGTGGTTGCGCTGAGGTAGCCGCGGACGACGACCGCGTCCCCACCGGGCAGGAACGCCCCGTCGGTGGCCATCGGCAGCACGGCGCCCACCGGCAGGAGCGGGTTGTCCTCCCCAGCGACGAGCCGCTCCGGCGCGGCGTAGAGCGTGCCGTCGAGCCAGCCCTTGGTGGCGACGTAGAGCCGCCCGGTCGCCGGATCGCACAGCAACGTCTCGGCGTCATGCGCGCCGTCGGGGTAGGTCAGCGAGTAGACCGTCGGGTGCACGGTCCGGTCGCCGCGCCCGACGGGCACCTTCGCGACCTGGACGTGCTCGCGGGAGGCGGTGTTGTCGCCGATGTCGCCCACCCACACGGCCGCCTGCCCGGCGGGTGACGGCGCGAGGGCCAGCGCCTCGACGTCGCGCGGGCTCTGCTCCCACCGGGTGACCCCGACCGTACGGCCGGCCCCGTCGACGACGAACACCCGGCCGGTGTCACCGGAGTCGTTCGTCGTCGCGAACAGGCCGCCGGGCAACACGACCAGCGCCGAGGCCTCGTCGATGGCGGGATCCTGGAGCGCGAACCCGCCGCCCTGCCCGGAGGCGGCGAGGACCAACGCGGCCAGCCCTCGCCCGGCGAGCATCAGCGGCACCGCTTCACAGACCCAGCAACTCCCCGAGCTTGGGCTTGATCGCCCACGCGGCGATGAGCTCGTCGTACTCCTTCTTCACGCTGCCGCCCTTCACCGGGCCGCCGGTGCGGACCGCGCGCAGCAGGGTGTTGCGCGGGGTGTGCTGACTCTCCACGAACTGCACGACGTCGACCTTGTAGCCCGACAGGCGCAGCAGCGACGCGCGCACGGCGTCGGTCATGGTGTCGGCGAACCGCTCGCGCAGGATGCCGTGACGGGTGATCATCGCGTACGGGGCCGGGGTGGGCGTGCGCCGCATCTGCGCGGCGATGTCGTGGTGGCAGCAGGGCGCCGCCAGCACCAGCGGCGCCTCCCACGCGATGGCGTGGGCGAGCGCGTCGTCGGTGGCGGTGTCGCACGCGTGCAGGGCGAGCACCACGTCCGGCGCCTCGGCCAGCTCGACACCGTCGATGGTGCCGACCACGAACTCGGCGTTCACGCCGAGCTTCTCGGCGACCTCCGTGTTGTGCCGGGCCGACTGCTCCTTGACGTCGACGCCGGTGACGACGACGGGCAGGCCGCGCACCTCGGTGAGGTAGCGCTGCGCGGCGAAGGTGAGGTAGCCGTTGCCGCAGCCGAGGTCGACGATCCGCAGCGGCTCCTCGACCGTGGGGCGCCGCAGCTTCTTGGCCGCCCAGGCGTCGTCGATCGCCGCGGAGAGCTGGCGCAGGAACTCCTCGACCTGGCGGTACTTCGCCTGCCGGCTCGGCTTGAGCCGCCCGTCCTTGTCGGAGAGGCCGAGCGCGATGAAGACCGCGTCGTCCTCGGGCAGCAGCCGCTCCTTGGGCTGGTCGTGCGAGCGGTCGACGACCGGCTCACCGCCCTCGGCGTCCGCGGCCGCGACCACCGCCTTCGTCGCCGTGGTGACCAGGGCGGTGTGCGGGGTCTTGGCCTCGATGGTGGTGTCGGTCTCGATCCCGTCGACCAACGCGGTCACCGTCCAGCGCCCGAACGGCACGTCCAGCAGCGCGTCCAGGGCCTCCAGGTCGCCGAGAGGGTGGTTGGCGGTGAAGGCCTGGGTGGCGTCGTACGTGGTGATCTGCAGGTGGGTGCCGGCCTTGAGGTCGACGTAGCGGATCTCGGCGCGTCGCCACGCGGGCGTCGTGCCGCGCTGCTTGCCGCTCGCGATCGCCTTGACCAGCACCTCGGGGTCGCGGATCTGCGACCGCATCCTGTTCAGCGCCCGCAGCAGCGGCTCCGAGGTGCGCTCGCCGCCGCTCATCGGTTCACCAGCTGCGCGATGACGACGATCACCAGGAGGGCGACCAGGGCCGTCGGGATGATGAGTCGGCGCTGGCGGGGGTTCACTGCGCGACCTTAGAGGCGAGGAGCTCGGCCAGGTGCATCGTCGGGACGTCGGCGAGGTCGTCGAGCTGGACCCGGCAGGACATCCCGTCGGCGAGGACGACCGCCTCGCTCGAGGCCGCCCGGACAGCAGGCATCAGGTGCGTCTCCGCGACCGCGACCGAGACCTCGTAGTGACCCTGCTCGACGCCGAAGTTGCCGGCCAGGCCGCAGCAGCCCGCCACCTTGGTGACCACGGCGCCCGCCTTCTCCAGCAGCGCCTGATCGACCTTCCAGCCCATCACGGCGCTCTGGTGGCAGTGCGGCTGCGCGACGATCTCGACGCCGGTCAGGTCCGGCAGCGGCAGGTCGAGCCGGGTGACGAGCTCGGCGAAGGTGAGCAGTCCCTCGGCGACGAGCACGGCCTCCGGAGCGTCGCTCAGCTCGAGCGAGTCCGAGCGGAGCGTCGCGGTGCACGAGGGCTCGAGACCCAGCACCGGGACACCCGAGGCGATGTACGGGGCGAGCGTGCGGACCGTGCGGTCCATGATCGCCTTGGCCTTGTCGAGCTGGCCGGTGGTGATCCAGGTCAGGCCGCAGCACGCGTCGTCCTGGATCACCTTCACCCGCAGACCCTGCGCCTCGAGGAACTCGATCGCGGCCAGTCCCGAGCGCGGGAAGAAGTGATCGGTGAACGAGTCGGCCCAGACCCACACGTCGGGCTGCGCCTCGACAGGCTCGGCGTCCGTACCCCGAGCGTCCGTATCCCGAGCTTGTCGAGGGGCCGTGGCCTTGCGCAGCGTCTGGGTGGCGAACCTCGGCACCGAGCGCCGCTGGTCGATCCCGGCCATCGACTTCGCGATGCGCGCGAAGACCGGGACCCGCATGAGCAGGTTGATCAGGAACGCCAGCGGCGCGGCCAGGCGCGCCCACTTGGGCAGCTGGCCCAGGAAGAAGTGCGAGCGCGGACGCCGCTGGCCGAGCACGTCGTGCTTCTGGTGCAGCGACTCCGACTTGTAGGTCGCCATGTCGACGCCGCTGGGGCAGTCCGAGGAGCACCCCTTGCAAGCCAGGCAGAGATCGAGCGCCTGGCCGACGGCCGGGTCGGCGAGACCCTGCACCAGCGCACCGTCGAGCGCCTCCTGCAGGACGCGCGCCCGCCCGCGGGTGCTGTCCTTCTCGTCCATGGTCGCGAGGTACGAGGGGCACATCACGCCGCTGGTCCGGGGCGCGACGCACTTGCCCACGCCGGTGCACCGGTGCACCGCCGCGCCCAGGTCGCCGTCGTCGTGGATGAGCTTGAGACCCGTCCGCGGACGGGCGCGGGGACGCACGGGGCGCAGGTCGTCGGTGATCGACGCGGGGCCGCCGTCGGGGGCGGTGATGATGCCGGGGTTCATCAGGTCGTCGGGGTCGCAGACCGCCTTGACCTGCTGGAACAGCTCGATCGAGCGGGCGTCGTACATGTACGGGAGCAGCTCGCCGCGCACGCGGCCGTCACCGTGCTCGCCGGACAGCGTCCCGCCGTACTCCTTGAGCTTCACCGCGCACGCGGTCATGAACTCGCGGAACAGCTCCGCGGACTCGGGGCGCCCCGCCTCGAAGGGGAAGTCGATGCGGCAGTGGATGCAGCCGTCGCCGAAGTGGCCGTACGGGATGCCCTGCAGGTGGTGCGCGGCGAGGATCTCGTCGAAGTCGCGCAGCCAGGCGCCGAGGTGCTCGGGCGGGACCGCGGCATCCTCCCAGCCGGAGTAGGCAGGCGTCTCCAGCGAGCGGCCGGCCAGGCCCGCGCCGTCCTCGCGGATGCGCCACAGCGCGGCGGCCTCGCCGGCGTCGGTGACGAGCCGGGTCGCGAGCGCGCCGGCGGCGGCCTCGAGGCGGGCGGCCACGTCGCGAGCGTCGACGCCGGCGATCTCGGCGAAGAGCCAGCCACCGCCTCGCGGCAGCTCGGGCACGGCGGAGCCCTTCGCCCGGACGAGCTCGACGATGCGGGCGTCGAGGCCCTCGCAGGCGATGAGACGCCCCGGGGCCGCGGCGAGCAGGGCCGGGACGGCGTCGGCGGCCTCGGCCATCGTCGGGTAGCCGAGCACCAGCATCAGGCGGCCGGGCTCGTCGGTGACGAGACGGACGGTGGTCTCGAGCACGGTCGCGAGCGAGCCCTCGGTGCCGACCAGGAAGCGCTCGAAGCGGCGCCGCTCGGGCAGCAGGTGCTCGAGGGAGTAGCCGGAGACCTGGCGGCCGAAGCGGCCGAACTCGGTGCGGATGTGGGCCAGGTTGGCGTCGGCGATCGCGGCCAGCCGCTCGGCGGTGGTCGAGTGCGGCGCGAGGGACGAGCGACGGGTATCGAGACCATCCGGCCCGAAGTACGCCCGCTCGCCGTTGCCGAACAGAACGTCCATCGCCTCGACGTTGTCGACGGTGCGACCGTAGCCCAGCGCGCGCGAGCCGCAGGCGTTGTTGCCGATCATGCCGCCGATGGTGCAGCGCGGGTGCGTGGACGGGTCGGGCCCGAAACGCAGGCCGTACGGTGCCGCCGCCCGCTGCAGGTCCGCGTGGACCACGCCCGGCTCGATGCGGGCCGTACGGGCCTCGGGGTCGATCTCGAGCACCCGGTTGAACCCCCGGGTGTCCACGACGATGCCCGGGCCGACCGCGTTGCCCGCGATGGAGGTGCCGGCGCCGCGCAGCGTGACCGGGACGCCGAGCGCGCGGGAGGCGTCGTGGACGGCGAGCAGGTCCTCGATGCTGCGGGCCTTGACCACGGCCTGCGGGATGACCCGGTAGAGCGACGCGTCGGAGGAGTAGAGGGCCTTCGCGAGGGTCGAGTCGTCGACCTCGCGCAGTCCCCTCGAGCGCAGTTCCGATGCGAGGTCGGCAGCGGCCAGGTCACCAGTCAGCGTCACCCGGTCATTCTCCCATCGACGCCCCGAAGATCCGAGCCAGGTCGTCCTCGGTAGGACGCTTCGGAGCGATGGAGAGGAGTCGTTCCTGCTTGAGCGCACCGTCGACCAGGTCCCCCACGTCGCTGTGCGTGTAGCCGACCTCACCGAGTCCGGCGGGCATCCCGATGTCGTCCATGAGGCTCCGCAGCACGGTGGGGAGCAGGTCGGGGCCATCGCCGGTCGCGGTCGGGTCGAGCAGCCGGGCCGCCTTGAGGTGCCGCTCGGGCGAGGCGTCGAAGGTGTACCGGAACGCCTCCGCGGCAGTCAGCGCGACCGACATGCCGTGCGGGATGACGGGGTGCCCGGCCGGGTAGCCGGCGGGCGTGTAGTCGCGGACGCGACCGGCGATCGGGTACGCGTCCGCGTGCGGGATGTGCACGCCGGCGTTGCCGAAGCCGAGGCCGGCGAAGGTCGCGGCCTGCGCCATCTCCTCACGGGCCGCGACGTCCGAGCCGTCGCGTACGGCCGTGCGGAAGGAGCTGGCCAGCAGGCTCATCGCCTTCTCGGACCACATGTCGGCGATCGGGTTCGACCCGCAGTACGGCACCCGCGCCTCGGGCGCCTTGCGCTCGAAGGCGGTGTACGGCTTGGCGGTGTAGGACTCCAGCGCGTGGCACAGGATGTCCATCCCCGCGCTCGCGGTGACCATCGCCGGCTGGGTCAGCGTGAGTGCCGGGTCGACGATCGCCAGAGTCGGCCGCAGCGCGGCGTGCGAGATGCCGGTCTTCACCTTCAGCGCCAGGACGTCGAGCACGCACACGGTGGTCGACTCCGCGCCGGTCCCCGTCGTGGTCGGCACCGCGATCAGTGGCAGCAGTTCGTTGACCGGTGCCAGCGCCTTCCCTACAGGGGCGTTGACGTAGTCCATCAGCTCGCCCGGGTTGGTCAGCAGCAGGTTCACCGCCTTCGCGGTGTCGATCGACGACCCGCCACCGAGCGCGACGATCGCCTCGAACGGCCCCTCCGAGCGCGCGAAGTCGATCGCGAGCGCGAACGACGCGTCCGTCGGCTCCACCGAGACCCGGTCGAAGACGACCACCTCGACCCCGGCCGCCCGCGCCTGCTCGGCGACCCGGTCCGGATGCCCGGTCGCGGCCACCCCGGCGTCGGTCACCAGCAGCACGCGTCGCGCCCCGCGCCGGACCAGCTCGTACCCGATCTCGTCCGAGGCGCCCGTGCCGAACTTCAGGGCGGGTGACGCGTAGGTGAACACTGATTCGCGGCGGGCGAGGTCGTCGAGATGCACCCGGCCAACCTAGCTCCCCTGTATCGCGGTGTTACAGCATCTTCCGCAGCGTTGCAGCACCGCAGAAGAGTGGGTAACACCGCGTTACATGCCGGCGGCCGCCAGCGCCGTCCGTACGACCTCGCGCACCTCGACCGTGCCTGAGGCGATGTCGCCCACCGGGACCCAGTCGACCGCGTCGGTCGTCTGGTCCTGCACGTTGCTGCGCACCTCGGCCTCCGGCGGCACCGTTGCCGCGAAGATCAGGTGGATGCCATGGAAGTCCTCGTAGCGCCCGCTCGGCGCCATCCCGGCGAAGGCGGTGTCATCGATGGCGAGCAGCGCGCCCGGCACCGCCACCACGCCGGTCTCCTCCTCGACCTCACGCACCAGCGCGACCAAGGGCGACTCACCGAAGCCGATCCCGCCGCCCGGCAGGTTCCACTGGCCCGGATGCGGGCTGTGCACGGAGTTGCGGCACAGCAGCACCTCCTCGCCCGCCTCACCGGAGCGGACGATGAGCGCGTACGCCGAGATCCGCTGGACCTGCGCCGGCCGGTGGACCCGCAACGCGTCGCGGACCAGGGGCACCGTGGGGACGGTGCCGTCCACGACAGCGGACAGGGGGTGCCACGCCGCCTCGGCGGTGGTGCCGCCGACCTCGACGGTGTGCGGTGCGGGCGAGTCGGCGGGGACCCACCCGTCGTACACGATCCTCAGCGCGTGCGCGTCGACACGCTTCCCGCGCCAGTTGCGCTGGCCGTGGTGGCTGAAGACGTGCGCGGTGTCGCCGACCGTCGCGAACAGGCCGGTCTCCTCACGGACCTCTCGAACGACGGCCACGCGCGGGTCCTCACCGTGCTCGATGCCGCCGCCGGGCAGCGTCCATACCTCGTCCTCGGTGACGACCTCGGAGAGCCGGCTCAGGAGGATCTCCAGACCGTGGTCGGCGGAGACCCGCTCGATGATCGCGTACGCCGCGACCCGCTGACGGCGCGGCAACCGGCGCGAGCCGCCCCGCGCCCCGCCCCGGGTGCTGCCCCGTGCCATCACAGGCTCCCGAAGAGCGGGCGCTCGTCGGGTCGCTGGAGGTCGCGCCGTGCCACGCTGCGGCCCGCTCGGCGCCACAGGCGGGCAGCCAGGTCGCGGTCCTCGTCGGTGACGAGGTTGCCCATCCAGCGCAGCGCGAGCTGCATCATCCAGGTCGAGCGCATCCCGATCGGGCCGAGCGCGGCCACGATCTTCGGGTTGGTGGCGATCTCGGCGAGCCGGCGCGCGATCGCGAACGACTCGCCGTAGTGGGCGCGCAGCAGCTCGGGCCACAGCGCCTCCAGGGAGACGTGACGCGAGGCGGAGAGGACGTCGGCGATGAGACGTCCGGTCTCCAGGCCGTAGTCGATGCCCTCGCCGTTGAGCGGGTTCACGCAGGCGGCGGCATCACCGATCAGCGCCCAGTTCGGCCCGGCGACACCGGAGACGGCGCCGCCCATCGGCAGCAGCGCGGACGCCTCCGCACGGAGGTCGCCGGAGAGGCCGAACTCGTCGCGGATCGACTCCGCGTAGACCCGCATCAGCGGCTTGATCGCGACGTCCGCGGGGCGCTTCGCGGTGGCGAGCGTGCCGGCGCCGAGGTTGACCTCGCCGGTGCCGAGCGGGAAGACCCAGCCGTAACCGGAGAGCAGGTTCTTCTCGGCATCGCGCAGCTCGAGGTGCGAGCTGATCCAGGGGTCGTCGGTGCGCTGCGAGGAGACGTACGAACGCCCGGCCACGCCGTAGACCGTGTCCCGATGCCACTGCCGACCGAGGACCTTGCCGAGCGGCGAGCGGACGCCGTCGGCGACCACGACCCGCTGCACCTCGATGGAGCGGCCGTCGACGAAGACCACCGCGGAGATCCGTCCGTCGGGGCCTCGCACGACGTCGTGGGCGCGCAGGCCGTCGACCGCCGTCGCGCCGGCCTTGATCGCCACCGTGCGCAAGTGGTCGTCGAGCTCGGTGCGCGCCACCGCCGAGCCCCAGTCGGGCAGGCCGGTGCCGGTGCCGCCAGGCCCCGGCCAACGCAGCTCGAGGGTCTGACCGAAGCCGTGCGCGCGCAGCCCCTGGTTGACCGGATGGGTGCGCACCCAGTCCTCCAGGCCCAGGCGGGAAAGCTCCGCGATGGCCCGCGGTGTCAGCCCGTCGCCGCAGGTCTTGTCGCGCGGGAAGACGGCGGCGTCCACCAGGACGACGTCGATGCCCGCGCGGGCCAACCAGGCCGCGGCCGACGAGCCCGCCGGCCCTGCGCCCACGACGAGGACATCGGTCGATCGGGGCAGCGCGGTCATGCGCAGAGGCTACCTGTGTCTCAACGGACCTTCCGCAATGCCCGATGGCTCAGCTGGAACCCACCGTCGCCCGCCCCGAGCGGCTTCGCGCAGGCCAGCGTCCGATAGGCGACGAACTGGCTGACGCGCGAGTTCGGTACGTAGACCCGGAAGCCGTCGGCCCGCGTGGGCCGGCACTCGCGCCGCGGGAAGTTCAGCGCATCCGCGATCTGCACCAGGCTGGTCGCTCGTTGTCCAGGTCGGAGCACGAAGCTGCGCACCGGCGTGCCGGGCGCCCGGACTGCCGGCGAGCCCAGCTGGGTGCCGTCGCCGTGGCCGACGAAGGAGAGGCCGCCGTAGCCGCCCGTACGGCAGGCGTGGTCGGTGACGTTGGTGTAGCGCAGCGCGACGTAGATGCTGCCGGCGGCTGCTCCCCTGGGATGCACCGTCACGTGCAGGTCGGCATGGGTGCAGGCTGGCGCACCCTGGGCGGATGCGGTGCCGGGCAGCGCCAGGGCGCCGCCGGCGAGAAGCAGGCCCGGAAGGGCCTTCGTGAAGCGGTTCATCGTCGTACCTCCTGATAGAGAGACGCATTCGCTCCTTCCAGGGTTGCACGGCCGGTTGTGCCGCCCGGATGCGACTGGATCTCGATACGCACAACGCCCGCCCTCGCAAGCGAGGGCGGGCGTTGGTGCTACTCGATCTGGTTCTTACACCAGAACTTCACTTCGTTCAGTTCTGGTACGAACCAAAGTCGAAGTCGTCCAGGGCGACGGCCTGACCCGACCCGGTGGCACCGAAGTCGTAGTCGTAGCTGTCGTAGCCGGTGACGGAGTAGGCCGCAGCGCGGGCCTCCTCGGTCGGCTCGACCCGGATGTTGCGGTAGCGCTCGAGGCCGGTACCGGCCGGGATGAGCTTACCGATGATGACGTTCTCCTTCAGGCCACGCAGGCTGTCGGAGCGACCGTTGATCGCCGCGTCGGTGAGGACTCGGGTGGTCTCCTGGAAGGAGGCCGCCGAGAGCCACGACTCGGTGGCGAGCGAGGCCTTGGTGATGCCCATGAGCTCCGGACGACCCGAGGCCGGCTTGCCGCCCTCGGAGACGACGCGACGGTTCTCGGACTCGAACTTCACGCGATCCACGAGGTCCGACGGGAGCAGGTTGGTCTCGCCCGACTCCAGCACCGTGATCCGGCGCAGCATCTGCCGCACGATGATCTCGATGTGCTTGGCGTGGATGGACACACCCTGGCTCTTGTAGACGCCCTGGACCTCGTCGACGAGGTGCTGCTGCGTCGCCCGGATGCCGAGGATGCGGAGCACCTCCTTCGGGTCCTGCGTACCGGCGGTCAGCATCTGACCCACCTCGATGTGGTCGCCGTCGGCGACCAGCAGGCGGGAGCGACGCGAGACCACGTACTCGATGACCTCGGAGCCGTCGTCCGGGGTGAGCAGGACCTTGCGGGCCTTGTCGGTCTCCTCGATCTCCACACGGCCGGCGGCCTCGGCGATCGGGGCGACACCCTTCGGCGTGCGGGCCTCGAAGAGCTCGACGACACGCGGGAGACCCTGCGTGATGTCGGCCGCCGACGCCACACCACCGGTGTGGAAGGTACGCATCGTCAGCTGCGTACCGGGCTCACCGATGGACTGGGCCGCGATGATGCCGACGGCCTCACCGATGTCGACGAGCTTGCCGGTGGCCAGCGAGCGGCCGTAGCACTTGGCACACGTACCGGTCTTGGCCTCACAGGTCAGGACCGAGCGGACCTTCAGCTCGACGACGCCCGCCGCGACCAGCTCGGCGATCTTCACGTCACCGATGTCGCTGCCGGCCGGGGCGAGAACCTCACCCGTGGTCGGGTGGACGACGTCCTCGGCCGCGGTGCGGGCGTAGGCGGTCGTCTCGACGTCCTCGTGCGTGATGTCGACCAGGTGACCACGCTCCGTGCCGCAGTCCTCCTCGCGGATGATGACGTCCTGCGAGACGTCCACCAGACGACGGGTCAGGTAGCCCGAGTCGGCGGTACGCAGCGCGGTGTCGGCAAGACCCTTACGAGCACCGTGGGTCGAGATGAAGTACTCGAGCACGGAGAGACCCTCGCGGAAGTTGGCCTTGATCGGCCGCGGGATGATCTCGCCCTTCGGGTTCGCCACGAGGCCTCGCATAGCGCCGACCTGGCGGATCTGGTTGAAGTTACCCGAGGCACCCGAGGTGACCTGCATGAAGATCGGGTTCTTCTTGTCGAAGGCGTCCTCCATGGCCTGACCGACGACCTTGGCGGCCTCGGTCCAGATCTCGACGAGCTCCTGACGGCGCTCCTCGTCGGTGACCAGACCACGCTCGAACTGCTTCTGGATCTTGGCGGCCTTGTCCTCGAACTCGGCCAGGATCTCGATCTTGTTCGCCGGCGTGGTGACGTCGTCGATCGAGACCGTGACGCCCGAGCGGGTGGCCCAGTGGAAGCCGGCGTCCTTGAGCGCGTCCAGCGAGGCGGCGACCTCGACCTTGGGGTAGCGCTCGGCCAGGTCGTTGACGATCGCACCGAGCTGCTTCTTGCCCACCTCGTTGTTCACGAAGGGGTAGTCGGCCGGCAGGGTGTCGTTGAAGATCGTGCGACCCAGGGTGGTCTCGACGATCTCGCCACCGGACTCGGCGTCGAGACGGATCTTGATCTTCGACTGCAGCGTGATCTCGCGGCGGTCGAACGCCATGATCGCCTCGGCCTGCGAACCGAAGGCACGACCCTCGCCGGGCTGGTCCTCGCGGTCGGTCGTCAGGAAGAACAGACCGATGATCATGTCCTGCGACGGCATGGTGACCGGACGGCCGTCCGACGGCTTGAGGATGTTGTTGGTCGAGAGCATCAGGATGCGCGCCTCGGCCTGGGCCTCCGCCGACAGTGGCAGGTGGACCGCCATCTGGTCGCCGTCGAAGTCGGCGTTGAAGGCGCCACAGACCAGCGGGTGCAGCTGGATGGCCTTGCCCTCGATCAGCTGCGGCTCGAACGCCTGGATGCCGAGACGGTGCAGGGTGGGTGCACGGTTGAGCAGGACCGGGTGCTCGGTGATGACCTCTTCGAGGACATCCCAGACGACCGGACGAGCGCGCTCGACCATCCGCTTGGCGGACTTGATGTTCTGCGCGTGCGACAGGTCGACGAGGCGCTTCATCACGAACGGCTTGAACAGCTCGAGCGCCATCTGCTTGGGCAGACCGCACTGGTGCAGCTTGAGCTGCGGGCCCGAGACGATGACCGAACGACCCGAGTAGTCGACGCGCTTGCCGAGCAGGTTCTGACGGAAGCGACCCTGCTTGCCCTTGAGCATGTCGGAGAGCGACTTGAGCGGGCGGTTGCCGGGACCGGTGACCGGACGACCACGACGGCCGTTGTCGAACAGCGAGTCGACGGCCTCCTGCAGCATCCGCTTCTCGTTGTTCACAATGATCTCGGGAGCACCGAGGTCAAGGAGACGCTTGAGGCGGTTGTTGCGGTTGATCACACGACGGTAGAGGTCGTTGAGGTCGGAGGTCGCGAAGCGGCCACCGTCGAGCTGCACCATCGGGCGCAGGTCCGGCGGGATGACCGGGACGGCGTCGAGCACCATGCCGACCGGCTTGTTGCCGGTCTTGCGGAACGCGTCGACGACCTTCAGGCGCTTGAGGGCGCGGACCTTGCGCTGACCCTTGCCGGTGGCAATGGTCTCGCGCAGGTTCTCGACCTCCTGGGCGATGTCGAAGTCCTGGAGGCGCTTCTGGATCGCCGTGGCGCCCATGTAGCCCTCGAAGTACTTGCCGAACCAGTTCTTCATCTCGCGGTAGAGGAGCTCATCACCCATGAGGTCCTGGACCTTGAGGTTCTTGAACGTGTCCCAGACCTCGTCGAGACGGGCGATCTCGCGCTCGCTGCGGTCACGCAGCTGCTTCATCTCCCGCTCGGCACCGTCACGGACCTTGCGCTTGGCGTCGGCCTTGGCACCATCGGCCTCGAGGGCCGCGAGGTCCTCTTCCAGCTTCTTGGCGCGGTCGTTGATCGCCACGTCCATGCGGTTGGTCAGCATCTTGCGCTGCTGGTCGACCTTGGCCTCGAGCGAGGACAGGTCGCGGTGACGCGCGTCCTCGTCGACCGACGTGATCATGTACGCCGCGAAGTAGATGACCTTCTCGAGGTCCTTCGGGGCGAGGTCGAGCAGGTAGCCGAGGCGCGACGGAACACCCTTGAAGTACCAGATGTGGGTCACGGGGGCGGCGAGCTCGATGTGGCCCATCCGCTCACGACGCACCTTGGAGCGGGTCACCTCGACGCCGCAGCGCTCACAGATGATGCCCTTGAAGCGCACGCGCTTGTACTTGCCGCAGTAGCACTCCCAGTCCCGGGTGGGACCGAAGATCTTCTCGCAGAAGAGGCCGTCACGCTCGGGCTTGAGCGTGCGGTAGTTGATCGTCTCCGGCTTCTTGACCTCGCCGTGGCTCCACGTGCGGATTTCCTCCGCGGTGGCCAGGCCGATCCGAAGCTGGTCGAAGAAGTTCACATCAAGCACGATGGCTGTTGTCCTTCGTTAGTTCTGTTTCAAAAAGACTGATGGGACCGAAGGTCTCGATACGCCCTCGCCTAGCGGCTCGGGCTACTCGACCAGCGGTTCGCTGATCGAGTAGCGCCGAGGCACGAGGGGCGTATCGAGATCACCTCAGACTTCTTCGACCGAGCTGGGCTCGCGCCGGGACAGGTCGATGCCGAGCTCCTCGGCGGCGCGGAAGACGTCCTCCTCCGCGTCACGCAGCTCGATCTGCGTGCCGTCCTGGCTGAGCACCTCGACGTTCAGGCACAGCGACTGCATCTCCTTGACGAGAACCTTGAACGACTCCGGGATGCCCGAGTCGGGGATGTTCTCGCCCTTCACGATCGCCTCGTAGACCTTCACGCGGCCGGGGACGTCGTCGGACTTGATGGTCAGGAGCTCCTGCAGGGCGTAGGCGGCGCCGTACGCCTCCATCGCCCAGACCTCCATCTCACCGAAGCGCTGGCCACCGAACTGGGCCTTACCGCCGAGCGGCTGCTGGGTGATCATCGAGTACGGACCCGTGCTGCGGGCGTGGATCTTGTCGTCCACGAGGTGGTGCAGCTTGAGGATGTACTTGTAGCCCACGGCCACCGGCTCCGGGAACGGCTCGCCGGAGCGACCGTCGAAGAGGCGGGCCTTGCCGTTGTCACCGACGAGGCGGATGCCGTCGCGGTTGGGCAGCGTCGCACCGAGCAGACCGATGATCTCGTCCTCGCGGGCACCGTCGAAGACCGGCGTGGCGACCTTCGTGCCAGGGTCGGCCTTGTCGACACCGATGGAGATCAGGCGCTTGGCCCAGTCGGTGTCGAGCTTGTCGCCGGTGAGGTTGAGGTCCCAGCCCTGATTGGCGAGCCAACCGAGGTGGAGCTCGAGGATCTGGCCGATGTTCATACGACGCGGCACACCGAGCGGGTTGAGGATCACGTCGACCGGGGTGCCGTCCTCCATGAACGGCATGTCCTCGATCGGCAGGATCTTCGCGATGACGCCCTTGTTGCCGTGACGGCCGGCGAGCTTGTCACCCACGGAGATCTTGCGCTTCTGAGCGACGTAGACCCGCACGAGCTGGTTGACGCCCGGGGGCAGCTCGTCGCCGTCCTCGCGGTCGAAGACGCGGACACCGATGACGGTGCCCTCCTCGCCGTGCGGCACCTTCATGGAGGTGTCGCGGACCTCGCGGGCCTTCTCACCGAAGATGGCGCGCAGCAGGCGCTCCTCCGGGGTCAGCTCGGTCTCGCCCTTGGGCGTGACCTTGCCGACGAGGATGTCACCGGTGGTGACCTCGGCGCCGATGCGGATGATGCCGCGCTCGTCGAGGTCGGCCAGCATCTCCTCGGAGACGTTCGGGATGTCCCGGGTGATCTCCTCCGGACCCAGCTTGGTGTCGCGGGCGTCGACCTCGTGCTCCTCGATGTGGATCGAGGTGAGGTAGTCCTCCTGCACGAGGCGCTGCGACAGGATGATCGCGTCCTCGTAGTTGTGGCCCTGCCACGGCATGAACGCGACGAGCAGGTTCTGGCCCAGGGCCATCTCGGCGTCGTCGGTGCAGGGACCGTCGGCGATCGGCGAGCCGACCTCGAGACGGTCGCCCTCGCGGACCAGCGGACGCTGGTTGATGCAGGTGCCCTGGTTCGAGCGCTGGAACTTGGCGAGCCGGTACGTGGTGTACGTGCCGTCGTCGTTCATCGACTCGATGAGGTCGGCGGAGACCTCCTTGACCACACCGGCCTTCGTCGCGGTGACGACGTCACCGGCGTCGACGGCGGCGCGGTACTCGACGCCGGTGCCGACGAGCGGCGCCTGGCTGCGGACCAGCGGAACCGCCTGGCGCTGCATGTTGGCACCCATCAGGGCGCGGTTGGCGTCGTCGTGCTCGAGGAACGGGATCAGCGCGGTCGCGACGGAGACCATCTGGCGCGGCGAGACGTCCATGTAGTCGACGTCGGCAGCCAGGACCTCGCCGACCTCGCCCTCGCGCTGGCGGACCAGCACGCGCTCGTCGGTGAACGCGCCGGACGCGTCGAGACCGGCGTTGGCCTGCGCGATGACGTAGCGGTCCTCGTCGTCAGCGGTCAGGTAGTCGATCTTGTCCGTGACCTTGCCGTCGATGACCTTGCGGTACGGGGTCTCGACGAAGCCGAACGGGTTGATCCGACCGAAGGACGCGAGCGAGCCGATCAGGCCGATGTTCGGGCCTTCCGGGGTCTCGATCGGACACATACGACCGTAGTGCGACGGGTGGACGTCGCGGACCTCCATGCCGGCGCGGTCGCGGGAGAGACCACCCGGGCCGAGCGCGGAGAGACGACGCTTGTGCGTCAGGCCCGCGATCGGGTTGGTCTGGTCCATGAACTGCGAGAGCTGCGAGGTTCCGAAGAACTCCTTCAGCGCCGCGACGACCGGGCGGATGTTGATCAGCGACTGCGGCGTGATCGCCTCGACGTCCTGCGTGGTCATGCGCTCGCGCACGACCCGCTCCATGCGGGCGAGACCGGTGCGGAGCTGGTTCTGGATCAGCTCGCCGACCGTGCGCATGCGACGGTTGCCGAAGTGGTCGATGTCGTCAGCGGCGACCTCGAGGGTGCCGGCCGGGGCCTCGACCTGGGTCTGGCCGTCGTGCAGCGCGACGATGTAGCGGATCGCGGCCACGATGTCGTCGACGGTCAGGGTCTGCTGGTCGAACGCCTCGGTCAGACCGAGCTTCTTGTTCACCTTGTAGCGGCCGACCTTCGCGAGGTCGTAGCGCTTCGGGTTGAAGTAGTAGTTGTTCAGCAGCGTCTGGGCGGCCTCGCGCGTCGGCGGCTCGCCGGGGCGAAGCTTGCGGTAGATGTCCAGGAGCGCGGAGTCCTGGTCGGCGATGTTGTCCTTCTCGAGGGTCAGCATCATCGACTCGTACTGGCCGAACTCTTCGCGGATCTGCTCGTTGGTCCAGCCGAGGGCCTTGAGCAGGACCGTGACGTTCTGCTTGCGCTTGCGGTCGAGGCGGACGCCGACCAGGTCGCGCTTGTCGATCTCGAACTCCAGCCACGCGCCACGGCTCGGGATGAGCTTGGCGGTGAAGATGTCCTTGTCGGACGTCTTGTCGGCGGCGCGCTCGAAGTAGACGCCCGGCGAGCGGACGAGCTGCGAGACGACGACACGCTCGGTGCCGTTGATGATGAAGGTGCCCTTATCGGTCATGAGCGGGAAGTCGCCCATGAAGACCGTCTGGCCCTTGATCTCACCCGTGTCGTTGTTCGTGAACTCCGCGGAGACGTAGAGCGGAGCGGAGTAGGTGAAGTCCTTCTCCTTGCACTCGTCGACGGTGTACTTCGGGTCGTAGAAGACCGGGTTGTCGAACGAGAGGGACATGGTCTCGGAGAAGTCCTCGATCGGAGAGATCTCCTCGAAGATCTCCTCGAGTCCGGACTTCTGCGAAACGTCCTCACCGGCAGCTGCACGGGCGGCGAGCCGCTCCTTGTGGACGTCGTTGCCGACGAGCCAGTCGAAGGAGTCGGTCTGCAGTGCGAGGAGCTGCGGGAGCTCGAGAGGCTCCGAGATCTTTGCGAACGAGATGCGGCGAGAGGTACCAGAGGCGGTGGTGCTGCGCGCGGCCAAGAGGTTTCCTTGCGAGTCGCTGGCTGATGTCGCTGCCCCCCTCTCCAACTACCACCGGGCAGGCAGAAGGGCATATGAGGGCATGCGCAAAGCGCAACGATAGCGCAAAAATGAGGCCGCCACAATACCGCGAGCAGTCAGGCGGCTGCTTGCGGACGATCATGCGCCTCGTCGGCGCTCTGGTCAAGCAGCAGCGCCGACGCGCGCGCCGCTACTCGGGGATCTGGTTCGTGTTCATGTCGTCGACCAGCCACGAGCCGCCGACCTTCTTCATGGTCAGCGTGACCTGATCTTGGGTGGGGATCGGGGTCGCGCTCCCCTTGCGGGTGGTGGAGCGATCGACCAGCACGAGCACCTGGACACGGTCGTCGCCGGCCCGGACGATGCCGGCACCGACGACCTTGGCCGTGATGACGGTCTGGGTGGTCGCGATCGGCCCGCGCAGCTTGTCGAAGGTCTTGTCGTACGTGGTCCGGTAGTGATCCGTCATCACCGCCTCGGCGGCCTTCTGACCTGCGTCGAGCTTGCGGTAGTCGTAGGTGACGATGGGACCGACCGCTGACCTGGCCGCGGCGACCGCGGCGATCGCGGGCTGCTCGATGCTGGTCACCTTGGAGCCGCTCGCCAGCTGGACGTCGTCCTGGACGATCTTCGGGGGCGCAGGGCGCGCGACCAGGATCGCCGCGAGGATCGCCGCCGCCGCGGCCACGACGCCCACCGTGGCGAGCACCCAGGTGGGGACGGCGTACGGGTCCCGTGGGTGCGGCGTGTCGTGGGTGGTTTCGAGGCTCGTCTCTGGCGCTCCTCGCACCTCAACCACCGGCTCGTCCACGGACGCCGCGCCCGGCTCCTCTACGGACGCCGAGCTTGTCGAGGCGCTCGCAGCGCTCGCGTTGGCCGCGATCTCGGCGTCGTACGCACTGCGCCGGGCCGGGTCGAGCAGCACCGCCGCCGCCTCGCTCAGCGTCGCGAAGCGGCGCTCGGTCGGGTCGAGATCGGCGATCGCGGTGCGCCAGGCGCTGCGGATCGTCCCCTCGTCGGCGTCCGGCTCGACGCCGAGCAGGTCGTACCAGGTCGGGCTCGGCATGCTCATCCGCTCGCTCACTGGGCGGCTCCGCTCGGGGTCGAGGACGGGGCGCCGGCCTGGGAGGCGGGCACGAAGCTGTCGATGAGCCACGTGCCGCCGCTCTTGACCAGGCTGACCTCGAAGCGGAACGGCTGCGGACTGGCCGCGTCGTACGTCGTCGAGCCCTTCTTCTGCGGGAGCGCATTGGTGAAGGAGCCGGCGACGAGCGCGGTGGCCGTGTCCTGGTCGAGCGCGGCGACACCGGTGGCGTACACCTGGCAGGTCCGCTTGACGCGGAGCTGCGAGACGGTCGCCTGGACCAGCGGCACGCCGGTCTTCTCGAAGTCGGTGCGGTACTTCGCCGTGATCACCTTCTCGACCTGGTCGCGGTACGCCGGCATCTGTCCACTCTGGTCGAGCTGGTCGGGTCCGTAGGTGTTGACCCGCAGCACGAACTGGCGGGCCTGCGACATGATCGCGTCGCGCTCGGTCTGCAGCGGGTCCTCGGTGGAGAACGCGCTGCTCACCCGGTGCCAGCCCGAACCGGTTCCGTCGTCCGCCACCCGCAGGCCGAGGTAGCCCAACGAGCCGACGATCAACAGGACCAGCAATCCCAGGACGCCCCAGCGGAGGCGGGCGGCTGTCATTGCTGGTAGAGCCACGTCCAGGAGTCCTTCGGGTCGATCGGGGCGGAGATGCCGGCGGAGGTGCCGTCGGCAACCGTACGCGGGTCACCCCAGGTCAGCCGGCCGGTCTTCTCGTCGTACGAGGCCACCGCGGGCGCCCGGTAGTCGGCCGCGGCACGCGGGTGATAGTTCTGCGAACCGCGCGCGTTGCTCTTCGTGATCGGCTCGGTACAGGTGGCCCGGGTGTTCATGTCACGCGGCGAGGTGTCCTGCGGGGCCCGCTGGACGGTCGACTCGTAGCCACCGTGGCAGGTGGCCTGGGTGGTCAGGATGAGACCGAAGCGGGCGTCCCAGTTGACGCCGTCGGCGTCCCTCTCGAGGACCGAGAACCCACCCTCGGTGACGTACGGGTAGACGACCAGGACGTAGCGCAGCCCGGGCAGGTGAGCATCGACGATCCTGTTGGTGGTGAGCGCCTCGGAGATGACCTCGCCGAGGTCGACGCCGTTGCGCTCGAGGAACTCGCGCAGTTGCGCCGCGCCGGCCGAGCCGTTGCTGATCAGCTTGATCAGGTCCTGGTTCGAGGCGCTCAGGGTGTCGGTGACCAGCGACAGGTTCTTCGCGAAGGAGCGGATCGAGCCCTCGGTGTCGGCCTGGGTCTTCAGCACCGTGTTGCCATCCTTGAGCAGGGCGGTGGTGACGTCGAAGTTCTTGTCCGCGGTGGTGACGAAGGAGGTGCCGGTGTCGAGGATCGTCTGCAGCTCCTCGCCGGTGCCGGCGAACGCGGTCCCGAGCTCCGTCAGGGTGGTCTGCAGCGCCTGCTGGTCGACCGAGTCGACGGTGCGGCTGACGTCGCCGAGGAGCTTCTCCGTCGCGATCGGGACCGCGGTGTCGCGCTGCGCGATCTGCGAGCCGTCCTTGAGGTAGGGTCCGGACTTCGTCTGCGGTTGGAGCTCGACGTACTGCTCCCCGACGGCGGAGCGGTTGCCGACGACGGCGAGCGTGTCGGCCGGGATGCTCGCGTGCGACTTGTCGATGTCGAGGTAGACGTCGACGCCGTCGGAGGTGAGCTTGAGCTTGCCGACCTGGCCGACCTTGACGCCGCGGTAGGAGACCTCGCCGCCCTGGTAGATGCCGCCCGAACTCGGGAAGTGCGCCACGACCTGATAGGTCGTCGCGTGCACCAACCGATCGAGGTGGGCGTAGCGGGCGCCGGTGAAGCTCACGCCGACGAGGGTGATGAGGACGAAGATCGCCAGCTGGATCTTGGTGCGGCGGGTGATCATCGCGCGCCTCCGCTGGCGGTCATCGGTGGGACGAGCAGCGCCACCAGGCTGGGGTCGTAGAGGGCGCTCAGGGCGCCGTACGTGGGGCCGTGGGCGGTCCCTGCGTACGAGATCCCGGCGCGCTCGGCGGCGGGCGCCTGCTGGCGCAGGCCGAGCCCACCGAGGCCCAGCAGGCCGCCGCCGGTGCCGGATGAGCCGGCGCCGGACGATCCGGTGCCCCCGCTCGTGGTGCCGCTCGAGGTGGTGCCGGAGCCGAGCACCGGGCCGAGCAGGGTGCTCAGCTGCTTGGGCAGGATGCTCGTCAGGTTGGGCAGTCCCGGGATCATGTTGAGCATCTTGCAGACCGCGGTCTTCGCATTCGCCGTCTTGAGGCACTCGCTCTTGAGCTGCGCGAGCGCCTTGACCGAGGCCAGCACGTCGATGCACTTCTGACTGGTCAG
>Ga0308170_10001462_pt1 | contig 22494 bp, 20 predicted proteins | sample PhyBR2_2_FD_202136 | JGI IMG/M metagenome (GOLD analysis project Ga0308170, IMG submission 202136) | Phyllosphere microbial communities from UC Gill Tract Community Farm, Albany, California, United States - DLSLSB.R2 | ecosystem: Host-associated > Plants > Phyllosphere > Unclassified | place...
TCCGGATGCTCATCGCAGCAATGATTGCTTTCGGCCTCGACCGGCTTTCCAAAGTCATCATCGTCGACCGGCTCGACCTGGCCAATCTCCACACGATCCAGGTATGGCCGCCTTACCTGAATTTTGTGATGGCCTGGAACAAGGGCGTCAATTTCGGTTTCCTGCATAGTTTCGATGGCCGCTGGCTACTCGTCGCATTCAGCATCGCCGTCTCGCTGGCGCTGGCATTCTGGACACGCAACAAGGCCGGCTGGCTCTTGCCGCTGGCCTCGGGCGCCGTCATCGGCGGCGCGCTGGGCAACGCCTGGGACGGGTGATCTACGGTGCGGTCGCCGATTACCTGAATGTCAGCTGCTGCACGATCAACAACCCCTATTCATTCAATGTTGCCGACGTGCTGGTGTTCGGGGGCGCAGCCTTGCTCGTATTCAGCAAGGAGCTTGAAGGAATGCGCCGGAAATAGACGCGCCGGGCGAATTGACGACTAGTCGAACAGCGGGACGATCGCCAGCGGCGGATAGGCGGTGACGAGCTGGACCCGCTCGTTGCCGGAAAAGCGGTATTGCACCGTCGGGAAATTGTCGTCGGCATCGCCCGGGAAGGCGACGCTGGCGACAACGGCCAGCGCGGCGTCGGTACCGTCGGGCCGGTGCAGGCGCACCCCCACCTCCCCCACCCGCTTGGCGAACACGAAGCGCACGCCGCCGCACTGGCGCGTGCGCAGCGAGCCGTCGCCGTAGCGGGCAAAGCCGAGCGCCTGCTCGCAGCCGGCGCGCAATTCGCCGTCCTCGTAGACGCCATCGGCCTGCAGCGCGATCGATACGCGCGGACGCACGGCAAAGCTGCCGATCTTGCGGCTCAGCAGCAGGGCGACGTTTTCGTCATAGGCGCCCTTGAGCAGCGGGAACGGGGTGCGGCCCAGCGGGTCGAGCGGCAAGTTGACCTGGTTGGTCTTGCCGGCCAGCGTCAGCTGCACGCCCTCGAGCGAGGCGCCGTGGTCCTGCGGTGCGACCTGCAACTGGCTTTGCAGGAAATTCTTCGGTCCGCCGTATTTTTCGAACACGACCATCGCGCGGTAGGCGTCGCGGTAGCTGACCCAGTCGCCGGCGTAGGCCAGCCCGCCGGACAGCGCGGCCAGCGTCACGGTGCAGCAGGCGGTGATGTGAGGGACCAGGGGCATCGTCAGAAGCGGTAGGCGATGGCGGTGGAAACCGTCAGGTTGGTCGGCCGCTCGACAAGCGGGCTCAGGCGGGCGCTGCCCAGCAGGCGCGTGGCCTGCACGGTGGAGGTCAGCATCCAGGACGGCGACCAGGCCCAGTTCCAGCGCGCACCCAGGTGCGCATCCTTCAGGCCGCCGCCGGCTTCGAACACGGCATTGCCGCTGTTATACGAATCCTCTTCGCCGACGCCGAAAAAGGCCATGTTGTAGCGGCGGTCGGCAAGGGTCACCCCGGCATCGAGCGCGACGCGGTGCTGGACGCCGAATTCCAGCGCCAGGCGCTGCACGCCAAGTTCGAGTTTCGTGCCATTGCGCGCGTTGCCGGCGCCGTAGAGCAGGCTGCTGGTCAAGCGCCACGCGGGCGTCAGGTAATAGTTGAGGAAGCCCCCGCCCTGCACGCGGCTGTGAATCGCCGGCATGCCGGCCAGGCGGTTGTCGCTGAAGGCGGCCGGCGGCAAGGCGACGATGCTGAAGCGCACCGCGTTGAGGTCGCCGACCTCGGCGCCCTCGCCTTCCGCATCGCGGCGCGGCTGCACTTCCAGCAAGGGACCGAATTCGACCTGTGGCGAGCCTCCCAGGTGGATGCCGGCGCGCATGCCCGACACGAACAAACCATTGCTCAGCTGAACCTGCAGCACCGGCAGCGCCGCGCGCTCGCGATCCGCGGCGCCCTCGTAGCGCGGCTTCGATACCACGCCCAGCCCGACATACATGTCGCGGCTGCCGTCGGGCATCGGATTGGACGCCGGCGTCTGCGCGGAGGCTGCGCAAGATGCGGCCGCCAGCGTCAAGGCGAAAAGCTTGGTCATGGTTGGGATAGCGAAAGCTCAGGTGCCAGTATTTTACGTTGAGGCAAGCCCACCTCCCAAGTGTCGTGTTTGCCTGTGTGCAAAATCGTCAGCATCGCCGCACCTGGGGGCCAGGCGGCTGCAGGCCGGCGCCACCATGCGCCGGCTTCGTCAACTGCGGCCGCGCGCCTGGAAAGGCGGCGACCCGAATAAAAAAGCCCACCGACACTCGCATGCCGAGTGGGCAAACGGAAAACCTGATTACCGAACATCTTAACGCGCAAAAACTTTCCAAACTGGCAGCAGATGTCGATGAATTGTCGCGAATTTGTAAGCTGGCAAGCTAATGTTTGCTCCGATACAATGCCGTTGGGAGAAAAAAATGGTGTTGAAACGAGAAGGCGGCAGGCACGTTGCAGGGGGACCCGGGTGAACCGGATCTTCTTCCGTTTCTTCATGCTGGTGATGCTGTCGATCACGGCGGCCACCTTCGTCATCTATTTCGCCATGAGCCGGCTGTTCGGCGACCCGCTGGAAGACATCGCGCGGCGCCAGGCCGCGGCCCAGATTTTCCTGATCGAACAATATGTCGACGCGGCGCCCGCCGACGAGTGGCTGGCGCGCCTGAACCGGGTGCGCGAGGTGTCCGACACCCGCTTCGACCTGATCCCGCTGCCGAAAGCCCGCTCCTACCTGGCCGCCGCCAGCCTCGGCGCCCTCGACCGCGGCGAGGTCGTACTCGACGTCGACGGCAAGTCCTTCTATCGCCGCGTCGACCTCAAGGGCGAGCGCTACATCGGCAGCGAAGACGAAGTCATCCACGCGCAGGACTTGCCGATCGACGTCAGCCTGGCGCTGCAGATGGAAGCGGTGCGCTACGTGATCGTGGCGCTGGCCCTCTTGGTGCCGATCGCGCTGTGGTCGCGCTCGCATTGGCAGTCGCTGCAGTCGCTCTCGCGCGTGGCCGACGAATTCGGCGCCGGCAAGCTGTCGGCGCGCGCCCGCATGCAGCCATCGTCGAGCATCTACCCGCTGGCCGAACGGATCGACCACATGGCCGACCGCATCGAGGAACTGCTGGTGTCGCAAAAGACGCTGCTGCATTCGGTCTCGCACGAACTGCGCACGCCCATTGCGCGCCTCGAATTCGCGCTCGAGCTGCTGGACGCGAAGGCGAACGATCCCGTCCTGAAGAAGCGGATCGCGGCGATGGGGGGCGACCTGCTGGAACTGAACAGCCTGGTCAACGAACTGCTCGGCATGGCGCGCCTGGACAGCGGCCAGGCGCCGCAGCGCGAGACGGTGGATGTCGCCGCGCTGTTGAGCTCGGTGGAGGCGGCGCTGCCGCCGGGGCAGGTTTCCATCGGCGTCGCGTGCGCACCCGACGTGGGGACGATCGGCGCCGATGCGCGGTTGCTCGGGCGGGCGCTGTCGAATTTGCTCAGGAATGCGCAGAAGTATGCTGCTTCACAGATCCGCATGACGGCGCGCCGCGAGGGTGGGCGCGTGCTCATTGCCGTCGAGGATGACGGGCCGGGGATTCCGGTGGAAGAAAGGGAACGGATTTTCGAGCCGTTTTATCGGCTCGACCGCAGCCGCGACCGGGCGACGGGCGGCTTCGGGCTGGGCTTGTCGATTGCGCGCAAGGCGGTGCTGCTGCACGGGGGGAGCGTACAGGTTGAGGCGTCGGAACTCGGGGGCGCGCGGTTCGTGGTGGTGCTGGAGGGGTGAGCGGCGCTGCGCGACGCGTTTCGAGGTGCAGGCGCAGCACCGCGTGGGCTCAAGAGCCCACCCTACGGTTCTCTCGGTACAACATCAGCACCTCGAAACGCCTGGCTACTTGCTCTCCGGCTTGACGTGCGTAAAGCCATACCACAGGTGTTCCCACCAATGGTCGCGCGAGCGGACGGTGTACAGGCAGGCCTTGTCGACGCCGGTCTTGAAGACCGGGTCCTGGCACTTGTTCGTCATCAGGGCGTAGCGCTGGTTCTCGGCATTGACGAGTGCAATGCAGAGCCAGATGACGAGGCCGAACAGGATGACGGCCAGCGACCAGGCCACGTGGTTCACGTGGCTGATCTCGAACAAGTCCTCTTCCCGGGGGCGGGCGCCCTCGTACATTTCCAGGACTTTGCGTTCTCCGTCGCTCATTTCGTGGCGGCTGCTTTCGCGACCAGCGCATCGAGGACCTGGAAGCTCGCCTGCAGCATCTGGTTACGGTCCTGGATCTTCAGTTTCTCGGCCACCATGCCCGGTGCGGTCTGGTACTTGCCGTCGACGATCAGGGTCGGGGTGCCGCTCACCTGGTAGTTGGTCGTCGTCTGCGGCAGGCGGCGCAGCTTGGTCACGACGCCGAAGGAATTCCAGGTTTCCATGAACTTGGCCTTGTCGATGCCGTTCTTCGCCACCCAGTCGATGATCTGGTCATCCTTCATCAGGCGGACGCGCTGCACGTGCACCGCGTTCTCGATCTTTGCATGCATCTCCGCTTCCTTGCCCATCGCTTCGAGCGTCAGGAACAGGCGGGCTTCCGGATCGGCCGGCCCCTGGAACGGCAGAGGGATCCGGCGGAAATTGACCTTGTCGGCGTTCTTTTTCACCCACTCGACCAGGGGTGCTTCCAGCGCGTAGCAGGCCGGGCAGTGGTAAGCGAAGAATTCGACGACTTCGACCTTCTTGCCGACAGCCTGGACCGGCTGCGGCGAAGACAAGGTCACGTATTCGACCCCGTTCTGCGGATTGGTGGGCGAAGCGAAAGCGGTGCTGGCGACCAGGCTGGCAGCGACAAGGGCGAGACGCAGGGAACGGCGCATATGAATAGATCCTTCTTGTTTGGAATTGAAGAAAACGACGCGAGATTACCACTTTTTCGGCCGCCCCAAGGAGGCCCGCGCCGTTTTTTGCATTTGCTTACCCCCGTAACAGCTGCTTACCGGCGGGCGCGCGCCTCTTCGAGACGGGTGCAAAGCACGGCTGCGCCATCGACCACGCGCGGGCCCGGACGGGTGATCATTTCCTCGTCGAGCGTGAACAGGTTGTTGCGGCGTACGGCCGTCATGCCCCGATACGGCTGCCAGATCGACAGGCCGCGGTCCTGCGGCGTATAGCGCTTGCCGCCGACGATGGCTTCCGGATCGGCCTGCAGCACCGCCTCGGTGCCGACCTGGGGCGCGATCGTCTTCAGTTCGGCGAAAATATTCCGGCCGCCGCAGAGGCGGATCGCGTCGCTGGCGATCTGCTCGCCGTTCAGGGTGAACAGCGGATCGTCCCAGGCCTGGTAGAACACCGTCACCGGCGGCCGGCCGGCGTACCGCGTGCGCAGGCCGGTCACTTTGGCGCGGAACTGCGCGGCCGCGGCCGCGGCGGTCTTGTCGGTGCCGAGCAGGCGGCCGAAGCGCAGCAGGCTCGTCTCCACCGTCTCGAAGCTGCGCGGCTCGCTGTGGAAGACCGGGATGCCCAAGCTGTGCAGCTGGGCGATCTGGCGCGCCGTGTTCCCGCTTTGCCAGACGATCAGCAAATCCGGCTTCATGGCGATCACGCGCTCGAGGTCGATCTGGCTGTTCGAGCCGATCAGGGGAATCTTGCGCGCCTCGATGGGGTAATCGCTGTAGTTCATGGCGCCGATGATGCGCGCGCCGCCGCCGGCCGCGAACAACAGCTCGGTCACGTGCGGCGCCATCGAGATCACGCGCTGCGCCGGACGCGCCAGGACGACTTGCCGGCCGCTGTCGTCGACCACGCTGATGGCGGCTTGTGCCGACGAAGTGCACAAGGCCAGCAGGAGCAAAAGAAGAATGTTCATTGGGCCCTTCGAAAAGGAAGTTCGTTGAGCGCCGCCGGCGCCGCGGGCAGGAAGATCGTGCGTCCGCCATGTTCGATGACGGAAATCGGGTGGCCGAGGCAGGCGCCGAGCAGCTCGGCGCGCATGACCTCGCGTACCGGCCCGGCGCGCCACTGGCCGTCGCCGTGCAGCAGCAGCGCGTGGGTGGCGCCGCTCCAGGCCTGGTTCAAATCGTGGCCGACGCTGACCACCGCCCTGCCCTCGTCACGGCACAGGCGCGCCAGCAAATCCGTCATCGCCACCTGGTGCGCAAGATCGAGCGCATTGGCCGGCTCGTCGAGCAGCAGCAGCGGCGTGTCCTGGGCCAGCAGAGCGGCAATCGCCACGCGCTGGCGCTCGCCGCCGGACAGCGTGCGCACGTCGCGCTGGGCCAGGTGCAGCACGTCGAGGGTGCGCAGCGCAGCCTCCGCGGCGGCGTGGTCGTCGCTGCCCTCCCAGTAGCGGTCGGCGTGGTAGGGATGGCGCGCCATCAGCACCGTTTCGATGACGCGGTAGGCAAAGGCATCGCCGCGCGACTGCGCCAGCCAGGCCCGCTCGCGCGCCAGCGCCGGCAATGGCCACTGGGCGAGCGGCTTGCCGGCCAGGCTGACGCTGCCGCCGTCCGGCGCGCGCAGGCCCGCCAGCGTGCGCAGCAGTGTGCTCTTACCGGCGCCGTTGGGGCCGATCACGCACCAGCATTCGCCGGCAGCGGCGCGCCAATTTAGGCGCTCGACCAGCAGGCGGGCGCCGGCACGCAGGGTGAGTTGATGCGTCTCGATCATCGCGGGCGCAGGTGAAGTTGGTGCAGCTGGAACAGGAACACGGGCACGCCGATCAGCGAGGTCAGCACGCCCACCGGCAGCTGCTGGGGCGCCAGCACGGTGCGCGCCAGGGTGTCGGCCAGCACCAGGAAGGCGCCGCCGGCAAGGGCCGCGCCGGGCAGCAGGATGCGGTGGTCGGGGCCGAAGGCATGGCGGCAGGCGTGCGGCACCACCAGCCCGACGAAGCCGATGCTGCCACCCGTGGTGACCGCGCAGGCCGTCAGCAGGCCCGAACAGACAAAGAGAAAACGGCGCAGCGCGGCCACGTTGACGCCGAGGGTGACGGCGGCATCGGCATGCAGCGCCATCACGTTCAGGGCGCGCGCCTGGCGCCGCGCCAGCAGCAATGCGCCCGCCAGCACGAGCCAGGGCAGCAGGCGCCAGGAAGTGCCGGCCAGGTCGCCGATCATCCAGAACACCATGCCGCGCAGGCGCGACTCCGGCGCCACCGACAGCATCAGGGTCACCAGCGCCATGCAGGCCGAGGCCAGCACGACGCCGGTGAGCAGCAGCACGCTCGACTCACCGCCAGGCGCGCCGCCGCGCCCGCCGCCCAGGTCGCGGCGCGCCAGCAGGTAGAGCAGCAGCGAAACCGCCACCGCGCCCAGTAGCGCGCCGCCATCGACCAGCCACAGCGCCGCGCCGAACAGCAAGGCGGCCAGCGCCCCGACCGCGGCCCCCGCCGACACGCCCAGCACATACGGGTCGGCCAACGGGTTGCGCACCAGTGCCTGCATCATGACGCCGGCCAGCGCCAGCGAGGCGCCGGTAACGAAGGCGCTGCTGGCGCGTCCCAAACGCAGGTCGAGCAGGGTCGCCGCCATGCCGTCGGGACTGCCCGCCAGCAGGCTGGCAAAGGCGCGCGGCAGGTCGGCCAGCGGGACCGCCACCGAACCGGCCAGCCCCGCCCCGGCCAGCGCCAGCAGCGCGCACGCGCCCAGCAGCGCGAGCGTGGCGCGGCGGCGGACGGGCGAGGTGGCGGCGATGCTGCTCATGCGGCTGGCGGCATCAGAAGTCGTAGCGCGCCGACAGCTTCAGCTGGCGTCCATCGCTCGGATAGATTCCGCTGCGGCAGCCGTAGGCCTGGCTGAAGTACTGGCGGTCGGCCAGGTTCAGGCCTTGCACCGCGAGTTCCCAGGCGCCGACCTTGACCGCGTAGCGCGCATCGAACGTCGTGTACGAAGGAATGCGCACGCTGCAAGCGTTGTCGAAGTCGCTGCCGTAGCGCTGGTTCGACACGTATTGCGCGCCGATGTCCGCACTCTGGCCATTCGCCGGCAGCCAGGCCAGGCGCGCGGTGAGCACGTTCTTCGGCACCAGCACCATCTCGCGGCCGGCGTTCGGGCCGTCGGTGAACTCGGCCTGCACGTGCTGCAGGTGGCCGCTCAGGCGCAGGCTGGCGGGCAGGTCGACGTGGGCGTCGAGTTCGACGCCCTGGCGCCGGGTCGGGTCGAGGTTGGTGTTGGTGCCGAAGCCGAAGGCCAGGGTCGGATCGAAGAAGATCTCCTTGCGCAGGCGGTGGCGGAACACGCGCGCCGACACCTGGCGTGCCTGGTCGCCGACGGTCACGCCGAGTTCGAGGTCGCGCGAGGTCTGGGCGTCCAGTACGCCGGCGCTGGAACGGTAGCTGTTTTCGTCGGCATTCGGCAGGCGGTAGCTCTTGCCGGCCTTGGCGTGCAGCGTCAGGCCGGGGACCGGATCGATGCTGCCTTCGAGCGACCAGGCATTCTGCGACTGCGCGCTGCTTTCCTGGGGAACGCTCGCGGCCGCGTCGGCGTAGTCCTTGTCGAAGCGTTCGTGGCGCAGGCCCAGGGCCAGGCGCGCATTGTATGCATCGCTCCAGCGCAGTTCGTCGCGCAGGTAGAGGGCACGGGATTTCTGCTCCGCGTCGTTGCGCGAGGTGCCGAAGGCCGTGGCATAGGTCGAGACGCGCTCCCATTGCAGCAGGTCGACGCCGGCGACGAATTCGTTGAGCAGTGCGCCCAGGTGGCCAAGGTGGCGCAGGCGCGGCGAGAACTGCGTCTGGCGGCTCGCGTTGACGACGTCGCCGGTGCCGAAGGTGGTTTCGTAATGGGCGCGGCTCTCGCGTTCGCGGTGCGACAGCTCGGCGGCCAGTTCGACGTTGCCGATGCGCTTCTCGGCGAAGAAGGCCACGCGGTCGCTGGCCAGCGTGCCGAGATCGTTCGGGGTCGTCGCCTGGCGCGGGTCCTGTTCGAATTGTTCGAGCGTCAGGGCGCCCGGGAAGCGCGCATCCTGGCGCGCGCTTTCGACGCGCATGCCGACGCGCGTGCCGCCGCTGGCCCACTGGACGCCGCCGCTGACGCTCTTCTGCAGGAACTGGTTGTTGGCGCGGTCGTTATGGGTGCCCTGGCGTGCGGCGGCCAGGTCGAAGGACAACGGGCCCGCGCCGTGGCGCACCGAGGCGCGGGTGTCGAACTGGTGGCGCTGGCCGGCTTCCGCGATCACCGAACCGTGATAGCCCTGCTCCGTCCCATGTTTGGTGACGATGTTGATCACGCCGCCGGTCGCGCCTTCGCCATACAGCACGCTGCTGCCGCCACGCGTGATCTCGATGCGTTCGACGGTGTCGACGGGGATGGTCGACAGCACGGTGCCGGCCAGCTCGTTTTCGTTGAGGCGCACGCCGTCGACCAGGATCACCATGTTCTGGGCGCTGTTGGTGCCGAAGCCGCGCAGGTCGAGGCCGAAGTCGGGCGAGCCGTCCAGGCTCTGGCGGCCGTAGACGCCGCCGATCTTGCGGATCGCCGCGTTGACGTCGTTGACGCCGGCATTCCTGATCTCGTCGGCGGTAATCACCGTGGCGCCCACCGGCGGCAGGGCGGCATCGCTCGGGAAGCGCGCGCCCGTGACGTGGACGGTGGACATGGCCTGCTCATCGGCGCGGGCGGCGGCGGCGAACAAGGAAAGGGAGAGGGAAACGGCGCAGGCCAGCGCGATCGGCTTGAGTGCCGGCGCGCTGTTCGAAACAGCAGCAAATGTCATGTCGTGGTTCTTCGATAAGTGTGCACCCGGCCTGCGTCCCCGCAAGCCGGATTCAACGGACGTGGTGATCCACCATCGTCCACCTGTCCTGGCCGGTATCCGGGCTGGCAAGCGCGAGCGCCTCACCTTCCTGTGGCGGGCACAGTGGTGTTCGAGGCGGACTGTCGCCGGGGCGACGCTTGTTGACCGTTGCGGGGGCAGCACACGTTGGCCGGACGCCGGGGGCGCCGTGGCTTCGTGTTTCCCGTTTAACTGCGCATGCAGATTGCGTGCGCGGGCACCAGAACGGCGTGATTATATATCGGACAAGGGGGCGGGGCGGAGGTAGGATTCAGCCAGGTCCGCAAGCGCCGCGCATATGGCGTGCGTCGGAAATGTTCAAGCGGTGATAACGCGTGGGCACAAGTGCCCACCCTACGGTGCACCACCGCCGTCATTGCCCCGTTGGCCGCCGCGTAACGTAGGGTGGGCACTCGTGCCCACGCGGGACGCACCGGCGGGCATTCGAAACATCAATCCTTACGTCCCGCGCTTGCCCCGTGCGGCTTCCTCGGCCTTGGCGGCCGCCTTCTCCGCGGCGATGCGCTCTTTTTCTTCCTTCTCGAGACGGTGCGCTTCCAGGCGCGCCGCGCGCGATTGCGGCGTCTCGAGGCTGATGCGCCCGATCGCGCCGCTGCGGTAGTCGTGCAGCAGCACGTGGGCCGCTTTTTCGACGTCGAACTCGCCGCCGCGCACGCGGAAACCGCGCCGCGCCGCCACCTGCTCGACCACGCCGATGCCGTCCAGGCCCTCGGTCTTGAAGCCGTAGCGGGCGGTCAGCAATTGCGGGTAGCGCTCGAGCAGGATGTCGCCCAGGAAGAAGGCGACCTCTTCCTCGATCAGCGCGTTGGTGCCGATCGCGTGGCTGGCGGCGAGCATCAGGCCATCGCTCGGCATCTCGATCTTCGGCCACATCAGGCCCGGGGTGTCGACCAGCACCGTGTGCTTGTCGAGATACAGTTTTTGCTGGACCTTGGTGACGGCCGGCTCGTCGCCGACCTTGGCCACGCGCTTTTTCAGGAGCGCGTTCATCAGCGTCGACTTGCCGACGTTCGGAATGCCCATGATCATGATGCGCAGCGGCTTGGTCGGCACGCCGCGGTGCGGGGCGAGCGACAGCGCCAGCGCCGGAATGCGCGCGACATCGAGCGGCTTCTTGGTCGTCATCGGGTAAGCCGTCACACCCGGCTTGGCGTCGTAATACGCCTTCCAGGCGGCGGTGGCCGCCGGATCGGCCAGGTCGATCTTGTTCAGGATTTTGAGGACCGGGCGCTGGCGGAACTGGCGCATGCGGTCGACCAGGGGGTTGCAGCTTGCCTCGGGCAGGCGTGCGTCGAGCACCTCGATGACGAGGTCGATGAATTCCATCTGCTCCTCCGCCTGCTTCTTGGCGGAGTTCATGTGGCCCGGGAACCATTGTATCGACATGCTGTGCTTTCAAATTCTGCGAACGAGGCGGTATTTTACGCTGGCGCCGCGACCCGCGCCCGGCTCCCTTGCCGTTGTGTTTCCAACTGGAATGATTTTGGCTTGATTCGTTGCAATATCGAGTCATCCCGGACGGGCACGATGACGGAACGGCCGCTTGTGGCCGGTCAAGGGACAATGTCGAGGAGAAGGTCATGGCGAAGTTCATGCGTGTTGCGCGCAATGTCGAGGTCTGGATTTTTGGCGCTTTCGGTGGGTTGATTCTGATGGCCTGCCTGGACAAGCCGGCCGAGCGCGCGAAGCCGGCAAGCCCGGTCAGCGCGGTGGCGGAAGTGGAGCTGGCGCAGCCGGGGCCGCAGGTGGGCACCGAGGCGAGGAATGTCGTGTACGTGGTGGGCAAGCGGCCGAGTGCCGCCGAGAAGCGGGCGGCGCGTGGAGGTGCGGGATAAAGAGAGTGCAGGAAATGCGCCGCCGGCAGTTGCCATTTCCAGGGTGGGCGCCGTCCGGTGTCCACCCTGCCCCACCTCCCCTCACTTCGCCATGGCCTCCATATCCCTGCGCACCAGCGACGTGACCCCGGCCCAGTTACGCTCCGTGTAGTGCCCGTAGTCCTCGCCATCGTCGCGGAACACGACCGAGTGCCAGGCCCACTTCGCGCGGCCGCCCTGGTTGGCGCCGGAGCCGAGCGTCAGGTCGTTGCAGAACCAGTCGCCCGGATTGCAGAACGAGCTGCCGCCGCTGCCGGACACCCCGCCCGAACTGTGATAGGCCTCGACCTCGTCATCCTGGCCCGGCAGGATGAACGAATACAGCGTGCCTTTCGCGCCCGCATAGTTGTAGAACCAGATGCCGCGCGTGTCGTTGTGGTTGTACAGGGCGCGCGCGGTCGAAACCTTGTGCTGCTGGGCCAGCGGTTCGCTCGTGGTCCAGGCGCCGATGTCGGCCAGTTCGCTGCCGCCGGCGGACCCTGCCGCCACCCTCACCCACCGGATGTTCCAGCCCGTCTGCGTGCCTCCCGCACCGGCCGCGCACACGCCGGACGCGTTCGGCTGGGCATTCGTCTTCGGGCGCGCCGAGCCGCCGTAGTTGGCCAGCGTGTAGCCCATCATCATGTCGCCGGCGCTATGCACTGCGACATAGCACCAGTTGCCGCCGGTGCAGAAGCAGTCGAGCGCGTTGCGGATGACGCCGCTTTGCGAGGCGACCGCACTCCTGCCATCCCAGTTGACCGACTTCTTGTTCACGCCCGCCGCCACGGCGTTCGGGCCGAAATAGCTGAAGTCGTTGTAGTTGCCGATCTGGCCGCCGCCGGTGCGGCCGTTGATCCAGAGACTGTAATTGGTGGCACTCGCGACGCCCGCGGCGAGCAGGCCCGGCAGGCACAACAAAGCGGCAAGGCGTGTGGATCGTCCCATGTCATCCTCCATCGTTCTGGTTGCAGTGGGACGTGTCGACGGCCGACCGCGAACGACCATTCTTGAGACAAGACGAAGGCCGCGTCAACCGCGCACAAGGCAGGCGTTGGAGGAAGGATACCGAACAGCCGGAAGAACGCGGCGCCGCCAACGCAGGCGGCGCCGGGTCCTGGCCAGGACGCTTATTTCACGGGCCCGCAGGCGCTCGGCGGCAAGGGTTGCGAGGGATCGAACCGCGCCAGTTCGGCCGCCGCGCCCTTGCGGTCCTTCGCGAATTCCACCAGGTGGCGCTGGCGCTCCTCGCTGTCCCATTCGGTGTCGAGCACGCCTTCGAGCGAACGCTTGCGGCTGGCCAGCACGGGGCCCTCCAGGCGCGGCATCAGTTCGCGGTCGGGGTCGGTGTTTTCCCTGAGCAGGTAGCCGTCGACGTCGCGCAGGGTCAACGGCAGCGCGGCCCCGCCATCGATCATCATCTTGCCGAACACCGTCAGCCTGATGTCGTTCGGCCCCGGCCCCAGTACTTCGTTGAAGGTCGCCAGCGCGAACGGGCGCCCTTTCGCATCGTCGATGCGGCCGGTGACGACGTAACGGCCCGGCTGGCGCACGTCGGCGCGCAGGATGAAGGTCAGCGAACCGTTCTCCATCGCTTCGCGCGGCGGCCCGGCCCAGACCGCGGGCACCCTCGGCGAATAGATGACGTCGAAAATCACCACGCCGTTCTTGCCGCCCGCCGTGTAGCGCACCTCGGTGCGGATGGTGCCGTGAAAGCCGGCAAGGCCGGTCTGGCCCGGGGTCAGCACGCCGGCAAAGGCGCCGTCGCCGGCCACCGGATCGGCGCCCGCGCCATCGTCGGCAAAGGGAAGCGGCACCTGGGCCGTGGGGCGCGCGCCGGCCGTGACGATGCCGGCCGCCAGCGCGCGCGTGACGACCAGCGGCACGGTGGTCCCGTTCGGTTCGATAGCGCGCAGCGAGAACGCGACCGACTCGCCGGCCGCGAGGAACACGCGCGACTGCGAGGTCTGGAGCAGGATGTTCGGATCGCTGCGGCGGTCGTCGCCGCGCATGGGGTTGGTCTCAAGCACCGGGCGGTTCGGGTAGACCTGGTCGGGATTGCGCGACATCGGCTGCGAGCCCGGCGGATACATGCTGCCCTCGCGGTAGCTGCAATACGTGTTGTCGGCCAGCGCATAGTTGTCGACCAGCTGCTGGCGCTGGCGTGCCCGTTCGCCCGGGGCCGCGGCGACCGGCTGGCCCTCGACCTGGCCGAAGAATTGCGGGCCCTGTTGCGGGCCGCCGGCGGCGGCGACGGCCGTGGCCGGCGGCTGCGCGTCGCCACGCAGCGCCAGCCAGCCGATCCCCGCCAGCAGCGCGAGGATCACCAGGGCCGGCAGCCAACGCCGCAGGCCGCTTGCGCGGCCCGGTTGTTGTCGATCAGAGGGCACTGTTCACCACGGCGTTGCGCACGACACCGACGATCCCTTCCCAGTTGCCGTTCGCATAGTGATTGTAGGTTTCGTTATCGTCCCGGAAGCTGACCGAGTGGTAACTCCATTTCAGCGAGCCGCCTTCGTTGGCCGCCGTGCCGAGGGTCAGGTCGTTGCAGAACCAGTCGCTCGGATTGCAGTAGGAGCCGCCCCCGCTGCCGGACACGCCGCCCGTGCTGTGGTAAGCCACGGCTTCGTCGTCCTGGCCGGGCAGGATGCCGGAATAGGCCGTCCCCTTCGCCGCGGCATACATGTAGAACCAGACGTTACGCGTGGTGTTGTGGTTGTACATGGCGCGTGCGGTGCTGGTCTTGAGGTCCTGCACCAGCGGCTCGGACGTGGTCCAGGAACCGGCGTCCGAGAGTTCCGAGCCGCCGCCCGCGCCCGAGGCGGCGCGCACCCATTTGATGTTCCAGCCGGTCTGCGAGCTGCCGTCGCTGTTGCCGCAGACGCCGCTGGCGTTGGCCACGGCGTTTTTCTTGACGCGCGCCGAGCCGCCGTAGTTGGCCATGTTGTAGCCCATCATCAGGTCGCCGGCGCTGTGGGTGACGACATAGCACCAGTTATTCCCGGTGCAGAAGCAGTCGAGCGCATCGCGGATCTTGCCGCTTTGCGAAGCGATGCTGCTGCGGCCATCCCAGTTGACGGACTTCTTGTTGACGCCGGCGGCCGTGGTGCCGGGGCCCCAGTAGGTCCAGCTGTTGTAATTGCCGACCACGCCGCCGCCGGTGCGGCCGTTGATCCAGAGCGTGTAGTTTGTTGCGGCAGCGAAGCTTGAAACGGCCATGAGACAGGCCGCGATTACGAGTTGCAAGGCTTTCTTCACAATCTCCTCCTTGGTTTCTTCTGGTGGACGCCTGAAGATCGCCATCGCTGCCGGCAACGCCAGGCGCTGCCGCGTCCTGCGGCTCAGCCGACTGTATGCCTGAGCTACACCAGAGTCAATTGAACAAGTGAATGAAGAATAGTGCGTTGTATTGCTGCAAATGCAGAGATTATTTGCCTTTAATCAAGTTCCGCCAAAACTTTCAGATGTGCAACGACGCTGCGGCCGAGTGCCGACAATTCGTAGCCGCCTTCCAGGCAGCTGACGATGCGCCCGCCCGCGTGCTCGCGCGCCACCGCCATCACCTGGCGCGTGAGCCAGGCGTAATCCGCTTCGACCAGGGCCATGCCGCCCATGTCGTCGTCGCGGTGGGCGTCGAAGCCCGCCGAGATGAAAATCATCTCCGGCCGGAACGCGTGCAGCGCCGGCAGCCAGTATTCCTGCACCACCTGGCGCACGACCTCGCCGCCGCTGCGCGCAGGCACCGGGATATTGACCATGGTGGCGGTGACCGGTTCCGGTGCGACGTTCGGATAAAACGGATGCTGGAAGAAGCTGGCCATCAGCACGCGCGGGTCGTCCCGGAAGGATTCGAGGGTGCCGTTGCCGTGGTGGACGTCGAAATCGACGATGGCGACCCGTTCCAGGCCGTGCGCGTCGAGCGCGTGGCGTGCGGCGATCGCGACGTTGTTGAAGAGGCAAAAGCCCATCGGCTCGCTCGGGGTGGCGTGGTGGCCGGGCGGGCGGACCGAGCAGAAGGCGTTATCGATGTCGCCGGCGATCACGGCGTCGGTCGCGGCCAGGGCGGCGCCGGCCGCGCGCAGGGCCGCGTCATAGCTCGCATGGCACAGCAGGGTGTCGCCGTCGAGCGGGTAGGTGTCGCCCGGGGTGCTCGGGATGTGGTCGCGCACCAGCGCCAGCGCACCTTCGGTATGGTTGCGCAAGATCGCGGGGATCTCGGCCAGCGGCGCCAGGCGGCGCTCGAGCAGGCTGTCGATGCGTGCCAGGATCAACTGGTCGTCGATGGCCTGCAGGCGGGCCGGGCATTCCGGATGCCAGTCGCCCATGTCGTGCTTCAGGCAGTCTGGATGGCTGTAGATTGCTGTGCTCATGTGCGTGCCTGCTTGTGCATTTGTTGCCTGCTGCTCAGCCATACACCGGGATCGTCCGTTCTCGCATAGAATCATCCGGAGGGGCGTGCCGCTGCATGGAAAGAATAGTTGCCAATAGCGCTAATCTACCATGCCGCCCGCAGCCCCGCACACCACCACAATCGGAACCCAGCCATGTTCAACAAATTGCACGCCGCCGCGCGCCAGGTCGGCCAGATCGTGGTCGGCAAGGACCAGCAGGTACGCCTCGCTTTTACTTGCCTGCTGGCCGGCGGCCACCTGCTGATCGAGGACGTGCCGGGCGTCGGCAAGACCACGCTGGCGCATGCGCTGGCCCTGTCGCTCGGCCTGAAATTCAACCGCGTCCAGTTCACCAGCGACCTGCTGCCGGCGGACGTGTCCGGCATTTCCGTCTACGAGCGCGAAAAGAACGGTTTCGCCTTCCACCCCGGCCCGATCTTCACCCAGGTGCTGCTGGCCGACGAGATCAACCGCGCCACGCCCAAGACGCAATCGGGCCTGCTCGAAGCGATGGAAGAGCGCCAGGTCAGCATCGACGGCATGACGCGCGCCCTGCCCGAACCTTTCTTCGTCATCGCCACCCAGAACCCGGCGCACCAGGTCGGCACCTTCCCGCTGCCGGAGTCCCAACTCGACCGCTTCCTGATGTGTTTATCGCTGGGCTATCCGGACGCCGCCGCCGAACGTGCGCTGCTGATGGGCGAAGACCGCCGCGTCCTGCTGCGCACGCTGGAACCTGCGATGGATCCGGTAGAGCTTATCGAAGCTCAACGTGCGCTGCGCGCCATCCACGCCTCCAGCGCGCTGATCGACTACGTGCAGGCGCTGGCCCAGGCTTCGCGCTCGGGAACCCTGTTCGCCGAGGGCCTGTCGCCGCGCGCCGCGATCGCCCTGCTGCAGGCCGGACGCGCCTGGGCCGCGCTTGAGGGACGCGACCACGTGCTGCCGGAAGATATCCAGGCGGTGCTGGTGCCCGTCTGCGCGCACCGCCTGCGGCCCGTGAAGTCGGCGCACGGCATGGCGCAGGCCAGCCGCGACCTGGTGCTGCAGCTGCAAAAATCGGTGCCGGTCTAAGCCAATGGACAGCACCGGCCCGACCCCGGCCGAGGGCGGCCACTGGCGCCTGCGCCGCGAAGCGCGCGCGACCAGCGAACTCTTCCTCGGCCAGCGCCGCATCTATATCCTGCCCAGCGGACCGGGGCTGGGTTTCGGCGCGCTGCTGCTGGTGCTGCTGGTCGGGTCGATCAACTACAACCTGGGCCTGGGCTATGCCCTGACCTTCCTGGCCCTGTCCTGTGCCCTGGTCGACATGCTGCTCACCTGGCGCAACCTGGCCCACCTGCGCCTGAAAGCCGGACGCACGCCGGCCGTGTTCGCAGGCCAGGAAGCCAGCTTCGAGCTGCAACTGGTCAACACGACGGCCCGTCCGCGCTACGCCATCTGGGTCGACGCGGCCGGCGGCGGCGAGCCGCGCCACGCGGCCGACCTGGCGGCCGGCGCCGACGCCACCGTGCGCCTGGCGATACCGACCGAGCGCCGCGGCTGGCTGGCCGCGCCGCGCCTGGTGCTGAGCACGCGCTTTCCGCTCGGCCTGTTCCGCGCCTGGTGCTACTGGCAGCCGGACCTGCGCGCGCTGGTCTACCCGTTTCCCGAGGAAGATGCGCCGCCGCTGCCGCGCGCCACGGGCGCACCGTCGGCCGGGGCCGCGGCCAGTGCCGGCGGCGAGGACGATTTCGCCGGGGTGCGCCCCTACCAGCCGGGCGACCCGCTGCGCCGCCTGGCCTGGCGCCAGATCGCGCGCCTCGCCCTGGAAGACGGCGGCCAGCTCGCCACCAAGCATTTCGAGGGCGGCGCGCGCGAGGAACTGGTGCTGGACCTGGCCAGCCTGCCGCCCGCGCTCGATCTCGAACTGCGCCTGTCGCGCATGGCGCGCTGGGTGCTCGAGGCCGAGAGCCGCGCCCTGCCCTACGCCTTCCACCTGGGCGCGACCTCCTTCGACGCCGCCAGCGGCGCCGCCCATGCCGCCGCCTGCCTGCGCGCGCTGGCGCTGTACGGCCTGGGAGTACCGAAATGAAGGCGCTCCTTGCACGCCTGCACGCCCTGCCGCGCGACAAGGCCGACACCCTGCTGCTGCTCGGCGCCGCCCTCCTGGTGCTGGTGCCGCATGTGGCCCACCTGCCGGCCTGGGTGTCGGCGCTGTGCGCGCTGACCCTGCTGTGGCGCGGCGTCATCACGCTGCAGGGCAAGCGCATGCCGCCGAGCATTCTGTTGCTGCCGCTGGCGGCCGCCGCCATGTTCGGCGTCGCCCAGAGCTACCAGACCCTGCTGGGCCGCGATGCCGGGGTCGCCATGCTGGTGCTGCTGGTCGCCTTCAAGATGCTGGAAATGCATGCGCGGCGCGACCTGTTCGTGGTCGTCTTCCTGTGCCTGTTCCTGGTGCTGACGAATTTCTTCTACGAGCAGGGCATCGGCACCGCCTTGCTGATGGCGCTCTCGGTGCTGGCCCTGCTCACCGCCCAGCTGAGTTTCCAGTTCACGGGCGCCGTGCCGCCGCTGCGCCGGCGCTTCCTGATGAGCGTGAAGCTCCTGGGCCTGGCCGCGCCGCTGGCGCTCGCCCTGTTCTTCCTGTTCCCGCGCATCGAGGGGCCGCTCTGGGGCTTGCCGGGGGACGCGACCAGCGCCCGTTCCGGCCTGTCGGAAACGATGGCGCCGGGAACGATGGCGAACCTGGCGCAATCGGGCGACCCCGCCTTCCGCGTGCGTTTCGACGGCACGGTGCCGCGCCAGGAGCAGCTGTACTGGCGCGGCCCGGTGCTGGGCGCCTACGACGGGCGCACCTGGACCCGCATCGACGCCCGGGCGCGCCGGCGCTCGGCGCAGCAGCCGCTGTCCCTGCTGGTCGCCGGCAAGCCGGTCGGCTACGAAGTCACGCTCGAGCCCTCGTCAAGCCGCTGGCTGTTCGCGCTCGAGATGCCGCAGCGCCTGCCCGAGCTGGACGGCAACGCCGCCCAGGTCTCGGGCGAGGTCGAGCTGACGGCGAACTCCCCGGTGGAGGCGCGCCTGCGCTACCGGATGAGTTCATTCCTTGACTACAGCCTGCAAAAGGATGGCTTGCCGCCCGACGCCGATTACTGGCTGCAACTGCCGGCCGACAGCAACCCGCGCGCCCTGCTGGCCGGCCTCGACCTGCGCGCCGAACCGGATCCGCGCCGCCGCGTCGAGGCCGTGCTGCAGCGCTTCCGGCGCGAGAACTATGTGTACACGCTGAACCCGCCGCTGCTCGGACGCAACGCGGTCGACGAATTCCTCTACGGCAGCCGCGCCGGCTTTTGCGAACATTTTTCCGGCGCCTTCGTCTTCCTGATGCGCGCGGCCGGGGTGCCGGCGCGGGTCGTCACCGGCTACCAGGGCGGCGAGCTGAACCCTCTCGACGGTTATGTCACCGTGCGCCAGTCCGACGCCCACGCCTGGGCCGAAGTCTGGCTCGCCGGGCGCGGGTGGATGCGCGTCGACCCGACCGCGGCCGTGGCGCCGGAACGGGTGCGGCGCGGCCTGGACGGCGCCATCCCGCCGCGCGCGCCTTTCGGCATCGACGGCTTCGGGCGCTTCATGGGCATGGACGGCGAGACCCATCCATGGCTCGCGCAGATGCGCTACGCGGCCGGGGCGATGAACAACGGCTGGAACCAGTGGGTGCTCAATTACACGCCGCAGCGCCAGAAAAGCGTCGTCGAGAGCGTGCAGTCCTCGCTGTTCGACTGGCGCATGCCAGTCTTGCTGGCTTCCCTGGCAAGTATGTTGCTGCTCTGGAGAATCTTCCAGCGCCGCCGGGCAAGCGATCCGGTCGATGCGCTATACTCGGCCCTGTGTTCGCGCCTGGCCCGGCTGGGTTTGGCGCGTTCGGCAGATGAAGGCCCGACCGCCTATGGCGCGCGCATTGCCGCGGCAGGCAGGCTGGCAGCGCCCGCGCAAGCGGCCGCTGTCGAGTTCCTCGGCCGTTACAGCGCCTGGCGTTACGCGCCGCGCCGCGACGACGCCCATCTGGCCGCGACCCTGAAGCGCTTACTTTCGCAAGTTCGATGAAATCTTTTGTATTAGTTCTCGCAGCACTCGTCTTTGCAGCAGCCCCGGTCTTCGATGCCAACGCGGCCGCGAAGCATCCGCCGGTTAAGGTGAAGACCCTCAAAGCCACCACCAAGGCCAAAGCGGGCAAGGCCAAGGCATCCCACTCCAAACCCGCTCCCAAGGCGCGCAAGGCGCTGGCCGCCGCTGCCGCGGTGGCTGCCGTATCGGCCATCGACTACAACGGCGAGCCGGTCAATTTCGGCGAATGGCAGGCCGTCAGCGGCTTTATCGACGACATGGTCGTCAAGCACGGCTTCGACCGCGCCGAACTCGAAGCGCAGATGCGCCAGGTGCATTTCGTGGATTCGGCGGTGCAGCTGGTGAAACCCGCGCCGCCGGGCAAGCCGAAGAACTGGAAAGCCTATAGCGACCGCTTCATCGAGCCGATCCGCATCAATGCCGGCCTGCGCTTCTGGAACGAAAACGAAGCCGCGCTGTCGCGCGCCGAGGCCATGTATGGCGTGCCGGCCGAGATCCTGGTCGGCATCATCGGTGTGGAAACCGTGTACGGGCGCGATACCGGCCGCTTCCGCGTGCTCGACACCCTGACCACCCTCGCCTTCGCCTACCCGGACGCGCCCAACAAGGCCGCGCGCGCCGACTTCTTCCGTAGCGAACTCGAAAACACCCTGCTGCTGGCGCGCCACGAGAAGATCGACCCGTTCACGCTGCTCGGTTCCTTTGCCGGCGCCGTCGGCCTGCCGCAGTTCATGCCCGGGAATATCCTGAAATATGGCGTCGACTTCGACGGCGACGGCCATATCGACCTGCGCAACTCGACCGCGGACGCGATCGGCAGCGTGGCCAATTTCCTGATCGAACACGGCTGGAAGCCGAGCGATCCGGGTCCGGCCGTGATTCCGGTCGACGTCGCCGCGCACCGCGCCTGGGAGCCGCTGCTGGAGCGCGGCCTGGCCGCAACGCTGCGCCCGGACGAGCTGGAAGCGGCGGGCGTCATCCCGCCCGCGGCGCTTGCCCCCGGCCGCCTGTACGGCCTGGTCGACCTGCAAAACGGCGCCGAGGCGACCGAATACTGGCTGGCGACCGATAACTTCTTTGCCATCACCAAATACAACCGCAGTTATTTCTATGCCATGTCGGTGATCGACCTCGGACGCGCGGTGCGCGAGGCCCGCATGGCCCAGGCATTGTAGAGCTGACAAAGTTGTAACAGGCTGTAACAGCGCTGCGCCCCGTTCTTCCCCGGCGCAGCGCCTCCAACCCCGGGTACTCCCCCGGGGTATCCCGACCCGCCTGATTTCTGTACTCTATGGAAACATTCAAAGGCGCGGCATACTCCCTCCGATGTTGCTATTTGTGCATATCATTCTGAAACGTGCGGCGCGCAACTTGTGTTTCCTTTAAACTCAGGTTTAATGAAAAAACAATTATTTTTTTCGTGAGTTTGTGAGAGAATTGCATTGCGGCTATTGTTGCGACTAGACAACAGAGCCGAGGCTTCGCACCGAATTCTATTGCTCATAAGTACTAGAGCCTGAATTAGTTGTACAATTGAGTAGATTTTTTCGAAAGACCTTCCGGAATCGAACCGCCGCTAGCGACTTTCCGTAAACCCATATAGGAATTATTCAAATCATGACAAACCAAGTCGGCATTGATATGAACAGCGATGCGGAATCGGACGAACTGCTGCAATATAACCCGAACCGCCTGCTGGACACCCTGATCGAGAACCTGCGCCTGAAGAACGACGCGGCCCTGTCGCGCGCCCTGGAAGTCGCGCCGCCGGTCATCTCGAAAATCCGCCACCACCGCCTGCCGGTCGGCGCTTCGCTGCTGATCCGCATGCACGAAGTCAGCGATCTGTCGATCCGCGACCTGCGCTACCTGATGGGCGACCGCCGTGCGAAATTCCGCATCAGCGACAAGCAGTTCAAGCCGAAGGACAAGGACAACAGCGTCGGCGCGGAATAAACCGTGGGCGCGACTACGGACGGCGGCACAGCATGCCGCCGCACCGTCGCAGCAATTCTTCCTCGTTAGGGGAGACACCCAGCGCCAAAACCTCGCGCCGGGAATCAAGAGCTAATCCAGCAGAATCAGGCGGGGAACACACCCGTCGACAGATAACGATCGCCGCGGTCGCAGACGACGAACACGATCGTCGCATTCTCCACGGTCTGCGAAATGCGCAAGGCGATTTCGCAGGCACCGGCCGCGGAAATACCGCAGAAGATCCCCTCCTCGGCCGCTAGCCGGCGCGCCATCTGTTCCGCAGCAGCCTGCGTCACGTTCTCGACCTGGTCGACGCGCGCCTTGTCGAAGATCTTCGGCAGATAGGCTTCCGGCCATTTACGGATGCCCGGGATCGACGAACCCTCTTCCGGCTGTGCGCCGACGATGCGGATCGCCTCGTTCTTTTCCTTCAGGTA
>Ga0308170_10001463_pt1 | contig 22473 bp, 16 predicted proteins | sample PhyBR2_2_FD_202136 | JGI IMG/M metagenome (GOLD analysis project Ga0308170, IMG submission 202136) | Phyllosphere microbial communities from UC Gill Tract Community Farm, Albany, California, United States - DLSLSB.R2 | ecosystem: Host-associated > Plants > Phyllosphere > Unclassified | place...
CCCCTGGTGTCGCCGTTGCGGCTGTGAGGGCGTACCGCGTGACACCGTCACCCGCCGCCTCGCCCATGAACCGCAGGGACGACCGACCAGCTGACTCGGACACCTGCGCGGGGGCGCCCGCGGCTTTCGACACCTGGCCAAGCGCATCGCCCGCCGCCGGCTGGAGGCCGGAGGCTTTAGACCCCGACTCCTACGCCCCCAAATGTTGCAAGCCCGGAGGGCGCGTTAACCGTTCAGGAGGCGGTCCCTTGACACGAGGCGCTCACTGCGTGAGCCTAAGTCGACGCGCAAGTAAAATGGGCCACCCAGGCCGCGAAGTTTGCCAATCTCTCGGGCTCATCGTTCAAGGAGTATCACCGTGCAGATAGGTGAGTCTCAGAGTGATTCGAACCATGCAGGTCGCAGTGGCCGACCGCGGCGCCGAGCTATCCTCGCAGCAGCCAGCGTGTCGACTCTAACGGTGTTGCAACTCTTAAGTTCAGCTGGCTCCGCCCAGGCGTACGACCGCTCTGCAGCAGCAAGCTACGCCGACACGTATTGGAACTCGAGGCCATATCCGCAGTACCCCGGCTTCGATGACGATTGTACCAACTTTGTTTCACAGGCCCTCCACGCAGGTGGTATCAAGTTCCGCAACGCTCCGTACACGTGGTCCGGTTCGAACTCCGCCACCGCGTATTGGGCCGCGATGGGCGGGGCTGCTGAATATTGGACAACCACGTGGTCCGTTGCAAAGACGAATGCAACGTTCACCAACGGTTTATACAACAGCAAGATGACGGTGGTGCCGGCGAACTCGCAGGGGTCTCAAGCGCCGGTCGGTTATCGACAGCTCGGGGACGTCGTCTATTACGACTGGGATGGCGATGGCGCGATCAATCACGCTTCCATGATCACAGTTAACGGCGGAACCTCATCCGACAACAGCGGCACCGGCACTCTGGTTGATCAGCACACGACAGATCGCCGTCACACGCTGTGGAACCTCGTCAAGTGGAATCAGCAGGTCGCGACGACGACCTACTACGTGGTCTCAGTAGCGGACGGTGCCTCATGATCAAAATGTTCTCTTCGCGGCGCGCTGCGAAGCTCTTCGGTCTGGTCTGCGCGGGAGGCGTCGCCGCCAGCGTGGCATTCGCCGCTACAGCAGCATCCGATGACCCTGGCAAGCAAGACGCTGCAATTACGGAAGCTGCTCGTCTTGCGATGGAAGCGCGATACCAGATCGGTGCTATTGACGCGTTGGCGACAAACCCTGACGCGAACACCTCGTCTGTCGTTGCAAAGGGCGTTTACACGAGAAGTGCGCGCCCCGCACTACGGCAGCTGACGGACGGAAAGGTAGCGGCAGCTCATGACGCGAGCGCAAAGCGCCTCAACCGATACTTCACGGGGGACGCGCTGACTCAACTGCTGGCGGCGAATGACCGTCAACCGGAGCGATACCAACCACTCACGGTCACGGACGGCGACCCGGGTTCTCCGGCGGTTACGCCGAGTGCGACCCCCGCTTACATCACCACGGGCGGCGCGGACGCTTTCACTGTCGCCACCGTTATCTCCGATGAAGGCGGCGGAGCGACTGTCACAGGGACCGCTTCAACATGGGTGAACACCGTGATAGTTGAAGGCGGCTCCACCGAGGTGGCTACTCCTAAGAGTACGGTGAACTTCACCATCCATCTGGTCAAGGTCGGGAACGACTGGAAGGCCGACAGATACGAAGACCCCTTTGCCGAGGGAGACGCGCCTTAACGCGCCGGATTCGGCTCTGTCTACGGCGTAGCATTTGAACATGATTCGGCAGAAGTCCCCGAGGTGCATGCCTCGGGGACTTCTGCGCGTGCTGTCCCGTCAGCAGGCCTGCTTCTCGTCGAGGTTCGGCATCCGGCGGCCAATGCATGAGCCGCGACCCACAGATGTCCGACGAGCACCCACCCACGCTTAAATCCGAAGAGCCGCATTACGGGCTCTTCCCAGTTGAGGGTGTAGCGGCCTCGGCGGGGTGATGGTCGGGCAGGTGTCAGGGCCTCCTGAAAATGGAGGTTCCTACACCAGCCCATCCAGAAGACCCTGACTTGTCTGACGCTACCTTCGCGCGCCCTGACCTGACCAAGTTCGTCCGCCTCGACGAGCTCGGCCTCGTGGTCACCGGCCAGCGCATCGAACATGACCGATCCGTCCTGACCTGGCGTGTCGTCGACGACGACCCCTGGTGTCGCCGTTGCGGCTGTGAGGGCGTACCGCGTGACACCGTCACCCGGCGGCTCGCCCATGAACCGCAGGGTTGCCGACCGACCACGTTGATCGTGACGATCCGTCGCTACCGCTGCACCGGCTGCGGACACGTGTGGCACCAAGACGGCTCATCCCAGATGACGGTGTAGATCGGGCTGGCGCGTCGGTCCATAGGTAGGCGTCGAGGTCTCCCGAAGATGGAAGTTCTGACGCTCGCCATCTGGAAGACCTCGACGTGCCCGACGCTACCCCGCCGGCCGGCGTCGGCCGCCCTGACCTGACCACCTTCGCCCGACTCGACGCTCTCGGCCTGGCCGTGATCGGGCAACGCCTCGAGCCGGATCGAGCCGTCCTCGCCTGCAGGGTCGTCGCGCCCGACCGGTGGTGTCGCCGCTGCGGCGGCGAGGGCTTGGCCCGCGACAGCGTGATCCGCCGACTCGCGCACGAGCCGCTGGGCTGGCGACCGACCACGCTGGAAGTCGCGATCCGTCGCTACCGGTGTTGCGAGTGTGGCCACGTGTGGCGACAAGACACCAGCCTCGCGGCCGAGCCGCGGGCGAAGCTCTCGCGGACCGGGCTGCGATGGGCTGGAAGCGATCGTGGTCCAGCACCTCACCGTCGCAAGAGTTGCCGAGGGACTCGGGGTCGCGTGGGACACCGCGAACAACGCGGTCCTGGCCGAAGGTAAGCGGGTTCTGATCGAGGTAGATGGCCGCTTTGACGGCGTGACCACCATCGGCGTCGACGAGCACGTGTGGCGCCACACCAGGAAGGGCGACAAGTACGTCACCGTCATCATCGACCTCACCCCGGTCCGCGACGGCACCGGCCCAGCGCGCCTGTTGGACATGGTCGAGGGCCGCTCCAAGCAGGCGTTCAAGACCTGGCTCAACGAGCGCCCGAAGGCGTGGCGCGACGGCGTCGAGGTGGTCGCGATGGACGGCTTCACCGGCTTCAAGACCGCCGCAGCCGAGGAAGTTCCCGACGCGGTCGCGGTCATGGACCCCTTCCACGTCGTCAAGCTGGGCGGCGACGCGTTGGACCGCACGCGTCGGCGGGTGCAGCAGCAGATCCACGGCCACCGCGGCCGCAAGAACGACCCGCTCTACCGCGCGCGCCGGATGCTGCACACCGGCTCCGGCCTGCTGACCCAGCGCCAGATCAGGCGACTCGATTTGCTCTTCGCCGACGATCGCCACGTCGAGGTCGAAGCAACCTGGGGCATCTACCAGCGCATGATCGAGGCCTACCGCGAACCCGACCGCGCCACCGGCAAGAAGAAGATGGCCGCGCTGATCAAGTCCGTGAGCCACGGCGTGCCGAAGGCGCTCGTCGAGGTCGCCCAGCTCGGGCGGACCCTGACCAAGCGCGCCGTCGACGTGCTGGCCTACTTCGACCGGCCCGGCACTTCCAACGGGCCGACAGAGGCGATCAATGGCCGACTCGAGCACCTGCGTGGCTCCGCTCTCGGGTTCCGCAACCTCACCAACTACATCGCACGCAGCCTGCTCGAGACCGGCGGCTTCAGGTCGCAGCTCCTACACCCTCAAATCGGATGAGCCCCTTTGACGGCCGCCCCCGAGCGACTACACATCATCGAATACGCGCCAAGTTGATACGCAGGGTGTCCAGTAGTTGATCCAAACGTGGCGTTCTGGATCCGAACCTCCGCTACCCCCCCAGGAGTCTCCAGCGTCGCCACCCGAGCGGCGACACCGGCCGTGCGGATCCTCAGCCGGACTTGCGGCGGTGGAGTCGCTTGCCACCGGCCGGACCGTGGGCCTCGGCGTGACCGCGCTCGTGGTTGCCGTGGGCGACGCCCTGGTCGTTGGGCTTCTTGCGATCCAGCGCCTCGCGCATGCGGGCCTTCAGGTCGTCGTTCGCTGATTCCTGGGGCGACTCGTTGTCAGACACGCAGACAGTCTTCCACGTCTCATGCGGCGGTGGTGTCCAACAGGATCGTGATCGGTCCGTCGTTCACGGACGCGACGTCCATGTGCGCGCCGAAGACGCCGCGCTCGACATGCGCCCCCAGCGTCGCGAGCGCTGTACAGAACGATTCGTACAGCGGCTCGGACACGGCGCCCGGCGCCGCGGCCGTCCAGGACGGGCGCCGCCCCTTGCGGGCATCGCCGTAGAGCGTGAACTGCGAGATCACCAGGATCGGCGCGTCGACGTCGGACGCCGACTGCTCGCCGTCGAGGATCCGTAGTCCCCAGACCTTGCGTGCCAGCCACTCGACCTCGGCGGGGCCGTCGTCGTGCCCGACGCCGAGCAGCACGAGGAGGCCCGGGCGCGGCAGCGCTCCGACGGTCTCCCCCGCCACCTCGACCGACGCTGAGGACACTCGGGTCACCACGGCACGCACGCGGTGCAGCCTACGCAGCCGATCGGTCGAGCAGGTCCACCAGCGACGCGAAGTCCATCGGCCGCGCCAGGTGGTAGCCCTGGGCCACCCCACAGTGCAGAGCGCGGAGGGCGTCGAGGTCGTGCGGCGTCTCCACGCCCTCCGCCACCACCCGCATGCCCAGGTGGTGTCCCAGGTCGACGACGGAGCGAACGATCGCCGCCCTCGCTGGATCGTTGCTCATGCCGGTCACGAACGCCCGGTCGACCTTGAGCTCGCGGATGGGGAGATCGACCAGGTAAGCGAGCGAGGTCTGGCCCTGGCCGAAGTCGTCGATGCTGACGTGCACGCCGGCCCGGTTCAGCTCGGCCAGGACGCTCCGGGCCCGCTCCGGGTTGCTCACCAGCATCGTCTCGGTCACCTCGATCACCAGCTGCGCTGCGCCGACCCCGGCCGCGGCCAGTGCCGCGATCGCCTGGTCGGCGAAGTCGGCGCGGACGATGCTCCGGGCCGAGACGTTCACCGCGACCGGGATGGGCCAGCCCAGGCGCGCGAGCCGCGCGGCATCGGCCAGCGCGCTCCCGAGCACCCAGGCGGTCAGGCGCTCGATGAGATCGGTCTGCTCGGCCATCGGGATGAACCTCGCGGGCGCCAGCAGCCCAAGGCGCGGATGCTGCCAGCGTACGAGCGCCTCGACGCCCACGATCGCTCCGGTCGCGACGTCGAACTGGGGCTGATAGTGCAGCCGGAACTCCCCTTCGCGCAGAGCCCGCGGCACCTCGGCGATCAGCTCGGTGTCGGCGGCGACGAAGCGCTCGACCTCGGGGCTGTACTCGGCGATGACGGTGTGCCCCGCCTTGGCTGCGTACATCGCGACCTCGGCACGCTGCATGAGCGTCTCCGCGGAGGCGTCGGTCCCGGTGATCGCGACGTAGCCGATGCTCGGCGCCGCCGACAGCGGCAGCCCGCCGACCTCGGCCTCTGCCGTGAGCAGCTCGGCGATGCGGGCCAGCTCCGCGGCCGCGCCGTGGCCGTCGCGGAGCACCAGTCCGAACTCGTCGCCGCCGAGGCGGGCGACCGTGTCGGGGGCCTGCAGCGCGGCGCTGAGCCGGGCGGCCAGCGTCGTCAGGAGCTCGTCGCCGATCGAGTGGCCCAGGGTGTCGTTGAGGTCTTTGAAGTGGTCGAGGTCGATGATCGCGATCACGCCGGAGCTGCCGCTGCGGGCCGACGACGCTCCTGCGGCAGCGATGGCCTCGAGGAACGCCCCGCGGTTGGGCAGGCCCGTGAGTGCGTCGTGGCGGGCTGACCAGGCGCTGGCTGCGAGTGCACGCCGCAGTCCGCGGCTGACCGAGACGGTGAGCGCGACGAGCACCACGAACAGTCCGGCGAGCCCGAGGCCGAGGTCTCGGTAGAGCACCCGAAGGTCGGCATCGACGGCCGCCTTGATCGGCGCGTACGACAGGTACATCTCCAAGACGCCGATCTGCTTGCTGCCGACCGTCAGCGGTAGGTAGACCTCGACGGCGGCGGGACCGGCCTGGCCGGTGTCGACGCTGTCGGTGTTGATGTGCGTCAGCTTCGCGACGCCCACCCCGGCTACCGCCTCACCGATCTCAGCGTCCTCGTCGTCGCGGTCCGGGTCACCGGACGCTGCCTTCGTACGGTCGGCCGACGGCTGCTTGCCCGGTCCGCTTTCGGCGGAGTGGTCCTCCGAGAACACGACGATTCCGGACTCGTCGCGCAGCCGCAGCCGCAGCAAGTCGCCGCCTGCGACAGCCCGATCGGCGAGCCGCTGCAGCTTCTCGCGCTCACCTGCGGTGAGGCCGTCACTGAGCGGACGGCCGTCCAACAGTGGTTCGACGGCCGCCCTGGCGATCAGGAAGGATTCGTTCTTCGCCTCGGCGAGCCCGCGATCCGTGGCGGTCTGCCGGATCCCCACCGACAGCGCAGCTCCGAGGATGAGGACGGGGATCAGGATCAGCACGCCGTAGGTCAGCATCAGCCGGACCGTCGACGTCACTCGTCCCGGTCGCCGCTCCATGGGCGCACGTTAACCGACGAAGCCGTCCCGGGCTGCGTTACCGCAAAGACCGACCGATGCCGACCATTCTGCGGGCGAGAGCGCTCCCATGCTGTTGACTACGCCGGTGGCTCGTACTCCCAACCTGCTCTGGCACACGCTGATCTCCCTGCGCGGCAACCCGCGCGCGTGCGTGTGGACCGAGCCGTTGTGGGGCCTGTCGATGGCGCTGGTGCTGCCGTACATGTCGGTCTTCATGCTCGCCCTGGGCGTGCACGACGCACAGATCGGCCTGGTCGCCAGCATCGGAATGGTCTCGCAGGTGTTCTTCGGCCTCGCCGGCGGCATCATCACCGATCGCCTCGGCCGCCGCGCCACCACCGCCTGGTTCGACATCACCGCCTGGGTGATCCCCTGCCTGTTGTGGGCGCTCGCGCAGAACTTCTGGGTCTTCGTCGCCGGCTCGATCCTCAACGGCACCCTGCAGATCACCCAGAACTCGTGGGACTGCCTCATGGTCGAAGATGCCGAGCGGGGCCAGATCACCCGGATCTACGCGCTCGTACGGGTCGCGGCCGACTGCTCCGCGCTGTTCGCGCCGATCGCCGCGGTGCTGGTCTCCCAGCTCGGCCTGGAGCCCGCGGTACGGATCCTGCTGATCAACTCCGCGATCGTGATGCTGGCCAAGACGATCTGGCTCTACCGGTGGTCCACCGAGACCCGGCAGGGGCGCATCCGGATGGAGGAGACGAGGCACGAGTCCGTCGTCCGGCTGCTCAAGGGCTACCGGCATGCGCTGACCCTGCTCGGCCGCTCCCCCGGCTCACGGCTCGCGCTGGTCATCGCCGGGCTGGTGGCCGCGGTGACGCTGATCGAGAGCACCTTCTTCCAGGTCGTCATCAGCCAGCGGCTGCACGTGCCCGACCCAGCGCTGCCGTTCTTCCCGATGGTCCGCTCGCTGCTCTCGGTGGTCTTCCTCTTCACCCTGATCCCGCGCCTCAGCACCGGCGTCGACCTCAAGCACGGCACGCTGTGGGGCTTCGGGGTCTACCTGGCCGCCCAGCTGGTGCTGGTCGCGATGCCCGTGGTGCACGGCGACGCCTCCGCCGGCACGTACGCCGCGCTCGGCCTGTGCCTGCTGCTGGGCAGCTTCGGCGCGGGGATGCTCTTCATGCTGTCGGAGTCGCTGGTCGCGCTGCACGTCGACGAGGCCGAACGCTCCCGCGTGATGGCCCTGCAGCGCACCGTGATCATGCTCGCCGCGGCACCCTTCGGTTGGATCTCCGGCTGGCTGTCGGGCATCGACCGGGCCTATCCGTTCTGGCTGACCGGCGCACTGCTGCTGATCGGCCTGGTGCTGGCCGCCACCCGGTGGGTGCCCGTGCACGCCGGCGACCACGAGCCGGCTCTTGCTGCCACGGTCTAGACCGATCAGGCCCTGCGCCTGCGAGAGCCTTGCGATTTGTTGCGCCGCACCACGCACCCCGAACCCGCCAGTAACCTTCGGCGCGCGACCGCGTTGTCGCAGTGTGCGCCGCCTCACAGCCCTGTTCCTGACCGTCCTCCTCGCAGTGCTCGGCCTGCTCGTCGTGCCCAGTGCCGGCGCCCAGGCCGCGGCAGCGTGGACCCCGCGTCCGGAGGAGTACCCGAAGACCGTCACCCGGACGGACCTGCCGATCACGATGGACGACGGCACGGTGCTGCGTGCCGATCTGACACTGCCGGCCGACGCCGACGGGAACGCGATCACGGCGAAGGTGCCGGTCGTGGTGACCATCACCGCGTACAACAAGTCCACCGCCCAGGTGCCCGGTGTGGGCGGCACGCTCACCGGCGCCGACCCGAGCTACCTGGTCAAGCGCGGGTACGCCCAGCTCACCGTCGACGCCCGCGGCACGGGCTCCAGCGAAGGCACGTGGTGCGCGTTCTGCACCCGCGAGACACAGGACTACGGCCAGGTCATGACCTGGGCCCACGAGCAACCGTGGAGCAACGGGTCGACCGCGATGACCGGCCCCAGCTACATGGGCATCGACCAGATCTTCGCCGCCGCGCAGCACCCCGCCGGGCTCAAGGCCATCTTCCCCCAGGTCCCCGCCGCCGACGTCTACCGCGACGTCGTCGCCAGCGGTGGCCAGATCGACGTCGGCTTCATCCCGCTGTGGATCGGGCTGGTCACGCTGACCGGGATCGTCCCGCCCGCCGTCACCGCCACCGACCCCGCGTCGGGACTCACCGCGCTCGTCGAGCATCTCGCGACCCTCGCGACCTGGAGCGGGCCGACGATGCTCAGCGCGCTCGGCGGCCAGGAGGATGCGTACGACGGCGACTTCTACGCCCAGCGGTCCCCCATCAACGTGATCGACAAGGTGAACGTCCCGACGTTCCTCGTCGGCGGCGAGTACGACCTGTTCCAGCGTGGCACTCCCCTGCTCTTCGAGAACCTCCAGAAGCGCGGCATCCCGACCAAGATGATCATCGGCCCCTGGAACCACCTGCAGGGCTCGTCGGGCGAGGGCGTCGGCGACGCCGGCCACGGCTCCCTGTCCGAGCTCCAGCTGCGCTGGTTCGACCACTACGTCAAGAACGTGCCCGACGCCGGCCTGGACAACGCCAAGGGCGACATCGCGCCGATCACCTACTTCGAGCAGGGCACCGACCAGTGGCGCACCGCCGGGCGTTGGGTCGACCCGGCCGACACCCGCGCCACCGTCGAGCCGCTCTCCGGCACCGCTGGCACCAACAAGCCGGGCGTACTCGGCGTCGCCCCCACCTCCGCCGACCAGACCTCGACGGTGATGCCCAACCCGGTCTCCGGTCTCTGCTCGCGCTCCACCGACCAGTGGACGGCCGGCCTGGCCAGCGAGCTGCAGCTGTTCAACTCGACGTGCTTCGAGTCCAACAACGTCAACAGCCAGCTGTCGACGGCGTTCCGCACCGCGCCCCTGACGCAGCACCTGCCGATCTTCGGCCCGATCAACGCCCGGCTCTACGTCTCCAGCCCGACCGGCGACGGTCTGCTCTCGGTCGCGCTCGAGGACGTCGCTCCCGACGGGTCGACATCACGCCTCACCGGCGGGTGGCAGATGATCTCCCTGCGGGCTCTCGACACCGCGCGGACGCGCTACCTCGACGGCAAGGTGCTGCAGCCGTACCACCCGTTCACCAAGGCCTCGCAGGTCCTCGCCAAGCCGGGCCAGGTCGTGCCGGTCGACGTGGAGCTGTTCCCCACGGGTGCCGACATCCAGCCCGGCCACCGGCTGGAGCTGACCGTGCAGTCCTTCGACGTGCCGCACCTGCTGCCCACGCTGCCCGACCTGGCCAACACCCTCGCCCCGATCACGGTCCACTCCTCGACGACGTACCCGTCCGCGCTGGTGCTGCCGACCCGCGACCAGGCGTACCAGGACGGCGTCGCGATCCCGGTCGAGGTGCCTACCGCCACGCCCGCCTCGACCGGCGACATCGCCGCAGCGCACCTGCGGATGCGGGTGCACGGCCGTACGGTCGTGGTCGCCTCGAGCGCGCCCGGCCGGATCCGGCTCACGGTCGACGGCCGGATGCAGCGCACCAAGCGCCTCGTCCACGGCCGCGCCACCTTCCGCCTGCCCCACCTCGCCGCCGGCCTGCACCGGGCGCGGGCGACCTTCCTGGGTCACCCGCACGTCACGGTGGTCAAGACCTTCCGTCGCTGAGCGGCGCTGGGTGGCGGGGATCAGCCGATCTCCTTGACACGCGGCAGCACCCGCTCGACCAGCTCGGTGGTGTAGCCCACCGGGTCGTCGTTCCCGGGAGCGATGGTGACGGTGTAGAGGGTGATGCCGAGCTCGGCGTACGCCTCCAGCTCCCGGAGGAACGCGTCGGTGTCACGGACCGGATCGACCCCGCCGCCACCGCCCAGCGTCTTCTCGATCGTGTCGTAGTCGCGTCCGACGTCGGCGCAGTGCGCGCGCAGCACCTCCAGCTTGTGCGCGATCGTCTCGATCCCCTCCCGGGCGAACAGGTGGGTGGCATCGCCGTACTGCGCGACCAGCCGCAACGTCTTGCGCTCCCCTCCCCCGCCGATCAGGATCGGGATCGAGCCGCGGACCGGCTGCGGCAGCGAGATCGTCTCGGCGAGCTGGTAGTGCTTCCCCTCGAAGGCGCCATCGTCGTCCGACCACATCTGCCGGGCGATCTGCAGGGCCTCCTCCAGTCGCTCGAAGCGCTCCTTGACCGACGGGAACGGCACTCCCAGCCCGGCGTGCTCGCGGTCGTACCACGCGGCACCGATGCCGAGCATCGCCCGACCCCCTGAGAGCACGTCCAGCGTGGTGACCGTCTTCGCCAGGAGGCCGGGATGGCGGTAGGTGACCCCGGTGACGAGCATCGAGAGCCGCACGCGCTCGGTGACGCCGGCGAGGTAGCCGAGCGTGGTGTATCCCTCGAGCATCGGCTCGAAAGGCCCACCGAACGCCTCCATCTGGAACCAATGGTCCATCACGGTGAGCAGATCGATACCGCCCTGGTCGGCGACCCGCGCCGATTCGGTCAGTCGCGGGAGCAGCTGGGTCTGCCAGTCGGGGTTGGTGAAGTTCGCGTAGTGAAGGCCGAGGTCCATGCTCGCGACACTAGCTCCGTCCTCTAGCCTCTCGACATGCTCAAGCGCACCTCGTACGCCCTGCTCGCCGTCGCTCCCCTGGTCCTGCTCGCCGGCTGCGGCAGCAACGACGACCCTGCCGGCGACAGCGCTGCGAGCCCGTCCAGCCAGGCCTGCGACTTCCAGGCCGACCCGACGGGCTCGGCGGGCAAGAAGGTCAGCCTGCCGCCGGCCACGCCGGACCTCTCGGGCGAGGTCGCCGCCACGATGCACACCTCCGTCGGTGACCTCGGCGTCACGCTGGACGCGAGCGCAGCGCCGTGCACCGTCGACTCCTTCGTCTCGCTGGCGAAGCAGGGCTTCTACGACGGCAGCCACTGCCACCGGATGGCCGACACGGACGGCTTCCGATTCCTGCAGTGCGGAGACCCGCTCGGCACCGGCATGGGCGGTCCGGGCTACACCATCCCTGACGAGGTCAAGGGGGACGAGACCTACCCCGCGGGGACTCTGGCGATGGCCCGCACCCAGGCGCCGCACAGCGGCGGCAGCCAGTTCTTCATGGTCTTCGGCGACACCAACCTCACCCCCGACTACACCGTCTTCGGCCATCTCGACGCCGCAGCGGTGAAGACCCTCCAGAAGGTCGCGGCCAAGGGCGTGTCCCAGCCGGGTGGCGACGGATCCGGCGAGCCCAAGCAGCCGGTCACCTTCACCAGCGTCACCGTGGGCTGAGCCGGAACTCACCCCGTGTGAGCGCCCGATCAACGGGTATCGGACGTGCATGCTCACTCTCACTGAGAACGCAAGCACCATCGTCAAGAACATCACCCAGCGCCCGCAGGCGCCCGACTCCGCAGGTCTGCGCATCTCCTCCGACGAGGCCACCCAGACCTTCGAGGTGACCGCCACCCCGGACGCGACGCCGGGCGACCAGGTCGTCGAGCAGGACGGTGCGACCGTCTACCTCGACGAGCGCGCTGCCGAGCTGCTCGACGACAAGGTCCTCGACGCGGCCGTGGACCCGGACGGGCGCGTGGAGTTCGCGCTCGGACCGCAGGCCTGACCATCGGTCACCCGGGTACTAAGGTGCCCGGGTGACCGCCTCGTCCCCCTTCCTGAGTCTGCAACGCGCCGAGGCGGAGGCCCGCCGCGCGCTGCTGGACGTGCTCTCGTACGACCTCTCTCTCGACCTCGCCGCCAGCGAGACGGAGTTCGCCTCCCGGACCGTGATCCGCTTCCGCTCCAGCGGCGGCGCGACCTTCGTGGACCTCAAGCCGATGCGCCTCCACGCCGCGCACCTCAACGGCGACCCGCTCGATGTCGATCTCCTCGAGCGCGGCCGTCTCCCGCTGGAGACCATCGCCGGCGAGAACGAGCTCGTCGTGGACGCGACGATGCGCTTCCGCAACGACGGCGAGGGCCTGCACCGCTCCGTGGACCCGGCCGACGGGCGCCACTACGTCTACGGCATGTCCTTCATGGACGCCGCACCCTCGATCTTCGCGTGCTTCGACCAGCCCGACCTGAAGGCGCCGTACACGCTGCACGTGCGCGCGCCGAAGGAGTGGGTGGTGGTCGGCAACGCCCCCGGCGAGCAGGTCGAGCCGGGGGTGTGGGAGCTGCAGCAGAGCCAGCCGCTGTCCACCTACTTCGTCACGCTGGTCGCCGGGCCGTACCACCTGATCCGCGACAGCCACGCCGGCATCCCGCTCGGGCTCTCCGCGCGCGCCAGCCTGGCGGGCGACCTCGACCGGGACGCCGCGGAGATCCTCACCGTCACCAAGCAGTCCTTCGACGAGTTCCACCGGCTCTTCGGCATCCGCTACCCGTTCGGCGACTACCACCAGGCGTTCGTGCCGGAGTTCAACGCCGGCGCGATGGAGAATCCCGGCTGCGTCACCTTCCGCGACCCGCTGATCTTCACCTCGCGGGTGACGCGCGGTGTCCGGATCCAACGGGCCACCACGATCGCGCACGAGATGGCGCACCAGTGGTTCGGCAATCTCGTCACGCCCGTGTGGTGGGACGACCTGTGGCTCAACGAGTCGTTCGCCGAGTACATGGGCAATCGCGTGACCGCCGACGTCACGGAGTACAGCGATGCGTGGGCCGACCTGTCCTACGCGCGCCGGCAGTGGGGCCTGATCGCCGACCAGCGGCCCTCCACCCATCCGGTCGCGGGCAACGGCGCGGTCGACGCGGCCGCGGCGCTGCAGGACTTCGACGGCATCTCGTACGCGAAGGGGTCCGCGATCCTGCGCCAGCTCGCCAACACGCTGGGCGACGACGTCTTCTTCGCCGGCGTCATCGACCACTTCACCGCGCACCGGTTCGGCAACGCCACCATGCACGACCTGCTCGCCTCCTGGCAGCGGGCGGGAGCGGGCGACCTGTCCGGGTTCGCGAGCCAGTGGCTGCGCACCGCGGGCCCGGACACGATCACCTACGACCGCGCCCGCCAGGAGGTCGTCCGCACCCCACCCGCCGAGCACCCGGCGGACCGTACGCACGCCTTCACCGCCTCGGTGAGCGACGACGGGCGACACTGGTACGCCCACGAGGTCACCGCCGCGGGCGCACGTACGGCGATCGGCGAGCTCGCCGGCACGGCGATCGTGCTCGACCCCTACGACGAGACCTGGGCGGTCGCGATCCCCGACCAGGAGACCGTCGACGCGCTCAAGACCCAGCTGCCGATGGTCGGCGACCCGCGTCTGCGCGCCGGCATCTGGAACAACCTGCGCAGCGGCTTCCACAACGCCGCCGTCTCCCCCGCCGACATCATCGCCATCGCGGTGGCGAGCCTCCCGGTCGAGGACACCGAGGACACGTACCGGCGCACCCTCGGCTGGCTCTTCAACGACGTGCTGCCGCTCGCGCCGGACGGGTCGCTGACCCGCGTGCACGAGGCTGCCCTCGCCAAGCTGAGCGCCACCGAGACCGGCTCCGAGCAGCAGCTCGCCGCCTTCCGTGCGGCGATCCGCTCGGCGGAGAGCGCAGAGCCGCTGCGTGAGTGGCTCCGGGCGACACCGACCGGCATCGACCTGGACCTCGACCTGCGCTGGCGGATGCTGGGCCGGCTCGCCACGCTCGGTGAGATCTCCCGCGAAGAGCTCCGGGCGGCATTCGACGCGGAACCCGCCAACGACGCGCGGGTCGCGCTGACCGGCGCCCTCTGCTCCCTGCCGGACGAGGAGGCGAAGGCGTACGCCTGGTCGGTCTTCACCGGGGAGACGGATCTGCCGAACTACGACGTCATCGCTGCGGGCCACGGTCTCTGGCGCGGGCCCGAGGAGCTGACCGCGCCGTACGTGATGCGCTACTTCGAGACGCTCCCAGCCACCGTCAACGCTCGCGCCGGCTGGGTGCTGGCCCAGGCTGCCGAGGCGTTCTTCCCGTCGGGCGCCACCGACGAGCACACTCTAGCCCGGGCGCGGGCGGCCATCGAGGAGCCGGGACTGGACCTCTCCCTGCGGCGAGTGCTGGTTGACTGCACCGACCAGCTCTCCCGGGCGCAGGCGGTCCGGCAGCGCTTCGGCGGCTGAGGCCGACCGCTACGCGTTCGCCGGCAGCCTCTCCGGCAGGCCGAAGCGCGCGAAATGCGAGGCGTCGAACGTCGTGATCTCGGCGATCAGGCCGCCCCCGGTCCGCAGCACGTCGAGCTTGAACGGGGTGAAGACGCTCTCCCCCTCGCGCCGCAGGTACGACGCCGCCGCGGGCATCCGGTTGGCGGCGATCGGCAGCAGCCTCCACTCGCCGAAGCTCGCCCGGTCGAAGGCCTGGGCCATGAAGCCCGCGACCGCGTCCTTGCCGATGAAGAGACCGGGGTTGGGCGGCATCGCGACCCGTACGTCCTCGCGGATGACGGCGAGGCCGGCGGCCGGGTCCTGTGCTTCGTGGGCGGCGATGAAAGCCTCCAGCAGGCATCGGTCGTCGTCGGTGATCTTTGTCGGCGACCAGTCGGCGTCGCGGGTGGCCGTCCTGGCGGCGATGGTCGCCCGGGCCCGCTGCAGCGCACTGGTCACGGTAGGCACCGAGACCCCGAGGATCGCGGCCGTCTCCTGGGCCGAGTAGCCCTCCACGTCGCGCAGCAGCAGAGCCGCGCGCTGGCGGGCGGGCAGGAGCTGGATCACCGCGAGGTAGGCCAGCTCGACGCTCTCGCGCCGCACCGCCGACTGCTCGGGCGACATGTCGTCGAGCATCGCGTCCGGGACCGGCTGGAGCCAGCTCACCTCATCGATCGTGCCCGACGCCGTCGGGCGGCGCCCTGCTGCCCGCAGCACGTCCAGACAGGTGGTGGTGAGGATCCGGTAGAGCCAGGCACGTACGCCGGCCGACGGATCCCCCTCGAACGAGTCCCGGGCTCGCCACGCCTTGAGCAGGGCCTCCTGCACCGCGTCCTCGGCCTGCTCGATGTTGCCGAGCATGCGGTAGCCGTGCACCCGAAGCTCGTGGCGGTGCCGCGCGGTCGCCGTGGCGAACCGGGCCTCGTCCAGGACGGTCATCGCGCGGCGCCCTCCTTGCGAGCCGCGTCCGCGGCGGCGTGCAACGCCGCGACGTCGATCTTGTGCATGCCGAGCATCGCGTTGATGACGGCAGCGGCGACCGCGGGATCGGGGTCCGCGGAGAGCTCCCCCATCGCCGTCGGCACGACCTGCCACGAGAACCCGAAGCGGTCCTTGAGCCACCCGCACGGACCGACCTCGCCGCCGTCGGCGGTCAGCGCCGCGACGTACCGGTCGATCTCCTCCTGCGTCTCGACGGTGAGGTCGAAGGAGGACGCCTCGCTCGGGGTGATGCCCGGCCCGCCGTTCAAGGCGCGGTAGGGGCGTCCGTCGAGTTCGAAGAGCACGGTCATGACCTCACCGGCGACGCCGGCCGCCATGTCGGAGGTCCAGCGGCTGACCTGGGTGATCCTCGAGTTCGTGATCAGCGAGGTGTAGAGCTCGGCGGCCTCCAGGGCGGTGCCGTCGAACCAGAGGCAGGTGCCCAGGCCGGTGGTGACGGAGGTGCTGGTGTGGTCGTTCATGGTGGTGTCCTTCGTTGGTCGGGGATGAAGACACCTGTGAAACGTGTGTACGGGTCGAAACTAATCGGTCGCCCCGGGGCGTCCCCCGGAAACTGTCGGTGGCGGCCTTTAAGTTGGGCGCATGCGGATCCTGCACACCTCCGACTGGCACCTGGGGAGGTCCTTCCACCGGGAGGGCATGCTCACCCATCAGGCTGCCTTCGTCGACCACCTCCTCGAGGTGGTCGAGCGTGAGCGGATCGACCTGGTCGTCGTGGCCGGGGATGTCTACGACCGCGCGCTGCCCCAGGTCGACGCGGTCCGGCTGGCCTCCGAGGCGCTCGCGCGGCTCGCGGCCTCGCGTGCCAAGGTCGTGCTGACCAGCGGCAACCACGACTCCGCGCAGCGGCTCGGCTTCGGCTCGGAGCTCATCGACGCAGCCGGGGTCTTCATCCGTACGGACGGCGCGCGCGTCGCCAAGCCGGTCATGCTCGAGGACGAGTACGGCCCGGTCGCGGTCTACGGGATCCCCTACCTCGATCCCGACACCGTGCGCGAGCCGTGGCAGCTCTCGGCTCGCTCGCACGCAGCCGCCCTCGGCGAGGCGATGCGCCGCGTGCGCACGGATCTCTCCGGGCGAGGCGGCGCCCGCTCGGTGGTGCTCGCGCACGCGTTCGTCGCCGGCCGGGTCGAGGACGCGGCCGACCTGGCCAGCGACTCCGAGCGCGACATCTCGGTCGGCGGGGTCTCGATCGTGCCGACCAACGTCTTCGAGGGTGTCTCGTACGCAGCGCTGGGTCACCTGCACGGGCGCCACACCCTGACCGACACGATCCGCTACAGCGGCTCCCCGCTCGCCTACTCCTTCTCCGAGGCGCGCCATCAGAAGGGCTCGTGGCTCGTCGAGCTGGGCGCCGATGGGATGAGCCACGCCGACTTCATCGACGCGCCCGTCCCCCGGCCGCTCGCCACCCTGCGCGGCGATCTCGAGACGCTGCTCGGCGACGCCTCCCTGGCCGTACACGAGGGCTCGTGGTTGCAGGTCACGCTGACCGACACCGTCCGGCCGATGCAGGCCATGGATCGACTGCGTCGCCGCTTCCCGCACACGCTGATGCTCGGCTTCGAGTCGACCGCCCCGGTCATCGGCGGGCTGTCGCACCAGCGCGGGCCGGCCAAGCGCGACCGTGATCTCGTCGCGGACTTCATCGCCGACCTGCGGGGCGCCTCCGCCTCGGCCGACGAGCTCGCCCTGCTCGGGCGAGCCGTCGACGCCTGCTGCGAGGACCCTGAGGTCGACATGCTGCTCGGCGTGGAGACGGGCGAGGGCACCGTGCCGGAGACCGAATGGGCCGAGGTGCTCTTCTGATGCGGCTCCATCACCTGGAGATCACCGCCTTCGGGCCCTTCGCGGACACGGTCAGCGTCGATCTCGACGTTCTCTCCGCCGCGGGCCTGTTCTTGCTCTCGGGGCCGACCGGCGCCGGCAAGACCAGCGTCCTGGACGCCGTCTGCTTCGCGCTCTACGGCGACGTCCCAGGCGACCGCGCCACCGCGAAGCGGCTGCGCTGCGACCAGGCCCCTGCGGGTGTCGCACCCCGGGTCGTGCTCGAGGCGACGCTGTCGGGGCGGCGCTTCCGGATCAGCCGCTCACCGGCCTGGGACCGGCCGAAGAAGCGTGGCAGCGGCGTCACGACCGAGCAGGCATCGGTCACGCTGCAGGAGCTGCGCGCCGGCGAGTGGGTCACCCACACCACGCGGCTCGACGAGGCCGGCTACCTCATCACCGACCTCCTCGGGATGACCCTGCTCCAGTTCACGCAGGTCGCCCTCCTCCCCCAGGGCCGCTTCCAGGCGTTCCTGCGGGCGAAATCCGAGGAGCGCAAGCAGCTGTTGCAGCGGCTCTTCCGCACCGAGCGGTTCACCGACATCGAGCGTTGGCTGCGGGAGCACCGGATCGAGCTGCGTCGCCGCAGCGAGACCCTCAACCAGCGTGTCGCCGATGCGGTCAGCCGGGTCAGCGAGGCCACCGAGACGGCGCTGCCGGACGACTGGGACCTCGGGGACCTGAGCCTCGCGGCCGGCGACGGCGAGATGGTCGGCTGGGTCGACACCATCGAGAAGCGGCTGCACGAGGACCACCTGCTCAGCTGCTCGGCCGCCGGCGACGCGGTCGCGGCCGAGGCGGCCGCGCGCAAGGCGCTGGAGGATGCGCGGGCCCTCGTCGAGGCCCGGGAGCGGCACGACGCCGCCGCCGCCGAGCACGCCGCGCTCGCTGCCGAGGCCGACGAGGTCGCGCGCGACACCGAGCGTATCGAGGCCGCCCGTCGCGCTGCGACCGTGACCCCGGTGCGTGCCCTCGCGGCCAGGGCCCGAGCCCAGCACAGCGCCTGCACGGCCGCCGCGCCGGACGGTGTCACCCTCGCAGAGGCGAGCGATACGCACCGCGAGCACCTCCGCCTCGTGGATGCGGCCCGCGCCCTCCTGCCGCAGGAGCAGCGCCGTGACCGGGTGGCAGCCGAGGCTGCGCGCATGACGGCGATCCACGATCAGCTGAGCGGTGAGCTCAGCGCCCTGGCCGAGCGGACGGAGGTCGCTCCGGCCCGGCTCGAGGAGCTGCGCGCAGACCTCGAGTCCGCTCGAGCCGCTGCGATCCGCGTCGAGAGTCTCGCCGTGCGGGCCGCCGCGTACGTGGAGACCGACCGTCTGGTCACCGCCGTCGCCGAGGCCAAGGAGGCGCATGCCCAGGCCCGCGCCGCGACGCTCGAGCTGCGCGAGCGTGCCCTGGACGTGCGGGCCGCCCGCCTCGAGAGCATGGCCGCAGAGCTCGCCGGCAGCCTCGCCGTCGGCGCGTGCTGCCCGGTCTGCGGCTCCGACGAGCACCCGCACAAGGCAGCGCCCTCAGCCGACGCGCCCGATGCCGACGCCGAGAAGGCCGCCCAGAAGGCGGCCGACGACGCCAGCGCGATCGAGCACCTCCGCAGTCTGGAGGTCCAGGATCTCCAGACCCGCTTGACGCTGACCCGCGAGCAGGCGGGCCCCGAAACGGAGCGGGAGGGCGTGGCGACCGAGCTCGCCGCGGCCCAGACGCTCGCGGCGACCGCCTCAGCAGCCGAGACCGCGCTCTCCGCCGCGACCCGTGAGGTCGAGGCCGACGCCAGGCGGCTCACCGAGGTCAGCGCGCAGGCCGCGGCCGCCCGGACCACGCTCGAAGGGCTCACTGCCGAACGCACGGAGCTCGACCGGCTGCTCGCCGACGCGCTCGAGGAGCCCCAGGCCGACTCCGTCGCCGCTCTGCTCGCCCAGCGTGAGCGAGCCGCGCAGGAGGCCGCAACGCTCGTCGAACGGCTCGACGCCCGCGACCGGTCCGCTGCCGCGCTCGCCGAGGCGGAGCGCACCCTCGCGGACGCGCTGGCACATGCCGGGTTCGACGACGAGAACTCCGCGACTGCCGCGGCCCTCGATCCGGTCGAGGTCGAGACCGCCACCGCCCGCCTCAAGCACCACGAGCGCCGGATGGCGGTCGTGTCGGAGATCCTCTCCGATCCGCAGTCCGCCACCGTGCGCACGCAGCCGATCCCGGACCTCGCCACCCTCACGACCACCCACGAGACCACCCAGGAGGCGCGGGGACAGGCCCAGGCCGCCGTCGCGGCCGGCGCGACCACCCTCGCGCGTCTCGCCGAGCTGCGCCAGGAGCTCGACGACGCGCTCGCCGCCTGGGGGCCACTTCGGGGGCAGTTGGCGACCGCCACCCAGCTCGCCGCCTTCGCCGAGGGCAAGAGTGCCGACAACCAGCTCCAGATGTCGCTGTCGGCCTACGTCGTCGCCTACCGCCTCACCCAGGTCGTCGAGGCCGCCAACGAGCGGCTCATCACGATGACCGACCAGCGCTACCAGCTCGAGCACACCGCAGCGCGCGCGGCCGGTGACCGCCGCGGCGGCTTGGCGCTGCTGGTACGCGATGAGTGGTCCGGTGAGTCCCGCGATCCTGCGACCCTCTCGGGTGGCGAGACCTTCGTGGTCTCGCTGGCCCTCGCCCTCGGTCTCGCCGACGTGATCAGTCAGGAGGCCGGCGGCGCCATGCTGGAGACGCTGTTCGTCGATGAGGGCTTCGGCTCGCTGGATGCCGAGACGCTCGACGACGTGATGGCCGTCCTGGACGGACTACGCGACGGCGGCCGGGTGGTCGGCGTGGTCAGCCACGTCGCCGAGCTCCGCGACCGCATCCCGAAGCAGCTGCACGTCACCAAGTCACGCGCCGGCTCCGCCCTCGCCGTCCGCTGACTCGGCGCTGATCAGGCGAAGGCCTCGGGCGACGGGCAGGCGCAGACCAGGTTGCGGTCGCCGTACGCGTTGTCGATGCGGGCGACGGGCGGCCAGTACTTGTCCACGTCCACGCCCTGCGGGAACACCGCCTCCTCGCGGCTGTAGACGCGGTCCCACTCGCCCACCAGCGCTCGTGCGGTGTGCGGGGCTCCGCGCAGCACGGAGTTCTCCGGGGAGCACTCCCCCGCGGCGACCCGCTCGATCTCGCCACGGATCGCGATCATCGCGTCGATGAAGCGGTCCAGCTCAGCCAGGTCCTCGGACTCGGTCGGCTCGACCATCAGGGTGCCCGGCACCGGGAACGACATCGTCGGAGCGTGGAAGCCGTAGTCGATCAGCCGCTTCGCCACGTCGTCGACCGTGACGCCGGTCGCCTTGGTCAGCGCGCGCAGGTCGAGGATGCACTCGTGTGCCACCAGGCCCGACTCGCCGCGGTAGAGCACCGGGTAGTGCTCGCCCAGCCGAGCAGCGACGTAGTTGGCCGAGAGCACCGCGACCGCCGTCGCCCGGGTGAGCCCCGCAGCGCCCATCAGCCGGATGTACGCCCACGAGATCGGGAGGATGCCCGCCGAGCCGTACGGCGCTGCCGAGATCGGGCCGATGCCCTCGCGCTTCGCGGTGTCAGGGTGCATCGCATGCGTGGGCAGGTACGGAGCCAGGTGCTCGCGTACGGCCACCGGACCGACGCCGGGGCCACCGCCACCGTGCGGGATGCAGAAGGTCTTGTGCAGGTTGAGGTGCGAGACGTCGCCGCCGAACTCGCCGGGCTTGGCGTAGCCGAGCAGGGCGTTGAAGTTGGCGCCGTCGATGTAGACCTGCCCGCCGTGGCTGTGGACGATGTCGCACAGCTCGGTGATGCCCTCCTCGTAGACGCCGTGCGTCGAGGGGTAGGTCACCATGATCGCGGCGAGGTCCGCAGAGTGGGCCTCGCACTGGGCACGCAGGTCGTCGAGGTCGACGGTGCCGTCCTCGTGCGACTTCACCACCACGACCTTCATCCCGGCCATCACCGCCGAGGCGGCGTTGGTGCCGTGCGCGGACGAGGGCATCAGACAGACGTCGCGGTGGGTGTCGCCGTTCGCGAGGTGATAGCCGCGGATCGCGAGCAGCCCGGCGAGCTCGCCCTGCGAGCCGGCGTTCGGCTGGATCGAGACCCGGTCGTAGCCGGTGACCTCCGCGAGCCAGCCCTCGAGCTCCTCGACGAGGCGGGCGTAGCCGGCGGCGTCGGCGGCGGGCACGAACGGGTGCAGGTCGGCGAACCCGGGCAGCGAGATCGGCTCCATCTCACTGGTCGCGTTGAGCTTCATCGTGCAGGAGCCGAGCGGGATCATGCCGCGGTCGAGCGCGTAGTCACGGTTCGCAAGACGCGCCAGGTAGCGCAGCATCTGGGTCTCGCTGTGGTGGGCGGAGAAGACCTCGTGGGTGAGGTAGGGCGTGGTGCGGCACAGGGCGTCCGGCAGGGCGTCGGCGGTCGCGGTGTCCAGCGCATCGACGTCGGCAGCAACGCCGAAGGCGGCGAGCACCGAGCGCAGCGTGGATCGGGTCGTCGTCTCCGAGGTCGACAAGCCGACGGTGTCGACGTCGACGAGGCGCAGGTGAAGACCGAGCTCGCGAGCCTGGGCGACCACGTCCGCGGCGCGGCCCGGCACGATCACGGTGAGCGTGTCGAAGAAGGTCTCGCTAGCGAGCGCGAACCCTGCGTCGCGCAGCGCCGCGGCGATCACGGCGGCGTAGCGATGGGTACGGCTTGCGATCGAGGCCAAGCCCGCGGGGCCGTGGTAGACGGCGTACATCGAGGCGGTCACGGCGAGCAGGACCTGCGCGGTACAGATGTTGGAGGTCGCCTTGTCGCGCCGGATGTGCTGCTCGCGGGTCTGCAGCGCCAACCGGTAGGCGGGCCGGCCCTCGGCGTCGACCGAGACGCCGACCAGGCGTCCGGGCATGCTGCG
>Ga0308170_10001466_pt1 | contig 22444 bp, 19 predicted proteins | sample PhyBR2_2_FD_202136 | JGI IMG/M metagenome (GOLD analysis project Ga0308170, IMG submission 202136) | Phyllosphere microbial communities from UC Gill Tract Community Farm, Albany, California, United States - DLSLSB.R2 | ecosystem: Host-associated > Plants > Phyllosphere > Unclassified | place...
AAAGTTGTCTATGGAACTGGGGCATCAGTCCAGGTGCTGCCCCACAAGGGCAAGGTTCTGGATCATCGCAAGCCCGAACTGAGCTGTGTCATTAGTGGAGACGGTGGGTGCTTCATCCACTGGCAGCAGCACGTACGGCGGTTCGATCTTCCGCAGGGTGAACGCGGATTCGTGGTTTAGGTGCTCCCCGCCTTCGGAAAAGCTCTCCCACGCCCGGGCAGCAAGGTCACGGTCCTGGCAACGTGCCGCTGCGTAGGCCGTTAGCCGGCTGTGCGCCTGGGTGAGGTGAATGCCTTCAAGGGGCTGGCCCACCGCATCCACCTGTTCCTCCTTGGTGGCCAGGAACAGGCGGCAGTACTGCAGCCATGCCCGCTCGAACTCCGGATTATCCACCAGGTCCACCAACTCGCTGCAGATCTCCACCAGCCCGAACACTGCACTGAGGTGTGACACTGATATCTGCTCCCGGCCGGTATCAAACCGGCCCTTGTCCAGGTCGTATAGTGCTTCGCCGGTGAGGAACCCGTACTTGAGCGCCCCGATGTCCGCCATGGTGCCGAGGAGCCGGTCGCGGGAGCGCGGATTGCCGGTTCGTTCCCAGTCCGTCAGCCAGGTGGCGGCGAGCGAACCCCAGTCGGTGCCGAGCCCCACGCCCAGCGCGCCTCGGTTGGGCCGGTACGTGGCGGCATCCGGGCGCACCTTGCGGACGGGGTCCAGGCCCAGGAAGTTCTGGTCGCTGTCCACGAGCTCGGTGAGCAGGTCGCCGGTGCGCTCGTCCGCCGTCAGGTAGTAGTAGAAGCGGCGGTAGGCAGGGGTGCTGATCCGCAGCTGCTTGGCGCTGCAGCCCCAGTGCTGGACGTTGTGCCGGGAGCCCAGTCCCTTCCAAGGGCCCAGATGGTAGACATCCACCTCCCCCGTGTGCCGCGTCATGGCCTCGGCGAACCGGAAGATGTCCGCCCGCCCCGAACGCAGGTAGGAGTACCACAGCCACATATCGGGGGAGAGCTCGGAATTGTCCCAGGCATAGCCGCCCACGTCGTACCGCCACACGTGCCGGTCGAAGTCGTAGGTGTGCATGACGTCGCCGAAGTTCCAGAACCCGTACCAGCGCCGCTGCTCCACCTGGCCGGCGTAGAAGTCGAACAGGAAGTCCAGCCGGTCCTCGAGCCGCGCCCGCGCCGGGGTGCTTCGGTCCACGGGGGCCCAGTCGCCGAATACGCCCACCGAGTGCAGGTACTCCGGGGTTGCCTGCAGCAGCGCCGGGGTGGAAGCCGAGGCTGCGTCCTTGGCCAGGGTTTCCGCGGACGGGGTTGCCTCGTAGGCGAAGAGGGTCAATTCATGTGTGCGGGCAATGCCGGTGGGGTTGCCGAAGCCCGGTTCGTAGTCCTCATAGGTGATCTCCAGGCCTTCCAGTTGCTCGGCGAACGTGTCCTGGCCCAGGCCGTCGTGGTAGAACCGCAGGTCCATCGGCTGGGCCTCGGGGGAGTACAGCCATGCAGTCAGCGTGGGCTCGCTGCCGGCCGCACCACGGATGTCCAGCTGCCCGGGGTGGGATTGCCAAAAGTCCTTGACGCCTACGCCCAGGCCGCCCCGGGTGTCACTCAGCGAGCAGAAGCCCGCGGAGCGGGTCCCGCCCGAGATGCCCACCCAGCCATGGCCGGCTGCCGTCCGCTTCCGCAGCTCGAAACCGTCGGCACTCAACTGGCTGAGCGTATAGTCGCCCCACGTGGGAATCAGGTGCAGGCGGTTCGAAACCTCCGGATTCCAAGTGTCCGCCGGGGGAGTGGGACGGCCGGCGACCTGCGCCTCCCGCACCTCCGCACCGGGATCACGGCGAAGTCCCGTGAGGCCTCGGACCGCCTCGCTCAGGAAGCCGCCGTCGGCACCCGCGACACGGACGTGGCGGTTGTGCAGCTCGTCCTCCAGCGGGACGGTGAAGCGTATGCCAAGCCCTGCCAGGAAGTCCCGTTCCGCATCCCCGTCCCAAATGAAGGAGTGCACCATCCGCACGCTGCGGGCATTCGCTGAGAAGTAGAAACGCACCACAAACGGCAGCCACTCCCGCCTTTCGCTCCCGGGTGTGTCCGTGCGGTGGATGCCTTCCAGGCGCACCACGGCACGGACGGGCCCGCGTTGTTCGAGCACGACGGCGGACACTTGGCCCGTGAAGGCACGGCGGCCCACCGTTCCGGCGCCTTCCGGGACCGCGTCCTGCAAAAGGCTGACAAGCCGCGCGTCTCGGGCCACTTCCCGGCCGTCCCGGACCAGGCTGCTGAACAGGGTGGATCCGCTGCGGTTGATCACCATACGCAGGACGCCGGTGTCCACCACCAGGGCGTCGGCACCCTCGGTAACGGCGACTGAGCCGGCGCCCGACGGCGGCTGGCCGGCCGCGGCGGTTGTCCCGCCGTCGGACGTCACATGGTAGGTTCCCGACGGCGAATCTGTTGCCGGCAGCGCGATGCCCGCCCACTTCAAGGACCCGTCGGGCCAGGTGGCCAGCGGCCAGACCTGGCTCGGGACGGACATGCCGCTGGCGTCAGTCACCGCCAGGGCTCCGGTGCCCGGGACGGTGCCGCGAGCGAAGGGCATGCCCCACGTGGTTCCGCCGCTGATTTCTGTTGGGGCCTGCCCGTCTATCCACCTGATAAGGGTGCTGTCCGTCATGTCATCCAATTCCACTGTCACCTTGCTGCGCTGGGAGTCCCGGTCGAGCGGGAAAGCGCTTTCTCATCTCGGACTACAACGTAGTAGCGCAGTTGCGTGCTGGCAAGGGGTCTTCACCAAGCGGGACGGCTTGAACCGGGGAAGAGCTCTGCGAAGTGGTGGATGATGAGCTATTTCTTGGCGGAGTCCCCGTCGTCGTCCGCTCCCTCAGCGGGATCCTGGGGGTGGACGCGCAGGTCGCTGGCGTCCGCGTTGGGGTCGCTTTCCGCGGGCGCCTGGTTGTGGACCCGGTCGTCGTCGTCCTTTGCTGGATTTTCAGTCACGGCTGCTCCTGTCATGTATAAAGCCGGTCATCAGTGGAGCTGGATTTCTTGCATGCAGCACCCCTCATTCAGCGCCCCGCTTTCTGGCCTGTCAAGGACCGTCCGTGCGCTCTGGCCGGGTCCGGGCCTTGTGTGCTGGACTGGTGGGGCAGTGAGCATCAACCGCCGTCTCCTGTCCTTCCGCCGGAGGAACGGCACCATTCCAGCCAAACTCAGCCAGCCGGCGTGGACCGGCTGTTGGAAAGGATCACTCATGGCAACATACAAAATCGGATATCTCGTGGGCAGCCTGGCGAGCGGCTCAATCAACAGGACCTTGGCTAAGGCCCTGATCAAACTTGCTCCGGAAGAACTTGAATTCACCGAGATCCCCATCAAGGACCTCCCGCTTTACAGCTACGACTACGATGCCGATTTCCCGCCGGAAGGCCGCGCCCTCAAGGAAGCCATCGAGGCCGCTGACGGCATCCTGTTCGTGTCCCCCGAATACAACCGGTCCATCCCCGGTGCCTTGAAGAATGCCATCGACTGGGGCTCCCGTCCGTGGGGTACCAACTCGTTTGCCCGCAAGCCAGCAGGTATCATCGGCGCCTCTCCCGGCAGCATCGGGACCGCGGTAATGCAGTCCTCAATGCGCAGCGTCCTCAGCTTCCTCGACGCCCCGCAGTTGAACGCCCCCGAGGCCTACGTCACCTACAAGCCTGGCGTTTTTGGCGACGACGGCGAGGTCAAGGATGAGTCCACGGCCAAGTTCCTGGGCCACTACATGGACGAGTACGCCGCTTTCGTTGCACGGGTCCTGGCCGCCAATGCGCCCGGGCACATTGGCGACCTGGAACCGGACTCCGCCAAGCTCTCTCGTTAGTTCGGCGAGGCGAGTTCAGGCATACGGATGCCCGCCGTCCCAGCAACGGCGGGCATCCGAGTGTTTAGGCAGCCGTGGCTGGCTGCGCGGCCGGGTCAGTCCAGGGGCAAAGTCACCGTCACGCTGGTGCCCGCGCCAGGGTTGGAGCTGATTTCCACCGTTCCGCCTGCCTCTTGGACGGCGACCGACATGAGCCGGAGCCCGTAGCCGTGGTGCCGGCCGCAGGTGGCGAGGTTGCTGTCAAAGCCCGTTCCGTCGTCCGACACCGCCAGGCGGATGCCATGGTCGACGGCCGAAAGCTGGATGGTGAGCGTGTGCGCGGAGGAGTATTTGAACGCATTGCTCAATACCTCACGGGCAGACTGGTAGAGCAGGGATGCAGAGTTCGCCGGAATCTCGATGCCCCAGTGTGGAGTATCCCAGTGGACCACCGTCCCGCGTTGACGAAGGGGCGCCGTCAGCCGGTCAATGCACCCGGCCAGTCCCAATGTGTGGAAGTCCAGCGGCTGCGGGTCTGTCAGCACGCCGCCCACGGTTGTGACTTCGTTGTCCAACGCTGTTCTGCTTCCCATGACTTCCTGCTCCCCAAAAGCTGGTTTGGCCTAATGGCTCCAGCGTGGACCTGCAATGTCTAGGGACGGCAAGGTTTGCCTCAAGATCCCATCAATTCTGCGCGGCGCGGTCCGGGCCCGTTTGGATGGAGACAACCCGCCGTCGTGATTGATCGGTCAGCTCCCCGCCAGGACCGGAGCGGTGAGCCGGCCATCCCGCATGGTGGCCACCACGTCCGTCAGCGGCACGAACTCGGTGTCGTGGGTAACCATCACGGTTGCCACCGAAAACTCCGCGGTCACCTGCCGCAGGAGGGCAATGATTGAGGCGCTGCGTTCGTGGTCCAGTGCCGCCGTCGGCTCGTCCACCAGCAGGACTTTGGGACTGCCCATCAGCGCCCGGGCGATGTTCACGCGCTGGCGCTGCCCGCCGGAAAGCTGGTGCGGATATTTCCCCGCGCTGGCGGACAGCCCGACGACGTCCAGCAGTTCCGCGGCCCTGGCCCCGGCTGCCCTGGCCGGCTTGCCCCGCAGGTGTTCGCTGATAACGAGCTGCTCGACGGCGGTGAGCGAGGGGAGCAGGTTGGGCTGCTGGAAGATGATGCCCACCTTTTCGCGCCGCAGCGCCGTAAGTTCCTTGTCCTTGAGCCCTGCGGTGTCGGTGCCGTCGATGACCACCTGCCCGCTGGTGGGGCGGATTAGGGTGGCAGCGGTGGCAAGGAGGCTGGACTTGCCGGACCCCGAGGGTCCCACAAGGGAGATCAACTGGCCGGCCTGCGCGGTAAGGCTGACCCGGTCCAGCGCGGTGGTGGTGCCGCCGCCGTCGGGGTATTGGAGGGTGACGTCGGCCAGGTTCAGGGGAGCGGGAGTGGACATGGAGAGTTCCTTTCAGGGGAGGTATTAGTTGCCGCCGAGCGCCAGGAGCGCATCGACCTTTGTCACCCGGCGGACTGCCAGCGCTGCGCCCGCCAGGCCGAGGGCCACAATCCCGACGACGGGAAGCACCGTGGTACCAACGTTGAGTTGGAATGGGGCAGCCTGCGCGGCAAGGAAGCCGGCGGCAGCACCCACGCCTCCGCCGACGGCGGCGCCGGCCAGCAAGACGATCGCGGCCTGGGTCATGGCGTCCCTGAGGATGTAGGAGCCGGGCGCGCCCATGGCTTTCAGGACGGCGATGTCGCGGGTCCGCTGGATGGTCCAGACGGTCAGGAAGGCCACGATCACCAGGGACGAGATTCCGTACAGGAACCCCTGCATCAGGGTGAGGGACCCGTTTTCGCTCTTGAAGGAGCCCAGGGCCTGGAAGGATCCGGTGCGGGACTCACTGACGGTGTGTGCGGCCGTATTCGCCCCGGCTTCGTCCACCGAGGCACCCTCTGCATAGGTGACGGCGAGGACGGTAGCCAGCTGGCCGCCGTCGGACACGTGTGCCGCCTTGGCCCATGCCGGCAGCGGCGTCCACACCACGCTGGTGTGCGCGTACCACTGGTCCGGCACCACGGCGGCGACGGAAAGTTCCACGCCGCCCAGTGACACTTTGTCGCCCTGTCCCACCGAGAGCGCCTCCGCCACCGAGACCCCAATTGCGGCCGTACCGGCGGATACGTCCACGGGCGCCAGCGGACTGGCGGGCGCCACTCCGAACACTGCCACGTTCGCCGTCCCTGACCCGTCCGCGGCCTGCGCCCTGGTCTGGATGATGCCGACCGGCTCCGCTGACTGGACGCCGGGCAGATTCTTCCAAGTGTCCAGCTGCGCGGCGGTCACGGAGCTCTCCGTGTAGGACGCCCTGGGGACGCTGGAGCCGGGGGCGCCAAAGACAATGCTGTCCACCGGCTTGGCAACCGCCGCCCCGAGCCTTTCGATGGCGGATGTGGATTGCTCGGCCAGGCCCGCGGTCAGGCCGGACAGCATGACCAGCAGGAGGGTGATCAGGGCTACGACGCCGCCCATCATGGCGAACCGGCCTTTGGCGAAGCGGATATCGCGGATTGCCAGGAACACGTTGTTTCTTCTCTCAGCAGGGGTGGATTCTTCTGTCCTTCCACTCTCCCGGCGGCAGGCCCCGCGGGCATCGCGGGGATGGTTGATCCGGCGGAATGAAAGGGTTGAGCTGGGGGTCAACCTTTTGGTTGATCCCGCCCGGCCCGTCCCCGCATAAGCTGATGGAATGCCTGCTACGTCCCTGCCGCAATCACCCGGGAAGGGCGGCGGCCGCGGGGCACGAGGACCGCTGAATGCGTTGGAAAACGCGTCGTCGGCGGCCATCCTTCGGGTCCTGCGGGTCACCCTGCACACGGGGTTCGCCCTGCTGCTGGCTGTGGGCCTGGTCCGGATGCTGATGGCGGGAGGCGCCCTGCGCTGGGTGTGGGCGGGGGGCGCCGTCGTCCTCGCCGCCGTGTACCTGACGGGCACCGTGCTGGAAAAGCACCATGCCGAAGGCAGGACTGCATTCAATCCCCGCCGCTATGGGCTGCTGTGGCTGGGCCTGGTCGCGGCCCTGTGGGCATTCCTTCTGGTGGGCAGCGCCGATTTCGCCTGGCTGGCGTTTCCCATCTTCTTCCTGCACCTGCACCTCCTGCCGCGGCGGCCCGCGCTGCTGGCCATAGCCTTGATGACCGTTGCGGTGATCGCATCCCAATGGGCTGCCACTGGTGCCCCAGTGCCGCACGCAGCCGCCGTCGTGGGGCCTGTCCTCGGGGCGGTCTTCTCGGTGATCACCGGCCTGGCCTATGCCGCCCTGTACCGCGAGGCCGAAAACCAGCGGCGCGCGGCGGACGAACTGCGCCGCACGCGGGAGGAACTGGCGCGGTCCCAGCACGAGGCGGGCGTGCTGGCAGAGCGGGAGCGGCTGGCCCGGGAAATCCATGACACCTTGGCGCAGGGCCTGTCCAGCATTGTGCTGCTGGGGCGGGCTGCGGAGCAGTCGCTCACCGAGGGTGATGCGGCCACGGCGTCCGGGCGACTGGCGTTGGTGCAGCAGACAGCGGCGGACAACCTTGCGGAGGCACGCAGCTTTGTCCGTGGCCTGTCCTCGCCCCAGCTGGAAGGCAGCACATTGGTCGAGGCGCTGGGCCGATTGTGTGGCCGGACCGAGACGGACGCCGCGGCTTCAGGGGCCGCGCTGCGATGCCGGCTCGAGGTGGACGGAGAGCCGCAGGAGCTGCCCCAGCCTGTTCGCATCACCTTGCTGCGGACGGCGCAGGCGAGCCTGGCGAACGTCCGCGAACATGCCCGGGCCACCACCGCCGTCGTGAGCGTGGCCTTCCTGGGCACCGAGGTGACTATGGACATATACGACGACGGCACAGGCTTTGATCCGTCAGCTGCCACCGGTGCCAAGGACGCAGCGGACGGCAGCGGGTTCGGGCTGCGCTCGCTGCGCGAGCGGGTCACGGCTTTGAACGGCTCGCTGGCGGTGGAGTCGGCGCCGGGGGAGGGGACGGTCGTGGCCATTCGGCTGCCCGTGGCGGAACCGTGAGCGAGGTCCACGTCCTGCTGGTGGACGACCACCCCGTGGTTCGTGCAGGGCTGCGCGCAATGCTCACCGGGTTCGAGGGCATCACAATTGCTGCGGAAGCAGCTGACGGCAAGGCTGCGTTGAAGGAACTGACGCGGCTGACTGCCTTGGGCGAGGCGCCCGATGTTGTCCTCATGGACCTCCAAATGGGGGAGGGGATGGACGGCGTCACCGCTACCGCGGAGATCCGGAAGCTCACTGCGCCGCCGCCGGTGCTCATCCTGACCACGTACGACACGGATGCCGACATCCTGGCCGCGGTTGAGGCCGGGGCCAGCGGCTACATGCTGAAGGATGCCCCGCCGGAGCAGTTGCGGCAGGGAGTCCTGCAGGCCGCGGCCGGCGGCACAGTGCTGGCGCCGCGCGCTGCAGCGTTGCTCATGGACCGGATCAGCAACCCCGGCACCTCCCTGACCCCGCGGGAAGTGCAGCTGCTGGAACTGCTCGCCACAGGGCTGTCCAACCGCGCGATAGCCAAGCAGGTCTTCATCTCCGAGGCCACCGTGAAAACACACCTGGTGCACATCTATGGCAAGCTCGGCGTGGACAACCGCACCGCCGCCATCGCCGCCGCCACCCAGCGGCGGATCATCCGGCCGCCCGGCGCCAAGGGCTGACTTTCGGGGAAGCCCCACGGCCCTACCGTGCAGTAGGTTTATTGCACCGCGTTACCACGTGCCGTTGTTTAAGCCTGTGCCGTTGTTCGAAGGAGAACGAATGTCCCGTCCGGTTCCAACCGTTGATGCCCTTCTTGCCACCTACGGTGCGGCCGATGCCTGCGCGGCCGAACTCCTGTGCGACAGCCACGACCCCAACACCGTTGCCTTCACGGTGGTTGCAGCCGACCTGTCCGCGAAGGACATCACCTTCGGCGAACTCCGGGAGCGCTCGGAACGGGGAGCCGCCGCCCTGACAGAGCTGGGGATCGGGCCCGGGGATGCGGTAGCCACCCTGATGGGAAAGTCGGCGGACCTCGTGGTCATGCTCCTGGCCATCTGGCGGCGCGGGGCAATCCACGTGCCGCTGTTCACCGCCTTCGCGTGGCCGGCCATCGAACTTCGCCTCACTGCCTCCGGCGCAAAGGTTGTGATTACCGACGCCGACCAGCGGGTGAAAATCCAGCAAACTGAAGCCGCTGTCGTAGTGGTCGGCGCAGAAGCATCCCAGCCGGACCTGGCGCTCACACCGCTCCTGGCCAGGCACCAAACGGGGATAGCCTCCGAAGCCGTTGGCGGCGACGGTGCCCTGGTGCTGATCTTCACGTCCGGAACAACTGGCGCCCCCAAGGGGGTGCCGGTGCCGCTCCGGGCGTTGGCTGCGTTCCGTCAGTATGTCGAGCTGGGCCTGGACGTCAGCGAAGAGGATGTCTTCTGGAATGCTGCGGATCCCGGCTGGGCCTACGGCCTGTATTACGGGATCCTCGGGCCCATGGCGGCAGGACGGCGCAACCTCCTTTTGAGTACAGGGTTTTCCCCGGAACTTAGCTTCAAAGTGCTGGAGGCGTTTTCAGTCACCAACTTCGCGGCTGCTCCCACTGTCTACCGCACCATGCGTGCGAAGTCCGACGCCGGCACCGGCCCTTTCCACCTTCGGCGCGCTTCATCCGCCGGCGAACCGCTGACCCCGGAAGTGATCAGCTGGGCCAGGGAAGTGCTGGGTGTTCCGGTGCGGGACCACTACGGACAGACCGAACACGGCATGATGATCATCAACGCCTGGCATGACGACGTCCGGACGGAGCTGAAACCGGGTTCCATGGGCCGGCCCCTGCCGGGATGGAGCTGCGCGGTCCTCAAGGACAATGCCGACGAGCCCGCCGCGCCGGGTGAACTGGGACGGGTTGCCGTCAACGCGGCCGAAAGTCCCATGATGTGGTTCACGGGCTACCAGGATGCACCGGAGAAGACCGCCGAGCGGTTCAGCCCTGACGGCACGTGGTACCTCACCGGCGACGCAGGCATGGTGGACCAGGACGGCTACTACTTCTTCTCCTCGCGTGATGATGACGTGATCATCATGGCCGGATACCGGATCGGGCCCTTCGAGGTGGAGAGCGTCCTGGCCACCCACCCGGCGGTCCAGGAAAGCGCCGTGGTGGGCGCTCCCGACGAACTGCGCGGGGAAGTCCTGGAGGCCTATGTTGTGCTGGCGGACGGGATCACCGGCAGTGATGCCCTGGTGGCCGAACTCCAGGCGATGGTCAAGACCCAGTTCGCCGCCCATGCCTATCCGCGCCGTATCCACTTCGTCACGGACCTGCCCAAGACGCCGTCGGGAAAGCTGCAGCGCTACATCCTGAGGCAGCAGCGGGCCGCCGAAAGCGGCCGTTAGCAGGACCGGAAGGGACGACGGCGGCCAGAAACTTCCGGCTGCTCCGGCTCCTTTTCCGCCATGGGCTGTTAGCGTGGAGGCCCAGCCACAGAAGGAGGAGCGATGTCCATCAATTCACCTGACTCACTGCCTGAGGATGAGCCGCAGGAGGGCTCGGCGGCCAGCAAAGGCAACCCCGACGGCGGGATCCCCGGCGGGAAGGACGGCGTCGGAATCTCTGATGGAGCTGCGCCCAACACCTTCGAGCCGGAAGAGGACCCGGACGCCGCGGCCGACCCGGCAGACTAGGGCCTGCGCGCAGACTAGGACCTGCGCGGCGGCTCAAGGTTGAATCAAGATTCGCCAAAGGTGCTGGTTGTGGTCATGGGGCCAACTTACTGGCCGGTAATTTCGTAACAGCTTCCATACCAGTTCCCCGGAAGGAAGCATTAGGAGCCCTCGCGCTGGAGCCAGACTCGCGCGGGGGCTCCCCCAATTCGGTTGTGGTTTTCACCGTGCTGACTGCACCAGGTTGAAGTGCTCAACCACCGGGAACGGCTCGTAGAAGCGGTGCAGCAGCGAACGCCACTGCTGGTACGCGGCAGATCCCCGGAAACCGACAGTGTGGTCCTCCAGGGTTTCCCACGCGACGAGCAGGAGGTACGTGTTTGGGGTTTCGATCGAGCGCGACAGGGACAGCGACCCGAAGCCCGGCATGGTCGAAACGGCTCGGGGCCGGCCGCGGAATGCAGCCGGCCCGGAACCGGAACCAATCTAGTCCAGGTCGAAGCGGTCCAGCTCCATCACCTTGGTCCACGCGGCCACGAAGTCGTTGACGAACTTCTCCCTGGCGTCCTCGCTGGCGTAGACCTCGGCCAGGGCCCGCAGCTGCGAGTTGGAGCCGAAGACCAGATCCACCGGTGTGGCGGTCCACTTGAGCTCGCCGGTGGCAACGTCGGTGATCTCGTAGACGTTCTCCTCGGCTTCGGAGGCCTTCCACTTGGTGCCCGGGGAGAGCAGGTTGACGAAGAAGTCGTTCGTCAGGACCTGCGGCTTGTCCGTCAGCACGCCATGGCTGGAACCGCCCACGTTGGTGCCCAGGGCCCGCATGCCGCCGACGAGTGCTGTCATCTCAGGTGCGGAGAGGTCCAGCATGTACGCCTTGTCCAGCAGGAGGGTTTCCCGGCTGGAGCTTCAGGCCAGCGCGCAGGTAGTTGCGGAACCCGTCGGCGCGCGGCTCCAGGTAGCCGAAGGATTCAACGTCGGTCTGCTCCTGTGCCGCGTCCGTGCGGCCCGGACGGAACGGCACCGTGACGGGGAACCCGGCGTCGGCTGCTGCCTTTTCCACGGCGGCGGCGCCGCCCAGGACGATCAGGTCCGCAAGCGAAACCTTCTTGCCGCCGGACTGTGCGGAGTTGAACTCCTCCTGCACGCGCTCCAGCACCGGAAGCACGGCGTCCAGCTGCCCGGGCTCGTGGGCCTCCCAGCTGCGCTGCGGCTCCAGCCGGATTCGCGCGCCGTTGGCACCGCCGCGGCGGTCGGTCTTGCGGTACGTGGCGGCAGATGCCCAGGCCGTGCCCGCCAGCTGCGGGATGGTCAGGCCGGAGTCCAGCAGCTTGGCCTTCAGGGACGCGATGTCCTGCTCATCGATCAGTTCATGGTCGACGGCGGGAACGGGATCCTGCCACAGCTGCGGTTCCGGAACCCATGGGCCCAGCATGTGCGGGCCCACGGGGCCCATGTCGCGGTGCAGCAGCTTGTACCAGGCCTTGGCGAAGGCCAGCGCAAACTCGTCCGGGTTCTCCAGGAAGCGCCGGCCGATCTTCTCGTACTCCGGGTCGAAGCGCAGCGACAGGTCCGTGGTCAGCATGGTGGGGCGGTGCTTCTTGGCCGGATCGTGCGCGTCCGGGATGATCTCGGGGGCGTCCTTGGCCACCCACTGGTGCGCGCCGCCTGGGCTCTTGACCAGTTCCCACTCGTACTCGAACAGGATCTCCAGGAAGCGGTTGCTCCACTGCGTGGGCTTGTCGGTCCAGGTGACCTCCAGGCCGGAGGTGATGGTGTCGCCGCCCTTGCCGCTGCCGTAGGTGCTGAGCCAGCCCAGGCCCTGCGCCTCGAGGTTTGCGGCTTCAGGCTCCGGGCCAACGTGCGCGTCGGCGGGCCCGGCACCGTGGGTCTTGCCAAAGGTGTGGCCGCCGGCGATCAGGGCGAACGTCTCTTCGTCGTTCATCGCCATGCGTTTGAAGGTCTCACGGATGAACGCCGCGGCGGCCACCGGGTCCGGGTTGCCCATGGGCCCTTCCGGATTGACATAGATCAGGCCCATTTCGGTGGAACCCACGTTGTCCGCCATGGTGCCCTCGCCGGTGTAGCGCTCGTCGCCGAGCCAGGCGTCCTCAGGACCCCAGAAGATCTGCTCGGGCTCCCACACGTCCTCGCGGCCGAAGGCGAAGCCGAATGTCTTGAAGCCCATGGACTCGAGGGCCACGTTGCCCGCAAGGACCAGCAGGTCGGCCCAGGAAAGCTTCTGGCCGTACTTCTGCTTGACCGGCCACAGGAGTCGCCGGGCCTTGTCCAGGTTGGCGTTGTCCGGCCAGCTGTTCAGCGGCGCGAAACGCTGGCCGCCGTCGCCCGCCCCGCCGCGGCCATCATGGACGCGGTAGGTGCCGGCCGCGTGCCAGCTCATGCGGATCATCAGGCCGCCGTAGTGGCCGAAGTCCGCCGGCCACCAGTCCTGTGAGGTGGTGAGGACCTCGGTGATGTCCCGCTTCAGTGCCTCGACGTCGAGCTTCTGGAATTCCTCGCGGTAGCTGAAGGAAGGGCCCAGCGGGTTGCTTGCCTGGCCGTGGGTGTGCAGCACGGAGAGGTCCAGCTGGTTGGGCCACCAGTCCTGGTTGGTCCGCGGCCGGGTTCCCTTGGGCTTCGGGGAATCAATGGCCGGGTTTTCGCTTTCACTGCCCTGGGCGGTGGCGCTGCCATGGTCCACCGGGCACCCGCCCGCAACCTTCTGGTCCAGGCCCTGTGCGCTCCCGGGAGTGGGGACCGGAGGATGGTCTTGGGGTTCGGTCATGTGCATTTTCCTTCCGTTGGGCCGAGGCCGCGGTTGGACTCGGGCAGCCGGTGCAACCCTCCTATTTGAACATGGACGGGTGACAGCGCAAGTCACGCTCCCGGCATGTGAAACACCTACCGCCGGCTCCTCCCCGGGACCGCGGTGGTGCCGGTGATCACGCGGTCACGGCCCGCGAGCAGGCCCATCACCGCCAGCACCGCCATGGCGCCGGCGGTGGCGAGGAGCGGAAGCGTCCAGTCCGCGGTGACGTCGTGGAGTGCGCCGAAAGCCACCGGACCCGCGGCGCCAAGCGCGTAGCCCACGGATTGAGCCATGCCGGACAGTGCTGCTGCCTGCGGGTGGTTCACGGTCCGGAGGCTGAAGAGCGACAGGGCAATGACAATGAGGCTGCCGCACCCTAAAGCACCCAGGACGACCCACAGCAGGATGAGGTCCGGTGCGAGGGCCAGGCCAAGGAAGGTCACGCACACCAACGCCCCGCTGGCAAAGGAGACCAACCGTTGGTCCGATCCGCGGTGCAGGACCCCGCCTGTCCCCAGGCTGGCGAACACGCTGATCAGCAGGAAAACGGATAAATGCAGGCCGGCAGTGGTGGCGGGGATCCCGCGGCTTTGTTCGATGGTGGGCAACCATGCCATCAGCACGTAGAAGGCGATGGACTGCAGCCCCATGAAGGCCGTCACCTGCCACCCCAGGGCAGAACTCCAGGGCGACTGGTAGGCGGCCTCCGGGGCGGCGGCATGACCGGTGCTTGTCGTGTGCCGGCGGAGCCAGGGCAGGAGCACCGCCATGGCGATGAGGGCCAGTCCCGCCCAGACTCCCAGCGCGAGCCGCCATCCCGCCGGGGAGGTCTGTGCCACGGGTACGACGACGGCGGCCCCGACCGCTGCGAAGGCGGCCTGTGCGGCTGTGTAACTTCCGGTGACTTGGCTGACGCGCAACGGAAAGTCCCGCTTGACCAGGGAGGGAACCAGGACATTGAGAAAGGCAATGGCGACGCCGATCAGTACAGTCCCCGCCCAGATGAAGCCGGGCACGGGCAAGGAGCGAAGCACGATGCCCGCGGCGAGGATCAACAGGGACATCCACAGGGCCCGGTCCAGGCCCAGGCGGGAAGCGAAACCGGGTGCCAGGGGCGAGAAAACCGCAAAAGCGATAAGCGGGAGGCCTGTAAGGAACCCGGCTGCGGCACTGGAGAGTCCGAGATCGCTGCTGATGTTGACCAGGACCGGCCCCACGCTGACAAAGGACACTCGAAGGTTGACGGCGATCAGCAGGACGCCGATGAAGGCCATTCCGAATCGTGCAGTGCGGGTTGGGGCATTCTGTGTGGCGGCAGGCATCGTCAGTTCTTCCATCGTTCTGTGAGCTGGCGCGTTGTTGGCGCCCATCCAGTTCTCTCACACTCATGTACCCACCCGTGCCGCTAATCCTCGGACCGGTGAATACGCCGTGGGAGAACTGCCGTTTTTCCCAGCCAACTGGGAGGATCAACGGCCCTTTCCGGACGTACACTGACCTCGCACCACGATTGTGCACACTCCGTCAGGTTGGGGCTTTTGCGTATGCTCTGGAAGTTGCTCGTTGAATACCTGCGGCCGCACCGGCCGCTGCTGGCCGTCGTCGTGGTTTTCCAGCTGGCGCAGTCCATCGCCTCGCTGTACCTGCCCACGCTGAACGCCGACATTATTGATCAGGGCGTGGCCCGGGGCGATACCGGCTACATCCTGTCCACCGGCAGCGTCATGCTGCTCGTCACGCTCGCCCAAATCGTGTGCACGGTTGTGGCCGTGTACTTTGGCGCCAAAGCCGCGATGGGGCTGGGCCGGGACCTGCGCGGTGCCATCTTCGAGCGGGTGGGGCAGTTCTCCGAGCAGGAGGTCAGCCGGTTCGGTGCCCCCAGCCTCATCACCCGCTCCACCAATGACGTCCAGCAGGTGCAGCAGCTGGTGCTGATGTCCGCCACGCTCATGGTGGCCGCCCCCATGCTCAGCATCGGCGGGGTGATCATGGCCATCCGGCAGGACGCCCAGCTGTCCTGGCTCATTGCCGTGTGCGTCCCGGTGCTGCTGATCGCCGTCGGACTGATTGTCACGAGGATGGTCCCGCTGTTCCGCAAGATGCAGGCCCGGATTGACACCGTGAACCGGGTGCTGCGCGAGCAGCTCACCGGCATCCGGGTGGTGCGCGCGTTCGTGCGGGAGGACATGGAGACGGAGCGGTTCGCGGGCGCCAACACGGACGTCACCGATGTGGCACTCCGCGCCGGCCGCCTGATGGCGCTCATGTTCCCCACGGTCATGCTGGTCCTGAACGTCTCCAGCGTGGCCGTGATCTGGTTCGGCGCGTTCCGAATTGAGGACGGGTCCATGCAGGTAGGTACCCTGATCGCGTTCCTGAGCTATCTGATGCAGATCCTGATGTCCGTCATGATGGCCACCTTCATGGCAGTGATGATCCCGCGCGCGTCGGTGTCCGCGGACCGCATCGGCGAGGTGCTGGGCACCAGTTCCAGCGTCCTGCCGCCCAAGCAGCCCGTCACCAGCGCCGTCCGGCGCGGCGAGCTGGAAATGCGCGACGTCGGATTCGCCTACCCTGGTGCCGACCAGCCCGTCCTGGCCGGCATCAACTTCACTGCACGGGCGGGCGAGACCACTGCGATCATCGGCAGCACCGGGTCGGGCAAGACCACCCTTGTGAACCTGATGCCGCGGCTCTTCGACGTCACCTCCGGGGCCGTGCTGATGGATGGCGTGGACGTGCGGGACCTGGACCCCGACCTGCTGTGGGGGCACATCGGCCTGGTGCCGCAAAAGCCCTACCTTTTCTCCGGCACCGTTCGCAGCAACCTGTTGTACGGCAACCCGGACGCGAGCGAGGACGAACTGTGGGACGCGCTGGAAATTGCCCAGGCGCGGGACTTCGTGGAGCGGATGGAAGAGGGGCTGGATGCGCCCATCTCCCAGGGCGGCACCAATGTTTCGGGCGGCCAGCGGCAGCGGCTGGCTATCGCCCGGGCCCTGGTGAAGAGGCCTGAGCTCTACATCTTTGACGATTCGTTCTCCTCGCTGGATACGGGCACCGACGCCCGGCTGCGGCAGGCGCTCAAGCGCAACATCGCGGGGGCCACCATGGTGGTCATCGCCCAGAGGGTGTCCAGCATCGTGGACGCGGACCAGATTTTGGTGCTCGACGACGGGAAGATCGTTGCGCACGGAACGCACCATGAGCTGCTGGAGACGTCCGAGACGTACCGCGAGATTGTTTCGTCCCAGCTCGCAGCGGAGGAGACAGTATGAGCCAGGGACCCACTCCCGGACACGGCACCAAGGGTGCGGCTGGTTCCGGAAGCGGCCAGGCCGCCGTCGTACGCATTCCAAGGCCGCGCGGCGGCCCCGGGCACGGCGGACCGTTTGCCGGGATGAACGTGCCGGCCGAGAAGGCCATGAACTTTGGCGCCTCTGCCAAACGGCTGTTGGGCACGCTGCGGCCGGAGCGGTTCTGGCTGATGCTGGTGCTGCTTATGGCCGTGGCGGGTGTGGTGCTGCAGGTGATCGGTCCCCGATTGTTGGGCGAGGGCACCAACTTGATTTTCGCCGGCGTGGTGTCCAAGCAGCTGCCCGCGGGGATGACGCAGGCGCAGCTGATTGCCATGCTGCGGGCGTCCGGGGAGAACCAGAAAGCGGACATGCTTAGCGCCATGACCCTGACGCCCGGAGCGGGAATCGACTTCGGGGCGCTGGCGGGCGTGCTGACGTGGGCGCTGGTGCTGTATGTGCTGGGGTCGGCGTTCATGTGGGGGACGGCGTATGTGCTTAACGGTGTTGTGCAGCGGACGGTGTTCGGGCTGCGCGAGCAGATTGAGGCGAAGATTAATCGGCTGCCGCTGCGGTACTTCGACTCGATCCAGCGCGGTGAGCTGCTCAGCCGGGTGACCAACGATGTGGACAACATTTCGCAGAGCCTGCAGCAGTCCATCAGCCAGGCGGTGACGTCGGTGCTGACCGTGGTGGGGGTGCTGGTGATGATGTTCATCCTGTCGCCGACCTTGGCGCTGATCGCGCTGGTGACCATTCCGCTGACACTGGGGATCACCACGCTGATTGCCAAGCGCTCGCAGAAGCTGTTCGTGCAGCAGTGGACCAACACGGGCGAGCTGAACGGGCAGATCGAGGAGACCTACACCGGGCATGCGCTGGTGAAGGTGTTCGGCCGGCAGCGCGAGGTGGGGGAGCGGTTCCGGCAGAAGAACGCCGAGCTGTATGAGGCGAGCTTCGGGGCACAGTTCATTTCAGGGCTGATCATGCCGGCCATGACGTTCATCGGGAACCTGGTGTACGTGGGGATTGCCGTGGTCGGCGGCCTGCAGGTGGCTTCCGGTGCGATGCAGCTGGGTGATGTGCAGGCGTTCATCCAGTACTCGCGGCAGTTCACGCAGCCGCTGGCGCAGCTGGGGTCCATGGCCAACCTGCTGCAGTCCGGGGTGGCCTCCGCCGAGCGCGTGTTTGAGCTGCTGGATACGGAGGAGCAGTCTCCCGATCCTTCCGGGGCTTCGTTGCAGAGCCCGGATGGTGCTTCCCGTGGGCGGCTGGTGTTTGAGGACGTGTCATTCTCATACTCGCCGGACAAGCCGCTGATCAGCGGGCTGTCTTTGGTGGCGGAGCCGGGGCAGACGGTGGCCATTGTCGGTCCGACCGGGGCCGGCAAGACGACGCTGGTGAACCTGATGATGCGGTTCTACGAGCTGGACGGCGGGCGGATCACACTGGACGGCGTGGACATCACCACCATGACCCGGCACGATCTGCGCTCGCGGATGGGCATGGTGCTGCAGGATACGTGGCTGTTCGGCGGGACCATCCGGGACAACATCGCGTACGGGCGGCCTACTGCTTCCTCTGCGGACGTGTTGGAGGCGGCGCAGGCGACGTACGTGGACCGGTTTGTGAAGTCCCTGCCCGAGGGGTACGACACGGTGCTGGACGACGAAGGCTCCAACGTGTCGGCCGGCGAGAAGCAGCTGCTGACGATTGCGCGGGCGTTCTTGGCGCAGCCTTCCGTTTTGATCCTGGACGAAGCGACGTCCTCAGTGGATACCCGGACCGAGGTTCTTGTGCAGAAGGCGATGAGTGCTCTTCGCTCTGACCGGACGTCCTTTGTGATCGCGCACCGCCTGTCCACGATCCGCGACGCCGACCTCATCCTGGTGATGGAGAACGGGCAGATCGTGGAGCAGGGGAACCACGCATCACTGCTTGCCGCCGGCGGGGCTTACGCACGCTTGTACGAGGCCCAGTTCGCGGCGCCGGTGGCGGAGGTCTAAAGAGGCTGCCAGGAGATCCGGGTCAGTGCGGGCAGTCAAGGGTGACTCTGTGGAACTGGTACGAGCCGTTCGCGTAGTGAATGTCAGCCAGGTAGGTGCAGTTGACTGCTGAAAAGTCCACGTGGGTGCTCCTTTCCTGCAATTCACCGCCTCGCGTCATGGAGTGGTCCCTGTAAGTATTTGAGTACCAATCGGTGGTGCCGTCCGGGTGCGAGGTTGTGGAGTAGACACGTCCAATGTCCACGCTGTTTTCAACTCCGCTTGGAGTGGTCACAGTGTTGACTACCGTATGGGTTTTTGAGCATTGTGTCCCATCTGATGTGGTCTGGCAGCCTGATTCGTTTACTACTTGCGCACCCCCGCTGGCGGCCATCGCGGGTGATGCGATTAACGCAAGGGCTCCGCTGACACCAAGGGCAGCGGCCGCGCGGGGGAGGGTCCTAGCCGAAATCATCATTGCTTCCTGCTTTCAATTCGGAACTCTGAGACGGCCAGAGACCTGAACCACCTGCCGAAATCTTCTTTGAGCGGGAAAGTTGCTGGTAGAGCCAAAAGACTCATCTAAAGCACGCAGGCGGGACTCATTGCCGACGTAGCGAATTCGAAATTTAAGGACGGCTTGAGTGCAATCATTTCCAGGAGCATTCTCAGGAGCGACTGGCACTACGACAACGAGCTTGGCCGCCTCGCCGTAGTCACAGGTAGCTCTTTACAGTGGCACGCAGCGCTTCAGTGTGCTCATAGATTTCCTCAAGGGAATTAATGGGGACCCGGGTTTCTTCCTTGCTGTCGTTGAAGATGCCGATGTACTTCTGCGTCCGGTTGAAGTGAAGACGGGCAATGGGCTTTCGGTTGTTATCGTCCAGAAGAACTGCAAAGTAGGACTTAGCGTCCCGCTGAGCGACCCGAACCGGCTTCACCTCGCTGCAGACAATCGCTCGTACAATCTGGTAGCCCTCGATCTCCTCAAGAGTCGTCTCCAAACCATCAGCCTCGGCGAGGTCCGCCTCTGCTACCGGAGCGCTAGTGACAGCGGCAGGTAGTGCCGTTTCATCAGTCTGTGGAAATCCGGGGTTTCCCAGGGCCTTCTTTAGCCGTTCGTTGACCTGGTCATTGAGGAATTGCTTCGTGGCTTTTCCAACCAGCGTGGTGAACTGCTCTCGAATCTTTTGTGTATAGGGCCCGGAGTAGACCCGTGCCGTCAGGAACTTGACCCATTCATCCTCTGGTTCCTTGAACTGCGCGGCCAGAGTTCGTTTGAGTTCGCCGATGTATTTCAATTCGCCAGCGGCGCTGATGATTGAGTCCAGGTCGAAGACGTCTTTGGAGAGTTTCTGGAGCTCGGGGATCAGGGACTGGTCGATGTCGTTCAAATCCAGCACGAGGAAGGGCTTCGCATCCATGCGGTTGGGTGCGTCCAAGTCGGTGAAGAACTGATAGACCTCGCCGTTAGTCAAGATGGCGATTCGAGCATTGGTAACCGCGAAGTACCGAAAGAGCTGCGAGGCATGTTCGACCTTCACGGGTTCAGTCGACTTCTTGCATTCAATCAGAATTTGGACTTCGCCGTCCTTGACGATTGCATAGTCAATCTTCTCGCCCTTCTTAAGTCCAACATCGGCGATGAACTCCGGGACGACCTCCATGGGATTGAAGACGTCGTAGCCAAGAATTGTCGAAATGAATGGCATCACGAAGGCGTTCTTCGTTGCCTCCTCCGTCTGAATCACACCTCGCTGCTGACGCACCTTTGCCGCTAGCGCTGAAAGTTTCTCTGCAAACTCCATGACTTACCCCCAGTAAGGCCGTTAATGTCGGACACAACTATGTGTCCATCCCGTTCAAGCTGATGAAGCAAAAACTTACCTCCCAATGGCGACATTTACACGGATTCGGTACTCGTCACCGTCATGTTGCCAGACTTACCTAGCGGTGGCAGGCGGGGAATCGAGCCTTTTTACCCAACGGGGCGAGGGTACGGCTTAGGAAACCTTTCGTCGTCGTCCGCTCAGCCCAGGCTGGGACGGATATACCAGGCCGGGCATGTGCAGGGGCTGCGGGCGGCCGACTCAAAATGTCAGACCCTAGTGGCAGGCTTTGGTTATGGAAACCGGAGCGGTTGTGGATGCGAAAGGCAGGGCCGGGTTGGCCGCTGCCGTCGTATCGCTGACCGCGACGGTAGAGGAACTTACCGGGGTCCTGGGCGATTCTTCGGAAGCTGCGGATGGTGCTCACGGCTTCAACAGCCATGATCCGCTTCGGGAACTTGCCGATTCCCGCCTGGATGGCCTGGGCGTCGTGGCCCGGATCGAAGCTGCAGCTGCGGCCGTGAAAGTGCGTTTGCTGGCGGAGTACTCAGGGGCAACTGCAGCAATGGAGGGACCGGCGGGAAGTGCATATGAGTCCTCCGCACGCGAGATGAGCCTGGTCGCGGAAGTCGCCTGCGTGTTGACTGTGGGGGAGCGGGCTGCAGCAACACTGCTGGGGGAAGCCCAGGCGCTGACCACCACTTTGCCGGCAGCGCTGGATGCGTTGCAGGCCGGGGAAATCTCGTGGCAGCACGCCCGGATCATCGTTGATGAAACCAGCGGTCTCAAAGCTGACGCTGCCGCTGCGCTCGAAGCGCACTTTTTGGACCCGGAAGCCCCGAACGCGGCCAGGGGTGCGGCGGCGGGGGACCTGGCACCAGCCCGGTTCCGGCGTAAGGTGCGTGCTTGGCGGGAGCGCCATCATCCCGAGTCCCTCGAAATCAGACATGCGAAGTCGGCTGAAGACCGGCGGATGGAGTACGGCCCGGACCGCGACGGCATGGCATGGGTCTCCCTCTACATGGCTGCGGACAAGGCCTGTGCCATTTGGAACAAATCCACTGCCCTGGCCCGTGGACTGCAGGGACCGGACGAGCCCCGGACCCTGACTCAAATTCGAGTTGATGTGGCCGCCGCGTTGTTGCTGGGCAATTCGGGGCAGTTCGGCGGGTGTGTGCCACCTCTCAAGGCGGATGTGCTGGTCACGGTACCGGTCCTTTCCCTCCTCGGTGCCACCGACGAACCAGCCGAACTCGATAACTACGGGCCCATCCCGGCGTCGATGGCCCGCAAACTGGTCGCGGAAGGTGCTGGCTCGTTCTACCGGGTCTTGGTGGACCCCCGCGATGGAGCTCCGCTTGAACTTGGACGTACCAACTACCGGCTCACAGAGTCGCTCAAACGGTGGTTGCGGCTGCGTGACGGAAAATGCACCTTCCCCGGCTGCAGCAATCCCAGCCAGGACAATGAGGCGGACCACCTCACAGCCTGGGAGCACGGAGGAGCTACCGGAATCAGCAACTTGGGACAGTTGTGCCCAAAGCATCACCGGCTCAAGCATCGAACCGGCTGGAGCCCGGGTCCGGCAACAAGCAATGAGCCACCTGGTTGGGTCTCGCCCACCGGCCGCCATTACAAGGCCGAACAACCGGACCGTGAACCAACGCTCTGGCCGCCGGGCTGCCTGCCTCAGGAAAGAAGTGCACTGGAGGCAGTCATCGTTGACTTTCTCGTCGCCTCGTAGCCGTCTGATGAGGCACCGGCGCGGCCAATCGTTGCCGTCCTGACAGGATGCTGGGGCAGGTTGGACGTGCCTGTCACGCGGCTAGGGAGCTGCAGGCGCGCCCGACTAAAGAACTAACACGTTGTCCCTTCCTATTCACCCCGCGGCAACCAAGGGGTCCCGAACCGTTTCTGAAGGCGAAGCAGTCTTTTCACACACCCCTCTGCCCGGCGCCGCCAAGGCCGAGCGGACATCCCCAAGGTCTCAGGAGTACTCCGTGT
>Ga0308170_10001468_pt1 | contig 22417 bp, 20 predicted proteins | sample PhyBR2_2_FD_202136 | JGI IMG/M metagenome (GOLD analysis project Ga0308170, IMG submission 202136) | Phyllosphere microbial communities from UC Gill Tract Community Farm, Albany, California, United States - DLSLSB.R2 | ecosystem: Host-associated > Plants > Phyllosphere > Unclassified | place...
TGCGGACGGCATTGCCTCAGTTCCGCGCCAGTTCGGCGTCAGGCGAAACGTCGCGCGCGCCGGCATAGCGGAACACGGCCAGGTCGTCGGCGCGGATCGCCGGCGTCTTGCCGCCCACCAGGTCGGCAATGACGGTCGCCGAACCGGCCGCCATGGTCCAGCCCAGCGTGCCGTGGCCCGTGTTCAGGAACAGGTTGCGCAGTGGCGTGGGGCCGACGATCGGCGTGCTGTCCGGCGTCATCGGCCGCAGGCCGGTCCAGAAACTGGCCTGGGCGGTGTCACCCGCGCCGGGGAACAGGTCGTTGACGACCAGTTCCAGCGTTTCGCGGCGGCGTGGATTGAGGTCCAGGTTGAAGCCCGACAGCTCGGCCATGCCGCCCACGCGAATGCGGTCGTCAAAGCGCGTCACGGCGATCTTGTAGGTTTCGTCGAGGATGGTCGAGACGGGCGCGCGCGCCGCGTCGACGATCGGCACCGTCAGCGAGTACCCCTTCATCGGATACACCGGCACCGGGAACCAGCGCTGCAGCAGGGCGCGCGTGTGGCTGCCCGTGGCCAGCACGTAGCGGTCGGCCGTCAATACGCCCTTGTCGGTGACAATGCCGGCGATCTCGCCGCCGGCTTGTTCCAGGCGGCGCACGGTGGTGTCGAATTCGAAGCGCACACCCAGGTCACGCGCCATGGCGGTCAGGCGGGTGGTAAACAGCTGGCAGTCGCCCGTTTCATCGTTCGGCAGGCGCAGGCCGCCCACCAGCTTGTGGGCGACATTGGCCAGCGCCGGTTCGGCTGCGGCCAGTTGCGCGCCTTGCAGCACTTCATAGGCCACGCCGGCGTCGCGCAGCACGTTGATGTCCTTGGCGGCGCTGTCGAACTGCTGCTGCGTGCGAAACAGCTGCACGGTGCCTTGCTGGCGGCCTTCGTAGGCGATGCCGGTGTCGCGCCGCAGCTGGCGCATGCAATCGCGGCTGTATTCGGCCAGGCGCACCATGCGCTCCTTGTTGACGGCGTAGCGCGCCGGGTCGCAGTTGCGGTACATCTCCCACATCCACTGCAGCTGGAACAGCGTGCCGTCGGGCTTGATCGACAGCGGCGCGTGGCGCTGGAACAGCCATTTGGCGGCTTTCAGCGGAATGCCGGGCGCGGCCCATGGCGAGGCGTAGCCGGGCGAGATCTGGCCGGCATTGGCGAAACTGGTTTCGAGGGCGGGACCGGGCTGGCGGTCGATCACGGTGACTTCATGCCCGGCCAGGGCCAGGTAATACGCGGTGGTGACGCCGACCACGCCACTGCCCAATACGATGACACGCATAATTTCCTCGAAAAGAATCAGGATTTGGTAAAGCTTGCCATCGTACCGCCAGAAGGCTGATAATTGTTTCTGTTAATACGGCAGTTTTCAGCAAAAATTACGGAGTTTCTCCATGCGCGTACAAAAGGCCTCGAACCGCATCCTCGACCGCATCGACCTGCATATCCTGTCGGTGCTGCAGCAGGATGCACGGATCGTCATGAAGGACCTGGCCGAGCAGGTCGGGCTGTCGCTGACACCCTGCATCGAGCGCGTCAAGCGCATGGAACGCGACGGCGTGATCATGGGCTACTACGCGCGCGTCAATCCGCAGGCGCTGGGCATGCAGATCCTGGTGTTCGTCGAGATCAACCTGCACCAGAAATCGGACAAGGCCTTCGAGCGCTTCCGGCGCGCGATGCTGGCCATTCCCGAGGTGCTCGAATGTCATCTGGTATCGGGCGACTTCGATTACCTGATCAAGGCGCGCATCCCCGAGATGTCCGAGTACCGGCGCCTGCTGGGCGAGATCCTGCACGTGGCCGATGCGGGCCAGTCCAAGAGCTATGTGGTGATGGAAGAACTGAAGGAGACGCTGGCGCTGTCGATTCCGCGCTAGGGCAGCGCGCCGGGCGACGCACTATACTGGTGGCCAATCCAACCACCCATGGAGTGCCCGTGAACACCTTGACGACGCTGCTCGGCATCCGCCATCCGATCATCCAGGCGCCGATGGCGGTCTTCGGCACCCCGCAACTCGCGGCGGCCGTGACCGACGCCGGCGGCCTCGGGTCGCTCGCGCTGGGTCACGTCACGCCAGCGCAGGCGGAAAGCGCGATCACGGCGCTGCAGGGGTTGACGGGCGGCCCGTTCAACGTCAACTTCTTCACGCACACGCCAGCGCGGCCCGATGCGGCGCGCGAGGCGCGCTGGCTCGAGCACCTGGCGCCGCATTTCGCGCGCACGGGCCAGGCGCCACCGACGGCGCTGCGCGAAATCTACCGCAGCTTCCTGGACGACCCCGACATGCTCGAGGTGCTGGTGCGCACGCGCCCGGCCGTGGTCAGCTTTCATTTCGGCGTGCCGACCGCGCAGCAGATCGACACGCTGCACGACGCCGGCTGCGTGCTGATGGCCACCGCCACCAACCCGGTCGAAGCGCGTGCCATCGAGGCGGCCGGCATCGACATCGTCGTCGCACAAGGCTACGAGGCAGGCGGGCATCGCGGCATCTTCGATCCGGACGTGCCCGACCCGGCGCTCGGCACGTTCGCGCTGGTGCGCCTGCTGGCCAAGGCCGTGCGGATCCCGGTGGTGGCGGCCGGCGGCATCATGGACGGGCAGGGCATTGCCGCCAGCCTGCGCCTGGGCGCGAGTGGCGTGCAGATGGGGACGGCCTTCCTGGCGTGCCCGGAAGCGCAGACGTCAACGCATTACCGCGCGCTGTTGACGCAACCGGAGCTTGGTACGGCCGTCACCGCGACGATTTCAGGCCGGCCGGCGCGCGGCATCATCAACCACTTTGTCAACGAGATCGACAGGCCCGGGCATCCGCCGGTGCCCGATTATCCGATCGCCTACGACGCCGCCAAGGCGCTGCATGCCGCGGCCAGCAGCAAGGGGCTCGACGACTATTCGGTCAACTGGGCCGGGCAGGCGTATGCGCTGGCGCGCCCGATGCCAGCGGCGCAGCTCGTGGCGCTGCTGGTCGAAGAAATGCGCACTGCGCACGAAGCCTGAGATGGCGCGCAAGCCCGACCTGCCGCTGCACGAGGTACGCCGCTTCCTGGAGCCGGGCCCGGTGGTGCTGGTCACGTCCGCCCACGCGGGCGAGCGCGACGTGATGGTGATGGGCTGGCACACTGTGATGGAATTTAGCCCGTCCCTGATCGGCTGCGTGATCTCGTCTGCCAACCACAGTCATGGCCTGATCCGCGCCAGCGGCGAATGCGTGATCAACCTGCCAACCAGCAGCCAGCTCGAGGCAGTGCTGGGCGTGGGCTCGACGTCCGGTGCCGACATCGACAAGTTCGCCGCGTTCGGCCTGACGCCGGAGGCCAGCGAACTGGTGGCGGCGCCGTCCATTCGCGAATGCCATGCCCAGTTCGAGTGCCGGCTGCATGACGACAGCTTGGTTGAACGCTACGACTTTTTCATCTGGGAAGTGGTCGCGGCGCGCGCGGCGGCGCGGCCGCGGCATCCGGAAACGCTGCACTACAAGGGCGATGGCACCTTCATGGTGGCAGGCAAGGTGATCCGGCGTCAGCGCGACGGCTTGAAGTAGTCGCGCCGCTTCAGTGCGACCGCCAGGTGGCTGCCCTGGCGGCCCGGGGGCGCGCCGGGCATCGTCACCAGTGCAAGGTCGGTGGAAATGCGATGCAGCGACAGCAGGTCGAGCAGCGCCGCAACGAGCCGCCGGCCGAGCGCGATGTCGCCTTCTTCGATCAGCGGCAAGGCGCGGTGCAGCGCCGCCAGGACGACGGCGTTGTCAGCCAGGTGATCGTGCAGGCGGTGATAGTCGAGTAATTCCATCCCCGTTTCTTCGTGCCGGAATCCCGCTTCGACCCGGGCCACCAGCACGGGAAACTCGCGCACGAAATGAGCGTCCGGCGTGCGGACAGGATCGAGCGCACACGCCAGGCGCTCGCACAGGCGGCGCCGGGCATGGCGCATGGCGGCGCCGATGGCGCCCGCCCCGCCGCCCGGATAATGGCGAAAGCCCATGATGTGATCAGTGCGTGCTCAGTGCGTGCTCAGTGCGTGCGCAGTGCGCGATCAGTGCGCAATCAGCAGCGGCACCGGCGCGCTGCCGAGCAGGTCGCGCGTGACGCCGCCCAGGAACCATTCGCGGTAGCGGCTGTGGCCAAAGGCGCCCGCCACCATCAGGTCTGCGTGGACCTCGCCCGCCATGTCGATCAGCGCGTCGCTCTCTCGTGCACGGGTGTGGGCGACGACGACATTGACCTTCACGCCGTGACGCGCCAGGTACAGCGCCATATCCGCACCCGGTTCGTCGCCGTGCAGCCCGGACTGGCGTTCGGGGTTGACCAGCCCGAGCGTGACGCTGCCGGCGCGTGCGAGCAGGGGCAGGGCGGCGCAGATGGCGCGCTGGGCCGGCATCGAGCCATCCCAGCCAACCAGCACGTTGCCGGCGATTGGCGCGCCGTCGTAGGCGGTGGGCACCACCAGCACGGGACGTGTACCGCCCAGTGCCAGGGTCTGCGGCAGGCCGTGTTCGACGCCGAAACGATCATTGGGATCTGGCTGGCTGACGACGATCAGGTCGGCGTAGCGCGACTGCAGCAGCAGGCCGTCGTGCGTGCTGCCCTCGAACAGGCGCGCCTCGGCGCCGACGATGCCAAGGCGTTGCGCCTGCTCGATGAACGCGTCAAGCCGGATGCGGACGTCGTCGCGCAGCGCCTCGAACGCGCGGTCGGACAGTGGCACGGCCATGCCGCCATTGAGCACCGCATAGTTGGCCAGCGAAATGCCGGTGGCGCCGGCGCCCACGAGGTGGGCGCCGTGCATCTCGGCCAGCACTGCCGCCGCGCGCAATCGGCTGGCCTGGCCCGCACCGCCGTCGATCTGCGCCAGGATAGTCTTGAACATGGTTGACTCCGTTCGTATGGGGCGTGCAACGATGCACGACACGAAAAGCATACGCCCGGCGCGCGCCCATGTCAGGCGCGCGTTTGATGCATGTCAACCAGTCAGCACAGCGGCCAGCACCATGATCAGGCCGGCCAGCGACACGAGCCACACGAGCGAGCGCACGTACGGAATCCCGGCCGCATACAGCGGGATATAGACGATGCGCGCGACCAGATACATCCAGCAGCCCCACAGCGTGAGGTCGCCTTCGCTGCCCGACACGTGCGCGATCAGGACCGCGCCAATGAACAGCGGCAGCGTCTCGAACAGGTTGGCCTGGGCCCGTTGCAGGCGCGCCGTGACGGGCCGCGGTGGCGGGGCTTCGCCGTCGCGGGCGCTGGCGTTGTACTGGATGCCGGTCTCGGCGGTGCGCAGGTTGGCCACCAGCATGATGTGGACAAGCGCCAGCACGAGGGTCCAGGCCAGCAGGGTCAGTTCGGTCGTCATTGTTGTTTCCTTGTTATGTGGGTAGACGGGAGCAGTGTCGCGCCTTTCCTGTCTTCAGGCGCGCACTGCTGACCGGCCCGGCTGGAAGGTCAGGGGCGAGCCTAATCCTCGCCCAGCAGGTCGCCCCGTGGCCGTCCCCACTGGGGCACAGGCGCCGGACATGGCTGGCCGGCCATTGCCTTGTACGGCAGCGTCGAGAAATTGTCTTCACCGGGCGCAGAAAAGCGGATGTCGGTGGCCTTGCCGCCAATGAGCGATGGCACGCGCGCAAAGCGCAGCCAGGCGTCGAACTGGCAATTGTCGCGCTGCAGGCCGCGCAAGCCCGCCAGGCTGCCGCCTTCGCGATACTTCCAGGCGAAATCGGCAGGTGCGCTTTCCGGCATGCCGCCAAAGCGCACGGGGCAGGCCTCCACCCCGGTGACGCCCGGCGCCAGGCTCAGAACGCCAAGACGGATTGCGTAACTGCCCGCGCCGCCATTCTCGGTCACGGTCGCGAACGACCAGCACAGCGGGTTGGACGGGAAGGCCGACAGCGGCATGTCGAGCACGCGGCTACCCGGTTCCACCTGGGCCAGTGCGCTGCGGATCTGTTCGCGCGCCAGGTGCCCGGCCACTCCCTGGATGGCGATAAAACCCATGCAGGCGACGATCGCCGTGACGAGGCCTGCGGCGGCGCCCCGGCGCGACGCCAGCGCGACCACACCGGCGAGCAGCAGCAAGCCAAGAAGCGAGCCCCACTGCAGGAAGCCCATCGCGAAAAACAGCACCGGCGCGGCGAGCATCAGGCCGGTGAGCAGCGGGCGCAGCACGCGGCCCGGCACCTGCAGCGCCAACGCCACGCCCAGGGCGGTCCAGAACACGGGTTCGACGATGAACACGATGTCGCCATACAGCCAACGGCTATCGAGCGGATAGAACGGGTGCACCCCATACACGTTCAAAAAGTCGAATGACAGGTGCAGCACCATGCCGAGTGCGGCCGTGGCAAGGATCGCGTTGCGCGCCGTCCGGTCGCCTTGCATGAGCCGCCGTGCGCCCGGCCACAGCAGCCACATCAGGCCCAGCAGCAGGGCGATCTGCGGCAGCGCGAACAGCAGCGTGTGCGTGTGCCCGCGGTGGTGCAGCAGATAGCCCAGCGGCGGGGCCAGCAGCGGCGTGAGCACCAGATCCAGGTCGGGGAAGTTGCTGGCGAGCGCGCCGGTGGCCAGCAGGACGCGGCGACGGGTGCGCCCGCGCTGCGGGTCGGGGTGGGCGGGCAGGGCGCGGTCGACGAGTTCGCCGAGGGCCAGACCGACCAGGGAGTGGGTCAGATTATCCATGCCCGAAGTTTATCCTGAAAAGCAACATGTTGACCCTGGCCAAGGGTCGCGCATGTACTACAGCGGAGTGACCTGACCATTTTTGATCCACATCAAATTTTTTTGTGAAAGCTGTCCGTACAATTTAAAGATTGCATCAAGGAAACTTCAAGGAGAACGCAGTGCGTCACAACCAGCCCGTCACCACGACCGAATACCGGTTGCAACCGGGGCAGTCGATTGTCTCGAAGACCGATACCAAGGGCCGCATCACCTATGTGAATCCGAGCTTTGTCGAGGTCAGCGGCTTTTCCGAAGCGGAGCTTCTGGGCAAAGCGCACAATCTTGTGCGCCATCCGGCCATGCCGGCCGAGGCCTTCGCTGATATGTGGCGCACGTTGCAGGGCGGTGAACCATGGACCGGCCTGGTCAAGAACCGCTGCAAGAACGGCGACTTTTACTGGGTGGTGGCCAATGTCGCGCCGATCCGCGAGCACGGCCAGATCACGGGTTATATGTCAGTGCGCACCGCGCCCACGCGCGAACAGGTCGAAACGGCCAGCGCGCTGTACCGCAAGTTCACGGACCACGACGCACGCGGCCTGGCCATCCTGCGCGGGCAGGTCGTGCGTTCCGGCGTTGGGCCCGATCGGCTGCTTCGTCTGCTGCGCGACGCGCCGCTCGGCCAGCGGCTCGGCTGGCTGATGGGCGGCCAGACGCTGCTGCTGGCGGCGCTGGGCCTGGCGGCAGGGAACGGCGTGTGGCGCGCGGCCGCCGGCGCCGGTGTGCTGGCCACGCTTGCGGCCTGGTACGGGCTGCAATGCAGCATCGTGCGGCCACTGCGCGACGCGATCGCCACCGTCAATGCACTGGCCGGCGGCGATCTGTCGCACCCTGCGCCGGCATCGGCGGCCGGCAGCGGCGAGATGGGGCGCCTGCAACTGGCGCTGCGCCAGTTGACCGTCAATCTGACAGCAATCATCGGCGACGTGCGCGACAACGTCAGCTCGATCGAAGACGCCACCCGCGCGATCGCCGCCGGCAATGCCGACCTGGCCAGCCGCACCGAAGCGCAGGCCGCGAGCCTGGAGCAGACGGCGGGCAGCCTGGGCACGATTGCCGAGGCAGCGAGCCGCAACACGGACAGCGCGGTGCGCGCCGATGGCATGGTGCTGGCCGCGGCCACCGTCGCCGGACACGGTGGTCAGGCGGTCGAACGGGTGGGTGCGACGATGCAGGAAATCAGCGCATCGTCGAGCCGGATCGGCGACATCATCGGCCTGATCGACGGCATCGCGTTCCAGACCAATCTGCTGGCACTGAACGCCGCCGTGGAAGCGGCCCGCGCCGGCGAACAGGGGCGGGGCTTTGCGGTCGTGGCCGGTGAAGTACGCAGCCTGGCCCAGCGCACGGCCGGCGCCGCGCGCGAAATCACGGGGCTGATCGAAGCATCACGGGCGCATGTGGGCCAGGGCGGGCAACTGGTGGGCGCCGCCGGCCAGACGATGCGCGACGTGGTCGGCAAGGTGGCCGATGCGACCGCGATCATGAGTGCGATCACGGCCGCCAGCCGCGAGCAGGCGCTGGAAATCGACGGCGTGAATGCCGCCATGGTGGAACTGGACGCGATCACGCGGCGCAACGCGGCCCAGGTCGAGGAATCGGCGGCGGCATCGGGCAATGTGGCCGATGAGGCGGCGCGCTTGTCGCTGGCGCTGTCGGTCTTCAAATTTCGCAGTACGGCGCGGGCGAGGACTGCCGACTTGGCCGCGTTTGATGCACCGCATGGATTCATCCCGCATGGATCAATAAGCTGATCGCTGTTGGCGCCGCGTTGCTTCCTGCAAGGCGGTCATTGCCGCAGTTTACTGAAATCTTTTGCTGGAGTTGTTCATCATGCCGGGTCACGCCGAAATCCCCCCTGCGGTACGTTCCGCCATTGTTTTTCCCGCCGCCCAGTTCGATGGCGCCCTGCTGGCCCGCCTGGGAAAGTCCGGGCCGCGCTACACCTCGTATCCCACTGCCGACCGCTTCGGCGCCGACTTTGGCGCCGGCGACTATCTGGAAGCCGTGGCAGCGCGGCGCCAGCGTGGCGGGCGTCCGCTATCGCTGTACGTGCACATTCCGTTTTGCGACACGGTCTGCTACTACTGCGCGTGCAACAAGATCGTCACGCGCAAACACGAGCGGGCCGTCACCTATCTTGATTACCTGAAGCGCGAAATCACGATGCAAAGCCAGCTGTTTGCGGGCATGAACGAGGTCGAACAACTGCACTTTGGCGGCGGCACGCCGACTTTTCTGCTCGACGAAGAAATGGACGACCTGATGGCACATCTGCAGGCCAGCTTCCGGTTCGCGCCCGATGCGCTCGGCGAGTACGGGATCGAGGTGGATCCGCGCACCGTGTCACCCGAACGGGTGCACAGCCTGCGCCAGCAGGGGTTCAATCGCATCAGCCTGGGCGTGCAGGACTTCGATCCGGACGTGCAGCGCGCCGTGAACCGCGTCCAGCCTGAAGCCGAGACCGTGGCGATCATCGACGCCGCGCGCGCTGCGGGCTTCCGCTCGGTGAGCATCGACCTGATCTACGGCCTGCCCAAGCAGACGCCGGTCAGCATGGCGCAGACGCTCGAGAAGGTCATCCAAGCCAGTCCGGACCGCATCTCGGTCTACCACTATGCCCATATGCCGCACCTGTTCAAGCCGCAGCGGCGCATCCTGGAAGCCGACATGCCGGACGCAGACACCAAGCTCGCCATGCTCCAGCTGTGCATCGAGCGTCTGGGCGCGGCGGGTTACGTGTATATCGGCATGGACCATTTCGCCAAGCCGGGCGACGACCTTGCCGTGGCCCAGCGCCAGGGCCGGCTGCACCGCAACTTCCAGGGCTATTCCACGCATGCCGACGCCGATCTGGTCGCGTGCGGCGTGTCGAGCATCGGCGCCGTGGGCGCGACCTACAGCCAGAACGCCAAGACGCTCGACGACTACTATGCGCTGATCGACGCCGGCGCGCTACCGCTCCAGCGCGGCATCCGCCTGGGCATGGACGACTTGCTGCGCCGTGCGATCATCCAGAAGCTGATGTGCCAGTTCGAGTTGTCGGTCGCCGCCATCGAGCAGGCGTTTCCGATCGTGTTCGGCGACTACTTCGCGGCCGAACTGGCGGCGCTGCGCGCGCTGCAGGCCGATGGTCTGGTGCTGGTGGACGACGCGTGGATCAGCGTCACGCCCAAGGGGCGCCTGTTGATCCGCAACCTGTGCATGGTCTTCGATCGCTACCTTGGCCAGCAGGCCGGTGGGCCGCGCTTTTCGCGCACGATCTAGGCGCTGCGTCAGCCCCGCACGACGCGCACCACAACCGCCACCATCACAACCAGCACCGCCAGCACGCCCAGCGCCGCCAGGATGACGCCGTACCACGGGCGGCGTGTGTAGGCGCCGCCCGTGATGACCGCGACATACCGTTCCTGGGCCCGGCCGCCCCAGACATGCCAGCCCGCCAGCAGGCCGATCGTCGCCGAGACGGGCGGCGCCAGATTGCGCCCGACGATGTCGCTCATGCCGACCAGCACGCCGAACGCGACGAAGTAACCGAGCAGCATGCAGCACCAGGCCCGCGCTTCCAGAGACTGATCGTCTTCGCCCAGCGTCGTCCAGTTGCACATATGGATGTAGGCGCTGAAGGCAGGCGAGAGCAGTACACCCAGATACGTCGCCGCGCGCGGATTCCACAGAGGCAGGCTGGCGTCGAGCGTGCACGCTTTGCTGGGCGTCGTCGGGCGCGCGTCAGGTGCGGCTTCAAGAAGGGTTTCCACGGCAGTCTCCATTGGTTTCCATATGGAAACATGATGGCGGTGCGCCGATGGACCATCCTTGATGTCGGGCAGGTCACGCCAAGACGCCGCACCAGGGTCTGCGCTGGCCCAAGCGTCAGTCGCCGCTACCCGCGCCCAGGCGCGCGACGGCGCGCACGTAGACCAGTTCGGCGACCAGCTCGACCAGCGTCTGCGTCACGATGATCGCCGGCAGCAGCGGCAGCGCGCCCGGCACGGCGAGCGCCAGCGGCAGGATCACGAGCGAGTTGCGGGTGGCGCCGCTGAACGCGACGGCGCGCGCGGCGGGCGCTGTCAGCAGGCACAGCCGCGCGACAAACCAGCCGGCCAGTGGCGCCAGTACCGCAAAAGCAATGTAGACCGGGATGACCGCCAGCGCCGCAGCGCGCGCCTGGCCCAGCTGCGGCAGCACGGACGCCACCACGACAAACAGCACGAGCGCCGTGGCCGGCACCGGCAACAGGCCAAGCACCGTAACGGCCCGCGCGCCGGTGCGCGTGCGCGCAGCCCACCACTGCACCGCGCCCGCCAGCACCAGCGGCGCCGCGATCAGCCAGACGAAGGCATCGACGAACGGCGCCGGCTGGATCAGGGCGGCGGCATCCTCGCCCAGCAGGATGCGCAGGTAGAGCGGGAGCAGCACCATCTGCGCCACCAGCAGCACAGGCGTTCCGGCCAGCAGGGCGCGTGCATCGGCGCGGCCCAGGTGCGAGAACGTCACCACGTAGTCGATGCAGGGTGCGAGCAGCACGAGCAGGACGCCCAGCCGGATCAACGGGTCGACCGGCGCCAGCGGCAGCAGGCATGCCACCAGCAAGGGGATCACGAGAAAGTTGGTGATCAGGAGCGCGGCCAGAAAGCGCAGGTGCGTGAAGGCTTGGCCCAGTTGCGCCAGCGGCACCTGCAGAAAGGTCACGAACAGCATGAAGGCCAGGGCCGGGTTGACGACGCCGGCCATCCCGCTCGTTGCCGGCGTCAAGCCTGCCACAACGAGCGCCAGCGCCACAGCGCCGAAGTAGATGGCGATCTGCCGGTGTTCCAGCTTGTCGCGCAATGCCTGCATGGGTGTGTCGCCTGGTCGGATGAATGTGCGCGTATTGTAAGATGCCGCTGTCGATCGATCGGGAGAGCATGTGCAGTACCGGAACCTCATGTTGTACTGGCTGGCCCTTGGCCTTGGCGGACTGCTGGCCTTTCGTGTGCCCGGTATCGGCTTCGCGCTCGGTATCGGCGCGCTGCTGTATTTTGTCTATGCGATTGGCTACTGGCTGATGTTCGTCGTGTTCCTGCACGCGCGCCCGCGCAGCCGCCTCGTGTTCGGCATGACCCGGCGCACGTTCGCGATCCGGCTGGCCATCGGCGCCGCCGTCGTGGCCATCGGCAGCCTGCTGCTGGGCTGGAAGGTACTGGCCTGCATCGCGGCGGCGCTGCTGTGCTACTGCGGCGAAAGCGTCTTCAAGGACCGGATGCTGACGGCGGGGCGCGGCTACACCGATTGACGGATGCCTGTTGCCGGTTGCGCAGTACTTACGCCGCACCACAACACCCATGTTGTCGATTTGTTTACTTCCATGTTAGATTCTTGACGGCAAAAAGCAGCAACCGCCGACAACAGACAATCACAAGGAAGCCCACGCCATGCCAATGACCCGCCAGCGCAGCACGCGCGCCATCATCGCCGCCCTGTTTGTTCCCGCCATGCTTGCCGGGGTGGCCTTGCCGGCAGCAGCCGCGCCGGCGCCTGTCGTTCAGGCCAGTGCCAGCAAGCCGGACGCCGCATTCAACGTCTGGGCCGATCGCTTCGCCGAAGACTGGGTGCGCCTGTCGCCGCAGTCGGCAACCTCGACCCAGTACTTCAGCGGCGCCGAGCAGGCGCGCCTGGATCGCGAACTGACGCCGCTGACCGCCGCGCATCGCCAGAAAGCCGTGACGCTGGCCCGCGAAGGCCTCAAGCGCCTCGACGGCTTCAAGAATGCCCCGCTGGATGCGACCCAGAAGATCTCGGCATCCGTGATGCGCTGGTCGCTGGACAACGTGATCGCCAACGAGCCGTTCGAAGACTACAACTTCGTGTTTTCGCAGTTCAGTGGCGTGCAGGTTGGCCTGGTCAACTTCATGACCAACACGCACCCGATGCGCAACAAGCAGGACGTCGACAGCTACCTGGCGCGCCTGGACCAGGTGGGCATCCGCATGGACGAAGCGCTGGTGCGCGCACGGGGCGCTGCTGCCAAGAAGCTGATTCCGCCGCGCTTCATCCTCGAGCGCGCGCAGTTCCAGGTCGACCATTTCCTGAAGCCGTCGGCGGCAGAAAACGTGTTCGTGACGTCGCTGACCGAGCGCAGCGCCGAGCTGAAAGACCTGACGCCGGAGGCGCGCAGCGCCGCCATCGCGCGCGCCACCAGCATCGTCGAAACGAAGGTGCGCCCGGCCTATGCGCGTGTGCAGGCCTTCATGGCCGAGATCCATCCGGCGACCACCGACGTGGCCGGCATCTCGCGCCTGCCGAACGGCGCTGCTGCGTATGCGCGCGCGCTGGAAAACTACACCAGCACCAAGCTCACTGCCGAACAGATCCACACGATCGGCTTGCGCGAAGTGGCGCGCATCGAAGCCGAAATGGACAAGCATTTGAAGTCGCTGGGCCTGAGTGAAGGCGGCATCGAAGCGCGCATGAAGCAGCTCGACGCGCGCTTCCAGCCAAAAGGCGAGGGCGATCCGCGCCCGGGCATCATCGCCAGCTACAACGAGATGGTGCGCGACGCCGAGCGTCGTAGCGCGCCGCTGTTCAACCTCAAGCCACGCGCGCCGGTGGACGTGCGCCGCGTGCCGCCGATGACGGAGCCGTCAGCCGCCGCCCACTACACCATGCCAGCGCCGGATGGCACGCGCCCGGGCATCTTCTGGGTGCCGCTGGTCGGCCCGACCTTCCAGATGATCCGCATGCGCAGCCTGTCGTACCATGAGGCCGTGCCGGGCCACCACTTCCAGCTCGCGATCCAGCAAGAGATGAAGGACCTGCCGAAATTCCGCAGCCAGCGCATCTTCAGCGGTGGCAGCGCGCACTCGGAAGGCTGGGCGCTCTACACCGAGCGCCTGGCGGTGGAGCAGGGCTGGTATGAAGGCGACGTGCCCGGCCTGCTCGGCGCGCTGGGGTCGGAACTGTTCCGCGCCCGCCGCCTGGTGGCCGACACCGGCCTGCACACCAAGAACTGGACGCGCCAGCAGGCGATCGATTACGGCATGGGCGTGCAGGAAACCGAGCGCTACATCGTCTGGCCGGGCCAGGCCAATGCCTACATGATCGGCATGCTGCGCATCCTGGAACTGCGCCAGAAGGCACAGACCGAACTGGGCGACAAGTTCTCGCTGCCGGCGTTCCATGACCTGGTGCTGGGCGCCGGGTCGGTGCCGCTGGATGTGCTGGGCAATCTGGTGGACAACTGGATTGCGGGGCAGAAGAAGGCGTGGTGGCGGGCGCAGTGCGTTAGCGCGTTGTTTGTAGCGTTGGTGTGATGACGACATCCCCGCGCGGGCCTGGCCTGCGCGGGGATTTTTTTTATAAAGCGCGCAGGTCCGCTGGCATGTGGTCCGACCTGCAATTCTGGATTGAGACATGGTACGCATCCGCTGGGCCGAACCAGTCATACACGCTGGCGAAACCGCCGGTGCGAAGGACCCACGCTTTCTTGGTTTTGGTGTTCATGACGATCGTGTGGCGAAAGCCATCTGTCACCTTGCTGTTGTCGCGGACCGCAACCCGAATGAATGATCCGGGATCTGTCATGTCCGGTGCTTTCGCTGCCGGAATCGGCGTTTTAAAACCTGAGAACGAGATGCCGTATCGGGTCGATATGGCATCGGACAACGGGCATGCAACAGCCTGGAGTGAACACAGGATGAGCGCGGCGGCAGCAAGATTTTTCATGGATTGGTTCATGGTGGTTTTAGGATCATAGCGTCAAGCAGCGTTGGGCACGTTGTTTGAGTACCTGGACTGGGCCCATTGGGGCAGGCCAAAGCTGGAGGTGGTAATGGTCGCTGCCCGCAAGCCCATTGCCTGACACGGAGTCAAGCCCTTCAAAGCTGGCACGAACACGGTAAGAAACTGCCGGTAGTTTGATGCGCACTGCGTCTGGAAAATAATCCGTGCAGCCTGCCGCGACGATCGTTCCGCTTTCCACTGCGATAGAGCATTCGACGATGTGATCGAACTTGTCGGTGTCGAGTGTCGGCTCTCGCTCCAGGACGGAGATTGTCACAGGTACTTCAACATGCCTGACTGTGCCGATTCCGACAGTACCCGGAGCAACCGCCAGAAGACGTTCGACGGCAGCATTATTCCAAGCCTCAGAGAGGTCGCCGTCGGCTTTCTCGTCCTGAATGTAGAACTGGTGATAATCGGCAAATAACGTGAGCTCGTAACGACGCATTGGCACCTCGCTCTGATTGATCGACGCATTGCAATAAACGGGAAACCAGCGCAACTGACTCAAATGTTCGCGCTTGGCGGAACCCGGCTGTTCGTCCCAGCTTGAAAAACTGTCGGTTCGTAATTGTCACTGACTCAGTTCCGACATTATCGAACAATCCACTTATATTCTAAAGTTAATTGTTCGCAATAATAAATTTCATATGTAAATACATGTTGCGTTGGTGTAAGGAATAAATCATATTTTTGTCTAAGACATTTAGATAAAAACCGAGGTTTCCATGTCGGATGTTTGCACAATTGCAGCAATTTCCCTTGAAAGTGGCATTTCAAAGGAAGTGTTACGCAAGTGGGAAGAACGCTATGGTTTTCCTGTGCCAGAGCGAGATGCCAGCGGCCATCGGGTCTACGCGGCGCACCAAACGGCACGCCTCAAGCTGATCAAGCGTCTGATCGACAACGGCATGCGTCCGTCCCAGTTGGTGCCTATGAGCGAGGAGGCGTTGCAATCGCTGCTGCACGAACAGAGCATCGCGACCTTGGTGCCTGCTACAGAATCCCAGGTAGTGAACGAGTTGATGACGCTGCTTGCGTCGCGTGACCGCACCGCGCTGGAATCCCGACTCAGGCAGGAGGTCGGACGCCTCGGCCTGGAAAGATTTGTCCTTGAAGTGATGTGTCCGCTGAACGGCGCTGTTGGAACAGCCTGGGAGGAATGAAAAATCGGCATTCGAGATGAGCATGTGTATTCAGAAATGATACAGAGCTTGATTCGCGAGGCAATATCACAGGTAATAAAACCCGACGGCCGCCCCCGCATGTTGATTACGACGCCATCCGGCGAGCTGCATACGCTGGGCATTCTGATGGTGAATGGTTTGGCGTCGCTACACGGCGCGTGCTGCATTTCGCTGGGTCCCGAGACGCCTGTTCAAGAAATACCGGTTGCCGCCGCCGATTATCGCGCAGATATCGTCTGTCTATGCTTTAGCGCCGCATTTCCAAAGCGACGGATTCTTCCTTATTTAAAAGAATTACGCAGCGTGGTACCGCAGAGCATGGAAATCTGGATAGGCGGGGCAGGTGCAACAGGATTGGACCGTTCGCCCAGAGGCATCAGGTTATTGCTGACCTTGCACGATGTGATTGATGTAGTGCGTAAGTATGGCCGGGCAAAATATTCGCAGCGATCAAGGCGGCCAGCCAATCCGCTGCCGTCGAATGCCGAACGCTGATGGGCAGTACTGAATGGCAGCGGCGGCCAAAACGCGCCAATGACAGTGTAAAGCAGCTCGATTGAATGACAACGCACTATCCAGGGAGACAGCCATGCGAACCAATATGCCAGTTACCAACTCCGAATACATCTTGAAGGAGACGGAAACGGTTGTTTCCAAAACTGACTTGAACGGAAATATCACGTACGTCAACCATGATTTCTGCAAAATCAGCGGCTTCTCGGAAGAAGAGCTGATTGGTTCGCCGCAAAACATCGTACGTCACCCGGATATGCCGGCGGAGGCATTCAAGGACTTCTGGAGCACGATCAAGGCCGGGAAAGCATGGACTGGGATGGTGAAAAATCGCTGCAAGAACGGGGATTATTATTGGGTCGAGACCAATGCCGCGCCCATGCTGGAGGATGGCAAAATGGTCGGCTACACATCGGTTCGGGTCAAGCCGAGTCGGGAGCAGGTGGCTGCCGCTGAGCAGGCCTATCGGGCGATCAAGAGTGGCAGCAACGAATTCGAAGTGCATGGCGGCTCGATCGTCGCCCGCTCGTTCTTCCGGCGCTTCGACGTGCTGGCGATCCTGTCGATCAGATCGAAAATCATGCTGTCGTCCGGTTTGCTGACGCTGTTGTTCATCGCAAACCTGCTGTTCTCGGCTTCTGGAAACCCGCAATTCGGCGCGTGGTCGATCGCTGCTTCCGTCCTCGGCATCGTCCTGGGCCTGGTGTCCGGGTTCCTGCTGTACCGCGCGGTCTTCGTGCCACTGCGAAACGTCAAGCAGGATATCGAACGGATGAGCGCTGGCGACCTGAGCGCCAGGATCGATGCCAATGGCGACGACGAGTTTGCGCAGATGATGCAAACGCTGCGCGTGCTGCAAACGAATGTGAAGCTATTGGTCGGCCAGATCAAGGAAGCCACCGATGTCGTCAATATCGGCGCTGCCGAAATTGCAACTGGCAATGCCAACCTGTCGGCGCGTACTGAATCGCAGGCGAGCTCGCTGGAGGAAACCGCCTCGTCGATGGAAGAACTCACCAGCACCGTCAAGCAAAACGCCGACAGTGCACGCGAGGCGAACCGACTGGTTGCGTCTGCCTCCGAAACGGCGATCAAAGGCGGCAAGGCGGTTGGCCAGGTGGTCGGCACAATGGGGTCGATCAGGGAAAGCTCGCGCAGGATCGTCGATATCATCGGCGTGATCGACAGCATCGCATTCCAGACGAATATCCTGGCCCTGAACGCTGCAGTCGAGGCGGCGCGCGCCGGTGAACAGGGCCGCGGCTTCGCCGTGGTGGCCGCTGAGGTGCGCAATCTTGCGCAGCGTTCCGCAGGCGCCGCCAAAGAGATCAAGTCGCTGATCGGCGACTCGGTGGAGAAAGTTGAGGCAGGCAGCAAGCTGGTTGACGATGCCGGCAAGACGATGGATGAGATCGTCACACAGGTGCAGCAGGTCGCCGGTTACATGAGCGACATCACCTCGGCCAGCCAGGAGCAAAGTGAAGGTATCGAACAGGTCAACCATGCGATCACGCAAATGGACGAGGTGACGCAGCAAAATGCGGCGCTGGTCGAACAGGCGTCAGCCGCTGCCGAAAACATGCAGAGCCAGGCAGGAAAACTGACCCAGCTGGTCGACAGTTTCAAACTGGTTTCGGGTGCGCAGACAACGCGAGGTGGCAACGTGCAGCCGGTTGCCAGTGCCTCGACCACCCCGGTTGCGCGCGAGCCTGTTGCCGCAATCCGGAAGCCAACTCCGAAAAATCCTGTTCTCACTCTCAGAGGGGCGGGAATGCAGGTGCCAGGTTGATTGATGTGTCAGGTCTGGCATTCAAATGCAATCCCAGCACAACACACAGTCCAGTCGGGCGGATACTGTTGGTTGAATGCAGAGGCACTGTCTGAATGTCAGACCCTGAGACCAATCCTGATGCTGCCATGTCAGCGCATGTCCTTGTCCAGCCACTTGAGCAGGGAACCGCGAACCATCCGCGCCGTGTTGTACTCTTTCCAGTTGTGTCGGGCGTGAACTAAGAAATGAGCACCGACTGCTTCGGCTCAATGCCCTGATGGCCACGTGATAGACTCTGTCGTCGTCGCAACAAAGAGAAGTCAGTGTGCACCCTCTGTCTGAATATTGCTCGCTAAATGCAGCCCTTATTCAGTCCCTGTAAGCCTTGAGGTGCCGTGTGCCATTACCGCACGACCTTAGTATGGCATTAGATTGGAGACAATAAATGGAAAACGATACACGAGTTAGTCATCCGTCGCGGCAGATCCTCCAGGTGCTGTGGGATTCCGGGCCAGAATTTATTGACTTGACTGAAATTCAGGAGCGAAAGAACCTCGAAAGTTACTACCCATTAGTTACAAGCGACATTCGCACCGATGCCCGAGTGGTTTTCTATAAACCACGCCTCGAATGGATATCGGACTGTCATTTTCTGCTGCACTACGACGATGGGGAGAAATTCGAGTCAGGCGATGATGCCTTGGGCGACAAAGGAACCGCAACGTATCGTCGAAGCAAACAAGGATGGAAGTGCTCATGGATTTATCGGGAAAACGGTTTGCCTGGATCGGCTCCAAAATGCAATTTGTTCGATACGGCGACAGCGAGGGAACTTGAACTAGTCTCACGTACAAAGCGCGATCGCGCATTCCGGGAGCTTATTAAGACGGAATATGGATGTGTCTGTGCAATCAGCGGTGAAACGAACGACTGCGTGCTGGATGCCGCGCACGTTCTCGAGGTCAGGGATAACGGGCTGGATAATATTTTCAACGGGATAATGCTGAGAAAAGATCTGCACGCGTTGTTCGATGCGCGATTGCTGACTATTCGACTCGATGGAAAATACGAGCTCGACAGTTCGGTACACTCTTGTTACCAGAAATTATTTTTTGATCTTCCCGACTTAAATCGATGCATACTTGAACGCATTAGTAAAAACCTTGAGATTCGAAATGGTAAGTAGTTGGCAGATTAGTTTGAAAGGTGTTGGCGTTGGAGGCGCGAGTAGGCTACGTAAGTGACAAGCCCGTCCCGCCAGCCAGTTTCCAAGTCGTAAGTGAAGCTGACAAACTCCTGCTCTCCAACATTCAGCTTCGAAAGTTTGTAGCTGCGCAGTTCCCCTGCATACCAAATTTCATGTCCGTCTTTCTATAGGCCATCAGTACGCCAAAGCGGCTCAGCTCGGTGCTGTCCACCCGGGTGCGCAGTTACACGGTGTTCTGGACACTTACAATCGCTAAAACAATTCGGCTTATCATCGCTCGTGGCTGCTGGAATACCTTCAGGGCCCATCCATCCTAGGCGAAAGCGTTCGGTCAATATCCCGGAGCATTCTGACCTGCTATCGAAGGGCAACATTCGAAACCCCGGTCGGCGTTGCCGGTGTGGTCGGCTTTATTGGTCCGCGACGCCCTTTCCGCAGTCCACGCCAGCCTCAGGGATGCCGCCACTCTTCCAATTGCCTGACTCAGGGTCGGGTTCTGGATGCAGATGCGGGCGGTCACAGAGAAATTTGCAGTAATCACACCCCGACTCATCAGCAGGTTCTTGTGCCTGCGCACTCGTTTGACGGGTGGCTTTGTGACAGACCATCTGTTTCTGCCGTGTCTTGAGGCACAACAACCTGCTGTGGTACGAATGCAAATGATAATGATTATCGTTTACACGTGCTTACATTCCCGTTAGAATCATTGTTTTTCAAGCAGTGTTTTCACTCACTCACAGCAAAGAGACCGCCTCGCCATGAAAGCAATAACAAGCCGCAAGCATTCGTCCACCCGCAACCAGGTCATGCGTACCGCGCTGGCCGCTGTCCTGCTGCCGTTCGGCGCGCAGGCTGCCGGCATCGATGCAGCGGCCCCCGTCGACGTCGTTCCTGAAACTAAGGTTGAGATCGTCGGCAAATACGAAAACGCGTTCCGCGCCGAACAGGCGTCGTCGCCCAAGTACACCGAGCGCCTGGTCGATACCGCGCAGACGCTCCAGGTCATCAAGAAAGAACTGTTCGAGCAGCAGGGCGCCCTGACGCTCACCGAAGCGCTGCGCAACACGCCAGGCGTGGGCGCGTTCTTCCTGGGCGAGAACGGCAATACCACCACCGGCGACGCGATCTTCATGCGCGGCTTCGACACGTCGAGCTCCATTTTCGTCGACGGCGTGCGCGACATCGGCTCGATCTCGCGCGACGTCTTCAACCTCGAACAGATCGAAGTGCTCAAGGGCCCGGCGGGTACCGACAACGGGCGCGGCTCGCCGACCGGTTCGGTCAACCTGGTGTCGAAGAAGGCCAGCATGACCAACGCGATGTCGACCGCGATCACCGGCGGCAGCGGCTCGCAAAAGCGCGTCACGGCCGACGTCAACCAGGTGCTCGACGAAGAGCGCGGCATTGCGGTGCGCCTGAACGTGCTGGCCCAGGACGCCGGCAGCGCCTCGCGCGACGTGGTCGAAAACAAGCGCTGGGCAATCGCGCCGAGCATCGGCTTTGGCCTGAACGGCGCCACGCGCGTGCATCTGGACTACCTGCACGTCGACCAGAACAACATCCCCGACGGTGGCGTCTACGTCATCGGCCTGCCTGGCTACACGAGCCCGGACCTTACCCGGCCGTTCATCACGGACGGCAAGAAGGTCGATCCGAAGAATTTCTATGGCTCGGCAAGCGACTACGACGACGTGAAAGCCGACATGGCCACGGTGCGCATCGAGCATGACTTCTCGCCGACGATGAAGCTGCAGAACACGAGCCGCTACGGCAAGACATCGCAGGATTACTTGCTCAGTGCATTCCTGACCAGCGCCGCCAATCTGCGCACACCGAACCCGGCCGACCCGAACACCTGGACGCTGGCGCGTAGCCTGCGCACCGGCAAGGACCAGGAAAATAAAATCCTGACCAACGTGACGACGCTGACGTCGCAGTTCGACAGCGGCGCGGTCAAGCACACGCTGGTGGCTGGCCTGGAACTGACCAGCGAACGCCAGACCACTTGGGGCCTGACGGGGCTGGGCACGCTGCCGGCCGCAAACATCTACAACCCGAACCCGAACGATCAGCCCACCGTGCCCGTGAATGTGCGCCGCACCGGCGCCTACAACGAAGGCGAAGTCGATACCCAGAGCCTGTACGTGTTCGATACCGCCAAGATCGGCGAGCGCTGGATCATCAACGGCGGCGTGCGGCTCGATCATTTCCGCGCTGACTATTCGACCGTGGCGCTGACCAATAACGTGCTCGTGGCGAACCGCTTCAAGGTCGGCGACAACCTGGTCAACGGCAAGCTGTCGGCACTGTACAAGCCGACCGCGAACAGCAGCGTGTATGCGATGGTGGCCAGTTCGAAGCAGCCGCCGGGCGGCAACTTCACGGTCTCGGGCAATGTCAACAGCGCGCAGAATCCGATCTACGATCCGCAAGAGTCGACCACCACCGAATTTGGCGGCAAGCTCGATCTGCTCAAGTCCAAGCTGTCGCTGTCGGGCGCGCTGTTCCGCACCGATGTCAAGAACGAGGTCGAGCAGGATCCGGTCAACCTGCAGTACTACCAGACGGGCGAGAAGCGCGTGCAGGGCATCGAGCTGGGCGCAACGGGCGAACTGGCGCCGCACTGGCTCGTCAGCGCCGGTTACGTCTACATGGACACCAGCGTCGAACGTGGCCGCAACGTGACTGCCTCGGGCGAGAACAGCCTGACCTACACGCCGAAGCAATCGTTCACCGCCTGGACCTCGTACGACCTGCCATGGGGCCTGCGCGTCGGCGGCGGCGCGCGCTTCTCGGACAAGCTCAAACGCGGCAATGACGGCGCCATCGGTACCCCGGCCTACACCGATTCTTACTGGGTGGTCGATGCGATGCTGGGTTACCGCTTGACGAAGAACATCGACCTGCGCCTGAACGTCTACAACCTGACCGACGAAAAATACGTCGTCGCGATCAACAAGAGCGGCTACCGCTACACGCCCGGCGTGGCGCGTTCGGCCAGCCTGACGGCCAATATCGTGTTCTAAAACCCATGCGTTGCGGGCCGGCGAAGGGCGCTTGCGCTATACTCGCCGGCCATGCGCATACAGCTTTTTTCCGACCTCCACCTCGAACGGTACCCCGACTTCCAGCCGCAGATCCTGCCCGGCACGGACGTCGTGGTGCTGGCCGGCGACATCGGCTCGTACCAACCCGGCTCGCGCCTGCTCACGCAGGACTTCGGGCTGGAAC
>Ga0308170_10001473_pt1 | contig 22335 bp, 16 predicted proteins | sample PhyBR2_2_FD_202136 | JGI IMG/M metagenome (GOLD analysis project Ga0308170, IMG submission 202136) | Phyllosphere microbial communities from UC Gill Tract Community Farm, Albany, California, United States - DLSLSB.R2 | ecosystem: Host-associated > Plants > Phyllosphere > Unclassified | place...
AATCCCACGACTGGCAGGCCGAGGTCTACGCAGACATCGCCCGCTTCAACCGCATCCTGCACAACCTGTGCACCGATGTCTGGAGCTACATCTCCATCGGCTACTTCGCACAGATCCCAGTGGCAGGTGCCACCGGTTCCTCGACCATGCCGCACAAGGTGAACCCAATCCGCTTCGAGAACGCGGAAGCCAACCTGGAGATCTCCAACGGCCTGCTCGACACCCTGGGATCTACCCTGGTGACCAGCCGCTGGCAGCGCGATTTGACGGATTCCTCTTCGCAGCGCAACATCGGCACCGCCATCGGCCATTCGGTGCTGGCGATCTCCAACGTTGCCAAGGGCCTGGACCGACTGTCCGTGGCCGAGGCAGTGCTGGCTGACGACCTGGACCACAACTGGGAGGTCCTCGCCGAGGCCATCCAGATGGTCATGCGCGCCGAGGCCATCGCAGGCGTCGAAGGCATGGACAACCCCTACGAGCGCCTGAAGGACCTGACCCGCGGACAGCGCGTAGACGCAGCCCGCCTCAAGGAATTCGTTGGAGAGCTCGGATTGTCCGCTGAAGCCGAGCAGCGCCTGCAGTCGCTGACCCCTGGCACCTACAACGGCATTGCTTCCCAGCTGGTTGACCACCTGAAGTAGCAGGCCACGCCGCCACGGGAAAGGCCCGGCGCATCTTGGAAACTTCCAAGATGCGCCGGGCCTTTCCTATGCACCGCGTGTCAGACAGCCATCACGTTTGCATCCACTTCGTCTTGTGTTCCACGGCGATGCCATGGAGTGGAAATTGGCCCATGGCCGTTTTGAAGTACTTCGAATAGTCTGCCTCGGGGTATCGAACCAAAGCGATCTTGACCTCATGACCGCCATCTGCGGTTTGCCGTCCGGGCAGGCCTGCGTCGCCCGCGACTTTCAGCAGCAGCGAACGATGAAGCTGGGACGGGTCCCACAGGAGCTTGACCTTCGCCTCGTTTTCGTACTGGATCATCGTCACCGATTCAATGGACTCCCACGGGATGCGCCGTTCTCCGCGCACCACAAGTCCGGATTTCTCGACGATCATGTCAATGGCCTGCGCCCCGGTGCGTTTGAGGCCCGCCACGGCAGTAACTGTGCCGATAGCGCCAAAGCCCAGCAAGGCGATGCCGAATGCAGCCGGAAGCCATTGCGCGCTGACTTGCGCTCGGCGGGATGAATAGTCGGGCAGGTCATTGCTCATCAGATAATAGGCGAGGAAGGCAAGCATCGCACCGCCAACAAATAGCAGCAAGCCTTTGCGAAACCTCGGCAGGTGATGGCCCGGTTGCGTTACGAACCCGTTGACTCCTGGCGATTCAGTGTTCCTCCTGCCCATCAGGACTCCGCTCCCTCATCGCTTTCGGCAAATGAGACCGACTCGAAAAATTCAACCATCGGCTCCATCATGTACCCCAAGGTGGTCAGATCCGCATCATAGGCTTCAAGCACGAAAAGCATCCCGTGGCTGCGGCCAACCGTTCTGATATGCCCAATGGCCGCAGCAGACTGAAGATTCTCCTGTGTCATCTGTTCCGAAGAGATAGTCGAGGCTACCTGAACCACCTCGCCAAAAACTCCTGATTGGGAACGGTCTAATTGCAAGGGAGTGACCGACTCGTACTCCGGCCGGGCGATCTCTTGCAAATCCTGTTCCGGATCGTCTTCGTAGATGCTCAGGTGGGCTGTGCCCAAGGCATGTCCGTCTTCCGGCGAATACCAGAACGTGTGCGAAGATGCCTCGAACTGGTTATTTGCCACCTCTAGGGCCAACCCCCGATAGGTCTCGCGCAGGGCCGCGTCATCGGGAATTGCACATGCCGATAAATCATCGGCCCACTCCTCCGGAGTCTCGAAGCCCTCTCCTGGAAATTCGCGTGGGACGGGAAGCCACAGTGCCAGATCTGGCTCGATTTCATAGGCAGTCACTGAACTGGCACCCACTTGAAGCTTCCCAAAATCGCATAGCCGAGTTGTCTCAGCCCTTCGGTCATTTCTTCCTGCTTCGATTGATCAAGCTCGGCATAGGAATACATCAGCCACAGTCCTGCTTTGGGATCTTGATCGACGCTGCCATCGGGCAGAGGACGCGGTACCACCATATTTATGCCATGATTCAGGAGTTCAGGGGACTCCTTCGCACGAACGCTGGTATGCCATAGATACCAGTCGGCTCCGTCTACTAATTGCGTCTCAATTAGCTTTCCGCGAGCTGCCCGTTGAACTGCTTCGGTCAGTGTGCCGCTCGTTCCGGTTTTCAATGGCGTCACGATCAGCGACACGGGCCAAACGCCCTTACTGCTGCGCTTGACCGGAATGGCGAAGGCCAGCGCCCCCCTCCTTCGCAAATCCTCGAACATCCCATGGATTTTCTGGCGAAGCATCAGCACAACATCTGCCCGGCCGAGCGCTTTCGGCTCGGCCGTCACCAATTTCATGAGCACTTGCTCGAATTCATCGGTGGTCCTGAATTCACGCCACCCGGGAGGAAACACCATATGGTACCGGATCCCAGGAGAGACGGGGCTAGCCTGCATTTGGTTCTGCGCCATTACTTCTTCTCTGCCGTCATTCGAATTTTCTCTCCGGTAATAAGGAAAGTGACATCAGCCTTTATCTGCATTGATGTAGTTCTGGACCTCATAGAGGCCGACCGAGATCAGCCACTGTCCGAATTCTTCCCTTGTCGCGCCCTTACCTACGCCCTTGGCCCATTCTTCGGCGACCCGTGACACTTGGTGCGGATTATTTGTCACATATTCTGCCAGAGCGCGTTGCTTCGCCGCGCCTCCATCCAATGCGTAGGTGACGAACATCTTGAATTTGTTCTTTGAGAAGGATTCTTCAAACCCCTGCATGTACGCATCTTTTCGGCGGTTGTGGGCGTCGGTGAATCTTCGCTTCTTCACGTCGTTTTGCCGGCGGATTTGTTGTCGCCTTGGTCCGTTGCCTTTCACCCGGGTCATTCGCGGGCGCCTGCCGGCCGGTTTGACCGAAGACCGGACAATACCCCTGGCCTGACTCGTGCGTGTCTTTGTCAGGGCCTTGAAGAAACCCTTCGATCCTTTGCCGACACTGGAAAATACCTTGCCCAGCACTCGGCCGAACGGTATGAGCCCGATAGCAGCAAAGGCCAGGTCCGACCAATCCCCATCGCCAACGGCCATCTTGTAGATTTCTATGCCCAGGACAATTATCGAAGCAACCAATGCAATGGCACCGAGAATGAGGGCCAGCGGTCCTGTGACAAAAATCGCCACCACGGCAGCGACCAGCGCGATGACATTGAGGACGTCGACAAAGAAATCCAGGGCCCCATCATTGTTTCCCGCGGCCTCAAAAGCATCCTCGATCTTTCCTACGGCTTCGTCATATGCGTCCTCCCAGTAGGAGACACGGCCGTCGAATTTTCCCCAGAGCTCCTCGAGCTCCTCTTCGGCATTTTGTCGCGCGGTCTGGGCATCCTTCAGGCCCTCGGCGGCTTCTTCCTTCTGCTCGTCAGTGCCTTCGCCCATGCCGAGGAACCCGTCATGCTCATTGACAAGGCCTTGAGCATCGTCTTCGAGGTTCCGCTTCGACTCAGCGGTCGTATTGGCTTCCTGGATATCCTCAATCAAAGTGCTCAGTGAAGCATAGGTATCAACCCCGCCCTGAGCAGTACATTGGGCAAAGGCGCCTTGGACACTGGCCAATGCGGAAGAATAATTCTTCAGTGCCTCTCCCGTGCCGTTATATCGGATCGCGGCCTTGCGCAGATCCGGGAAAACCTCGTCGGCTGATTCCCGAACCTTGGTGATGGCTTCGGAGGTTAAATCAGTAGTTCCGTTGCTGATGTCTTCCAGGCGATTGGCAGCACGGTCCATGGCCTCGCTGGAGCGAATCAGCTCCAGGGCATGGCGATGAATGTCTTCTGCATCTCCGTCAATCAGTTCAAGGCTCTCGCCGGTGATTGGTGATTGCAGGGTCATGGCTGCGTTCCTTCTGTTGGTCTACCGTGTTTACTTGGGAGTATCGCTTTTCCGCGAATTCAGGAATGCTTGTTGGGTTTTCGTGTCCCATTCCTTGAATCCGTCTCGGATATCCTTCAGCTGCTTATGAACGCCGTCCAGTTTCTCCACCAGATCCTCGCGCGTGTCATTCCAGTCATTCTCGAAATCTTCAACACGATCCTTGAGGTCCCCCTTGCCCTTGGGCGTGCCAACCGAGCGCGCGATGTCCTTCGCGACCTCGGAAGCATCTTTGAAATCCGTGATGCTCGCCCCTAGGTCGGCAACGATCTCGTCAAGTCGGGCCAAGTAGATGATATCGCCCACTGGTCAACGGCTCCTTATTTCGATAGATCCACGACAACATGAATTGCTTGAACGACCAGTGAAGTGGCCGCCTTGAATATGCCTGGCGGCCACCTCATGTCGCACTAATTCCAGATGCTACTGGCCGGCCATACCGCGGTCGGTGTCCTGGATCTGCGACATCATGTCGCGCAGTGCCGTCGCCATGTCGTTGATGCCCTCGAAAGCCTTCTTCAGGCCCTGGTCCAATTCCTTGTAGCCCTCGCCGAACTGGCCCGAAGCATGCTCAGTGGTGAAATCCTCGCCCAGCAGCTTGTCAATGCCGGAGTGCAGCTGATCCAGGATGCCGTCCAGGTCGTCGCGTCCGGTATCCAGCTTCGACGCCATGGCTTCCATTTCACCGTAATTGGCCTTGAAATCAGTCATAACAATTCTCCTCAAGAATTCAGCAAGCCCATTGTTCGGACCGCAATGGCAGGTAACGGAATCTACGCTAATGTGGCAAATGGCTTTAATACAATGGGGAGAAGTCCCCGTGGCGGACCAATATCCCATTGAAGTAGAAAGATCCTATGGACGTCATCGCAGCAACCCTCGCCAAATCCCGCATACTCGGAATGCGGCCGGCCGATGCTCGCTTGCGCATCTGGTCCTACCTGATCGACTACGCCGTGGCGTTGGCCGCGTTGCTGCCTGCAGGCATCGGCTTGCTGATCTTCCGGGTCAGCGGCGCCTTCTTAACGGTCCCCATGGCACTGAGCGCAGTCAGCGCCCTGCTCATGCTGATTTATGCAATAGTGCTGATCTCGATGAACAGCCGCAAGGGCAGCTCCCCAGGCAAATCAGCCATGCGCCTGCGCTCGGCGCACTTGGGCACGTTCCATGCCCCTGGTTTCGCCCGCGTACTGGTCGCCGGCCTGGTCTTCCTGCTCAGCCATCTTCTCCCGGTCATCGGCCCGGCACTGCTGCTGCTCTCCTGCCTGTTCGACAAGGAGCACGGCCGCAGCTGGCTGGACAAGATCGCCCAAACCTTCGTGGTCGACGTCCGCAATGGGCTGGACCCCACCAATCCGCGGGCGCTGGCCCGGGCAGAGTATCTGCTCGCCCGGCCCGATCGCGATGTCTCCGAGCATTTGCCCTCGCTGGGCACGGTGGATGGCGGCGCCGAGCTGGACGAGCTTTCGCTGCCCTCCCGTCCAAGGTCCACTGCGGGCATCATCGGCGCGCAGAACAGCGATTGGCATGCGGCGCCGGAGAATTTCGGCGGAGTCATCCGGCGCGCGGCCTTCGCATTTGATGACGGCTCATATATCCCGGTGCCCGAATCCGGGCTCATCGGCCGGGCTCCGCAAGCCCAGGGCAGTGCCGGCAACGAGCTGCTGATCGCGTTGAAGGATCCCCAGCGCCTGCTGTCCAAAACCCATCTGGCCTTCGGCTGCGACGGGATGAGCGTGTGGGTCATGGATCTGGACTCCGGCAACGGAACCCAGATCACCGTGGCTTCCGGCGCTCCCTATAACATCTCGTCCCGGACCCGGGTGAACCTCAACGACGGCGACATCGTCCACGTTGGCAGCCGATCCTTCCGCATCACTTTCCAGGAGACCGACCAGTGAAAATCAAGGCCACGCTCAGGCGCCAGGACCACAGCACCGTCGATATCGTGATGACCTGCGATGCCACCGCCACGGTGGGCGACGCGGCGCGGGCCCTGGCTGGCGAACAGGCCCCGGAGCGCCCCACCTTGCTGGCAACGGCCGCCGGCACCGCGCCGGTGCAGCTGGACCCGCAGACCCTGCTGGCCGAGGCCGAGCTCGGCTCCGGATTCGCCATCGAGGTCGTGCCGACCACCGATGCCTTCGTCTCGGGCGGTTCGGCCGCCGCGGTGCTGCGCATCGCCAACGGGCCGGATGCCGGCATGGCGTTTGCGCTGCCCGCGGGCACCTCAACGGTGGGGCGCTCGGAAAAATCCACCGTGGTGCTCAACGACCGGCTGGTCTCCACCAAGCATGCCCGCATCGAGGTGGGAAGCAAGATCGAGCTCGTGGACCTGAACTCCGCCAACGGCGTCCTGGTCGATGGCGGGCTGGTGCAGCGGGTGGCCGTGATCCCCGGGCAGCTCATTACCCTCGGCGCCACCGATGTCTACTTCGAGCTGCTGCCCCGGCATACCACCGGGCAGTCCCCGGTGCACGAAAAGGGCGGCTCGATCATCTTCAACCGCTCCCCCCGCGTGGAAATCCGCCATCCGGGCCAGGAGCTGCCCCGCCCCGCGATTCCGCAGGAAGCCACCCCCAAGCTCTTCCCCTGGCCGATGATCTTCGCCCCGATGATCATGGGCCTGACCATCTTCTCGCTGACCCAGCGCGTGCTCTCGCTGATCGTGGTCCTGATTTCCCCGCTGATGATGCTGGGCAACCTGATCGGCCAGCGCACCCAGAACAACAACAAGCTGCGGCTGGAAATCGAGACCTTCGAACGGCAATTCGAGCAGCTCGAAGATGCCCTGCTGGACGGGGAGGAAGCCGAGCGGGCGCACCGGCGCAGCGAGGCCCCGGCCACCGCCACGGTGTTCGAGCAGGCCGAGTCGCTCGGCCCGCTGCTGTGGACCCGGCGCCCCGAGCATTGGAATTACCTCTCGCTGAGATTGGGCTCCGGCTCCGCGCGCAGCCGCACCACCGTCGCCGAGCTCTCCGACCGGTCCGGGCTGCAAGATTATGTGGAACGGGTGGAGCAGCTCACCGAGAAATACCGGATGATCGACGATGTCCCGATCATCGAGCTGCTGCCCGCCGCCGGGGCCATCGGCATCGCCGGGCCGCGCATCGAGGCCGCCGACGCCCTGCGCGCGCTGGCCGTGCAGCTCTTCGGCCTGCATGCGCCCAATGACCTGTGCACCGCGGCGATCATCGACCCGGCCTGGACCGAGGATCTGGAATGGTTCAAGTGGCTGCCGCACACCACCGGCCCGCGCTCCCCGCTGGCCAATATCGCCATGGCCGACACCCAGCCCTCGGGCACGGTGCTGCTCAACGCCCTCGAAGAGCTGATCGCCCGGCGCAACGACCCGTCCTCCTACCGCTTGGGCCCGCTGGCCACCAATGATTCCTCCATGGAAATGGGCAAGGAGGTCGGCGAGCAGAATTCCAAGATTCCGCCCGCCAAGGACCTCTCGCTGGTGCTCTTTGTCAGCAATGACGCCCCGGTGGACCGCGCCCGGCTCTCGCAGATTATCGAGCGCGGCCCGGCCGTGGGCATCTACACGATCTTCGTTGCCCCCACCGTCGAGTCCCTGCCCGCGGCCTGCCGCACATTCCTCGATGTCACCGATGGATTGGACGCCGCACGGGTCGGGTGGGTCCGGGCCGGCGAGGAAGCGAGGCGGGTCACCGTGGAAGGAGTCTCGCGCGAGCATGCCGAGCACTTCGCCCGCCGGCTGGCTCCGGTGGTGGACTCCAGCTCGCTGATCCCCGACTCCTCGGATATCCCCGACTCGGTGTCGCTGTTGCGGGTTTTGGGCACCGAGCTGGCCGAGTCCCCCGAGGCGGTGCTCGAGCGCTGGAAGCAGAACAACTCGGTGATCGACCGCGCCGCCACCGGTTCCAGGCCGCGGCTCAAGCGCGCCGGCACGCTGCGCGCCTACATCGGCCAGGGCACCCCGGATGCGATGAGCCTGGACCTGCGCACCCAGGGGCCGCACGCGCTGGTGGGCGGAACCACCGGCTCGGGCAAGTCCGAATTCCTGCAGGCCTGGGTGCTGGCCATGGCCGCCGAGTACAGCCCGGACCGGGTCACCTTCCTGTTCGTGGACTACAAGGGCGGTTCGGCCTTCGCCGACTGCGTGGAGCTGCCGCACTGCGTCGGGCTGGTCACCGACCTCTCCCCGCACCTGGTCCGCCGCGCGCTGATGAGCCTGCGCGCCGAGCTGCACCACCGCGAGAAGCTCTTCCACCGCAAGAAGGCCAAGGACCTGCTGGAGCTGGAAAAGCGCCAGGACCCGGAAACCCCTCCGGCCCTGGTGCTGGTGGTGGACGAGTTCGCGGCCCTGGCCGGCGAGGTGCCCGAGTTCGTGGACGGCGTGGTGGACATCGCCCAGCGCGGCCGTTCCCTGGGCATCCACCTGATCCTGGCCACGCAGCGCCCGGCCGGTGTCATCAAGGACAACCTGCGCGCCAATACCAACCTGCGCGTGGCCCTGCGCATGGCCGACGCCGCGGACTCCAACGACGTGGTGGAAGACCCGATCGCCGCGGGCTTCGACCCCTCGCTGCCCGGGCGCGGCATAGCCAAGACCGGCCCCGGCCGGCTGGTTCCCTTCCAGTCCGGCTATGCCGGCGGCTGGACCACCGATGAGCCCGAGGCGGCCGAGGTGCGCGTGGAGGACCTGCGCTTCGGTGGCGCCCGCGTCTGGGAGCAGCCCGAATCCGCCAGCGAGCATATCGAGGAGAATAGCGGGCCGAACGACCAGAAGCGCCTGGTTTCCAGCTTCATCGCCGCCTCCCATGGCGCCGGCATCCCGGCCCCGCGCCGGCCTTGGCTCGATGACCTGGCGGCCACCGTGGACCTGCGCGAGCTGGCCCCGGACTCGGACAGCAAGATCCCGCTGGCCCTGGCCGACATCCCCGAGCACCAGGCCCAGCAGACCGCCTGGTTCGAACCGGATACCGACGGCCACCTGCTGATCTACGGCACCTCCGGCGCCGGCAAGTCCGCGGCTCTGCGCAGCATCGCGCTCGCGGCCGGTGCCAACCCATCGGCCGGCACCGCCGCGGTGTACGCCTTGGAATTCGGCACCAGCTCGCTGCGCTCGCTGGATCCGCTGCCGCAGGTCGGCGCGGTGATCGGCGGCGATGACGTGGAGCGCATCCAGCGCGTCTTCCGCATCCTCTCCGAGCACCTCGATGAGCGCTCCGCCCGCTATGCGGCTGCGAACGCCGCGAACTTGAGCGAATACCGCCAGGTCACCGGCAACATCTCCGAGCCGCGCATCTTCCTGCTGATCGATGGCTTCGGCCAGTTCCGCAGCGACTGGGAACTGGGCCACGGCCGCGGCGAGTTCTACCAGGTGTTCATGCGGATCGTGGGCGAAGGCCGCCCGCTGGGCGTGCACGTGGTCACCACCGCCGACCGCTTCGGCGCCGTGCCCACCGCGATCAGCGCGAACATCACCCAGCGCGTGGTGCTGCGCATGGCCGACGAGCAGGCCTACAACGTGCTGGGGGTGGCCAAGGATGTGCTCAGCGAACGCAGCGTCCCGGGACGCGCCATCGTCAAGGGCCACGAGGCGCAGATCGCGGTGCTCGGCGGCACCGCCAACGTGGCCGAGCAAACGGCTTTGACCACCAGCTGGGCGCAGGAGTTGCGCGCTTCCGGGGCCCCGCAGGCCGCCGGCGTCGAAGCCCTGCCCCAGGAGTTTTCCGCCGAACTGCTTCCGGACTCGTTCCAGGGGCAACCGGTCATCGGCCTCTCGGATGCGACACTGGGCCCGTGCGGTTTCGAGCCGATCGGATCCTTTGTCATCGCCGGCCCTCCGCAGAGCGGCAAGACCACCGCGCTGCGCGCCATGGTCACCGCCCTGGAGCGGGCCAACCCGGCCACCCAGTTCTTCCACATCGGCGGGCGTCGCGCCGAGCTGCGCACCTGGCGGATGTGGAACGGCACGGCTTCGGGCCCGGCGGAAGCCCGCCAGTTCGCCAAGGACATGGTGGACATGGTCGCCGATGAGTCCATGCCAGGCAAGATGGTCTTTGTGGTCGAGAACTTCAGCGAGTTCGGCGACTCTGATGCCGAGCGTCCGCTCAAGGAGCTGCTCAAGGCCATCAACCGCTCCGACCATTTCCTGGTGGCCGATGGCGACATCAACCAGTTCTCCTCCAGCTTCGGCTTGCTCGGCGAACTGAAGTCCAGCCGGCACGGCATCGCGCTCAAGCCCGACGCCTACGACGGGGATTCGCTGTTCAAGGTGCCCTTCCCGCGGGTCAAGCGCCACGAGTTCCCGCCGGGCCGAGGCTTCATGGTCCAGAACGGCCAGCGGACGCTGGTCCATCTGCCGCTCGTGGAGCAGTAGGCCAGCGGCCTGGGCGCAAAGAAAGGTGGATTCGCAACCATGCGAATCCACCTTTCTTTGGCAAATGCCCCTTATGCGGCTTGGACCAAAGCTTCGCGCAGTTCGCGCGCTGCGAAAGCAGGATCCGCGGCACTGTAAATGGCTCCGCCAGCTACCGCCACCTGTGCCCCGGCCTTCTGGACATCGCCAATCGTCTTGATGCTGACCCCGCCAGCCACAGAGAATGGGACTTCGGCAACGATTCCGGCGTTGAGCAGGCCGTTAAGGTCGTAGCCAGGCTGCGCCTGCTCATCGAGCCCAGCGTGGAACTCCACGAATTGCGCCCCCAGGGCAATGACTTCCCTGGCCCGCTTGGCCTTGTCCGGGATGCCGATCAGGTCGACAACAATTCCCTTGTTGCGTTCCTTCGCTGCTTTCACCGCACCTGCCACGGTGGAGTCATCTGCACTGCCCAGCACGGAGACCAAGTCGGCTCCGGCAGCGAAGGCAATGTCGGCTTCCAGCTCGCCGGCGTCCATGGTCTTCATATCGGCAAAGACGATCTTGTCCGGGTGGGCGCTCTTGATCGCGGCGATTGCCGAGAGGCCCTCGGCCTTGATCAGCGGCGTCCCCAGCTCGATGATATCGACGTAGGGTGCAACCTTGGCAGCCAGCTCCAAGGCGTCCTGCGTGGTCAGCAAATCGATGGCAACTTGAATCTTCATAGCTCTCTTCTTTCTCTCTAGATTCCCGTCCTGATTGGCCAGGGCGGCTTATTCCAAATTTGCGTGTCTCGTCCAAAGTTCTTCCGCCGCACAATCCGTGTTCTTCCAGAGGATGTGGAAGATGGTTTCGGTGAGGACAAATAGCGACTGCTCGAACAAGCTGCCCGAATACTGCTGGGACAGCGAAGACCCGTGATCTGTTTTCCGCACGGCCGGAACCAGCACGGTCGCCGTAGCCAGGTTCGCCAGTGGCGACGTGCCGTCGGTGGTCACAGCCAGGATCTGGGCGCCGATGCTTGCTGCCTTTTCGGCGCTCTTCACCACGCCGGAGGTGGTTCCCGAACCCGAGGCAACTACCAGGAGGTCATCCGCCCCGATCGCCGGGGTGGTGGTCTCTCCCACCACATGCACTCTCAGCCCCAGATGCATCAAGCGCATGGCAGCCATGCGCAGCACAAGTCCGCTGCGGCCAGCTCCGGTGAGGAAAACCCGCGGTGCCCCGCCGATCATCCGCGCTGCCTGGGCAGCCTGGGTTGCGTCCACGGTCCGCGCGCTGGCGGCAAGTTCCGCGAGAATGACCTCCCTGGCGGAAAGCACGGACTCGTCCGCCACTGTTGTCGCTGATACGGCCGGCGCTGCGCTCATGCTTTTCCCTTCGCTGGTTGCTGCGCTCATGCTTTTCCCTTCGCTGGTTGCTGCGGGCTTGCTGAGCTCGCCCGGGTGAATACCTTCAATCCTCGCGAATCCTCCGGGTAGGCAATACACCGTCTTCTAGCAGTTTTTCCTACCCGAAAGGGTGGGCTGGTGGCCGGCACCTGGATTAGAATCTCCCCATGGCAATGACGCACACCACCACTTCTGCCGGGCCAGGCGATCGGCTCGCACCATGGGATCTGCTGGAGAAAGTTTCGTTGCTGGCCACGTCCCCGCTGCTGGAAATTGCGCCGCGGCTGCAGTCAGCGTTGTTGCCGGCCATCCGTTGTTCAGCCCTGCTGATTTTCACCGAGGATTGCACGGGCAGGCCGCAAAAGAAGGCCGGGGATGAGTCGATCACGTCAAAAGCGAGCGTTGAGGAATTGGAGCGCATACGGCGTTCCCATCCCGAACAGGTGCGCTGGCGCGCCACGGATCTGATCGCTGGCTCGCAGCGCGAAATACTTGTTCTGCGCTACCTGCCAAGCAATGCGCTTCTTGTTCTGGTGGACCCTGCCTTCGGCGAAGCACCCGTCAACCATGCCGATTCACGGGATCTGCTTGACTATTTGTGGGACCTGACGGCCGCTCGAATCCGGGAAAAAGTTGCTGATGCGCCGCCGTCCTACCTGCGCGAATCCAGAGCGGTATCTGCCGAGCGCACGCGGGTCACCACCGAGCTGGTGGATCAATTCTCTGCGAGCCTGGACGCACTGCTGGCTACCCTGCGCAGCGGGCAAATCGCCGATGCCCCCGCGCGCCAGAAGGCCACCGAGTGGGCAGCGAACACCCTCGTGGGCTTGCGCACGCTCGATGACCGTACCAATGGACTGGTTGAAGAACCGGTAGGCACCGCATTCAGCCGCTTGCGCGATGATTTGCGCCCCCTGAGCGAGGCAGGGGAGGTGGAATTGCAGTTCATCGAGCCGCCTGCCGATGGGCGGGCTTTGCCGGGCGAGGTTGCCCACGCGGCGCGCTCGATCATCCGCGGGCTGGCCATGGCCATGATGGATCAGCCGCAGATCCAGAGGATTCGCACGCAATGGGATTGCGACGGGAAAAACCTGTTGATCAATGTCCGCGATGACGGCTTCGGCACGCTGGATCACCAGGCGCCAGTCGTCCAAAGGCTCCAGCGCCAAGTGCAGGCGCTGAAGGGGACGCTGAACCTGTCGGCCATCGCGGGGTGGGGCACCGAAGTTGCGGTAGCGCTCCCGCTAGATGCGCCGCGAAGCTCCGCGGTTGATGTCGCCCACTGGAAACTGGCCACCCGCGAATTCGAGGTATTGAAGCTGCTGGCTTCCGGGCAGGGCAACCGCGCCATCGCAGCAGAGCTGCGAATCAGCGAAAATACGGTCAAGTTCCACATCCGGAACTTGTTCAAGAAGCTGGATGTCCACTCCCGCGCCGAAGCGGCCGCGCTGGCTCATAGCCGCGGCCTGATGGACGCCTCCTGAGGTTGGCCCAGGACGCCGTGCTCCAACCTGGCTCATTTCAAGTTGGCTGGAGCCGGCGCCTGGTACCGGCGGCCAGGTCATTCCATAAGGCAGGAAGCACTCCGGCTAGAATTCGAAGTCGCCGAAATCTCCGCCGGCGCCACCGAGGAAGTCGCCGAATGCGCCTTCTGAAGCCGAGGAGATCTGCTCTCCGGCACCCGAGATAGTGTCCCCCAGGCCTTCAGCCATGGATCCGAATTCCTCGCCGATTCCGGAAAAGCCTTCCAGCAATGGGCCAGCAATCGCGGTGCCGATAAATGCACCGGCCACGCCGCCAAGCAGGCCAACGCCGAGTCCCCCGGCACCGGCAGCCAGGCCGCCTGCCATTCGCGAGCGTCCCGAACCCGAACCGAGGATCTTCTCCATGAAGCCAGGGCGTGAAACCTCGGCACGCGTCGCTGCCCGGGCCAGATCTTGCGGCTGGTCGCTGCCCGGGCGTTCTGCCGCCGGCAATTGCTCGGAAAGCTCGGACTGCAACAGCGCGCGCTGCTGCGGAGTCAACCGCGCGAAGGCCTCGGCGTGCGCGCGCTCCATCTCCTGCGGCGGAGCGGTACGCAGCATGTACTTGTACTTCTCGATAGCCGCCTGGTCTTCGCGGGAAACCCCGGCAGCAGCTGGGCGCTGGTTGGAATATCCCTGGTTTCCATAGGATGGGGGCTGCTGATGCTGGGAATACGCGGGAGCAGTACCGCGCGATTTCTGCGACCCCTGCGAGCTGCGCTCGCTGAGCTGCTCGCGCACATACTCGCCGGCCATCTGCTTGCCCTTGCGGATCAACTTGTTGAACATGGACACGACTATCACTCCTTGTTGAGAGGTCGGCGGATCGCTCTGCGACCGCGTCTACCCTCTTAAACTCCTAGGCCGTGGACTTAGTTCCCACCACTTCTGCTTCACGCTGCGGGCTGAACACCCCAGAACCGTGGCGCCAGCGGTAATAGGCCAGGCAGGCGAGGGTGAACGGAACACCGAAGTACAAGGCCGGCCGCTGCACCGGATCAAACCCCACGCCGATCAGTGACGCGCCAAGCAGCACCAGGGCAATGACCGGAAGAATCGGGAACAGCGGCGCCCGGTACGGCAAGGAATCGGTGGATCCGTGCACGGCGACGTAGTGGCGGCGGAAGGACAGGTGCGATGCGCAAATCACGATCCACACCGCCACCACCGCGAAGCCGGCAATGGAAACCAGCGCGAGGAAGAGCGACTGCGCGGCAATGAAGCTGGAGAACAGCGAGACCAGTCCGCCGAGCATCGACAGGCCCAGGGCCAGCATCGGGATGCCACGGCTATTGGTCTGGGACAGGGCCTTGGGCGCCTGGCCTGCCGCACCCATGGAATGCAGCATGCGGGCGCAGGAATACAGTCCGGAATTTCCGGCCGAGAGCAAGGCCGTGATGATCACGAAGTTCATGATGTCGGCACCGGCTGGCAGGCCGGCCACATCCAGCACGGTCACGAAGGGACTCTCATTCGCACCGGCTTCGGCAAAGGGAATGATCGCGGCAACGACCACAATGGCGCCAATGAAGAACACCGTCAGGCGCACCACGGCGGTGCGGATCGCGCGGGGAATGCTCAGCTGGGGATTCTTCGCCTCGCCGGCGGCGACGCCAATCAGCTCGGTGCCGCTGAACGCGTAGAACACCGACAGGATGGTGACCAGCACACCGGTGATCCCGGTGGGGAACAATCCTTCTGCGGTATGGAAGTTGGACAGGCCGATGACCCCGGCATCGCTGGCCGGATTGATGCCGATGATCGTGGCGGCGCCAACAACAATGACCAGCAGCACCGCGGCCACCTTGATCAGCGCAAACCAGAATTCCGTTTCGCCAAAGACCCGCGAGCTCGTCGCATTCAAGGCATACAGGAGGGCAGCAAAAATCAATGAGAAGACCCAGACCGGGATTTCGGGGAACCAGCGCTGCATCAGCAAGCCGGCCGCGGTGAATTCACTAGCCAGGGCTACCACCCAGCACAGCCAGTAGAGCCAGGCCGTGGCAAAGCCCCATGCCGGGCCGAGATCACGGGTGGCGTGGGCGTGGAAACCGCCAGCCACCGGGTGCCGTGCCGAGAGCTCGCCCAATCCGCTCATCACCATGTAGGCCACCAGGGCACCCACCGCGTAGGCGAGCACCGCGCCGAGCGGTCCTGCCTGGGAAATGGTGTAACCCGAGGAAACAAACAGGCCCGATCCGATGACACCGCCCAAGGCGATCATCACCAGGTGGCGCGAGGTCATGGTTCTTCGCAGGCCGGACTCTGATTCTGGAGTCTCGTGGGTGCTGGTGGTGCTCTGAATCATGGGGCTCCTACTGAAATGAATGCGCTTCAGGATATCGAGATTGGCCAGCCGTTTCGGCCGAGCGTGTCATGTGTGGTCACACAGCGTCAAGATCGGTCATCCAGGCCTACTCCGTGTACCCTCGATGACGTGCCTACCCCAAAACTCCCCAGCAATTTCCGTGACGCCCTGAACGATCGGGAAACCCCAGCGATCATTCTCGATGGCGGCCTCGGCACTCATCTGGCCGATCGAGGCAATGACGTCACCGGGGAACTATGGTCCGCGCAGATCCTCATGGACCGTCCTGAGGAAGTCCGTGCGGCGCACCAGGACTTTTTTGCAGCCGGCGCCCAGGTGGCCACCACCTGCTCCTACCAGGTCAGCCATGACGGCCTGGCCCGCGCAGGCTCTTCCGATCAGTTCGAAACGATGCTGCGCACCAGTGTGCGCCTGGCCCGGGAAGCCGCCACTGCAGATGGAGATGCCCCAGCGCGTTGGGTCGCCGCCTCGGTGGGGCCCTACGGTGCGGGGCCGGGTGCCGGCACCGAATACGACGGCGCCTATGGCCTTGACGCGGGCGAATTGGCCCAGTGGCACCGCGAGCGCCTGGCCATTCTTGCTTCGGCCGGAGCCGACGTTGTCATCTTTGAAACCGTGCCAAGCCTTGCCGAGGTAGAAGCCCTCACTTCCCTGGCCAAGGACCTGGACCTGCCTGCAGTGCTCAGCCTCGCGGTCCGTGCCAACGAGCAAGGACAGGTAGTGCTCGGCGATGGCTCGGATCTTCGAGTTGCCGCCAAGATCGTCCGGGACTCTGGCGTCTGGGCTGGGGTTGGCGTGAATTGCTGCCCGGTGCCGCAAGCAGTCGCCGCGTTGAAAATCCTTGGCGAAGAAACCGGGCTGCCGCTCTCGGCCTACCCGAACAGCGGCGACATCTGGGATCACGAGGCGCGTGTCTGGGTTCCAGGAACTGAAGGCAATGACCTGCCATCTGCGGTGCCCGAATTGATCGCCGCCGGCGCTCGGCTGATCGGTGGTTGCTGCCAGGTCAGCCCGGAACAGATCACCCGCGTGCGTGAAGCCGCGCAGCTGGGCTAGATTCTGGAAAGCTTTTCAACCGTGACCCGGCTCCCTGAAAGTTGACCTGACTAGTTCAGTTCCATACTTTCAGGGAGCTTTTCGTCCCTCAGAATAATTCGTTGCCTGCCAAAAAACGTCTTGTTGCTGTCCTTCTCTTGGGATTGGGTTCGGTCATGTCTCGATATCCTCAAGATCAGGTATAAACCTGAAGTCCGTTGAAGGTGTGGAAGCACGATTTAAGCTTTGAGACAGTGCAGCGTTGGACCGAAAGCCAACTAAGCGGGCGTATTCCTTCGAATTCAAACGCGCGATCGTTCGCCAGTTCCCTGGCAGCGACGGCCCAGTCGGAGCCTGCCCAATTACACTAGCGCCGTTCCCCCAAGGTCCTTGGGCAAGTGGGCCCAGTTCTATCATGAACAGTGCGACGGTGGCTTGCGTCCCAAGGCCAAAGGACGAGCGACTTCTGCGCCAAGAATTCACCTGGTTAGAAGCCCTGACCACTGAACTGGTTGCCTGCGCGCTAGATACAACTATCAACGCATTACATTAATGCTCTAATGCCAGGACCCATGCATATCGGGCATAGGAACTCATGCCAAAGTCCCTTACCTATCGAATCAAAGCATTGAGGTCCGCTTCAGTAGCCCGACAGAATGTCCAGCCCAATAGAGGGCCAGCTGCAGTCTGCGATTGAGCAACCGGCAGCACTAACGCAAAACCTACTGGTCTTTGTTTTTCTGATCATGGCGATATCGCCCGTACGAAGCACACGCTGCTATGAATGCTATTCCGAAAAGGAGTGCTAGTAAAAACTCAGTTCCCATTGCTCTCTCAATCATGAATAAAAATTCCAGAAGAGTAATAATGAAACTTCGTTACAGATCTACTGAAATTCTTGCCGTCTCAACGCTATTCCTAAGTCGTACCGTAGCAAAGGGTGCTGAGAATTCAGTGAAGGTTGCAAGCCTCCTCGTGTCCGTCCCGGGACAAAGTCTTGTCCTCACCTCAGCAGACAATGGAACGTATCTCACTGCCCAATGAAAATGCTGGACAGATCAAGCTGTGGCATTCTGATGGTCGCTGGCTATCCGTTTGCCTGCCCCGGAATGCGCAGTTGAGCAGCCCGACCAATCGGATAAGTGCCCGCCACAGGTGCACTAGTCAACACTGAGCCCCTGAGAACATACAACAGAGCACTAGATCCTGACTCCAACACCGACCGTCAGCCCGGCCACCGCCTCGAGAATCAACAACTCCGCAACGCCACAGCCTCTAATGTCCGTCTTGAATATCTCGCCTTCCCGATTCACTCTTTCCAACAAATAGTCAGCTGTCCCTATCCCCGCGACAAGCGCTTTGCCCACGACTCTTATTTGCCAGGTCCAAATTTCAGGGTCCAGTTCAGACCGGACTCCTCTTGGACAGGCACAGCCACTACCGTGGCGCCGGGTGCATTATCAAGCTCGGTTCATTGCTGGGTGGATTCGATCCGGAGTTGTCGGCAGTTCCACAATGTTGCCCGGTGCGCTCCTCTCGGCGTGATCCCCCAATAATTGCATCAGCTGCGCCGCAACGCTGACCGCGATGACAGCGGGCTGCTTGCCAGCGACCTCCGGGATCCCGATGGGACATTGGATCCTCGAAATCTCCTGCTCGCTATGCCCGCTGTCGCGCAGGTTCTTGCGGAAGCGGGCCCACTTGGCCTTGGAGCCGATCAGCCCGATGGAGCCCAGCGACCCGTGGCGCAGCGCCGCGTCGCTCAGGTGGAAATCCTCCGCGTGATCATGGGTCATGATCAGCACGTGGCTGCCTTCGGGAAGGGTGCTGAGCACCTGCTCGCCCATGACCGAGACCTGGGCTTGGATCGCCGCAACGCTGGGTTGCAAGAGCGCCGCGGCCTCAAAGGCTTCGGGGCGCGAATCGGTGAGATACAAGTCGATGGGGTGGCGGGAGAGGATGAGGGCCAATTCCATGCCCACATGCCCCAACCCGAAAATTGCCACCGTTTCCGGGACCGGCAACGGTTCAAGCAAGAGCTTGACTTCCCCGCCACAGCACTGCCGGCCATAGGTGGCCGGTGCCTTGTCATTAAGCCGCAGCTCCATGGTTTCCGGGGCGGTGCTCCCCTGGCCGATCAGCTCGCGGGCACGGGTGATGGCAGCCATTTCCAGGTTGCCACCACCCACCGTTCCAAAGGTTTCCTCCGCGGAAATCACCATCTTGGCACCGGCTTCACGTGGAGCATGCCCGCGCACCGCGATGACCGTCAGCAGCACCGCAGCCCGCCGCTGGCTGCGCAAGGTGCTGACCGCGTCAATCCACGATTCCATGATTACCCACGCACCGAGTCGATAGCCCAGAACACCGCTTCAGGAGTTGCCGGCGATGCCAGCTGAACTGAAGATCCTTCCGGGCCAAAGGCGGCCACTGCCTGGCGCAAGGCCTCGCGGACGGAGAACGCCAGCATCAACGGCGGCTCGCCCACCGCCTTGGATCCGTACACCGCGCCCTCTTCATGGGCCTTGTCCAACAGGGCCACGTTGAAGACTTCGGGCATCTCGGAGAAGCTCGGGATCTTGTAGGTGCTGGCCGCCTGGGTGGCCACGCGTCCACGCCCCGGACCGTCGGAGGTATCCCACCGCAGGTCTTCCAAGGTCAGCCAGCCGGTGCCCTGGACAAAGCCGCCTTCGATCTGTCCCAGGTCAATCAGCGGCGAGAGCGAGTCGCCCACATCATGGACGATGTCCACCCGGCGCAGCACATAGGAGCCGTCAAAACGGCTGACTTCCACCTCGCTGGCGGCCACCCCATAGGCAAAGTACTTGAACGGGCTGCCGGTCATGCGCGACAAATCCCAATGCAGCCCCTCGGTCCGGTAGTACCCGGCGGCCGAGAGCTGGATGCGCTGCATGTAGGCATCGCGCACGATCTCGCTCCACTCCAGCTCTCCGTCCTTGCCCAGAGCGGTGATCTTTCCGTGGGAAAAGCGAATATCCGCGGCCGGGACCCCCAGCTTTCCGGCGGCTACCTGGGCCAACCGAGCTTGGATCTGCTCGCACGCATCCTTGATGGCGCCCCCGTTCAGATCGCTGCCCGAACTTGCAGCCGTCGCCGAGGTATTGGGCACCTTGTCGGTTCGCGTGGGGGCAATGCGCACACTCGAGAGCGGGACGCCCAGGCTGGTCGCGGCCACCTGCAGCATCTTGGTGTGCAGGCCCTGGCCCATTTCGGTGCCACCGTGGTTGACCAGCACCGAGCCGTCCTTGTACACCAGCACCAGTGCGCCGCCCTGGTTGAAGGCGGTGAGGTTGAAGGAGATGCCGAACTTCACCGGAGTGATCGCCAGCGCCCGCTTGCTGTAGCGGCTATTGGCGTTGAACGTGGCAATCTCCGCTTCGCGCCGGGCCACGTCGGCCCCGTCGAGCACCTGCTGCCAGGCAGCTTCGATCCGTTCCGGATGGCGCACCGGTTGGTAATACGGGGTGTCCTGGCCTTCGGTGTAGAAGTTGAGCCGGCGCAATTCCCTGGCCTCGATGCCCAATTGCGGGGCAACCCGACCGAGGATGTCTTCGATCACCAGCATGCCCTGTGGCCCGCCAAATCCGCGGAACGCGGTCTGCGAGGTCTTATGGCATTTGGCCACGCGGCCGGCCACCCGGATGTTGGGAATCCAGTAGGAATTATCGATATGGCACATGGCCCGGGTGAGCACCGGCTCAGACAAATCCAGGCTCCAACCGCCATCGGCGGTCAGCTGGGCGTCCAGGGCAAGGATCCGGCCCTGCGCGTCGAAGCCGATCTTCCAGGTGGCATAAAAGCCGTGGCGCTTGCCGGTCATCGTCATGTCCAGGGTGCGGTCCAGGCGAACGCGCACCGGACGCCCAGTCAGCTTGGCACCCAGGGCCGCTATGGCAGCATAGCCGTGGGGCTGCATTTCCTTGCCGCCAAAACCGCCGCCCATGCGCAAAACCTGCACCGAGATTTCATGGGCCGGCACGCCAAGCACATGCGAAACGATGTCCTGGGTTTCGGTGGGATGCTGTGTGGAACAGTGGATCAGAAGCTGCTCGTTCTCATCGATCAGCGCCAGCGAGTTCTGTGTTTCCAGGTAGAAGTGCTCCTGCCCGGCAAAGTCGAAGTCGCCCTCGAAGACGTGGGCGGCCTGCTCGAAACCTGCTTCCCAGTCGCCTTTCTGGATGACCGGCTGGATGCCGTGGAAGCTGTTGGCCTTGATCGCGTCCTGCACCGTGACCAAGGATTCCAACGGATCGTAATCCACCGAAACCGCCTTGGCACCAGCCTTGGCTGCCTCAAGATCTTCGCCGAGCACCCAAGCTACTGGCTGGCCATAGAACATGACTTCGTCAACGGGCAGCAATGGCTCATCATGTTTGGCGCCCTGGTCATTGACCCCGGGGATATCAGCGGCGATGATGACTTTGACAACGCCCGGGATTTCTAGCGCTGGCGTGGTATCAAGGCTCAGGATTTTTGCGTGGGCGATGGTGGATTGCACCGGATAGGCGTGCAGCACTCCGGCCAGCCGGTGGGCCAGATCCTCGGTGTATAGCGCGGTGCCGGTGACGTGCGCGGCCGCCGATTCGTGGCGGTGGCGCTGGCCGGCAATGGCTGCTTCGGGACGTTGGGACAGCTGGCTCATGGCTGCACCTCCTTGCTTTGAGCTGGCACCGCTAGTTGCTGCGCGTAGAAGCGCTCAAGGGAGGAAGCAAGCATGGCGGTGCGGTACTTGGCGCTGGCGCGGTGGTCATCCATGGGGGTGCCCTCGCTGGCCATCACGGCCGCCGCCTCGCGAATGGTCTCGATAGTCCATGGCTTGCCTTCCAGCATGGCCTCGGTGGCCCGTGCACGCAGCGGCGTCGCAGCCACTCCGCCCAGGCCGATGCGCGCCGTGGCGATCACGCCGTCCTCCACCTCCACTGCATAGCCCACGGCCACCGAGGAAATATCGTCAAAGCGCCGCTTGGAAATCTTCTGGAAGCTGGTCAGGGCAGCCAGCGGCAAGGGAATGCGCACCGCGGTAATCAGCTCCCCGGCAGCCCGGATGGTCTGCCGGTACCCGGTGAAATACTGCGACAAGTCCACCACGCGTTGGCCTTGGACGCTGGCCAGGACCAATTGTGCGTCCAGGGCCAGCAACGCCGGCGGGGTATCGCCGATCGGCGACCCGGTGCCAAGGTTTCCGCCCAGGGTGGCGGAGTTCCGGATCAGCCGGGAGGCAAACTGCCCGAAAAGTTGGCCCAGCAGCGGCACCTCGCCGGCGAGGTTCCGTTCCAGCTCGCTCAGGGTCAAGCCCGCGCCGAGCTCAAGGTAGTCCTTCTCCCAGCGGATCTGGCGCAATTCCTCGAGCCGGTCGATGGCCAGGACACTGCGAGCGCGAGCGCCTTTGATATTGACCTCGACGCCCCAGTCGGTGCTGCCAGCCACCACGGTAGCCATCGGCTCATCGGCCAGGATCTGCAGGGTTTCGGCCAGTGTTGCCGGCCGGCGGAAGCGACCGAGCTGACCGCTGGGAGTATCGGCGGCAAAAAGGTCGGTGGCCACCGGCGCCGGGGCGCTGCCTTCCTGCCGTGCGGCCAGCGGATCGCCGGCTTCGGGCTCGCCCAGCGCGTAGGCGGCATCGCGAATCGGGCGATAGCCGGTGCAGCGGCACAGGTTGCCGGACAGCGCGTGCAGGTCAA